>ENA-UONS01000004-UONS01000004.1-human-gut-metagenome-genome-assembly--contig:-CS19-NODE-4-length-353053-cov-126.497737_pt1 | contig 353053 bp, 279 predicted proteins | sample MGYA00242458_ERZ724005 | MGnify/ENA metagenome assembly ERZ724005
TATTTGCGGTTCGCGAGTTCGAATCGTCAAGAGTGGATATCTTTAACGCTTACAAGTCTACTTTTCAAGATTTATTTTGAGTGAGGCTATCAGTTCATCTCTCATTCCTGTGTCGTCCAAAGGGCAATCTCAAATTCACGACTGAAGAAAAGAGGGCTTTTAGACCCTCTTGAATACTACCTCAAGGAGGTGGCATAGATGTTTGTTCAAACCGCCGTATGCGGAAGACCGCACGTACGGTGGTGTTAGAGGGAGCGGAGAAGCTTTCGCTTCTCACTCTCTACTCGATTGAATCAAGTTAAATGAATAAAAAGCAGAATAAAACAAGTCTTTTGCACCTACGAATTTTCGTTGTATTTGGCACTTCAATCTTCACAAATCTAGTATTTGTAATTCACGCAAATTGTGATAAGAATTAAATATAGTGTGGCTTACGTTTAACGATTCTCTTTTTGTAAGTAAGACACAATGCTTACTTTTTAGTGGCACGTTTGCGGTGGTATTCATTTTGAAAACCATAGATTCTAAAATTCCTATCGTGGATAAAATAGTATAAAATAGTAGTAATTCGTACTAATATGGCTCGGAGGATAGGAAATGGTTAAAGCGGCAATTGTAGAAGATGAAACTAGCTATGCAGAAGAGCTTAGTTCGTTCTTTAAACGTTATATGATTACGAACAATCATTCTTTCCAAGCCACAATTTTCACGAGTGCGGATAAGTTTCTTGCTAACTATAAAGTTGGCGAATTCGATATCATTTTCATGGACATTGAGATGCCTGGCACAAACGGGATGGAGGCAGCTAAAATTCTCCGGAAAAAGGACTCGGAGGTTATTTTGTTTTTCGTCACCAATCTTTCCCAGTACGCTTTAGAAAGCTATGAAGTGCAAGCCTTTAACTTCATGGTAAAGCCCATCCAATACGGCGATTTCGCTTTGAAAATGGGTCGCGCGATAAGACGAGTCGTTTCCGATGCGGACAATAAAATTCTATTGACATACAAAAACGGTGAGCGCGTTATGGAAAAAATTGTTTCGATAGCGGACATTCGCTATGTCGAAGTTCGCGATCATAGCCTAATTTGGCACATGGTAGATGAAAATATAAATGGCTTACGCGGCGAAACGATGAAAGCGATACAGGCTAGGTTATCGGGATGCGGTTTTGCCATGTGCGATCAATCGTTCCTTATCAACATTAAATACATCACCTCTGTTGCGAAAGAGGAAGTGCATGTCGGCAATGACGTAATTAAGATTTCGCGTCGGAGAAGACAAGAATTTTTATCGATGGTAGCGAAACATCTTTCGTTCTGTGATTAAATAGTGACGATTGAGCGCAAACGCGAAGCGAGGGTTAAAAAATTGACTTGAATTGCATTATACAAAATCGTGTTTATGAGCGAATTGCTAATCGCGGAAATCATGCTTGTTTTTCCTTATCCTAAGCGGAAAGGGTTTGCTTGCTTATTCCCCTTATCGCTCGTCTTTTGCTATACAATTGCCGTGATTTATCCGCAGCAATTCGTTAACAATTGGTTCTCTTCTTCCCTTATGTTCCTGACCTTTTTCTGCGTCACGATTATCGCTATCAAAGTATGCTTTAAGACCAATTTCGTCAATGTGCTTTTCTGCGCGGTTAGTGCCTATACGGTTCAGCATATCTCTTATCTAGCATTTTCTTTTGTAGATATCGTGCTCCTTGACGGACGAGCGTTTATTTCTTCTGCTTATAGCAACAAAGGCGTAGTTTCTTTGAGTGGAGTAGGCGGGATGATGGCTTTTAGCTTCGTTATCTATGTGGCGATTTATTTTTTTATCTATATCTCCGCGGAAGCCATCCTAAAAAAATACGTTGGCAAAAACGGCGACTTAAAGTTTAAAAGCCTGACGGTCATCGCGTTTATCACATTCGCCTTAGTCGTTGATATCGTCCTTTCGGATGTTTTCCGTTATACCGATTCTGTCTCCAAATCGATCAAAATTCTTTATTACGCTTTAAACATGCTACTTTGCTTAGCCTTGCTTTGCTTACAAATGAGTATGATTAAAAGAAAGGACATTGAGCAAGAAATGGCGATGATGTCGACTCTATATGAGGAACAGCAAAAGCATTACAAAATCAGAAAAGAAACGATCGATTTAATCAACATCAAGTGCCATGATTTCCGTCATCAGATCCGCGAAATCGGCACCAACCGTTCCGTGGACAAAAAGACAATCCAAGAAATGCAGGATCTTATCTCTTTTTATGATTCAGAGATACACACAGGAAATAAAACCATTGATACGATATTGACGGAAAAAAGTCTCATTTGCCATAAGAAGAAAATTGATTTCACTTGCATCGCGGATGGCAAATTGCTTTCTTTTTTGGAAGACGAGGATATTTACGCTTTATTTGGCAACATTCTTGATAATGCGGTTGAGGCAGTGGATGAAATCCAAGATTCATCAAAAAGATGTATCAATCTTGTCGTGGAAAGGGAAAAGGGCGCAATCGTGATAAGGCAAGACAATTACCACGTTGGCAAAATCGTCAAAAACGAAGAAGGGCTTATTAACACCTCTAAATCGGGTAATGGATTCCATGGTTTTGGTATGAAATCGATTCGCGAAATCGTAACGCGTTACGAAGGAGTTTTGAATATCGATGTCACGGGTGACACCTTTAGGCTCAGCATTGTGTTTTTCAAGTAATCAAAATCTTTTTGTCGTTCTGAGAAAGCAATTTATCAAGGCAAGAATTAAGCAAATCAGGTTTTATTTAAGCGCTTAACCATTTTCGGCGCGTTTTGTACCGTCTTCGGTGAAAACGTTTACAACCATTTATGCTGCGTTGTATAACAACTGCGTTGTACAACAACTCAGAAGGAAAATTATGGATTTGGTTGTATGGGAAGAGTTTGATATAGCAATACTTGTAAGCTCTTTCCTTCTTATGTTAGTAAGAACCAAATTCCCAAATGAGCAAAAGGGGTGATATATGGATTGATTGAGGGAACACGTTATCAATTTTGTTAGCTGTCGCCGTAAGTAACATAACGGACGCATAAGAAAAAAGCAAAACAAAACGCTGACGCAACCTAGCAATTGAATTTGAGAATATTTGTTTTGACATTGATTCGCGGCTATCGCATAAGAAATCCATTTCTTTCTTACCTTAACGCCGCAAAAATCGGCTCAAAAAGACATGGAGGATTATCATGAGCTTAAAAATGAAATCTACTACGAAAGGGCTTTTGTCCTTGATTTTTCAGGGCGGGATTGCAACGCTTTTGTTCACCGCGCTTATTGTCGGGACTAACATCGCTTATTTTTATGAACCAGAAATTAATACCGTTTTGGCTCCACCTATCGTTGATAAAACGTCTTTGAAGCAAACAACGGTAGAAGGACAAAAAATGTCTGCACGAATCATGGAAGAAGGGTCCGTGCTTCTACAAAACAAAGACAACGTTTTGCCATTGAGTATGGAAGAAACCCCAAAAGTAAACGTTTTTGGGTGGCATTCGATTGACTGGATTTATGGCACCGGAGGTGACCAAGTAGGCTCTGGCGGCGTGCTTCCTGAAGATGACGATTTCGATAAGAACATCGATCTTTATCGCGCTCTCAATAATTACAATATCTCATATAACAAAGATTTATACGATATGTATTACCGTTATTTTAAGCCGTTCAATTTGGGACGCAGTTTGAAAAACGGGAGCATTAATGATGCGCAAAAACTCGTTGAGCCAGACATTGACGACAAAAATTATTATTCGGACGCTTTGCTTAACGAGGCAAAAGCATATTCGGATACGGCTATCATGGTCATTTCAAGACTATGCGGAGAAGGCGGTGGCAACCCCTCTTATCAGCCTAAAAACGGTCCTACTGGCGAGAGCAAAGATGAATCACGTCATTACCTTGAGATTTCTAATGAAGAAGAAAAGCTTCTTACCTACCTTGGCAAAAACTTTGAGAAGGTCGTTGTTTTAATCAATAACTGCAACCAAATGGAACTTGGTAAGATTGAAACCATCGAAGGTGTCGATGCCTGCATGTATGTTGGCTATACCGGAACGCGTGGCGCGGTTTCTATCCCTAAGCTTTTATATGGTGAAGCCTCCCCTTCTGGGCGACTCGTCGATACTTTTGCTTATGATTTATACACCAATCCTTCTACGATTTATAACGAGCCTGTTTGGGGAAATAGCGAAAGAGGCGAAGCGAGTTATATGGACAAAGTCGCCGGTATCTATATCGGTTATAAGTGGTATGAAACCGCTGACGCGATGGGCCTTTGGAGTGCTGAAAACGGCTACGAAAAAGGATACGAGGGAGTCGTGCAATATCCTTTTGGGTATGGTTTATCTTACACAAATTTCGATTGGACGGTCGATGGCATCCAAGTGGATGGGCAAACCTACTCAGAAAACGCCCCAATCAAAAAAGACTCCAAAATCGATTTTACCGTAACCGTTAAAAATACTGGTAGTGTCGCCGGAAGAGAAGTGGTCGAAATTTTCGGCACAGCTCCTTATATCACAGGAGGAATCGAAAAGAGCGCGGTTGAACTTGTTAATTATGGCAAGACGAACGTAATCGAACCAAATGCAAGCGAAACCATCAAGATTACAGTCGATATGTATGATATCGCTTCTTACGATTGCTATGACAAAAATAACGATGGGCACAAAGGCTATGAGCTAGACGCTGGCAATTATTCGTTCAAGCTTATGAAGAATAGCCACGAAATCAATAAGGTTACTTTTAATGGCAGCCAAATTGACGGAAAGTTCGATTTTAATCTCGCTTCAACTGAGCATATCGATAACGATCCAGTGACAGGGCAAACCGTGAAGAACCTCTTCACTGGCGAAGATGCGATAGATATCGTCCCAATCGATGATACAACCGCAGACTTTACCCCTGATATACCATGGCTCACACGTGAGCATTTCTCGACTCCAAGCGAACTTACTGAGTATAGAAAGAAAGGAAGACGCGCTGAGAACCCCCTTCTTAATGGATATGACAAATTATCTTCCGAAAGATGGGTTGAATGGGATAATGCAACGACCGATAAATTCGGTAACCCCGTGAATCAAGAAAAGCCTACTTGGGGTGCAAGCGGCAATAAAAAATTAGCCGAAAACGGCGTTATTACAGAGCTTGGTCAAAAATTAGGGGCAGATTATGACGCTGCCGAATGGAATGAAGTGCTCAATCAAGTAACATTCCAAGAAGCTCTCGATGTAATGAATCGTTATTATGGCTCGAAACCGATTAATTCGGTTGGTAAGCCAGCCCTTAGCGATCTTGATGGACCAACTCAAGTCAGAGGTTATAGTACTGCTCCTCGTGGCACGGGTTACCCATCAATGGTGATTATGGCTCAGACCTGGAACCAAGGACTTGCTTATGAATATGGGCAATCTTTCGGAAACGATATGAAGGCTGTTGGCGTAGTTGGCTTATGGGGATTTGCTTGCGATTTGCATTCTGATCCATTCTTCGGAAGAAATAACGAATCGCCTTCTGAAGACCCTTTCCTTGCTGGCACTGTTATGGCAAAAGCCGTAAGCGGCGTGAATACTCGCGGAAGATACACCTTCTTAAAGCACTTTGCCGTTTATAATGCGTATTGCGAACGAACTTATATGAGCGAACAAACGCTTAGAGAAACGAATTTAAAAGCGTTCAGAAAGGCTTTCGTTGATGGCGGATCACTTGGCGCCATGACGAGTTATCAATCTGTTGGTGCGGAAAACTCCAACTATTCAGAAGCTTTAATAACCGGTGTTCTTCGTAAAGAATGGCAGTTTAAAGGTGCGGTGACGACTGATGCAATCTCTGGCTCAGATTACCAATTTGAAGGGCTTGTTCGCTGTGGCGGAAACTTCGGAATGAACGTTTCTCTCGGCACGGCCCCAACCATGAAAGGCAACCTCAAATACTCGGAAAGCGAAACAACTGGAAGAATGCAAAATTGCATGAGAGATGCGGTTCATCAAATTCTCTACACCTGGCTTCATGCCGATTATAACGAACGATATTATCAGGCAAATGGCAAAGAGAATGGCACTTATATCTCTTCCACTTCGATTAACTCTTGGGTTTGGTGGAAACCTTTCCTTGTCTCGGTTGATGTAGTCGCTGGTTGTGCGCTTGCTTACTGGATGGTTTGCGCAACGCTTGGTTTTGTGAAACGCAAAAAGGAGGAAAACGCGTAATGAAAAAGCATTCTAAATATTTCTGGATTAAGCTCATTAGCGGCACCGCTCTTGGCGTTGCTGCAATGGTCACCACGCTTTCTGTTATGCTTCCATCTTACTTAGAATATAAAAACTATTACAATATCGCTATGGCCGATAAAGCGGAAAAAGAACGTTTAAGTAAACTTCCGCTTGAATTCCTCGGTATTTCGGCAGAATTGGATCAAAACGTCAAATACTGGGATAACGATACCGCTGAACCACAAAATAGCGATTTTATCGTAAGAGCTAATTTCACTGAAAAAGGTAAAGATTTCTCTAAGAGACTTTCTTCAAAAGAGTTTGAGATGACTGTGCCTTCTGATTTTGCTAAAAATGGCGGAACAATCGTTTTCAGTTACACCTATACGCCTGAAAAGGATAGCGACGCTGAAAAAGATCCTGAGCCAATCACAAAGACGACGGAACTTACATTGACGCTCGTTACTCCGGACGAAACGGTATTCAAAATGATAAAAAAACCTACCTTTACTGAAGCGGGGTACGCTGAGAATATTAAGGGAAGCAGGAAAGAACTTGAGCCTCTTGATATGGTTCATTACGATTACGTAGAAAAAGCTAGCAGTGGCTTGGGCATCTTTACTCATAAAGATTCTGGCATTGTCGTTAAAGTAGCGATTACCGATTCTTTGATTGTCTATAATGAAAGTGGCCAAAAATTCGATTACAACAACATCAATTGCCATTTTGCTCAAGATTTTGAAAACTTAGCGATTGCCTTTACTGACGGAACGTTTATTTTTACCAATGAAGGCGAAACGGTTTTGAATCTTGGTTCCATTGAAGGGGAGAAGACGGCAATCGAATTCAAAAATGGCGAATTCTCTTTGAAAGGTCAACTCAAGACAAAGAAAGTTCTTATTAAGTCCGCCACCAAAATTCATCTAAGTGGTTACATCAGATGCGATGATATTCGCGCTGAAAAAGATAGTGAATTAGTTGCGGAATGGACGGGTGGCAATTGCCTTATTCTTGGTGAAAATGGCTATGCGGAGCTATATGGCAAAGCAACATTCAATGGTCAAAATAGCGGTACGGCGGTCGAGCTAATTGGTGGCGCAAAACTTTTGTTAAGCCTTGATAGCCGAATCGTTATCACTAATTGCGACTGGTCTTTCGGTACGTTCTCTGCGAACAGTGACGGTCTTAAAGAAGGATATTTATTCTTCCCGAAAGGATATAGTTCAAAGGATGGTAACATTTACGTTGGCGAAGTTTGCGTTTTAGATCTTAGCGGAATGACGCAAAAATGGTTCTGCAATATCAAAGCTGACGAAGCGACAGAATACGAAGTAACCAAGGCCCCTGGTATCGATAACCCTGGAACCGCACGTCGCTTAGACGGAAGTGAAATCACGTTGCCCGCTCTCAATTTTAGCGATTATGCGACAAGCATCAGTGGGAAGATATTATTCTTCAAGCACAATGACACTGGCATTAGAGCCGAAGTATCTTTAGAGAATGCCAATAACTTAAAAGTGGATGGGCTTACGGTTAATTATGATGCCGAAACAGGTTATGTATTTACGGTTGATAAAGACAGAGAAATTAATATTTCTGGCACTCTTTCGACGAGTAATTTCGATTCCATGACCATCGCTGGGGAAGGTTTGCTTTCCATAGCTGGAGAAGTGGCCGTAGATCCAGGCAAATCGCTAACGGTTAATAGCGGAAGTGCTCTCAAGGTTACTGGTACGACGGGAGATGCAATCAACGTATTTGGAGATGGGAGACTAAACTTGTTTGGCAAAGTAGATGTAATATCGGCAGATGGAAAAACTGGTATTAATTTGCATAGTGAAAATTCCGCTATCTATCTACAAAATACGAGTAGAGTCACTGCTATGGGCGGTGCGTGCACGATAGCCCATTGGGACAATGACATGCACGCTAAAGTGTATTATCCGTTAGATGCCGTTTATAATGAAAGCGAGAAAAAGATAATTTCTCAAGATGGTAATACATTGCTTTCTTACGATAGTTCTCTTAAAGTCGACTTTGTTCAAAATAATTGAGTAACTATCGCAATTTAAATTTTGCGCTTACGGGCGAATCGGAAAACCGGTTTGCCCGTTTTTTGATTCTAGTGACCAATTTATTATTAGCAAACGCAATAAACGATGGAATACTATCGATTTTTTGACGATTATCTTCATTGCTATCGCAATATAGACAAAAAGAATGTGATTTAATAATAGATATATCGTAAACGTCGTTAACTAACACCATCGACTAAATGATTAGTTAAAAGTATGCTCCAATCATGGCAATGAAAGGAGCTTTTTATGGCTAAAAAGTATTTTACGGATTTCGAGCGGATGGAATTCGTTAAGAAATTCAGAACCTCTGGCTTATTTCTACGCAGATTCGCGATGATGCATGGGGTCAACAGGGAGACTCTAAGGGATTGGGTCAATGCATATCAGGATCTTGAGTTTTTGTAAAAGAAAATATGGAATCAGTAGTGACTAATAAAATTATTAGAATATACAAAGATAATAATGGAAATAGCTATGAGTCTAATGTTATTATTGTGACAAGTAAAACAGGCTCACATGTTTATCCAGGATTTCCTATCAAGATAGATGGAGGTAAGAAAAATGATTAAAAATATAGATGAATTATGGAATACTTTTATTAAAAAGCAAGACACTGTTTTTAAGATTACTACTAAGGAAAATATTGTGTTTATTGCCACAGTCTATACTTGGTTTGAAGTTGATAATGATGCTCCAGAAGCAAATTCAGATAGTTTAGATTTCTATCAAAATGTTTGCTTTTTAGTAAAAAAAGTTCTTTCTTCAAATTTAATTGATTCAGTTATAAAAGAAGGAGCATATATAACTTATAGTCAATTTGATTTTCCATCAAAAATAGAAGTTTACAAATAATCAAATATTTAAATGCTAAATGTCACTTGTCATTTATATATCCATGGTAGGCGACTTTTTAATTAGAATATGAAATTTGTTAGTTTGAGTATTATAACAATTAAAAGTTGGATACTTAAAAATACGATAAAAAGTTTTCCATTTCGAACCTCTGAAGACGATTTATACGAAATTATTATCGATATCTTAACCAAGTTGCTATCAACAAAATAGCATAATAAAACCCGCATTAAGCGGGTTATTTATTACTTCTTAATTCCGAATTCTTCAGGATGATGAGCTTCGTACTTCTTACGAGTATTTGTGTCAAGAATCTTCTTACGCATACGAATGCTCTTAGGAGTAACTTCAACCAATTCATCATTGTTGATGTAATCCAAAGCTTGTTCCAAAGAAAGCTTCATAGGAGCCTTCAAGACTATTGTTTGATCCTTAGTAGAAGAACGGGCATTGTTCTTAGGCATTTCTTCAGTGACGTTGACAGCTAAATCTGGCAAGTATTTACCATACTCTGTTGAAACTACGCAATATGGTACTAAGTATTCTTATCGTTTTCATATTAAAGGGCCGAATGGTAAATTATTGCAGTTTACCAAATTGACAATCTACCGAATCTCGGAACCCCCAGAATGATTACGAATTATTTAGAAAAGGAAGGAAAGAAACATGATTAAAGAATATGATTTAGTTAAAACTCTAGTTGAAAAGTGTGGATATCCTAAAGGAACTAAAGGCGTTATTGTTGGGATTTATAAAGGGGGAGAAGCTTGCAATGTGGAGTTATGGGATAAAACTAATTATCCAATGGATGTAATCACATACACAACTAATGAAATTGAGATAATCAATGAATAATAGATAGCATTCACTTATATTGGGGGGCTTTAAATTAATTATGTGATTAACACTTGCAATTAGATAGTGTTAATCTTATAACATTATCAAAGATGGAAAGCAAAAAAAACTAGTAAAAAAGGTTCGGATTTCCAACCTCTTGCCCATCTTTCTCAAGCTGACGCAAAATGACGTCAATTTGATTTTCCATCAAAAATATCATTTGGCATTGCTCCATAAACAATCACTTTTGATGGTGATATCTTTTCAAGCATTATTTTTAAAAAAACTTGGTTTGCACAGGTGACCTGATAAATCCCTTAGTTATCGGCTTTTTTGGCAAAGACCTCTCGAAATTTGATCACTTTATGTGTCAAAATCGCCATCTGAAGGAACTTTTTCACCTTGTCATCCATCGGAATGCCACGACTTGTATAGATGAACCAGAACAGATTCAGCCAGTCCTGAAGATCATCCCTATCATATGCTGGATGTTCTCTCATGAACCGCTTCAGGTTTCGATGGACTGCGTTTATCGGTTCCATTGGGTTGTCATCGTCTGAAAGGTTTCGCGTCTCTTTTGTCGTGTGCACTTCTTCGGTCAACCCGAAAGCCTCAGTCAGAATCTTATGACTGTTCTCTCCGTCATGGATAAGCACGGAGCCGTTCTTCATGTGTCCTTCGAATGCCTTAAGAATTCTTGCTCGTGACGGCTTTGCCCTCCCGCAGACTGCAAGGAAGACGTTGACTCCGTCCGTTGCAGTCACGACACAGATTTTGTTCCGGGAAAGCCCTCTGTAATGTTTTCCGTCGTGCTTCTTCGTCTGATCTTTTGGAATGACCGAGAAATACGTCTCATCCAGATAGACTTTCCCTGACAGAACAATATTCTTCTGGCAGTCCGAAAGGATGGCAAAGACCTTGGAAATCCAGTATTTTCCCGTTGTTTTCGCATTTCTGTTGTCTCTGGCTGAACTGGAAAGGGAATGGAACTCGAAAAGGTGAATCATGTATTCAATCCATTCGGATACGGGAATCTTGTGTGCATCAAACACAGTTCCAGTAAGCGGGGAGAACACTCTTCCGCAGTCAAGGCAACGATATCTTCTTGTTCCATTGCTGTAGTAACCTGATTTCTTGAAATGGGTCCCTCCGCAGTGAGGACAGCATTCGATTGAAAGTCCGTTGACAAGGCTAAGCTCAGCCAGAGAAGGCTTTCTGTGCTTTGCAGCGTACCATTCGTATTTCGCATCATCGTAAAAAAAGTCAAAATTCAAAAGACTTGCTCTTGAAAAGCTTTTGCTGTTGTTATCAGTATTAATATGTGGTGGTTCGTAATTCGGTGGGTCAACAAGACGGAACCACCACAGTTCTTAGCATCTTGTTGACTCACCGAATTGCCTAATTGTTAGATCTTTGCTGACCAAGGTTAATTATATCATAAGACACCATTTGCCAGGTCACCTGTGCAAACCAAGGTTTTTTAATTAAAATAAGTAGAGTTTTCGCAAATAGTATATAAAAAATGCGAAAATTATTGATTTATAATCGCAAAAACTATATGATAATTGCGAAAGGAGGCACAATATGACTTCAATTCAAAGTATGATGATGGATAAAATAAATCTGCACAATTTAAAAGCTTTTTCATCCAGTGATTTTCTCGATCTAGGTAATTACAAAGCCGTTAGTAAAGCTTTGGAGAAATTGGAAGATGAGGGGAAAACATTAAGAGCTAAGCGTGGGATTTACTATCTTAGAAACAACAATAATATTTTTAAAATCAATGAACCTCCAGATATTTATGAAGTGGCTAAGGCTATAGCTAGGCAATACAATTGGAATATTGTACCTTCAGGGAACTTCTCTTTAAATTTAGTTGGTCTTTCTACCCAAGTTCCAAGTAAATATATCTTTATCTCTAGTGGTCCATATAATAAATATAAAATAGATAATATAGAGCTAATCTTTAAGCATTCAACCTCTAAAGAGGTCTCTTCTCTGCCCTTAAATATTTTGATTGCTATTCAGGCAATAAAATCTATAGGCAAAGAAAAAATAAGTGATCACGATATGGATAAAATTATTTCGTTTTTGAGTAATGATGAGAAACTGATGATTTTAACTAACCAAATCAAAATAACTTCTTGGATTTATGAAAAGCTAAGAATTGCAATAAAAAGAGCTTAAAAATGTATTCAATAGCTAAACTATCACCAAAAGAGAGAAATCTTCTATTTTCAAAATTTGCTTTAGAGAGAGGCATTAATATTTCAATTGTGGAGAAGGACTTCTGGGTTACTTTGATGTTGGATTACCTTTTCCACAAGTCTAGTTATAGAGACTTCTTCATTTTTAAAGGAGGAACTAGTCTTTCAAAATGCTTTAATATCATCAATAGGTTTTCCGAAGATGTTGATTTAATCCTTAAATGGAACATATTGACTGATGATGATCCCAATAAAGTTAGAAGTAAAAATCAGCAGGATAAATACAACAAAAATATAAATATTAAGGCACAAGAGTTTATAAGAGATAAATTAAAGCCGGAAATGGTCAAAGATTTTAGAGCAATATTGGGTTTAGAACCAGATATTTATATAGAAGAGGATGAACCTCAAGTATTAAATTTTAATTATCCAAGAATCAGATCCAATAGTATGTCTGGGCTTTTACATTCCATAAGATTAGAGATTGGTCCATTGGCCGCTTTATCACCAACTGAAGATGTTGAGATTTCACCAATGATTGCAAGACTCCAAGTCCCTAATTTAAATATTCCTTCTACCATAATTAAAACTGTATCACCAGAGAGAACTTTTTGGGAAAAGATTTTAATATTAAATCAGGAAGCCCATAGAAGTGACGAAAAAGATGTGCCCGCTAGATATTCAAGGCATTATTATGATGTCTATAAAATAAGTCTTACTAAATATAAAGAAAAAGCATACAAAGATATTGATCTCTTAAATAATGTTAGAGAATTTAAAAAGAAATTCTATCCATCATCATGGGCAGGCTATGATTTGGCTAAACCAGGAACGTTTCAATTAATCCCCTCCAAGAAACATATTAATGAATTAACAAAAGATTATTTATCAATGCAAGAAATGATAAATGATAAGACCCACATTAATTTTAAGGAGCTTCTTGAAAATATTAAAAGTATAGAAGAAGAAATTAATAATCTAAAGTAAATTAGCACTTACAAATTTAAAATGACAATCGTATAATACTTTCAAAGATGAAAAGCCTAAAAAGCCTAGTAAAAAAGTTCGGATTTCCAACCTCTTGCACATCTTTCTCAAGCTGACGCAAAATGACATCAATTTGATTTTCCATCAAAAATATCATTTGGCATTGCTCCATAAACAATCACTTTTGATGGTGATATCTTTTCAAGCATTATTTTTAAAAATGTTCCTAGTCGATATGTTCCTTCTATGCAGCTCATCATATGTATGGTCATATTTCCTGCGTTCAATCGATTTAAGTAGAGACTATCGCATTAACAAATCACATATAATTTCATTAAAAAATCAATATATCGTTTTATTATTACTTTAAGAACAAACTATGTATAATAAATCCAAGGATTTGATTTATATGAAAATAATCATTGTGGAAGACGAGCTTATATGGCAAGAAAAATTGAGAGAATATCTACTTAAGTTTTCTTTAGAATCAAAGATTGAGTGTAAGATTTCAATATACAATGATGGCGATAGTTTCCTCAAAGATTATAAACAAGATGCTGATTTGATATTCATGGATATCGAGTTAGGTAAAAATAAAATAAATGGAATGGAAGTCAGTAAAAAATTGAGAGAGTTCGACAATAATGTTCTTCTCATTTTTGTCACCAATATGTCTCAATTTGCTGTTGAAGGTTATGAAGTCGATGCGATAGACTTCATAGTCAAACCATTGAATTATTATTCATTTAAGATGAAAATGGAAAAGGCTTGTAGGATTATTGGAAAAGAAGCATCTTCGAAGAACAAGATGATATCTGTTGAAAATGGAACCAAGAATATAATGTCGAGTGAAATTTTATATATCGAAGTCAGAAATCACAATCTCTTCTATCACACAAAAAGTGAAGAATACAAAGTAAGATCGACAATGAAAGAAGCTTCAAAGCTTTTAGAGGGATTACCTTTCTCCAAATGCAATAATTGTTACCTAGTAAACTTGAGTTATGTTAAAGAAATTGCTAAGGAGGATGTAATTCTTAATAACGGCATTGCTTTAAAGATGCCTAGAACTAGAAGAAAGGAATTTATAGAAGACTTGGGTAACTATCTATCTGGAGCAAATAAGTAATATGTTCTTCGGCACTATAAACATAATAAATTTGCAATTAGTAATAGAAACTTTCATCGCTTCTATTCTCTTTGCACTTCCTGTTTTCAATAAAAGAAAGTATTTTGTTGCCTATGCAATCATCTTTGGATTGATAGGATGTACAATCGGTTATTTCTTTCCTGTTCTATATTATGTTGACAATATTCCTTTAACAATCTTCTATTGGTCTTTCATGTATATATTTTTAATGGTTTTATCATTTGGATACAGCCTTATTTGTTTTAAGATGAAACCATTGAATGCAGTTCTCATATCTGTAGCTTCATACTTGATTCATCACATTAATAACATGAGTGCTGATACGATCAATCAAGCTATTTCTCTTTATGGAAACCTAAATGAAACAGCATATGAAATATTGAAATGGTCAATATGTATTATCGTCTTGTTCATCGTATATTTCCTATTCTTCCTCTACTATTTCAAACAAAAGAAAGAGAATCTATCTTTAATCTACGATAGCAAACAAATCACTTTCTTTTCGACAGTTGTCGTATCTTGCACGATTATAATCTCCTCATCCTTTAGAATAATTTATTTTCAAAATGATATCAAAGCATTATTCTTAGTAAGCTGCATTTCTAATCTAGCAACTTGCATCATCTTGGCTTTTTTCTTCTTTTCAATTCTAAGACACAATAAAATTCAGCACGAATTAGAGATAGAGAAAAGATTATTCGACGAAAGCAAAAAACAATATGAATTGTCAAAAGAGAACATTGATTCCTTAAATATAAAATTTCATGATTTAAAATATAGAGTCCAAATGCTATCACAAAATCAAAAGATTGAAGAATCGGATTTGAAAGACATATATCAAGGATTAGACGTTTATGAATCAGTAGTCAAAACAGGTAACAAACCTTTAGATGTAGTACTAACTGAATATTCACTCCGTTGTGAAAACAATGATATCCATTTTACTTCGATAGCCGATGGAAAGGCATTGAATTTCATGTCTCCATACGATATTTATTCCCTTTTTGGAAATGCTATCACAAATGCTCTCGAAGCAGTAACAAAGATTGAAGACAAAGAGAAGAGAAACATATCTTTGGTTATGAAGAAAAAAGGAAATATATTGACCATAGAATTAGAGAACTATTATTTAGCCAATACTATTAAGTCTAGTAACGGAGTATTCAAAACATCTAAAAATGATGATTTTAACCATGGATACGGAATAAAAAGTATGGAAAACATAGTTAAAAAATATGAAGGATCAATCAACATTTGGCCTGACGGCGAGATATTCCATCTAACCATAACATTCATAACTCCGATGTAAAATCACGCCTATTTCAAAACAAATCACGCCCTTTTGTTGTGAAAGGGCTTTTTCTGTTGTAAAAATAGGCCATACCCGTGTGAAAGGGTATTCATACTGAATAAAAATTCAGTTGGACAACCATTAGGAGGTAAAAATGTCCAAAAAGAAAAAGATGTCGAATGGAAAGTTCCTAGGAATCTGGGTGCCTTTCCTCGTATTATCAGGTGCTGTCATCATCACCGTCGAATGTGTAGCTCCTAGCTATGCCACTATCTTAGACACATACGCTGCTAGAATTTGGTCACCGTTAGGAAAAGGAGAAATGATCAAGACTCCTGCTAAAGGAAGTGAGAACTGGGACAGCAATTATTACAAGCAATCTTTCGCTAAAGGTGAAAAAGGTGAAGGAAGCAAAGAAGCTAATCAAAATGCCGAGTCCGTAGTTCAAAAAATTGCTGAAGAAGGAATGGTCCTTCTAAAGAACAAGGACAACTCCTTGCCTGTATCCACTTCTAACAAAATTGCCTTGTTAGGAAGAGGTGGAGTAGATCCTGTTTATGGAGGTAGCGGTTCTGGAAACGTCGATACCACTACATGTGCTACTCCTCGCTCCGGTCTTGAAAAAGCCGGATTCAAACTCGATGAAGGTGTATACAATTATTTTGCAGGTCAAGTCGGTAACTATGCAAGACAAAACATCGTCATGGATAACTATAATGGTTCAACATTCTTCATCGGAGAAGTTGATCCTACCGATTATAATGATGGAAGCAAATTCACTATTGACGCCAATGAAACTGCTGTTGTTTTCATTTCACGCTGTGGTGGTGAAGGTCTCGACCTCTCCACAAATTTAAAGAGAGATGCCCAAACAGCCGCCAGCCAAGCTGTCTTAAATGGTGGTAATGCAAAGGCTACAAACGCCCAAAAAGAAGTCAATAACTATGTTGATGGTCAACACGAACTCGAACTTTCTTCCGAAGAGAAAGGAATGCTTGAATTCGCTAAGAGAAATTACAACAAAGTCGTCGTTGTATTGAACGAATCCACAACAATGGAAGTCGGTGATCTCAAGGATGATAATGATATCGATGGAATTATTTGGGCTGGAAGCCCTGGATCTACCGGATTCAACGCTTTAGGAGAAATACTTGCCGGTACAGTCAATCCTAGTGGAAAAACACCTGATCTTTACTCCAGAGACTTCACCAAGGATCCTACTTTCCAAAACTTTGCTATAAATGGAGAGAACACCTACACTGGAGTCACTGAGATTTCAGGCGGTGTCAACGGCTCCAAGAGTGCTCATTTTGTCGAATACGAAGAAGGAGTCTATGTCGGATATAGATATTATGAGACACGCTTCGGATCAGATGAGGCATCCTATAATGCAAATGTCGCATATCCTTTCGGTTATGGATTGAGCTACACTACATTCTCTAAGGAATTGGTGAGCAGCGAAGTAACCAACAATGATGTGACTATGACCGTCAAGGTTACCAACACTGGTAATGTTGCCGGAAAAGAAGTTGTACAACTTTACTACACCGCTCCTTATATCAATGGAAGCATCGAGAAATCATCTACTGTCTTAGGTGACTTTGCCAAGACTAAAATGTTAAATCCTGGTGAATCAGATACTGTTTCCATCACTATCGCTAAAGAAGATATGGCTAGCTATGACTACAACGACAAGGACAACGATAAGTTCAAAGGTTACGAACTCGAAAAAGGTACTTATTATGTCCAAATCAAAGATGATAGCCATACTGTTTCCAAAGATAGCAAAGGAAACGAATTATCAGTTAATTTCACTATCAACGATACAATTCATCTTTCCAAAAAGAGCGATGACCAAAAAGACATCACCAACAAGTTCGATAATATTTCCGATATGTTCAAATCGACCAAAACAGATGGTTATGGATTCTTGATGTCTAGATCAAACTTTGAAACAACCTTCCCAACCAAAGCTACTGCAGCTGACACAAAAGCTGATTCTATCACTATCGATGGAAAGACCGTTGCTGATGGACTCAAGCCTTATGAGAACGTAAACAATGATGCAGATGTCCAACCTACAGTCGGTGCCGACAATGGCTTAAAGCTCATCGACTTAAGAGGTCTAGACTATGATGATGAGGCATACTCCAAGATTCTTGATCAATTAACCGACGATGACTACGACAATGCTGGTAAATATTTAGTCAATGGTGCTTACAACACACCTGCAATGGAATCCATCAATAAGCCTGCAACAGAAGACCATGATGGACCTCAAGGATTCTCATCATTGATGGGTAAATACAAATACGCTACCGCTTATATGTCTGAGCCTCTCTTAGCTTCAACCTTCAATAAAGATTTAGCTAAGGAAATGGGAACTGCCATCGGTGAAGAAGCCTTGGCTATGAATCCTACCTTCTCTGGATGGTACGGACCTGCTATGAACACACATAGATCTCCTTTTGCCGGACGTAACTTCGAATACTATTCCGAAGATGGAGTTCTCGCTGGAAAGCTTGCTGCCAATGTCGTGAGTGGTGCTGCTGATAAAGGTCTTTATGCCTACATCAAGCACTTTGCTTTGAATGATCAAGAGACATTCAGAACTGAAGCTTTATGTACATGGGCTGATGAGCAAACAATCAGAGAAATCTACTTGAAGCCTTTTGAAATAGTCGTCAAAGAAGCTAAGACTACTATCGACTACATCTCCGACGAGAATGGAACACATTCACAAAAGGAAATGAATGCTTGTACAGCCGTTATGTCTTCCTTCAACAGAATCGGAACTACTTGGTCAGGTGGAAACAAAGCCCTTATGACAGACGTACTCAGAGGCGAGTGGGGATTTAGAGGATTCGCTATATCCGATTTCAACTTGTATGATTATATGAACACCGATCAAGGTATGAGAGCCGGAACCGATATGCAGTTAACTTGGTTAGCTAGCGATACAATGCCATTCGGAAGACCTAACTATTCCGATACAAAGAGTGGAACTGCTCGCCAGGCTATCAGAACTGCTTATCACAACGTCTTCTATACAATCGCTAACTCCAACGCTATGCAAGGAGTCGCTCCTGGAACCATCATCACTTATAAGCCTAGTGGATGGAGAGTAGCATTCTGGATCTTAGACGCTGTACTTGGAGCATTCTTAGTTTGTGGAACTGCTTGGGTTGTCTACAGAACCATCAAATTCAATTCAAAGCCTAAGAACGAAGAATCAACTCAAAACTAATTCATAAATATGAAAATAAGGTTTGGTTAAATCCAAACCTTATTTTTTTATTCAATAGTTTCTATTAATATTAACTGAAGACGATTTATACGAAATTATTATCGATATCTTCACCAAGTTGTTACCAACAAAAAAGCATAATAAAAACCCGCATTAAGCGGGTTATTTATTACTTCTTAATTCCGAATTCTTCAGGATGATGAGCTTCGTACTTCTTACGAGTATTTGTGTCAAGAATCTTCTTACGCATACGAATGCTCTTAGGAGTAACTTCAACCAATTCATCATTGTTGATGTAATCCAAAGCTTGTTCCAAAGAAAGCTTCATAGGAGCCTTCAAGACTATTGTTTGATCCTTAGTAGAAGAACGGACATTGTTCTTAGGCATTTCTTCAGTGACGTTGACAGCTAAATCACGATCAAATTTATTTTCACCGACCAACATTCCTTCATAGACCATGACACCTGGAGTGATGAACATAGTTCCACGTTCCTCAACATGTTGCAAAGCATAAGAAGTGGCTTTCCCTTCATTTACTGAGACCAAAACACCAACAGGTCTACGTCCTATTTGAGTTTTAACCATAGGACGATATTCTTTGAAAGCATGGTTGATCATTCCATAACCATGAGTCAATGTCATGAATGTGGTCATGAATGAAATCAATCCACGGGAAGGAATGACGTAATTCAAACGAGTATGACCTTTGTCTGAATCCATATTAACCATCTCTGCACCACGAGTTCCGACCAAATTCATAATAGCTCCGACATACTCATCAGGCACATCGATTTGAAGGTCCTCAAAAGGTTCTTCCTTAACTCCATCGACTTCCCTAAGGATGACATCAGGCTTTGAAACTTGAAGCTCAAATCCTTCACGACGCATTGTTTCAATCAAGACTGATAAGGCCAATTCACCTCTACCCGAAACCAAGAAAGACTCACTGGCTCCGATTTTAGTAAACTTCAAGGAAACATCGGATTGACTCTCTCTGAACAATCTATCGCCTATTTTAGCGGCAGTACAAAACTTTCCTTCATCACCAGCAAAAGGAGAATCATTAGCCATGAAAGTCATCTGCAATGTAGGGGGATCGATACGAAGTCTAGGTAAGGCTTCAAGATGATCAGGAGTACAGAATGTTTCACCGACTTCAACATCAGGAAGTCCACCAATAGCACAAATTTCACCAGCATGAGCTTCAGGAATCTCAATCTTTTTCATTCCATAGTATCCGATTAACTTTTGAATTTTAAAGTTTTTTGTCGTTCCATCAAGTCTCATGCATGATAAAGTATCACCAACCTTGACTGTTCCTCTTTCAACTCTTCCAACAGCGATACGTCCGATGTAGTCATTGTAATCGAGCATAGAAGGTTGGAATTGGAAAGGAGCTGTAGCATCGACATTTGGAGAAGGAATTTCTTCAATAATAGTATCGAGAATCGGAGCCATGGTCTCCTTTTGAGAAGACAAGTCTCTATCGAAAGATGATGTTCCCTTCAAAGCAGAGCAATAGACGGTCTTGTAATTCAATTGTTCATCTGTGGCACCTAATTCCATGAACAAGTTGAGGATTTCATCTTCAGTCTTTTCGATATCAGCCATAGGTCTATCGACTTTGTTGATGACGACAACAATCTTTAACTTATATTCGAGAGCAGTCTTCAAAACGAATCTTGTCTGAGGCATGACACCATCGAAAGCATCGACAACCAAGACACAGCCATCGACCATATTCATAATACGCTCGACTTCACCACCGAAATCAGCATGTCCCGGAGTATCGACAATATTAATTGTGTCACCATTATATTTGATGGATGTAGTCTTGGCGAGAATTGTAATTCCTCTCTCATGCTCAATAGGGTTGGAATCCATCACTGCGATATCCGCATTATCAGGAATATCGACTGTGTTAGTGTACTTTAAAAGACGACCGACAAGAGTTGTTTTACCGTGATCGACGTGAGCGATAATTGCGACGTTTCTAATCTGATTCATTTCTAAGCCTTCCTTCAATAGAATATATATTAACTTTAGCTTATGAATTATAAACCTATATATAAATATTTGTTTTTCTAGTTAAGCGATTTCATAAAAAATTCAATTCAAAAAGCCATCTCACAGAGGAGATGGCTTATAAAATCTGCTATCTATCTCTTCACATAAGTGAAGAAGAACATCATGAACAAGATGATCAATCCTAGAATGAGTGCTCCAAAGAGCATCCATTTGAAGAGTGTCATTCCACCCAAGCTTCTAGACTTAACCAACTTTTTTTCTTTTTTATATTCTTTATTGGTCATGTCGTTTATTCTCCTTTACTCTTATTCTTAATTGGATCTAATGGAGTGACAGGATCCAAATCACCGAGGTCATCCAAGTCCAAAGGTTCTACGATAGAGGCTTTTACAGGTGAAGGCTTCTTTATGCTTGCCTCAGATTTGCTTTCGACAGGCTTAGGAGCTTGTTCTACAACTACGATAGGCTTGACAGGCTCGACAACATCTTCATTTCCACTATTAGCCAACAACTTTTGTTCCTCTTCAAACTTCTTCTTGGCTTGTGCCCATTCACGAATTGATTTGAATTCAGAAACAGGTTTATCGAACTTCTTGGGAGTATCGTGGTTTTCTTCAGGATTCACCGAGACTGCCGAAACATATCCAGTGCGACGGACATCAGCTCTTTCCTTGCTAGCACGATTTGCAAGATACTTACTTCCTTTATTTGAGCCTTGTCCTTGCAACATAGGTGTGACGATCATAGCCTGGTTAGTAACAGCCTTATTGAATGCTTCTTCAGGAGTCAAATCTCCTTTGTAATTACCTTTAATCTTCTTCAACTGGAAGCGTACAATTCTTGCTTCAACAGGCTTGATATTATCCATTGAGGCAACTTCAGAAATATCTGATTTATTAAGCTTGACAGGGGCAACTACAACAGGTTTAACTTCGCCCTCCTCAGGAAGAGGTGTTGCCTCGTCCTTCTTGATAGGTTGAACAGGGCTTAAAGGCTCAACATCGAATCCAGCATCTTCAATAGGTTCAGGGATAGGAGCACCCATACGTTTAACATTAGGATGTTTCTTAACTTCATTACGTTTGTACCAATACTTAGGCTCCTCATCAGAAGCTCTTCTCTCCGAATCAATCTTAGCGAGATGATACCAATGTTCAGGCTCAAAGTTAGAAGCACGTTCTCCTTTGAACTCATATACGGGTTCCTCAAGCTTAACTTCTTCAGGCTGCTTTTCTATAACAGGTTCAGGATCTCCGTACCAGTACCAAGGCTCACGATCTGAAGGTCTAAGTTCTTTAACAACAGGCTCTTGCTCAACCTCTTCATTCTTATCATACCAATAATTAGGCTCACGATCAGAAGGTCTGATTTCTTTAATGACCTCAACTTCAGGCTCAGGTTCGTTTTGATCATACCAATAATCAGGAGTTTTATCAGATGCGTTATCAGACTTAGCTTCTTCAACAACTTTGACTTCGTTTCTATCATACCAGTAGTCAGGAGTCTTATCTGAAGGTCTATCTTCTTTAACTTCTTCGATTACTTCGTTTCTACCATACCAGTAGTCAGGAGTCTTGTCTGAAGGTCTATCCTCTTTAACTTCTTCGATTACTTCGTTCTTATCATACCAGTAGTCAGGAGTCTTGTCTGAAGATCTATCAGACTTAGCTTCTTCAACGACAGGTTCAGAAGCTACAGGCTCGTTCATATCGTACCAATAGCTAGGTTCACGATCAGAAGGTCTGATTTCATTCTTGTCATACCAGTAATCAGGTTCTTCGTCAGAAGCTTTTTCACCAGTTCCTTCTTCACAAACAGGTGTCAAGTTATCAGGATTCAAAGCGTGGATTACACGACGATCGAAGTCATTTTCAAGGACATCATTTTCCTCAGCTTCAACAACATTACGATTGTACCAATAATCAGGTTCACGATCAGAAGGTCTAATTTCATTCTTATCAAACCAGTAATCAGGTTCACGATCAGAAGGTCTGATTTCATTCTTGTCGTACCAGTAATTAGGAGCCTTATCAGAAGCCTTGTCTCCTGCTTCTTCTACAGAAATTAAATTGAAAGGTTCGATTGCGTTGAGAATTCGTTTATCAAGATCAGTTTCAATGACATCTTCTTTGGAATTTGCAACAAACACTGTTGCCTTCTCATCTACCACAACATCCAAGTCATCTTTAACTTCTTTTACCTTGTTTCTATTGTACCAATAGTCAGGTGTTTTATCAGAAGCGACTTCCAAAGCCTTAGCATACCAATATGAAGGATTTCTATCAGAAGGTCTAGGCTCAAACACGACAGTAGGATAATCCTTAGCCTTAGATTCTTCGACAACTTCTTCAATCTTAGTTTCTACCATCACAGGCTTGGATGCGGCTGTGGCAGATTCGTAAATAACAGGTTGTTGAATAGGTAATACAAAGTTACGATCATACCAGTAGTCAGGAGTCTTGTCTGAAGGTCTATCAGACTTAGCTTCTTCAACGACAGGTTCACAAGCCACAGGCTCGTTCTTATCATACCAGTAACTAGGCTCACGATCAGAAGGTCTGATTTCATCGACAGGAGTAACATTGCCTTGACCATCGGCAAACTCTTCAATGTTTTCATAAGCAGGAACTTGAGTTTGAACCTTGACATCAGCAATGGATTCAAACAAAGGCTTACCGAGAATTAACACATCACTCTCAAAGCTGTTCAAACTAATTGAAGTAGTAGAATCATTGACAATGTTACCTTCGTAATTGCCTTCAATAGATTTAAATCCTTTGACACCAGTTCCAAGATTCTCAAGATCAATCTCCATGGCTTCACCAGTAGCATTATCCTTAGGTTTAGAAGCACCAACATTTAAGGAAGCAGAAGGTAAGAATTCATTGTCGAAGTCATGTCCAATGATGCTGTTCAAATATTTTTCACGAGCTTTATTTGCTCTCTTGACTGCACCAGGCTTTCTAAAGCACCAAGCGATGAATGTAGCAAACAAAAGGACTAAGAAAGCAAGGATATAAACCATCAACACAGTGAAGAACCCATCAAGGAGTTGAGCTGCGGTGAAAGCATGCGAACCTATGCTGAATATCTCAATATTCTTGTAAGCCCCAAACAATCCGTTCAAGACATATCTATCGATAAATTTGTTCACAGGTTCTACGAAAGAAGCTAATGTCTTGAACATAGCAAATCTTCCATAAGAGATTACTCTCAAGAAAACTAAGAATGCACCAACAAAGAACAGAACAACTGCCAAAACAATACGAACAACAGGTTTATGATGAACATAATTATGCCAATCAAATTCCATGTCGAGTTGATTCTCAGTCAATGTTCCATCGGAATACTTTTTCAAAGGTGAGACAGAATCATCTTTGACGACAACATGACCAAAGTTTCCATTGGAATCGACAAAAGGAACAACGGAATCGTTCTTTCCGACTTCAAGTTCTTTATCGGGAGCTGTTTCGACTTTTGCTTTCTTGTATCCTATCGATGCAAACAAAGCAGAAAGCAAAGCTAAAACAACCATGATAAGAGCATAACCCACGTAGAACCAAACGTAGCCGATATTGTTGACTATCATGTAGGCCCAATAACCAATAGGAGTAATATGATCAATTAAGAAATGCCTGACAGAAGGAATGGCAATAGCTATCAAGGCGATCAACATAAAACCTTCAACAATCCATAAGAAGATTGCTAAGCCTTTGAAAACACCTCTCTTGATTCTCTCATCTTTGTGAAGAATGTCATTCTTGACAACTTTTTCTATAGGCTGTTTTTGCTCAACTTTTTGTTCTACATTAACCTGTTCAACAGTAGCAGGAGCACCTTCGAGCAAAGTTGCTTGCTCTTGAGCCAAAAGCTCATCTTCATCTTCTTTAGGTTTCTTGAAAGCCAAGACTCCTAAAAGGACTGACAAGGTGATCAAGATGACGAGAATGATGACTACGAACAATGCAAAGTACCCAAGCACAGGGATGCCAGATAATCCTGACAAAGCCTCAACAGCTAGCTTTCTCCAATACAAAACAGTTCGGGAATCATACAGCGAAAGTCTAATAGAAGGAACAAAGACAGCAATCATTCCGCAAATCACTATCAATGTCAAAAGCCATACGACAATTGCGAAGAATGCCAAGACAAAATGACCGAAGCCGTGTTTCTTTTCATTCTTTTCAACTGAAGCCACCTTAGTGGTAACCTCGCCATCATTATCAATCACAGCTTTAGGTTTCTTATATGCCACAATAGCGGGCCAAATAGAAATTCCTAAAAGGATCACAACAATCAAAGCCATGAAGATGTCTATCCATCCCTGTGAAGAAAGACCAGGAAGTTTCCATCCATCGACAAGCTCTACTATCTTGCTAGAGAATTGTCCAATCGAGTTGACACCACCACAAGTGATAGCATCGTTAAGATATGGGACACCGAAAAAAATCAATGCCACCACAACTATCAAGGACAAAGCCCAAAGAACAGCAAGACAGATTTTAGAAACTGTTCTTTTCATGAATGCCTCTTTTCTGTATTACCTATTTACTAATACAAAATAAATATACCACTTGCAACCCCTGTTTTAAAAGTTGTTTTTTAAGGAAATTGTATAAATATAGCACTCATTTTTTGATAAATTTTCAAAATAAGTTGATATTTGTCTAAAAAATAATCCAATTATATTGCATAAATATTGAGTTTTTTGAATTACCAACTTATAAATTCATATAATGCCATGTTGTATATAGGCATTTGTAAAAAAAACAGTTATTATTCTTCCTTTTTAACGATGCTTAAGTCTTTTGACACGACAAAAACATCTTTAGGTTCAAATGTTTTATCCATCATAACATCGTCATATATGACAAAAATAAAGTTCATTTTTTTCTTTAGTTCTATCAATCTAGTAGTTATTTCTTTTAGCAATTGACGGCTATTTGTAAGACTAGAGCAATCCATCACAACAATCTTAGGATTAAAGGCTAATAAATAGGAGAGTTGTATTTTCAATTGAAAATCTTCGTTGATAAATTGATAAGATTTATATTTAACAACCTCTTTTGCTTTGAATATTCCTAAAGCTTCCATCAACTCAATCGAATAATCATAAGCCTCTTGCCTTCTCATTCCTTGGACTGCCATCAAGATTGATATAAGGTTTTCGCCTATGGAATGCTTTCTTTCATCGACTAATAAGAATTTTTCTTGTCCGACAACACCAATCACATAGTTTTCTAAGCCTAAAAGAATTTCTCTTTCATTCTTAAAATTAATGGTCAAAGGTTTCTTGACCTTTTGTAACTGTTCTTCTCTTTTCCTAGCTTTTTTAAATTTTCTTTTATGAGCTAGGAAAAATCTGTCCCAACCATTTAGCATCTCAAAAGAGAAATCCATCCAAAACTTCTTCTTTTTAAGTTGTCTTTTCTTAGCATAATAAATTCTCTTTAAATTCTTAGTTTGAAATGATCTATATTTTTCTTTCTCCAAGTCATCAAACAAACCTAAATACTTTTTATTTGCTTCTTCTATATAAGCTATTTCGTTAGACCACTCAGCTTTGACTTCTTTAGCCTTTATATTTTTGTCTTCTTCAGGTATAGATGAATCAGCTTTAACCCTATCAACTTGTTCATTCATCAAAGACCTAGCATCACTTCTTTCATAAGAAGTCAATAAACGATCTACTCTTTCAAAATTCGATAATCTAAACTTCATATACTCATTATCGTGAAGAGTAAATCCATTCAATGTTATCCTATTGAATTTTATTCCTTTAAAATCTTTGATCAACATCTTTAAAGAAGGATGAATTCCTTTTACCAAAAATCTTTTCTCGCTAAAAATAATATATGTAGTAGATGAATCAAAGCAGTATGTTTTACCATCCGTCGTTTCTACTTTTAATTCGATTTTATCGTTTGATATATCTAGATAACTTATCTTTGTACAAGGTTTTTTGTTTTCCATAGTTCATTTAAATCTTAATAATTATAGCAAGACTTCTCTTATGCCGTTATAATAATTCGAATTGTTAAGGAGAATACTATGGCTAAACTTAAAACCGTTCTTTTTGATTGCTGGGATACAGTTATTCATTATAATGAGACTGATAAAAACAAAGGAATAACTCTTCTTTTAGATGTTTGTGATAATCCCGATAACATCAAACCTGATCAATTGGAATCAGATTATCACGCCTTGATGCATGAATACTATAAGAATTGCAATGACTTCGATTTAAGATTCATTGCATTATTTAGATATATTTGTATATCGCATAATCTCAAGCCGAGGATTTCATATGAAGAAATCGAGAAACTATATAATCAACATATAGTTCCAACACCAGTAGAAAACCTTAGACCATTATTGGATTTTCTAAAGCAAAACAACATAAAGGTCGGTGTATGTTCCAATACCATTCACTCCGAAGAGCACACTGTCGATTTCATAAAACAATGCTGGCCTGATATGCCATTTAATTTTGTTATGGCCTCATCGACATATGGTGTCAAAAAGCCGAATCCTAGATTCTTTGAAATCGGAGCTAAACTAGCTGGTTCAAAGAACGAAGAAACGATTTATATAGGTGATAACTTCTATGCCGATGTATATGGATCTTGGTTATCTGGTTTTATGAAGTCGATTTGGTTAAATCAAAAGCACCGGAGCAAGATAGATTATTATCTATATCATCCTGAAATGAGCGATAAGATTGAATATACTGAAATCGATGACTATCTCAAACTTATTCCAATATTGGAGAAAATGATTTAATATGGAAAGAACGGGTATATACAAAGAAGAAAGAAAGTTTGTTTATTCCGACTACGATATAAACGATGATGTCTTAATGTCTCATATAGCCGAGATATTTCAAGATATCGCTGGAAATCACTCTGAGTTTTTAGGATGTGGTTACGAAGCAGTGAAATCTAAAGATATGATCTGGGTTTTAGCCAAAAGCAAAATTGATGTAATAAAAAATCCAATCGTAGCTAAAGATGTAATTGTCGAAACAATTGCCTATAAACCAAATGGTCTTATATTTGCCAGAGAATTAATCATCAAAGACAAAGAAACTGGTGAGGTACTTATCACCGGTAATTCCAATTGGTGCCTAGTTTCTTTATCAACCAGAAAATTAGTTCGTCCCAACATCGATATCGTTCCTTTTGAGCAAGATGATACTAATAGGATCTACAAGGATAGGATGAAATCATTGGACAATATTCAATTTGAAGATAAAGATTTCATGTTCGATCAAACTATTAGATTCACTGATTTGGATCACAACAGACATATGAATAACTGCCATTATTTGGATATAATTACAAATGCTGTTTCGCCTACTTCAAATCAAAGAATCACTTCATTGGAAATAAACTATGAAAAAGAATGTACCAAAGATGATGAAATTCTAGTTTATAAGAAAATAATTTCAGATACGGAAGGATTTGTAACAGCCTATAAGAAAGAATCCAGACAACTCGTGTTTAAATCGAAATATAAACTTAGCTATAATGCTGACGCATCAAAGCAAACCCTCTAATAGATCTCGGCTTTAATTCCTGGATTTTTTCAAAACAACCGACCATTGTCGATCCTGTGGTTAAGACATCATCAAAAAGAATGATGTCTTTTTTTGATAAATCAATTCTTTTTTTGATAATAATCCTATCTTTTACTTTTTTTCTATCTTCCAAGGTTAAATCTTTTTGAACTGGACCAGCAGTCTTTCCCAAAATATCCAAATAACGAATATTTGCTGATTCTAATATTCCTATCAAATGATTAAATCCTCTCTTTTGAATCGATTCGTCAGTTGAAGGAAGCGGAATAACAACTTTATTTAAAGTTAAGAATTTAAATAATAATTCGAAAGGAGTTAAAAAGACACTTCTCAATTCATAATCACAGATAGTCTTATATTGATATAGCCATTGCATCAAAACATCATCATGATAATAAATAGAAAATATGTTCAATTTACCTATTTTTTCTTTATTAAAATGAAATTTCCTTTTAGCTAAACAAGAATCGCAAATTACAGGTGAAAGAAAAACAGTCAAAGGCGAACTTGGCTCAATTGGATTAAAACACACCTTACAATACTTGTTCGCCATTTGACTTTTTAATCCTTTCTATCGATTCGATTATATATTTGTTCTTAATTGCTCCGTAGAAAACAACCTCACCATCCTCATATTTTTTCTTCCTTCCAGCTCTTCCAGCAATCTGAATTAAAGTATCTGCATTATAAATATAATTTGTATCAGCTTTATAAACTAGAACTTGTAAATTCTTAACTGTCACTCCTCTTTCTAAGATAGAAGTTGTAACTAAATAACGGAGTTTTCCTTCCTTGAATTCCCTTATTTTCTTCTCTCTATCTTCATCCTGAGACGATACTGATTCACCATTAGATAAAAACAATGACAGCTTTTCATAAAGAGTTTCTACTTCTCTGATTGTCGGAGCGAAAACAAACACTTGCTTTCCTTGATTCAACATACGCTTCAAATCTAATAAAACATACAGAAACTGAAAAAATAAACATCGTTTGAAAACTGGAACCGGAAGAGGTCTTCCATGATATCTCTCATCCAATTTCAGTACGATTCCTTTTTCTTTTTCAATGAAATTCAAATCATCTTTTGATGGGGTTGCAGATAATAACACATACGTTCCTCTAATGCTGTCTTTGAAAAACTTATGAAGCAAATCATCACCTCTATATGGAAAAGCATCTATTTCATCAAACACCAGTAAGTCGAAATAATGAGGGTATCTATATAATTGGTGAGAAGTCAAAACTATTATATGTCCATATAAATCCTCTGTATGACCTTCACAAACGCACACGACTTTTGCTGAAGGAAAAGCTTCTTCGATTCTTGGACCTAATTCTAAGACGACATCTTTTCTTGGGGTAGCAAATCCCACTCTTTTTCCTTCTTTCAATGCTTCTTCCATCGCCATATAGACTAATTCCGTCTTTCCAGCACCTGTGACAGCATTTATCAAAACCGGAATATTCTTCTTATATGATTCTCTGACTTTTACCGCTATCTCTTCTTGTTTCTCAGTCAATGGATAAGCTAATCTAAGTTTTGGTGAAGACATCGGCGAAATAGTAAAGGCAGACGGATCCACTTTAGTGCCTGAAAAAGGCAGACATCTTCTGCAATAAACTTTCCCATCAGCTCCAATTCCAAGATATTTTTCATCGCTGTTGGAGCATCTATCACATATAAATTTGTTTTCCATCACTAATATATGTGGATAGATAATCAGAAGAAAATCAAAAAAAATCCACCAAAGGTGGATTTAGTTAAGTCGCTTAAGAATTTGAATTAGATGTATTATCGTCAGTTGCTACCACTTTAGTTTCTTCTTGAGTCATGTCTGCTTTGATTTCACCGATTTTCTTTCTTTTATCTTCATATAAATCGAGATAAGACATACGATGTTTCTCATCATGGATTGCAACCAAAGCCTCATCGACTAGTTTAGCCAAGTCTCTGAGCTTTTCAGCAGGTGTAGAGATAAGTCCTTGAAGTCCGAAGGATCTGAGCAAGGATACAGCTTCTTTGATACGAACACCATCCATCTTTGAGAAAGCTTCATCGAATATAACCAATCTCAAAGTATCACTATCTTGAGTTACTCTATAAAGCTGAGCGAAGGAAGCTAATATTGAAATATAGAAAGGTGTTTGAGTTTCACCTCCAGATTGTCTCTTAAATGTTCTAGCCAAAGAAGATTCGACAGCATTATCATCAGTTCCACGTTTGACCAAAAGATCGAAGTTCAAATATGTACGATAATCTGTGAATTTCTCAATATTGGCCAAGATTGCTTCCTTATTGGTAGAAGTTGAATCCTGAGCGTCTGAAATCAAAGAGAACAATTGATTCATCAAATCCTTGTACTTTTCCATAAAGACATCTTCAGCATCTCCAGCTGATAAGAGCAAAGGATCCATCATCATGTTGTAATAATCGATGTAGTCTTTGTTGGGTTCGACAGTGAAACGATATCTATCACGTCCAAATCTCACATCAGACAAAGCATCGTTCAATTCTTTGATTTGAGATTGAACTGTAGTAATTAAACTTCTCAACTTATAAATGAAGTCATCTTTAAATTCCTTAATAGCATTTGCGTGAGCTTGCGCTATCTTCTCAGTATATTGAGGCAACAAGACATTGCTCAAACTATCCAATTCTTTATCGAATGTTTCGTTAGAGGATTCATCTGTTGTATCATAAGAGAGATTGTATTTAGTGACATAAGCACTTCTAGTCTTCATTAAATTATCACGAAGACTCTTTTGTTTCGATTGAGCTCTGGCAAATAATCTATTTGCTTCTTCTGCAATCTGAGAAACATCCATGGTGGAAGCTAATTTATCATACCTGGGCAAGTATGTTTCCTCAACAGCTTTAGGATCAAAAGCAGATATAGTTTGTTCTCCAGCCTTGACTGCCATTTGCTTTTCAGGAATAACCTCGTTTTGAATACGACGAATCTCAGAAGTATGTTCTCCTTTTTCAGCAGTGAATTGCTCTTTTTGTTGATTCAAGCTAGCTATATCCTCATCGATAGCATGAATCTTATCATCGATCTCTTTGACTGAAGATAATGCTCCTTCCTTCATTTGTTCTGTCAAACGACGAACATTCTCTTCTAATGCTGGAACGTTTTCAACTTCATTCAAATCATCGCGGTAAGTTCTAGCTTCGTTAGAAGACATGATTGCCATCATAGTCAAAGGTGTTATCTTTTCGACCAAAGAACTGAGCAAAGAAATCTTTTCATCGATAGAGACATACTCATCGTGTATTCCTTCTACCGAACCTTGGGAAACTCTAGTTCCAAGGAACAATGAAGTGACGCGTTTAGGATACCAGGTAGCAAAGCCTCTATATCCAGTACAATCGGCACAAAGACCATTTCCACTTTCTCTGGCTTCTTCAAAGTTTGCACATTTCTTTGTCTTTCCCAACAAATAATCTGAATAAGCTTGAGCACCTTCATCCTTCGAATCCACCAAGAATGCACAGCTATCTTCTCTAGCAGGATGTTCATTCATAAATTCGATAACTTTGGTAGAATCGACGATGTTAACTCCGTTGAAGTCATAAACGTTGATCAAATCTTTCAAGATTCTTTGAGCTTCATTGTAATATGAAGGATTTACAAAAACATAGAATCTATTTCCGCCAATACATGATTCAATTGCTGTAGCCCAATTAGGATCGTTGACATCGACCAAATCACAGAACTTCTTTACATAGGCATCAGGATGACGAGAACACAATCTGCTTTGCAAATCATCAACAACTTGTTTATATCTAGGTCCGAAAGGCTTAGCTCCACTATGAACGGATTTCAATTGAACAGCCAATTCAGTTTTTTTGTTGGAGAAATTATAGAGATACTGTTCTAGCTTCGTGTAAATAGAATAACCTTTTGATTTATATGAATCCATCTCTTGTTGAAGATGTTCCAAAGATAAGACATCGACGCTTTGTTCATCGCAAGCTTTGCTCAAAGAATTGAATTCATCATAGATTTCATTTGAAAATTCACTGAATTCTGACAGTTCATCCTTATCTCTATCATCAATTCCAAGTCTATCGAGGTTGATGTTCTTAAACGCCGATAAAAAATCGACTGCCTGTCTAGAAAGAGAATCGGCATAATTTTTCAACTCTCTCAAAATATTTTGTTGAGAGACTTTCAATGCTGCGATTTGACGTTCAAAGTTAGCCTTCTTTTGAGATAACTCATTAGAAAGACTGAAACCCGATGATGAAGTCTTCTTGGCAAAATAGTCTTGCTTTTCAGCATTCAGTTCTCTGATTTGATCATCTATCAAAGCAACTTGACGAGCTAGATAATCCAATCTCTGGCGATGCTCTTCAACTTTGGATTCATAATCTCCCAACTGTCTCTTAGCATATTCCAAGTTAGCTCGAGCATGAATGTAGTTGAAACTAGCCATATCAGTTGAGATATTGTGATAATTCTCATAAGCTTCATGGATGTCTTTCAGCAAGGAAATTTTATCTTGGATTCTAAGGGACTCAGTTTCCAATAATCTATATTGTTCGATATTCTTCTGCATAGGAACAATATCGACTTTATATTGAACATCGCAGACAAATTCTGTAATAAATTTAGAAATATCAGAGATAGGTACAAAAGAAACGGATTTCTTAAACAAAGAGAAATACTTATCTGGCAAATTGCCGAAAATAGTCTTTAAGAATTGGCGATACTGCTCATTAGAATCAAAGAACCTGGCTTCATCAGATTTGTAATTCTCACTGACAAATCTACTGAATTCCTTATAAGTCAGAGGACGAGGGGAAGACTTAGCATCTAATAAATCTTTGTTAGTGAAATTATTTGACGGGAATCCTGTATTCAAATAGAAGAAATGTCTATCGTCATGACCATCTGAAAAACAGTCGAAGACAATTCCTAAAGTGAATTGAGTCTTTTTCTTAGTATCCGCAAACTCCAAGGCGATATAAGTAGTGAAACGACCAGGACGAAGAGAAACGACATTACCATCTTTAGTCTCACTGATTTCTCCACGGAGATAACCGTTTAATGTTCTTCCAGTTTTTTCATTAGCAGCTTTATTGAAGTTTCTTCCTGTCGTATCACCTAAAAGAACAGTTTGAAGAGCATCAATAATAGTTGATTTTCCAGTTCCGTTAGCTCCTGTCAAAAAAGTTATATTTTCAATATCGACTGTAGTATTTGTAAAATAATGCCAATTGATAAGTCTAAGTTTAGTGAGCTTTATCATATTTCAATCCTCCTAGAAACCGACAGGTTCATTTTTGTCTGCAGTAACGACACCTTCTTTAGACTCTTCTTTGTCTTGAGTGCTTTCATATGTCTCACCATTTGAAGAAGAACTATCTTCATTTTGCTCTTCACTACCGGTTAAGAATTTATACAATGCGTTCATCTTAGAAGTAGAAATAATATATTTTATGGAAGGAAGAATGAAGAATGAATAATTGTTATCATTGAAGGATCCTCTTCCTCTAGCAATAATATTGAAAGAAGCCAAAGTCTTCATAGCTCCGGAAATAGTTTGTAAAGACAAACGCTTAGAGGCAGTAGATAATCCCAAGTCAGAAAGCTTTTGTCTCAGCTGAGTAGAATCCATAGCCACCTGCAATACATTTGGTTGTTTTTCTAATGAATCTTCATAGAAATCTCTTAGAGTATATATGACGAATGTAGTGGCAGTATCAACTCTTTCTCTATTCTTATCCAATGCATTTCTTAGGAAAATGACGCCGCAGTCATCATCTTTTGAAATGACCATATCGATGAAATCCAAGTATTCTTCGAATAATGAATAATGTTTTTCTATAAAAGTGTAATCGTACTGAATTTTTTCAAGACCTGTAGTGACATCATAACGTTTTCTAACTATGAAACAATGATATAAAAGATTGTTCATCGTTTCAGAAAATTGGCTCTTTTCACCAGTTGAAAGCTTATCGTAATCCTCTTGAAATGACATAAATAAATGGCTCCTTCCTATTTTATCCTCAAGACATATTCCGGAATTTGATAATGTCCGTTCATCGTCTTATCATCTATTTTCTCCATAGTGAAGAATGTCGTATTGAATTCAGCTCTTACCAAAGCGAGAATCAATAGAATTAAATCATTATCTTCAACTAATGAAATCTCACTAGTTTTTATTTCTTTTCTCGAACCGAATGCCCTTCTCATAAACGACTCTACAGCTGCTTCAGAGAATTGACTTACTTCATTGTTCAAGAAATCATTCATCAAATCGTCGCTTTCATCAGAAATATCAGGAGAAAGTTCCATGGGATCCGGCTCTTCTCTTTGTGTTCTCTTGAAAGGCATGAACAAAGATCTATCATCAAATATGGAAGCTCTATGATAATCTACAGTATCGACCATCTTAGATAACAATGGGGAATTTTCCTCATTGATGTTAGGATTCTTCTGCAATTCGCTAGCCATAGAAGAAATTATCTTTTCTAACTTTCCTTTGATAGACTTATCGCTACCCGATAGGTAATTAACCTTCTTTTGAACAGCCTCAGTGTAATCGGCATTGGCCTTGTCGATTTCATCAAAAGATTTATTCAATCTATTGAATACATCGATTACTTTATTCAAATAAGAAATGACTAAATCTGTAGCTTTAGAAACTGAAAGAGAAGAAAAAGTAGAATCCATTCTAGCTTGAGAAGCTAGTTTTGCAACGATTCTCCCATCCCTAAGCCACTTATTCAATATTTCGACAGTAGGTCTAGAATAAAGACCTAAAGAATCATAAGTCTTCATAGGATGGTAAATAGAATCTCCTACTTCGAATTTATAATCATCAAAATGCTGTTTCAATACTTCGTTAGGATTGAATACATTAGTCAACTTATGATTAAAAACGATGATCGAGTGATGCAAAAGTGTAACTGATAATTCCAATTCATCAGTATTCTTTACTGCATTAGCCAAGGATCTAAACATATAGTCATCTTCTTTTTCATCTTCAAGTTTCAATTCAGAATACGTTTGATGAACCAAAGGCATATAAGATGAAACATCGCTAGTCAATTCATCCAACAATTCGAGCATCTTGATAGAGTAGGACGGAAGATAGATATAATCGACACCAGTCTTATAATCCTTGTCTATTTGAAACCAACCACAACGAGATAATTTTCTGACTACGTAAGAGAATTTATCGGCAGATAAAGTGTCTTTAACATCGACTTCTTCTTCGACTTCTCTATCATCGTCCTTATCAGTATCGATAGAAAACAAAGACATGATATCTTGTCCATTTTCTCTCAACGCATCCATATAAGAACTACGAGTGATGGAAGAACGATAAATCTTTAAGCAATGATACAAGGTGACTAAAGCATAAGCATAAACCGCTTTATACTTTCGGGATAAAGGTGCAAAAAATCCATCCGGAAGACGGTCGAAAAGACGTGCATTGTTATTTTCGGTCATTAATTTATCCAAACTAGTATCCCCCTTTGTAAATTAAATGAAATCTACGACAAAAACAAGTCATAGTTTCGGGATATTCCATACTTTATTATTATACTTTCTTATAGACCAAAATAATAAAGAAAAACAAGAGGTTTCTATACAAAGAGAAATATAAATCTCTTTATAATTTCAACTATTCAAAACAAGGGGGTCTACTTTATTCTTTTTTGACTCTGTTTTTTCTCCTTCTAGCCAAATACTTGATCAATTCCCATATTCCTACGCAGATCAAAAATATTGCAATAGTGGTCATATATCCAGCAAAATCAATTCCAACATCTCTCCATTGAGCTGATCTATTTGGCGTATAAAATTGAGTCAATTCACTAAAACCCGCAACACAGAATCCAAGAACAGAAGATATTCCTAAGCTGATGAGCATCGTCTTAATCTTATTAGTGGCAAGGAATATAAATACGACTGAGAGGAAGGCGAAAACTGCAAACAACAAATAATGACCGACCAGTTTTCTTAGCTTCTTAGCCAAGGAAGAGAACATCACACTTATATCTCTATCGATAGTCAAATCGATATAAACTGAATATTTCACCAAAGTATCGTCACTTCCCAAAGTGACTTTGAGTGTTGTTTTTCCAATATCCAACAAAGAAATGTTTCCAAATTTATCAACACTGACAATATTATTTGTCTTATTTCCATTTGAATCCATACATTCAAAGCTCAAGTTTTTACATGACACTTTTTCTTTGGTAGTTATTCCTATCTTATAGTTCTTTCCATAGAACAATTTAGCTTCATATCTCTTTCCGTCATCAATAGAATTGAATGTTTCAGCCTTAAATACTTTACTATTTATAGTAAAAGGTGAGACAGTATCGACTACTTGAATTTGTTTAGTCTTTTTCAAAGAAGGATTCGATATAGGCGTTACTGTAATTGTAGATTTACCGACTTTCTTTGCTTTTCCAACTCCATTTTGACTGATAGAAATAACTGAGGAATCAGATGAAGTAAAGCTCACATCTTTGATTGATGCATTATTATTCATACTGACATCGATATCAAATTCACTTCCCAAAGCAATCTTTGAAAAATCATCCAACCCCTTGTTATCGCCCGGATAATAACCAGCATTATATACGACATCAAAACTATCAATATCGATGAAATTTACATCGATTGTAAAATCAAAGCTTAATAAATCGTTTTGAAGAGAGGTTATTTTAAATGAAGTACTTCCTTTCTTATTTGCAAAAAATATTAATTTGTCATCGTTGCATACAACATTGTCGTTATTTGATGAAATAGAATAGGTTCCGTCATCAAATAAAGCCTCATCATTTTTAGTTCCGTCTTTGAATTGCCGATTAAAAGCAAATTCGACATTCAAAGATTTATAAGCGTGATAATCTACACTGATAGTCGAATGGTTAGATAGAAGATTGTGACCTTCATCATAAACTCTCATAGTATTAGGCTTATCGACTATACTAAAAATCAAATCCTCAGATATAGAATTATCGAGTTTAGAAACGAATCTAAACTTAACATTTCCAGTTTGATTATTAGTTTTAATGGAGTATTGATTGTTTGATTCGACCAATTTGACTAAATTTTTCCCTTCGATAATTGAAACAGTCCATCCAGAGTATTTAAAACTAACAGGTTCAATTGAAATATTAGAAAAGACATCGTCATAAGTTTGATTTACTAGCAATTCATTTTTATCTGATTCGTTGGAAGAAAAATAACTGCCCAAAGAAATTCCACTGACAGAACCGGTTTGAAAGTCATTTTGATACTGATAAGTGAAAACTATAGGATTGGAAGTATCAAATTTATCGACATAAAATTTGATCTGGCCACTGACATCAGAATCAGTCTTAGCTTTAAAGGTAAAAGACTTATAAGATTGACTTAGACAAGTTAATCTTGTCGAATCATATTCAATTTTGTAATTATTCAGTAAATATGCTTTGGGATTTATGTTTTTATATGGGATAGAAATAGAAAAAGAGTCTATGGTAACTTTGCTGGAATAATGAGAATTGGTGTGAATCGATGGGGTATAAAGGGTCTTCAATTTCGATGTGTCTATTTTATCAGAAGTCAATTTTAATTTTTCTATGACATCGACATCAAAAGAATTAGTTTCAATCTTTGATCCATCTTTCTTCAAATAAGACAGTTTCAAATCCTTAAACGAATTAGATTTATTCTCATTTTTAGATATGATTTTGATTTGATTACTTTTAATCGATTTAAAAGATATTCCATCCACTGATGGAAATTGAATATTGGTCGAATCAAAAGTAGCGTTCGCAGGTGAATATCCAATGCTGACCGATATAGAGTCACCCATACTATATAATTCATATTTTGTATTTACCGAAATAGATTCAACTTCAACCATTTGAACAATTTTATCTTTAACAATAAAAGTTGTTGAATCTACAAATTTGTTAATTTTAGCATAAATTATAGCTGTTCCGGATTTCTTAAATTCGACTCTTCCATCAGAGTCAACACTACAGATAGTATCATTGCTAGAGCTAAAGGCAACTGTCGTGTAAGTGACATTACTAGGCTCAATATGAGTTTTTAATGTATATGATTGTCCTACATAGAAAGTTTCATCGTTAGATGGTTTATTAGTAATCTCAATCGATGTTGCTAAAACCGGATTAACAGCAATAGAGAATTTCTTTATTAGCTTTGAATTTTACTAGCTGTGAAAGTTAATTCTAAAGATGAGCTTTCCTTAATGAATGTAATTGAATTATCAGCACCAATTGTAGCAAAGGAACTATCACAGTCAATATTGATTCCTTTAAAAGAAGTATCTTGAGGAATATAAGTAAAATTATAATAAATAGTATCTCCGACATAGAAAGTTGAATTAGACAAATCTAAAATAATAGACTCATCTTTATCCTTATAAAAAGAAACACCGAAATCTTTTATCTCTTTTATTCTTTGACTATCATAATTATCATTGATTTCATCCTCAAACAATCCGGTGAAATCATTACTTTGTTTAGCACTTTTACTCCCAGGCATCGCACTTTCTACAAATATCAAAACAGCGCAAACAATGTATAAAAGTAAAAATAAATACTGAACAATGTTTTTGAAAACATTGTGTTTTTTTGCTGCTGTCATTATGATTTATCCAATCGTAATATGACTAATCAGACCATCTAGCAAACAAAGAAATCGTATGATTGACTATTGTTAAGTCAGTGAATTGTCCTGAGTTGACGTCATCTCTAGATGTGTACCATCCTTTGAAAGTATGTCCGTTTTTCTTAATCACAGGAAATTCATCCAAATCGACGTAACTTCCCCCATTGACTCTAATAGGATAAATATTTGTCCCTAAGGCTGTTTCAGTACCATCAGAATTCTTGACATAAAGAGTTTCACTACCATCAGTCAAAGCGTTGAAATAAACAAAATACTTTTGACTTTCATTAGAAGAGGAGCCTTTGATTGAGAATATCTCAGACCATGCTCCATTCTCTTTCGTATAAACCCCACCAGTGCTGATGTTCAAATAGAAATCACCATCATTACCAAAGCTTCCTGCAGGTATATCGCTTCCGTATCTCCAAGTAGAGCCATCTTTTCCATCTTTAGTCTTTTGAATAAAGAAATAACTCCAAGCACCACTCTCATAATTGACTTTAAAAATCCAATCATTCTTATGAGAATTGTTGATCATTTCCAATTCTTCATTATCAGCATTATCGACTGTTACCATATCGATACTAGAAATTGAATCACCTTGTTCACCTTTTTTAATAGTAACAACTTTACTGGTATCATTTGTCAATTTAATTGTCACTACAGTGTCGCCAGAATCATCGATATTAGTTTCAATATCGGCGATTCCAACACCATCAATTCCGTCTTTTCCACCAGGAATTGTAAATTTGTCTGAACTATCATCAGTATAAGTAATAGTTACATTCAAATCATTGCTGCCTTCAACTTGATTTATGACTACATCGGATATTCCTTTTCCGTCTTTTGGGCCGGGAATTGTCACTATAGTATCATCAATGCTTGAATCAGTATAATGAATTGTCAATGTGGTGGATTTATCCTCATTTTCAACTGCATCGACTGAGGCGATTCCAACACCTTCCTTTCCCGAGATTCCAGCTGGGATAGTAAACTTGGTCGGAGTAGCTTCTTCATCAGTATAAGTGATAGTAACGATGACATTTCCGTTCTCATCACTATCATGAGTGACAGACTTGATCTGCAAAGCTTGATCAGTATTGAAAAAAGAACACGAAGCTAACGGCATCAATCCAATAGACATAGAAGCACTTAACACAGCGATTAATCTTTTCATTTTCATATACCTTTACCTCCCCTGAGGTCGTCCGATGGACTTTGATCAAATAGATACGGCTTTTCTCCTTCATTCAAATTCAACTTACCATTCGAATAGAAGTAGAACGGATGTGAGCCTGTGACACAAAGAACAGCTCTAGCTAACGCTGCGGCTATAGAATTAGTATATCCGCCACTGAAATAAGACTTTAGCATATCTAGTGTCTCCTTCTTAGAAAAGATCATATTCGAATCAGAAGATTCAATCTCAACATCCGAACTATTCAATCCTCCACCATAGAAGACGACAGCAGTATTCAAATAGTTCTTATCATTTATTTTATACAAATATCCGTTGGATTCAGCTAATTTTTTTAATACATCCTTAACTTTGAAGAAATCATCTATGGACATTCCCTCATAGTCCTTTCCAAGACTTGCCAACAACAACGATAGTTGCTCATAAATCAATGCTGAAGTCATAATATCATCTATGTTCTTCCAATCATAGAACAAGCTATTTCCAGTAATATTTAATTTGATGGGATAACTAGTTCCACCGATTTGATCATATTTACAAGTACAAGTCTTTCCCATGCTTCCTAATAGTCCAATGATAGAAGTAGGAGAGCCGTTATACATCATAGGTCCATTGAAGGATGTCTCGACACCTATTGAGAATACCCCTGAATTTGCAAATGATGTGTCCTTGACATTTATTACAGCATCGTATTTCTTAGAGCCGTTAGAATCGATTATATTCTCATCATTATCTAATCCATTTTGGATACTTTCAAATGTCTTTCCTGATGATTGAGAAGACTGACTCAATCCATCCATCAAAATCGATTGAACCATATTATCCATATTGAATCCATCATTGGCATCACCTTGGCTGTCATAATAACTAGTGAATTGACTAGTCTTTGTACTTCCATCTGACATCACAATAGAAGCTTCTTTGTTTTTATCTACTTTATTTTCTGAATTACTTCCCACCAGTAGCAAGAATTCACCCGAGTCTTTCAAAATAGAATTATCTATTGTCAATCCATCAGTGGAAAATGCACGTATTATATTCTTACCATTGGACAAAACACTATTTTGAACAGTGTTATTTTTTCCGTTCACCTCTAATACTGTACCAGTATAAAAGTAATTGTACATTTCATTTTGTGCATCTGAATTTTGGATTCTTATATTATCTAAAGTAATATTGTCTCCATCCATCAATAATCCGACATTGTCTTGAGCATAAGCTTCAACAAAAGGATTTGTCGATATATCACCTATTCCTATATAAGGAAGAGGTCCATGGAAATAATCCTTATTAGCATCAGGAACAATAATTCCATTTCTATTCTTATCAGGAGTTCCATTTCTAGGGAAAGCAAGATTATTCAAATTGATGGTAAATCCATTCCCATAAAAATCTTTTTGCGCTCTTATTCCAGCAATTAATTTCTTTGAAATAGGTTCAGTCAAAGCATCTTTATTAGTCTCATTAAATCCATCGATATAAGTTGTGTGATATGTGGATTCAAATTCATAGTATTCATTCGAGAAAGAAAATGAATCAGTGTTAAAGCTATAATTTCCAAATAGTTTGTCAGTCTTAGCATCTGATTTAAGTTCGTTTTTATATAAAATCTTTTTTTCATTGCTAGGGTCCACTCCACTAGCAACATATACATCTGCTAAAGATCCTAGCGATGTCTGCATGACAACTGGATGACCAATCGAAGATTTGTTGGTGCACATCAACAAATCGTTATAGTTATAAACATTGACACCGTCTTTGACTATATTGAATCTATAAGTATTTGAAACACTATCATCTAAAGAACTGACAAATGTTATGAATGCATCTCCATACCCATTAAAGGAAATCTCCTTGGAGCCATCATCGAAAGATATATTGTCCGATTTCGATAAAGCCCTATAGGAACTATGTTCGTCAGTATCTATGACGCATTGAATATCGAGCTTAATCTTTGAAGCAACTGTATGTAATCCATCATATTCCAATGAAGAATAAGATGGATCGTATTGACCAAAATCCAAGTATGATTTAGAACTTTGTCCACTTACATTTCCTTTATAATTGACGATGATCACACCTTTATCATAACAATATGCGTGGAAAGTTTTAGAAACAGTCTTCTTCTCGTTAGAACAAGTCACATCTATCTCGCCCTCTTTATTGACTTTAAGATTGAAATTATCATCATTATGCACAATCTCTGCCACATCATCCGAGGATGAATTAGATAAAGACCAAATTAAATCATTACCATCAGCTAAAATATTATTAGGATTGCTGACGGGAGTAGCTTCTAACTTATATGTGTTATTAGTCTTAAACCCCTCATTTTGTCTATAATTCCAAGATATATCTGAAATATCTACTGCAACAGCACGAGTCAAAATTGTCACTGTCACAAAAGAGAGAATACCCAAGAGGAATGGAATGATAAGAAGGATGACTAAAGTTTTTCTTTTCATATGTTTCTAACCTCCATCTTTTTAAAATAGGTAGAACTTTTCTTTAAGAAGAAAACCACGACAAGAATAGATAAAATAAAAGTCAAACCTAAATCAAAATACAATATTCCAACTCCTTTCATAATCGTGAAATCAAGTCCGATATCAACCAACACCAACAACATCGGATAAATTATTACACTATATGAAAACAAAGTAGAGAATTTCTTCTTCACCGCACCTAAATCATGCATATCCATGACGACACCGCCAAAATTCATTATAACTAATAGCAACAATCCTATAAACAAGAAGAAAAAGAATGACGATAAGGTTATGTTATGGGTCAAATAACAAGCCAGGACAGTTACAAAATATGAAATAGAAGTCAAAGATAAAGGAATTAATACTTTAGTCAGTGTGATCAACTTATCATTGATTGGCAACAACTTCACATTCATCAAATTCTGACCTTCCACAGAAAAAGAAGAAGATCCACTTGAATAAATGACTAAAACAAACTCTAAGAGCAATAACATTTGTATCAAAGTCATCATGTCTGGAACGAACATCAATAAGACTCTAAGATTCTTTTGGAGAATTGTGTTTATAGAAGATAAGACTGCAAAGGATAAGAAAGGCAGCATTATCAACAAAGCAGTATAAGAAAATGTGTTTCCACTATTTCTAAAGATAAGCATCATTTCTTTCTTAATAAGACCTTTCTTCATATCGCCTATAGACTTGTATTTTCCACCAGTTTTATTCTTATTGTGATCATCTCTTTGATTTATAATCGTATAAAAAGTAATAGACAAGAAATATCCGATTACCAAAAACAAGAGAAGAAGACCTAAAGAGATCAATACACAAGAAAGAATATTCTTAAATTTTATAACGGGAGAAAGAATAGAATAAACAGGAAGAAGGAAAGGACACATACCATCTATGGCTTTAATGAATGTAGAGGAGAATATATCCTTAAAAGAATAGTTATCTAACACTTTGAGAAAGAGGTTTAAACAAACTTGATATAAATAACAAAGACCTACGACTATCAAACTAGCACAAATAAACTGGAGCCATTCTTTATTTTGAAGAAACTTATATATAACTTGTACCAGTACGACTAAAGTAAATATCACACCGATTGAAAATAAGGAAATAATGAATGGATATAAAATACAAAAGACGTAATAATAAGGGATAAATTGCCTAAGAGCTCCATAAGTGACAAGGATAGGAAAAGACATTATAAAAGACTCTATCACTTGATATAAATAGACATAAATCATCTTAGCTATGATTTTACTATCAGTACTTATGCATAAAGGAGCAAGAATTATAGAATCTTTCTTGTCGAACATTACTTTTCTAGCTCTGACTAATCCTTCTATTATTCCTAGAATAAACGTAATAAAAATAGAAAAGACTAAGAAATCAAAACTAGAGTCAGAGGAATAAGCGCTAATCTTTGTATCTAATGAATAAGTCAAATAAGAAATTAGAGCAATCAAAAGAGAAGCTGCTATAGCTTTTAACAATATAGCTATCAAAGTGGATTTATTGCCACTTTTAGCCTTTGCCAATTTAAATTCCTTATTGACTAACTCAATAATCATTTTTTATCTCCTTTATATATGGAGAAGAACAAATTCCTCATATCCGTCTTCAAATAAGGATTACGAGATGTTAAATCAAAGGTAGTTTGAATAACACCGTTATTCAAAAGACACGCCTTTGTAGCCACATCAAAAATGAAATCTATACTATGTGAAACTATTAAAATTCCTTTCTTAGCTCTCTTAAAGTCATTTATGACATCGACCAAAGTCTTATAGACCATAATATCCAATCCGACTGTAGGCTCATCCAACACCCAAAGATCTGGGTTATGGATAATAGAAGCCATCAATGCCACTTTTTGTTTCATACCATGAGAATACTCACTGATACGTCTCTTCATATCAGATTCAGGCATATCAAATTTGATCAGCAACGCCTGATAATTCCTATGGAATACCTCATCGATCATCTGATAAGATGAACCGATGAATTTCAAATATTCCTCACCTGTCATCATCTCATAGAGGATAGGTTCCGATGGAACATATCCTAAATTCAATTTAAAATTAATTGGATCTTTATCCAAATCCAATCCATCCAATTTAACGATTCCGTCATTCTTGGTTTTCAAACCGACAATACAATCCAAAGTAGTTGATTTACCAATACCATTCTTACCAAAAAGACAATAGCATTCACCTGGATTAACTATGAATGACAATTCGTTTACAACAACACGTTTACCATAGGATTTAACCAATTTTTCGACTTGAAGAATCGGTTCTATCTCAATTGGATTTTTTTCATTCTTTTCCTCTTCCATAGATCAATCCTCCTTTCTTAAAATACTCTTTATCCAGAGATTAAATGAGTCATCTTTATTTTTAAAATAAGACATACTGGAATCACAATTCAAGCAATGAGCCTTAGTTCCAAAGTTATAAACATTCCTACTTCCACATACAGGGCAGACTTCGAATATGTTCTTCACTTTAAAGACAAGTCCTAAACTTTTTATTAGATTCATAAGACTAGTTTGATCGTTCTTATAATATGAAGATACAAGAATCTTATTGTAATAATTAGATTTGTTAGAAGCAGTTATAAAAATAGAATTATCAAATATCTTCTCATCATTCTTCTTTTTAGTTCTAATAGGCTTTAATGATTTTTTATCAACTTTTCTAATCATGTGGATTATAGAACTACTCTGTTCACCTTTGTAATCTAAATCAATACTCAACGATAGATCAGCTCCTTCTTTCAATGAGTAAGTCATCTGATCTTTCACAAATACGATAGGATCAAATTCTATAAAGCCATCCTTATTCATTTTGAATATTTGTCCATCTAGATCAACACCACATGTGTCCAACAAGTTCAACAGCCTCAAGACAATAAAGTTGAAATAACTTTTATCCATACAATCAGAAGGATAGTTTTGATTCAAATAATTATCCAAATAAAATTTATAACAGTAAGAATAAAGAGGGTTATGAATCAAGACATTTGTAGGAATTATGTCTTTCTTAATTTTATAAGGAGAAACAGATTTATAAAATTTACTAGATTTAATAAACTTAATATATTTCTTGGCCTTGCCTAGTTTTTCAGTGAAGTCCGGTCTCTTGTCAGGAATATCATAGAATTCTCTATCGATAGGTCCTTTAAATAAAGGTAATTCATTTAAGAATGAATGAAATGAATAAGTTAAAGAAGGCATTTCATAAGATTCAGCCAGCGAAGAGAAATAATCTTCTTCCATTAAAGAGAAATCATCGATGTCTTCACTCAGTAAATCTACTAGTAGACAAATAAACTTGTTTTCATACATAATGATAGAATCTATAGATTCACTAGTATGAACAAATTCAGGGGTTTTTTCACCATTTTTTTCTTTCCAAAGAGAAATATCTCTCATCGTATCGATAAAACCTTTTTGGTCGAGGCTTGATACTAAATCACTTCTCTTCACCAATCTTTCACTATCAGTTTTAAAGACAGGCTTTCTAACGATGGATAAGATTCTTTCCAAAACCTTTGTTAATGAATCTATTTTATCTAAGGCATCTTTGAAATTTAATTCTTCATCAGAAGGCAATATATACTGCTTATTCTTTACTAAATCCTTGAGATTCCTAAAATTTGTAGGCTTTGAAAACACGCTCCAAGTCCTGGAGTAGAACGATCTCAGTACACCAACATTTTTCTTAGTTTTCAAGTCCATATAACAAAGATTAAAGCTTTCTCATAAATTTCTTAACTTCACTTCTAGTTAGCATAAAGGAATTGACGCCATAAGTATCATCGATCAAAGACAATAATGAACTCAATCCTTCCTTGACATAATCTTCAAATCTTCCATCCAATTTAGAAATAACTTTTCTAGAGAACAAGAAATCCAAAGCTTCTTCCTTAGTTCCTCCGAGAGCGACAAATACAGGAACAAAGTCATCGATTTGATTTAAAATACGGTTACCAAATGTGATATCGAATGTATCATTTACGAAGTCAGTGATAGTAGAGAATTTTTTATAGTCATCTTCACTCATCCTATTCTCCGCGGTAGATTTAGCAGTATCAAACTTTTTGTTTAAATCATCGTAGGAAATCATAATAGGATCAGCATCACCATCGACAACAAAAGGCTCATTTCTTCCATCGAAAGAAATAGTAATAGCACGGTCATAAACCTTATCAGTAATTGTGTAGGTTGAATCATCTTTATTTGCAGTTCCGATAAACCATGTATTTTCTGGAATATGTAATTCACCATTTATCAAATGCTCAGGTGCCTCAAACCCATAAGGCAATTGCATAATATGCAAAATCCACTTATCCTTTGGATATTCCAAAATAGAAAGAAAATCAGCAAAATAATATTCGACACGTGCAATATTGATTTCATCCAGAACCATAATATTAACATGATTCGATTGATAGGTCATTTTATATAGTCTTTGAATAAAAGGTGTTTCGTTATAACGCTTAGAGAAATCGTTATAGTAACCTAACAATGAAGTTCTATCACGCCATGAAGCCTGAACCGGAGCGAAGAATGAATCTTCTCCGATAAATGTAGAGAAATAACGAGCTATTGATGATTTTCCTGTTCCTGACAATCCTTCCAAAATAATCAATCTAGAGACAGAAAGACCAGCTAGGAACGAACGAATCGTTCTTATGTCAAAATATAATCCTTCTTGTTTAGCTAAATAATTTCTAAATCTATCTGCCATATCCTTCAAAGAAATGCCGTTTTCAGGAATATTTTGAGCGGAAATTGTATCCAGCGACTCCTTATCTATTGAGCATAATCCAGGAAAAACATATTCTTTGGTTCCAAGAGACACTTCATTTGTAGAACCATTAACCCCAGCATTGTTAGAAGAAACACAATTTGTATTTATTTTAGGAAAATCAACACCAAGAATATCAGACAATTCTCCTTGTTCTTCTCTCTTCTTTTCGACTTCTTCGTCTCTTTGTTCTTCGAAATCATCATATTCTTCGGGTTTAAAGAATCTATAAGGCTTATCGATGTTTCTAAAGTTGATGAAAATAGCACATATTGAAAATATAAACGCTGCAACAAAGATTCCAATTATCAATGTGAACAATAACACTTCACCTAAAAACTTGAAACTAAGCGTTAGGTTGCTAGCAAAAGTGACTGAATCAGTTCCAATAGGAAGTTGACAAACAAGTGATATTCCAAGCCATAATGCAGCACAAAGCAAACCGGTTACTACATATGTAATCACCCATTTTCTTGTGTGAATTTTATTGTCATAAAATTTTGCCATTCTCATTTCAAATATAAATGCTGCAGCAAAAACAAATGCATATATAGCAAACAAATAAATCATAATCCATGCATTGAATTCTGCATTTATCATGTTTTTCGATCCAAACAATGATTCAGCCATCATATGTATGGGATTCTTTGAACTGAATATTGAATTCTTAGCATCCAAGCATCCAGCAATACAAACAAACAACAAACAATAAAGGAAAACTATTGATATTGCTATCCAATTCTTTCTTGTAATATGAACTTTTTTCATGTTTTATATTCTCCTATCTTTAGACAGACTTACAAACACTAGCGATTTATTTAGAATTATAATCAACCCTAAGAGCCATCACTAGAAACCTCAGATTCAGATTTATCTTCACCCATATCAGTCTCATCATCAACTTTCTTTTTTTCGATAAGCTTGTCATTTGCAAATAAATACGATTCACCTTTGAACACAAGTTTTTCATAAGATGTCTGTTCGACATCTTCACTGCTGTCATACTCCGCTGAAAATGGTAATGTGTTCAATAAGAAATCAGTTCTTTTAGAAATGGATTTTTGATATTTATCGCTATAGTATTCATACATACCAAAACAATATAAGACACAGAAAATAGTAATAATTCCCGAATTGCTTTGAAGGAACACTATGAACGCTCCAACTCCTTTAATTCTAAAGTTTGTGTAATAACCTACAATGCGATCATAAGAAAGCGATTCTTTATACTGAGATCCAACATCAGAAGCATTATTAGAGTCACCTTGAGTTATGAATGTTTTGGTACCATCAGTTTCTTTAATTTCGATAACACGGTGAACAATCACAATATTTTCATCGTTTCTATAAGCTACAACATCATAGAGCTTCACTTGATCTACATCTTTGTACTTTTGAATTTGAATAATGTCATACGTGTTGAATTGATTATTCAAATTATTAGTTTTCAAATACGTATTTGCTTCATTTTGTTGACTCATAGATCCAGAACCTATGACCACCATCGCCTTATCCCCAATCATAGTCACACCAGATGTAAATCTGTTAACCAAGGAATAAATGAAGAAAGCAGCAATAACTCCAAGAATCAAATAGGAAATAACCTTTCCGACAATTCTCATTGCTTTTCTTCTCTTGCTTTTTTCACGTTTGGTTTCTTCAATTACATTGTCTAAAAGATACAAATCATCTTCGCCATTCTCTATGGTATGCATTTGAGATAAAAAATAATGTCTAAATAAAAATGTAAAAACCAATGAAAATGATAGAAGACAAACTATAGTAACAATCAAAGAAATAATTTCTAGTGTTTGCATTAATAAATCCCTAAACGGCGATTTATTTTAACATAATTGAAATATATAAATAGGTTATTACTCATTCCTTATTAATGTATGGGATTTAAAATACTCATTGATATAATTTTATTCAATAAGAATTAAAATTATGAGGGTGATAATAGATTCTTGAAAATAGTGATATGATTTCAAATATGAATAAATATCAAATAAGCAAAAGCCCTACTTTAGAGAGATTGAATTTAGGAAACTCAATAGAAGGGTTGAAGAATAAAGAGAGTGGACAAAGAATTTGGGAAATTGATTTTTTACGTGGCTTTTTCTTCTTCGGAGTTGTTCTCTATCATTTTGCTTGGGACTTTACTTTTTTTCCAACTCTTTTCTCCAACTGGTACGAGATGTCTTCAATTTATGTCGGCCTAAATAGCTTGTCTAGAATTTGTAACGAAATTCTAAGAAAAGACTATATGCTATATTTTGTAAATTTCTTTTCTGGTGGGTTCTTATTTATAACTGGTGTATCGTGTTCTTTGTCACATTCCAATTTATTAAGGTCTATAAAAATTTCATTAGTTGCTTTATTAATTACTTTAGTAACATATCTAGGTTCAATTACAACAGGTGATGATATGACAATCATATTCGGCATCCTACATTGTATGGGTCTATCATTATTAATTTATTCCATATTTGAACTGATATGCAAATACATAAAAATCAAGATATCACCTTGGGTTCTATTAATAATCGGACTGGGAATGACTGGATATGGAATGTATATAGAATATGCAATGGTTTATAGAGTCTATTCGACCGCTATGTTAACCCCATCAATTTTTATGAAAGTAGTATTGGGATTTGCCTATACATACAACGATGACTTCGGTCTTTTACCGAATATGGGGAAAATATTAGTCGGTATTGCAATTGGAAAATGGCTATATGATGGTAAGAGAGGCAAAAAATCCGTCTTACCAAAGTTAGATGGGAAATGGAATAAACCTGTCTGCTTAATTGGAAGGCATACATTCTTAGTCTATATTATTCATCAACCTATAATTTGGATTGTTGTGATTTCGATTTTATTTGCACTCGGTTATAGAATAAGTATTTGATAAATAAGATACAATCTAAATACAATCTATATATAATAAGTAAAATTTTTCGAATAAAGAGGAAAAAGGTATGGCATTTGAAAATACTGTATGGGGAAGAATCGCACTAATTAGTACGCGTCATCACGGAGTAGCTTTGAGATTTAGAGGAAAAGAGTTTTCCTATGATTATTTGAAAGATCAAGTTGATAAATATGCATCTCGTCTCTATAACCTAGGTATAAGAAAGGATGATGTAGTTTGCATTGCTGCACCTAATATTCCAAGCTCAATCTTTGCAATGTATGCTGTGAATAGTATTGGTGCGATAAATTTTATAGTTCATCCTTTAATCCCTGCTAAAGCTTTGGAAGAAGATTTAAAAAAGACGAAAGCAAAATTATTACTTGTATTAGACCAACGATACTCAATTTACAAAGGTATTAAACAATGCCCCATTTATACAATAAGTCCAAAGAATGAATTAAGTCCTATCGAAGATTTCTTCTATCCAATAGCCTATGCATCAAAACTAAAAGGAAGCAAAGGCCATGATTTAACCTCAGTTCCTTTCACAAAAGAGCCAATCGAAAGGAACACTGATGAATATAAACCCTCTTTCTATTTACAAAGTGGTGGAACAACAGGAAAAAATAAAATCGTCGTATTAAATGATAGAGCAGTAAACTATCAAGGAGAAAATGTGGCTTGGATCTTAGGTGATCGATATAGGTATTGCAAAGGATCTGGAATGCTTGGGTTCTTGCCTATGTTCCATGGCTTTGGTTTAGCAATGGGTGTTCACGCACCTTTGACCAACTATGCAACCTCAGACTTAATGGCTACATATAATGAGAAAGAAATAGGAAAGCTTATTAAGGCTAGAAAACTTCGATATTTAATAGTAGTTCCTTATTTAGCTAAAAGAATGCTAAAAGGAAAAACATTAAATGATCCTAGCGTCTCAAATCTAACCCATGCGTTCATCGGTGCAGATAAGACTAACCCGACAGTATTTACTGAATTTGATTCCATCATGGAAAAGAACAATTCAAAATGTAGATTATTGGAAGGTTATGGTTTAACTGAAACAGTCACAGTGGTTGTAGTAAATAGAATTTTCGATAGAAAACCCGGCTCCGTCGGTAAGCCATTCCCAGATGTCAAACTTAAAGTGATTGACGAAAATGGTAACACATTAAGCACAAATCAAAACGGTCAAATTTGTATTTCAGCTCCTTGCTTAGCATTAGGTTATTTAAACGACAAAGAAGCAACCGATAAAACCTTTGTGACTGATGAAAATGGAATTAGATGGGTTTTAACAGGCGACGAAGGTTATATCGATGAGGATGGATTCTTATTCATCAAAGGAAGAATAAAAGATATGTTCAAAATCGCTGGATTCAATATATTCCCAGCCGATATAGAAGACATGACCAATAAGATTGAAGGTGTTGAAAATTGTGCTGCTGTATTTATAGATAACCCCAATCATCCATATGTACACTTGTTCATAAAGTCAGATTCTAAAAATATTGACACCAGTGAATTAGTAAAAAGAGTAAGAGAAATTTTGTCTAATGAATTGATCAAATACGCAGTTCCTGAAAAGATAACAGTCATCGACAATTTGCCTCTTACAAATGTAGGAAAAATCGATAAGAAGAAATTAATTGAACTAGACTAAAAAACACCATAGGTTAAACCCTTTGGTGTTTTTTCATTCATCGATCAATTGTTATTTTATTTCTATGGTCACATTGAGACACTCATCAAATACATCCATTATTCCATGACCGTCTATAGACTTGTCCTTTATAAAATCATCCAAGAAATCAAATCTTTTATATTCTTTTCCGTCCATCATCAATACGATATCGTCTTGATCGACATCAGAATATAGGAATTTAATACTATGCAAACGATTTTTATAATTGAATGTAATCTGATGGCCAAAAGAAATAAAGATTGGTAAGAATTCTTTAATTTCTTTCCCATCTTTATAGGCTAAAGTCTTAGCTAAAAAATTAGGATTGACTTTAACTTTGTCATCATTTCTTGGTGAAAACCATTCAAAATGAGGATAGACACTCTTCCAATAAGATAGACCAAATCTCAGCATTATCGTCTGAGTCATGTGACTAGCACCAAACAACCACGAAGCTGCATAATTATATCCGTCATTATTTGCGGCTGAGCTCTTCTCAAATTCCTTAAAAAAATAAGTTCTATATCCATCCATGAAATGATAAAGCCATGGATTCATTATCTCTTTTCCATGATCATCCAAAATAGGTTTAAAAGTAGTTACAAGCTCATCAAGATATCTGTCAGGTTTATATAACATTGAAAACATCTTAAAAGTCCAGTAAAGAAGATAATAAGCTGTAGAAGATTCTTTATCCAAACATCTGTTGATATAATCAGACTTATCGATTATTAAATCATTGAGCTCTGGATAAGAAATCGATTCATCTTTTATAAATTTAACAACAGTCGAATAGCCAAACTCCGATTCGACTATATCTTTCCCAGTCGACAAAAACAAATCATGAATTAGCTTATTATTAGCTGCTTTAGATCCATCAGGAGAAGCAACCTTCATATCTTTTAAAACATTGCTAAATTTGGAATCATTTTTTGATTCCAATATATCTAATATAACTTGATATATGTTTCTATAATCCATAGCTATTATTTAGAAGAAGATTTTTGTTTTCTCTTCTTCTCTTCTTCTAAACGCCCTTGCTCTTTGAATTTCTCGACCAATTGATTTCTTTCCTCACGCATTTCTTGAATCTTAGCTTTTTGCTCTTTAGTTATTTTAGGTTTAGAATTTTTAGGTTGAAGAGGATGAGTCTTTCTCCACTCTTTAACACGAGGCTTTTCTTCCTTCTTTTGTGCTTTACGCTCCTTCAAATAAGCCTTGTACCAAGCCTTGGATTCTTTCTTATAAATCTTGACATTCTCAGGTCTATTCCAATATTCCTCTAATTTAGGTTGCTCTTCTCTTTGACGAGAAACTTCTTCATCGACTCTCGACTGAACTAATTGAGCTATTTGAACAGGTTTCAAGTCTTTATACTCGTCATAAAAAATAGGCTTCAAATACGATATCTGAATGGGATATACTTTTTTATCCTTAGATTTGAAATCTAACAAGGTATATGTTCCAAAAAGGGCGATTGGAACAATCGGAGCTTTGGATGTTTGGGCGACTCTAAAAGCACCTGAGTGAAATTCACTCAATGTATGATGAACAACATCTGGAGTCCTAGTTCCTTCAGGCCAAATGAAATAAGACATATCGGGATTAGCAACTAATTTTTTCCCAATACTATTTATCGTTCTCAATTCTGAAAGAGGGAAACCTCTATTAATGTAATCACCACTGACAGATCTCAATACACCATCGATGACTGGCATTCTAGAAACATCGAGTTTAGCTAAAAGTCCTGCTGGTTTCTTATTTACCATCAACATAGAAACACAATCCCAATCTGATTGATGGTTTGGGCAGAACAATACTCTTCCTTCAGGTAAATTCTCTTCACCCTTGATAATGTATTTAATTCTAAATGGTCTATAAAGTGAAAGGGCAGCTTCCCTACATAAATTGTATCTAACATCCAAAGGTGCCTTTTCCGGATGGTTTGCATAAGTATAAATCTTAGGACTTTTTGTTGCTACTCTAAATATAAACGGCCAAACAAGTCTCATTACACTAGGCATATTTCAATCCTCCTCTTGTTCAATCTTTTCGCTGATAACAAATATTAAATGAAATAGCAGGAACTATAAGAAGCTGTGAATAAAAATCACATCCAGAAGGAATTTTCCCTTTTCCATTGAAGATTATCTTTACATATTTACTGAAATTATATGAGAAAGTTTCCTTGGATGGGTTGATGATGATGTGATAAGCCTCACCATCATCAAAATTATAAGTAACCTTCAAAGCACCATGTCCGATATTTTCAAAGCAAATATGCTTGACGATATCTTCACGTTCTAAGAAGCTAATAGGAAGTTGCTTTTTCAATTCCAAGGCTTCTCTTAAGAACTTAATCATGTCCTGATTTTGACATGCTAAATCATAGTTGAAGCCGTTCAATTCATCTCCTGCATTATATGTATTGCCATATCCTCTTTTAGTTCCACCAAATTCTTGTCCCATATGGAAGAATGGAATTCCTTGAGCGAATACAGTACATGCGTTTATCAAATTAATGCGTTTCTTTTTCTCATCTGGCAATTCATTTTTGCAGACATATTCAATCTTGTCGAACAAAGTTTCATTGTCGTGACATTCGACAAAGTTAATAGATTGAGAAGTCTTTACAAACATCGGTCTTCTACCCATATCCATAACACTTCCAGCAAATGCGTATTTAAAATCCTCAATCTTTCCTAAATCTCCATCCAAATATCCACAAGAGCCAATGGAATCACCTATTCCTCCTTTCGAAGCTTCTCTAAAGAATCCGTTGAAGAATCCGATGTCAGGTAATGATAATCCGTTACCGTCACAAGTCTTTTCTTGATAAGGCAATGCTGTAGGCATATCCCATCCTTCTCCATAAAAAAACATATCAGGATAGTCTTTCTTCAAACTCTCATAAGCTTCTTTCATCGTTGTCGAGTCGATGAGTCCCATCAAATCGAATCTGAAGCCATCAGCCCCGAAAAATTCAACTGCATGACGTAAAGAATCTTTGATAAGTCTTCTACACATATAATGTCTAGATTCCAAATCATTTCCACAGAAGCTACCATTAGATAAAGAACCATCTTTATTCTTTCTAAAGTAATATCCAGGAGCAAGAATATCTAAAGAGTTTGTATTTTTGTTGAATACGTGGTTATAGACTACATCAAATACAGCTCTCAATCCATTCTTATGGAATCCAGCAACCATATCTCTCAATTCGAACAGTCTCTTATAAGGATCATTAGGTTCTGTTGAATACGATCCTTCAGGGGTGAAGTAATTAACTGGATCATAACCCCAGTTATAAGTCTTGAAAGGATCATCGTCGTCGATAGTTTGGAAATCCAAAACAGGTAACACTTGAATATGAGTTACACCCAATGATTTCAAATAATCCAATCCAATTGGGAATCCGTCTTCAGTCTTTAAACCTTCTTTAGTCAAAGCTAGATAAGTTCCTTTGTTTTGGATATCAGTCAATGAAGTCATATCTCTGACATCTACTTCATAAACGGACATCTTAGTCAAATCCAAAGGACTAAGATTTTCTTTATTCAAAGGACGGGATAATACTTTTTCTGGATTGATGACAAAAGAATAACGAGAATTGGATGACAATCCAAAGGAATAAGGGTCAGTAGAAGTAAAGAACTTACCTCCATTGCAACCTGCATATAAATAACTAGCACCATCCAAGTCACCTTTGATGGTGACTTTATAAACACCACATTCCATTCTTTCCATCGGAACAGATAAGACTGAATCTTGACCTACGGGTTTATAATGAACGAACATGGTAGTAGCAAAAGGAGCAAAAACATAGAAGGATGTCTCTTCTTTTGAATATACAGCACCTAAAGGACCATCATATCTGTATTTCTTATCAAAGTCATCATAATCACCCAATACTGAAATATCTAATTTAATGACATTGTTCAATATATCAAGAATACTATAATCGCTATCGACATTGAAATCATAATGAACAGGAAGCATATACATATAGTGATCGCCTTGATCAGCTACAGAGATAGGCTTCAAAGTCAAAACAGGCTTATAGCGATCATAGAGTCTAAGATAAGGATCCTTACCATTAGGCCATAATCCTTTTTTTACCCAAAGTTGAATAGCATCTTTTGATATAAGTTTTGCATAGAAATCCATAATAAATATCTCCCTTATAAAATCAATCATCGAGTAGAACTATCGCACTAGCAATAAAATCATGAGTCAATGAAACTTGTCCTACTTCAACCCCATCGACATATAGATGTGGTCTTCCAGTCGTATCATCCAATATCTCAACTCTGCTATATTTTATATCTTTTTTCCCACTAGCTTTAACAAAAGCTTCTTTTGCAGCAAATCTCGAAGCTAAATAATCATCTTTTCTATCTTGACTAACAAACTTCTGATAAACTTCGTACTCTTTTTTTGACAAATAAGTCTTTGGAAAAGCCGGATTCAAATCCTTCATTCTTGAAATGAGAACATTGTCAATTCCAATTTTCATCATCACTTCTTGCCTTTCAACAAGACATATGCTCTAGGAAAGCTGCATACTTCCTTTACAAAATTACAGGCATCATTCTTTTTGAAGGCTAAAGCTCTGTTGACCAAAGCAGGCCATGCGAAATGATTCAAATATCCATCGATTAAATTAGTCAAATAGTCCTCGCTATCACCGACATCTTCGATACTTGACCCTAAGTAAGAAAGCTGCATGGATCTAAATGGTGAAGCCATCGATTTATAAGCCTTAGGCAAATCCAAGAAATGTTTCTCCAAAGCATTCTTAAGCTTATCAGGTGAATTAGTTTCGAAGAATGCAGTCATATATGTATCTTCTCCAGCTTCTTCTAAATAATGACCATTGTTGAAAATAATCAATCCATCATCTCTCATCTTTGCTATCGATTCATGGACTGAGGAGAAAATCATATCTCCAGCCATTTCATAGAAAGCAAATAGATCATCCCCAAATTTTTCATATAGTTCTTGTCTACGAGGGAATTTGATTCCCACGCCCAAATAAGTCTGACCATCTGGAGAATTGATTTCAGTATATGGCTCAGCAACCTTGTCATATTTCTCATCGTTTTGATATTTCTTAACAGGTAATTTCTTAAATGATGGTAATCCAGCCTTATTCAACAATTTAACAACTTCTTGAGGATCGAAATCACCGACAGCAAAGAAAGTTAAATTCTCGACAGAATAGTATTGCTCATAAAACTTCTTTACAGAAGACAAATGGATGGATTGAAGAGATTTCTCTGTTCCAATAATTTCTTCTTTCAAAGGAGAAGAGAAATAAAGTGATTTAACCATTTGTCTATCGAAAACATAACTAGGGTCATCACGTCCGGATGCTAATTCACCTAAAACAATAGGCTTTTCTGCTTCTAGTTTTTCATTTGTTTGATAAAAATACTTGAACATAGAAAACAAAGTGTTCAATGGTTCTTCATAGCCTTGAGATGTAGCAAAATAGAAGAATGTACAAGATTGAGTCGTATAGGCGTTAGCGAAAGCACCTTGAGTCGAGAACTTCTTCAAAGTATCTCCCTGTGCGGTTTCAAACAATCTATGTTCCAAAAGATGTGCGATGCCAGCAGGAATCTTTGTTCCTCCTATTTCTACCTCATCCATGAGACCGCCTTTAGGAATCAAGATTCCAAAATATTTAATATTGCTAGCTTTTGAAGGAGCTAAAACATAAGACAATCCATCCTTTGTTTTTCCTTCATATAAAGAAACCTTAAGTCTTTTAAAATAATACTTATCCATTTCAGTTCTCCTTAGAAGGATTGACAGTGGAGCTTCCAACCTTCTTCAATGACTTTATAGCATCTTTGACATCATCCAATGTAATGCTGTCATATAATTTCATCAATTCATCTGCAGTCGAGGGAGACTGATTCAAAACTGATTTATTCAAAGCTAAAGCATAAGTAGTAGGTTCTCCAAACATATCGTCGATACTCGTCTTTATAGCTCTCTTTATATCATCAAGTCGCTCTTGAGTAATAGATTCAGCACAAGTTGATAAAAGCTTATCGGTGGTCTTAATAAATTCGTCGACATTCTTTGCATCGATCACAGAAGATACGATCATCGCCTTATCGCCTTTAGGGAACGATACGTCTACACCATATGTCAGGCCCTTTTCTTCTCTTAATCCTTGGAACAAAGGAGAATTATCATCAGAGAGAACTTTAGATAATATATTCTTTAGTGCATGTCCTTTGTTGCCTTGCTCAGCCTCTATTTGATAACCGATAGCGATGCAAGAAGAAGTGATTCCGTCTTTGATCAATGACAAATCGCTCACCTTGTCTTCAACAGATATATCGAATTTCCATTCAGGAGCTTTTTCACCGATACTAAATAATTTGCCAAACTCTCTTCCCTTTTTCTGAAATCCGACACTTCCTATATATGCGTCAGCTTTTCTAACAGCCTCCAAAGCCTTCTCCAAATCATCAAAAGTTAAAGACATGATTCTCGTATTGTCACCACAAGGTGGATATCCGAAAGTGGCTTCCGGAAAGAAATTCTTCCTCAATCCTTCTAGAGCCATAAAGAAAGGATTAGCTGTCGTATCTCCATTATCTCTAATCATTCTTCCTTTGACCAACATCAGTTTTGCCTCATCATGAGCAAAGCCTTTATAAATCAAATCCTTGTATGTTTTAAATACTTTACTTTCCAAAGAAGAAAAAGAAGATTCTATAAACTTGTCCAAAGGACATTCCAACAAAATATTGAACAAATATTTATTTCCATATCTGACAGCACCAAAACTAACTGTCGAAGAATATAAGTTCATCAATCTAAGCTTATATCCTCTCTCATCTTTATATGCGTTAGATGAAACCTTTAGCATTACTGATAAAGCTAACAGAGCTTCGTAAGATGTTTTATCTTTGTCGATGACCAATGAAATACATGCTGAATTTTTTCTAAATTCACCACTAGGTCTCAATATTAAACCTGAATACTTATTCATAAGTATCTATTACTCCTTTCAAAAAAAGCCATACTTGATTATTTTAAATCAGTATGGCCTTGTTTTTTTATGTTATACCTCGGTAGTGTCAATCATCTTCCAAATCACTAGTGAGAACATGCTTCCCATTACCCAATCTCTTCGTTATGCCTTCTATATCCATGGCATCCAAATAATCACTAGCTTTACTATAAGGAATATCCATTTCTCTAGATAAATAAGATGCTGTAGCTCTATGAGTTGATGTTACTGTTTCCTTTGCTTTAGAGTACATGGGATCCGACTTCACTCTATCATAGATGGATTTCTTTCCATCTTCCCCAGAAAGATCTTCATATACTGGTTCAGCATCTAAAGAAAGAAATTCAGAATTGTAAACAGGCTGGGCTCTTTGTTTTAAATAATTGACAACTGCAGACATCTCCTCATCAGATATGAATCCAGATTGACATCTGAGCATTCCTTTGTTATTAGGAATCTTAGCCAATAAATCACCTTTTCCAACAAGTTGCTCAGCTCCATTTTCATCTAAGATAACACGACTATCCTGTCCAGAAGATACCATCAAACAAACTCTTGCAACAATGTTAGCTTTTATATCACCTGAAATAACTGAGACTGAAGGTCTTTGGGTAGCGATGATCAAGTGAATACCGCAAGCTCTTGCTTTAGCTCCCAATCTTCCCACATCCTTTGCAACAGCTCCATTACTGGTAGTCATAAGATCAGCAAACTCATCGATTATGACCACGATGTAAGGTAACTTTTCAGCCTTTGGATTCTTTTTACAATAAGCTTGATAGCTCTCATATTTCTGTGCACCAGCTTTTAAGAATAAGCCGAATCTTCTATCCATCTCTTCAGTCAATTTGCTCAATGCCACCACAGCTTTCTCCGGTTCTGTGATTACAGGGCAGTATAGATGCGGCATATCAGCATATCTAGAAAATTCAACCTTCTTAGGATCGATCAAAACAAATTTAACTTCATTAGGATACGTCCTCATCAAAATCGACATGATGATGCACTGAATAAACACAGACTTACCGCTACCCGTAGTTCCTGCTACCAACAAGTGAGGCAATTCATTCAATTGAGTAGTAAGAATTCTACCGAAAGCATCCTTTCCTAATGGCATGAGCAACTTCTTCTCGCATTTAGGATCGATAGACATCAAATAATCATATAGCTCCTTGAATGGAACAGTCATAGATACTGGATTTGCTACTTCTATTCCAGAAAAACTCTTTCCACTTATCAACGGCAAGAATCTAACCGAGCTATTTCCTTCCAATGTAACCGACAAGTTAGTCATAACGTTCTCAATCGAACTCATTCTAACACCAGGCTCAAGATTGATATGAAAACAAGAGAAAGCAGCTCCGATGTCAAAACCTGTACATGAAGCTTTGATTCCATATTGTTTAAAGAAGTTGCTAATTGTATATCCTCTTTCTACATCCTTTAATTTTATTTCTTCTAATATTTTAGAATTATCAAAATCCATCAAGTATTGATCATCTGGCAAGACATACTTTTTATTAGTCGTTATTACTATAGGTTGCTCTACTTCGGGTTGTTCCTTAATAGGCTCAACTGGTTTTTGATCCTCGTCATTTTCATCAGGCTTTGTATCTTCGGTTTCTATCTTTGGAAGCTCGAAAGTTGTATTCTGACTGAAGTCAGTTCTTCTATTCTTTGCAGCTAAATCAGCCCTTTGCTGATCTTCAGCTATTTGTTCATCAGTTTGAGTTAAAGAAAAGCCTTCATTTCTATAAACAACATCTCTTGCTGATTCGACTTTTTGAGCATTATCATTTGTATTATTAAAACTATCATTCGAAGTTGCACCACTTAATTTATCATCATTTTGAATGGGATTATTTGTTTTAATATCGATGTCATCATCGACAATAACATTTGAAGAATGATCAAATTGATTAAAATCTATTGGATCATCTTTAGGTAAATCCAGCTCTTCTTTTTCATCTTCCTTAGAAATTTCTTCTGTCTTGTTTAAAACTACATTTTCAGTTTCATAATTCTTAGAATTTATCAGCGTTTCAGCATTAGTAGAATCATTGTTCTTTTGCGAATTATCTATGGAAGATATATTAGTCATCTTAATATTGTCTACTTTAGAGGAGAATGGATTGCTTGAAAAGAAATCATCATCTTCAGAATCATTATCTTGAACAACATTTTGCAAATCGATTTTAGTATCTTTATTAAAATCAGTTCTTTGTTCCTGATTCTCATCATTATTCACTAAATCTTTACCAAATCCATTGTCAAAAATAGAGACTTCCGATTCAAAAGAATCATCATCATAATCGTTGAAAAAAGAACTAGAATCCTTATTATTGATCTCATCCTTATGTTCACTAACAGGTACTTGTTCGACTACATTATCCACTTTTTTATCAACAACATCATTCTTTTCTACTGCTATGGTTTTATTCAATACTTCACCGGAGTTTTCTTTATTGATATTGTTTACAGGAATATCATCATTGCTTTTATAGAATTTATTATCTACAACAGCATCGTTTCTATTTGTACTATCTATTATGGTCGTCTGCTGTGATTTTATTTCAATATCACTGTTCTTATTTTTATCTTCAATCAAATCCGAACTTCTTTCAACTACTGGAATTTGAATATTATTTCTAGCATGCTCTTTTCTAATTCTAGCGATTGTATGTGATAAAGTAATAGCTGGATAACGAAGCAAAACTAAAATTGACAATCCTAATAAAACTCCAAATAAAATTCTAGTACCTAATAACCCCATTCCAATAGTGTTTCCAAGAGAGACAAACAGCGTAGGAATAAAACCACCACCAACCATTGAAATCCTAGAAGGTATTTCAACATAGAAACCCGAAGGAGAATTGTTAGCCATCAAATTGGCATATGTCGAAGTAAAGTCACCAACTTTCATATTGCTGAGGTTATCCATACATGATAGTAAGACTGACAATGAGAAGAAAGCGACTATCACCATGCTTATGTCGAGCCAATGAATCTTGTGCTTATCCCCAATGATAGGAGCAATCAAGAAATAAATTCCAACACCTACCAATCCCAGACCTAGCACAAAGAACATAATTCCAAAGATATAAACTGATACCCACTTTAAGAATCTAGAAAAGACATCACCATTAGTAAAGCAGAGGATTCCTAATAAAATCATCAAAATGCCAAGGAAAATCCTTGGCAATCTGTTCAGAATATCCCTCCGCTGCTTGTTATCCAAGCTTTGTTTCTTTTTCATAAGCATTACCCTCGCAACGGAATCCTATTAATTATAAATATATAGCCCTTCTTTTTAAAGATAATAAGCCGTTTTAGTAGCATTAAAACCTATATAGTATCAAATAAAAAACAGGCTTTTTCTAATTATATATGAAGAACAATTAAGCATTTAGTAAGAGGAAATAAATTTATTAATAACAATTTATTTCTTTTTGACTTAAAGAATCAAAAAACCTCAGCCGAAGCTGAGGTAATTTGATTCTGTTTGTTTCCAAACAATCCGAATGGATTAACGCTTGGAGAATTGGGGAGCCTTACGAGCCTTGTGAAGACCGTATTTCTTACGCTCGACAACTCTGGAGTCGACTGTGATAAGTCCGTTAGCCTTCAAGACCTTACGGAAATCAGCATTGACAAGAGTCAAAGCACGAGAGATTCCCAAACGAGCTGCATTCTCTTGAGCGGAATATCCACCACCATTGACAGTGATGTTGATATCGAATCTTCCAGTCATACCAGTGAGATCCAAAGGTCTCTTAAGATCGATGAGAAGATACTTGTTAGGGAAGTATTTCTCAGGATCCTCACCATTGATGGTGATCTTTCCAGAACCAGTCTTAACGAAAGTACGAGCGACTGCAGATTTTCTGCGGCCAGTTGCGTAGTAGACAGGGGCTTGATCCTTATTGGTGATTACTTTCATGGTAGCCATAATTACTTGTCCTCCTCACGATAGATGTCGCAAAGTTCAACCTTGACAGGTTGTTGAGCCTGTTGTTCATAGTTCTCATCCTTGTAGACGTAGAGCTTCTTGAACTGAGCTTTGCCCAAAGAAGTGTGAGGAATCATACCTCTAACGGCACGCATAAGCATCTCTTCAGGATATTGTTCGATCATGACCTTAGCTGAACGAGTACGGAGTCCGCCGTAGCTGGATCTCTTGTTATCGTAATAGTTCTTTGTCTTGAGCTTGTTACCAGAGAGATAAACCTTAGAAGCGTTGATGACGATGACATAGTCACCACAATCAACAGAAGGAGTGTAATCAACCTTCTCCTTACCCATCAAAACGACAGCGATTTCGCTGGCGAGACGTCCGAGGGGCTTCCCTGCGGCGTCTACCAAGAACCACTTTTTGGAGCCGTTTGCAACCTGCTCCTTTGTAAGTTGTGTAGTCTGCCTTTGCATTTTGCTTTCAATCCTTTTTGTAAATATATTTGTTTGGGCCTTGTCTTTGCTTCAATTTACCGGGTTGAAAAGCCGGACAATAGCCAAAAAATAATTATAATCCAATTAAAAGAATAGTCAATGTTTTTATTTAGTTTTAGTAAAGTTTATTGCTGTTTAGCAATTGAATTCTCACCAATCAATATCATTTCCTTTTCTAATATTGCAGTTGTGACATAAAGTTTGAAGATTGTCGGGTTCAGTCTTGCCTCCTTTTGAGATAGGCATAATATGATCTATTTCTAATGACTCTTTTTTTGTAGATCCACAATTTACGCAAGTATAACCATCTCTTTCAAATATTTCTTGTCTTAATTCATTAGAAACTTTCGCTCTCTCTACTCTTTTAATAGAATCCCACACTTCCCCACTATAAAATCGTCTTCCATCTATTAATTTAGAAGAGTCAATGCTTTTTAAAACATCTATGATTTCATTTAAATCAAATAATTCTTTTTTCTCATCAACAACTCGATGTATTCGCCCTCTCGTCAAATAAAGATGAACTTCAGCATAAAAATCAGTATTTACCTTCTCAATCAAATTATTGAAAACTATAGATTCAATATTTCTCAATTTTTCTTCATCCAAGTCTTCGATAGAAACGTCAAAATTCCCTAATTTATCCTTTGCTAAATCAACTTTGCTTTTATAATCAATTTCCTTGCTAATATTATTATTCCTGCTTTTTATAATCCTTCTAACAATCAAAGTATCCAAATGAAATTGATATATCAAATAATCCTTACAGCTAACATTTTCAAAGTTCACAGTCGTATCATAGCAATTTTTATATATTAAAGGATAAATAGAACTGAATTGATATTTACTATTCAGTTCTTTTATCGCTCTTATAGCTAAGCTGTGCTCATTGACAAAATCGACATACTTCCTATTTCGTCTTTTACCAATAATCTTACGTTTTTTATCCTTGTCAGTAGTTTTAATTTTTCTAACAAATAAAATACATACTAAGGATAATAAGGCAACAATAAGCAAAGAAATAAACACAATTAAGATAACCTGCATTTAAAGCTTAATGATCCTTTCTTTAAATAGTTTACTACGCTTCTTTATTTGTTAAAGAGAATAAAATAATTCATTACATTCGATCAAAAATAATCTGAATATTGTAAATTAATAAACAATCATATCTCCAATACAAACCTAATCAACTTCCTTCATTGTTTTAAGCTTTATTTTATCAGTCCTATTGTTGAAAACCCTTTCTAAAATTGATAAAGAAAAAAATGTTTATTATTGAAATTGGGTAAAGAATTCGTAAAGAAACTGTAAATCCCAAATGAAGAGATTAGACTAGATGATCAGATTTTTCACACAATTTAAGGGGGAATATAATAGTATGAAAAAGTCAGTCTTAATTCTTATGGCCGGTTTGTCTTTGCTTTCATTAGCTTCATGTTCTAAGAAAGATGATGGTGATAAAAGTGCTCTTAAGATTGCTTTGGTTACCGATTCTGGAACTCTCAACGATCACAACTTCAATGAGACTTCATGGAATGCTGTAAATGATTGGGCTATCGAAAATGGTGGTGGAACAAAAACCAGCGACAACGTTGTTACTGGTGGAACAATAGAAACTAAGTATTACCAACCTTCTGCTGTCAATGGCGACTTCACTACTGCTCAAAGAGTCTCTGCTATCGATTCCGCAGTCGAATGGGGTGCTAAATTTGTCGTACTTCCTGGATATTTGTTCCAACCTGTTGTAAAGAAGGTTCAAGCCAAATATCCTAATGTCTCTTTCTTGGCTTTGGATTGTGTTGCTCAAGATAGTGATGATAACTACACCGAGTACACCTTAAATGACAATGTCGCTATGACTCAATATCATGAGGAACAAGCTGGTTGGTTTGCTGGTTATGGTGCCGTCAAGGATGGATTGAAAAAGCTCGGATTTATCGGTGGTATGGCCGTCCCTGCTGTCAAACGTTACGGATTTGGATATATTCAAGGTGCTGAAGCTGCCGCTAAGGAAATGGGCCTTGCTGACAATGCAGTCAACATGGAATACTACTATGCTGGACAATTCGCTTCAACTCCTGAAGCAACTGATTTTGCCAGCAAATGGTATGCAAGCGGAACTGAAACAATCTTTGCTTGCGGTGGTGCTGTTTATAACTCAGTTACAACAGCCTTGAGCACCTCCGGAAAGGATGCTTCATGGATTGGTGTTGATACTAACCAACACGCTGATACTTCCATCCATCCTAATAAGATGAATGAGAAGGTCTTGACTTCTGCTACCAAAGGTCTCGCCGCTTCAATCAAGAGTGCTCTCACCGAGTGGAATACTCACGACCACAAGTTTGATGCTAAATATGCTGGAAAGACTTTGAACCTCGGAATTAAAGACGATGCCGTCGGTCTTGCAACTCCTGAGAACTCTGGAGACAGCGGATGCTGGAACTTCAAAAAATGGACTGTTGCAGACTATAACGCCGCAGTCACCAAGATGAAGAACGGAGAAATCACTGTTTCTTCTGACGTTGAAAATCTTCCCACAACCACAAAGGTCAAAGTGACAACTCACAACAAGTAAGCTTCGACTTAAAGGAGAGGTAAGGGGCTTCCTTACCTCTTTTTTTAAAATAAGGAGAATGAAAATAGATGGAAGAAGAGAATATAGAAAATGTACTAGAATTACGACATATAACTAAGATTTTTCCGGGAATCAAGGCTAACGATGATATTTCTCTCACCCTCAGAAAAGGTGAAGTTCATGCTTTGCTAGGTGAAAACGGAGCTGGAAAATCTACTTTAATGTCTATGGTTTCCGGTCTTTATCAACCAGACGAAGGTGAAATACTTTTGAATGGTAAAAAAGTCAATATCAAAGATCCTCACCAAGCTTCCGACCTAGGAATAGGAATGGTTCACCAACATTTTATGTTGGTCGGAGTGTTCACTGCTTTGGAAAATATAATCTTAGGTGTTGAACCTACGAATAAACTAGGATTTATTCAGCCTAAAGAAGCTAGACAAAAACTTGTAGATTTGTGCAACAAATTCAACTTTAATATCAACCTCGATGAAAAAGTTGACGATATGAGTGTTGGCGAACAACAAAAAGTTGAAATCTTAAAAATGTTGTTCAAAGATTCAAACATTCTGATTTTTGATGAGCCTACTGCTGTTTTGACTCCTCAAGAAATCGATGACTTAATGGTTTCCATTAGAAACTTAGCAAAGGAAGGAAAGTCAATACTATTCATCTCCCATAAGCTCGATGAAATCATGAAGGTCACTGACAGAGTTACCATCTTAAGAAAAGGAAAATGCATTGGAACACTCAACACTAAAGAGACCAACGCTAAGGAACTCTCTAAAATGATGGTCGGACGTGATGTCGAATTAGTGACCTCAAAAGATGAATGCCATCCAGGTGCGGATGTCCTAACCATAAACAATTTGACTGTATTCAACCAAGAAAAAGAGAAAGAAACAGTAAAGCATGTCTCTTTCAATGTCAGACGCGGCGAAATTGTATGTCTCGCAGGTATCGAAGGTAACGGTCAAACCGATTTAATTTACGCAATAACAGGTTTGTGCAGAGCTAAAGAAGGTGAAATCATCCTTCATAATGTCAAGAATCAAAAATACAGCGAAAAGAAAAAAATAGAAATAGAAAAGAAACATAAAGAATACACCGTCCCTGAATATGTCGATGTACATTTGGAAAAACTTACTATTAGAAAACGTTCATTAGCCGGTCTTTCACATATCCCTGAGGATCGTCAAAAATATGGATTGGCTTTGGACTTCTCTTTGGCTGATAACCTCGTTTTAAGAAAATACTTTCAAAGACCATATGAAATATTCGGCTTAAGAAATAAGAAAAAAATAAACGAATACGCTAATGAATTGATTAAAAAATATGATATTCGTTCAAGCTTAGGTCCAATATCTACAGTTAGGTCGATGTCTGGTGGAAACCAACAAAAAGCAATCATTGCAAGAGAAATGGATACAAATTGCCCCCTATTGATAGCTGTCTCTCCTACAAGAGGTTTGGATGTTGGTGCAATTGAAAATATTCATAAACAGTTAATTCAAAACAGAGACGAAGGAAAAGCCGTTCTTCTAGTATCGCTAGAACTCGATGAAGTAATGAATTTGTCCGATAGAATTCTAGTCATGCACGATGGTGAAATAGTTGCTGAATTGAATCCTAAGGAGACCACTGTACAAGAGATTGGTCTCTATATGTTAGGAACAAAGAAGCAAGAAAGGAGTGAATAATATGAAAGAAATATGGAATAAGATAACATCTGCTTTATCTAAGTTCTTCAAAGATGTTTATTCTAAAGTATTGACTCCTATCGGTCATTTCTTCCAGCTTATTTGGAACTGGTGCTACACATTTGTATTCACCCCCGTTGGGCATTTCTTCCAGTTTATTTGGAACTGGTGCTACACAATTATATTCACCCCCGTTGGGCATTTCTTCAATAAAGGTTGGAACTGGTTTACCAACACAAAAACTGGTGCAGCAATAAGAAAATTCTTCTCTTGGTCATACTCGCATGAAGCTGTTAGAGCTACAACCTCAAGTATCATTTGTATTCTAATAGGTCTTTTCATCGGTTTCATAGTAATGATGATTCGTGATCCTTCAAGTTGCTTTGAAGGCTTAGGAGTAATATTTGTGTCCGGTGCAAAAAATCCAAGCAATTTTGCAAATGTCTTAGTAGAAATGACACCGATGATTTTGGCTGGTATCTCGATATCGTTTGCTTTTAAATTAGGCTTATTCAATATTGGAGTAACAGGTCAATTGACAATGGGTGCTTTCCTTTCAATTTTGACTGGATTAGCTGGTGCAGATTGGTACTGGTGTTTATTGGTTGGAATGTTGGGAGGAGCTGCAGTTGGATCTATAAGTGGATTCTTAAAAGCAAAGTTCAATGTCAACGAAGTCTTATCCGGAATCATGCTCAACTGGATCGTCTACTATTTAACCGGTCTAATTGGATCAAATCTTCCTGACACATGGATTGATAAGAACAATAACACAAAACTTACAATCATGCCTAAGACTGGAAGACTACCTTCATTGGCAGGCCCAGGAATATTCGAAGATGTCACTTGGGGATTAATCATTGCAGCTGTCATCGCTATTATCATTTGGTTCATTCTTAGATATACAAAATTTGGATTCGAGCTCAAGCTTTGTGGCTCCAACAAATATGCAGCAAAATATGCTGGTATAAACCAAAATGGTAAGATTGTTCTTTCATTGCTCATCAGCGGTGCAATAGCAGGAATTTGTGGATACATGGTATATGGTGCTGCCACACCTACACAATTCACTTATGGTGCCTTGGATGGAGTCATGATTAGCGATGGATTCAATGGAATTTCAATTGCATTGATAGGTCAGACCAATCCTATTGGATGTATCTTCAGTTCGTTCTTCTTGTCCTATATCAACCAAGCTCAAACAAGAATCGTCAACGTCTCAGCTTCATATAGTAAATACTATATGGAATTGGTCAAAGCAGTCATCGTCTACGGTGCAAGCTTAAGCTCATTCATCGGTTACTTGTTGAAGAGAAGAAATGAGCGTAAGAAAGATGATGTAGATCTAAAGTTTAGAAGTCTTTTCAAGAAAAAAGGCGATGAAGTCAATGCTGAAGGAAGGAGTAAATAGATATGAATTTCTTAGTTGATATAGCTCCACTTACTTATGGTTCAATTATCTTCTTACTGATAGTATATGGTGTTGGATTTACCTTAGGTTCATTCGGTGGATTATTCTCAGAATGCTCCGGTATCATCAATATCGCCTTGGATGGTGCAATGTTGATCGGTGCTTTCTCAGGAATTTCGTTCTGTAGAGGTATAGCTGGGGCGATGAATGAAAATCCTTTGATATCAAATTACTGGTTTGCTAATTTGATTTACATACTAGGTTTAATTGTATGTATACTCGTCTCTCTAGCATTTTCATTCTTACTATCATTCGTGTCAATCAAATTCAAAGCAGATCAAACAATTGTCGGAACTGCCTTGAATAGCGTTGTAACAGCTATCGTTTTGATTGCTAATACAATTATCTTAAACAAGGATAAGCCTGAAGTTGACGTCTCAATGTTTATGAGCGCAACAAACATTAAATCTGGAAATGAATTTATCGACGGCTGTTTCTCCAATATGAATTTAACTCTCGTGATTGGAGTCATAATGATTGCTATTTTGGTTCTCACTATGAACAAAACTAAATTCGGTCTTAGATTGAGAGCATGCGGTGAAAACCCACAAGCTGCTGATTCTGTCGGAATCAATGTCAATAGAATGCGTTACATCGGAACCGCTATAGGAACCGCTGCCGCCGGTGCTGGTGGATACATAATATTCTCTTGTTTGAAGTTAGGTGAATGGAGTTTAAATTCAGGTGTCTTCGGTTACGGATTCTTGGTCTTAGCAATAGAGATTCTAGGAAACTGGAAGGCAATAAATGTAACCATCTCTGCTTGGATTTTTGCAGCATTCTTCGCTTTTGCAAACTTCATGACAGTTGCCTTCAGTTCAGGAAATGCTTTCTATAACAGCAAAGCTTTCTACATGTTGCTTCCATATTTACTCACATTGTTATCATTGATCATCTTCTCAAAGAAAAGTCATGCTCCAAAGAGTGAAGGTATTCCATACGACAAATCGAGTAGATAATGATATGAAACTTAAAAGACTCCATCGAAATGATGGAGTTTTTTTCACTTCAAAGAAGTAATAGTGAATTCATTAATAGACAAAAGATTAAATTTCGAAGTTAACCCTATTCAGTTCAATCTTTGGATGTCTTTTCCTCCACTGACGATTCTTCATCAGCAAGTTTTATAAGACCTTTTTCAAGAGCGACACTGGGATGTTTAAATTTCTTTCCGTTATAATCAACTACAATGTTTCCTTTGACATCGATGTCTATAATAGTACCTTCTCCTCTAGCCCCTTTAACTTTTTTCCCAATCAATTCTTTTGTATCTGACATTTTGACTTGCTCCTTTCTTAAATTTTATCGTACAATTCCTTAATTTTCAATTTATTTGATCATCAAGTTCAAGCTAGATTCATTCAAATAGAAGTGCTAAAGAATCCTAACTTTTACAAAATATAGAAATTCAATTCAAACTGGTATTGATCACTTACATAACAAATTGATTTAACATATTATTCAAAAGAATACATGCAATAAAACAAAGAAAGACATTTTTTATAAAGGATTTTAAATTGAACCATGCATATTTACTTTTTAATATTCTCAAATAAGATTGACAAATAAAATAGTATTACTAATCCACTTAAATTTCCTTTTTAATACATATAATGATGATATTGATGGTAATGAATATCAGTAAATCAAAAAATCTCTTGGATTTTAACCAAGAGATGTGATTATCGATGGTGCCGACAAGTGGATTCGAACCACCAACCCTTCGCTTACGAAGCGACTGCTCTACCCTTAAGAGCTATGCCGGCACAACTTTGATATTTTAAAACAATTATCGCTTAAAAACAACATCTCTATATTTACTAAAAGAAAGAGATGATCCATATTAATTAATGTTAAAGATTTTTATTGAGGTTTAATTATCTATTATTTTCTTACAAACCATTTGTTGGTCCAAACACTACGCTCTAGCTCAATAGAATTGTTACAGCTAGGACAAACTACATAACCACTATCACTAACATAAGTCTCTCCAAAGAACGGTTTTATATCTGTTTGAGTAATAGCCAATTTAGCACCACAAGTAACACATGTGATCTTAATTTCTTTTCCTTCCTTTAACACTTTCATAAATAATGTACTCCTATCTAAAAAAAATTTTATTAATTCAAGCGCTTAAAAAGTGCTAAATCATTTATTTAATAAATACTTCCTAAATATCCGCTTAGTTAAGTATAATAATTTTAAATAACTTTTAAAATTTAATATTTAAAATTAAAATTGTCAATTTTTAATTAATACGAATTAATATAAAAAAATTAAAAATCACTCCATTGAAGGAGTGATTTGAATTTACATAAGCTGTTACTTAATCCAAATATTTTGAATCGAAGTTATCAATGAATCATAGATTGAAGCAATATTCTCAGGAAGCTCATTATCGCCACCGAACATGCTTGTTGAAGGATGCCAATTTTTATATGTGTTTTCTACTTCAGACTTTGCATTATTTATCTTGGTAATAACTAGTAAAGCTTCTTCTTTGCTAGTCACTTTTTGGGCTTCAGGTTTCAAAGCAGCGACATCTTCTTTAGCCTTAGCTTCCATCAATCCATCATACTTATCTACATTATCTGCGATGAGCTTAGCCTTAAAAGCGTCATAATCAGAATCTTTTACAGCACCGTTTTCATCGATAGCAAAGACATTCTTGCTCAATTGCATAGCTTCGCTCATAGTTGAGCTAGCAGCTGCTAAGTCATCATAAGAAGTTATAGATCCAGCCAATTCAGCAATCTTATTTCTAAGCTTGGTGTTGATTTCCAAAGCTTTGGCTATAGAAGCATCGATCGAAGTTTTATTGTCACCATAGAACATAGAATATTGAGGATAGGTGGTAAAGCAATCATCGAATATAGTGCAATCTTTATCAATAATCTTTCCAATCTTATCAAAGGAATCATATAAGGATTCTTCTTTGGTGTCTTCTACTATGACATTTACATACTCATCATACAATGAGGCATACTTAGTCATCAAAGCATCTAACTTTGCCTTCTCAGCTTCAGTATAGTTAGATTCATAGTTCTTGAAATAAGACAGTGTAACAGCATTGAATCCGTCTTCCCCAAATACCTCAGTTTCGTCAGCTAACATACCAGCGATTGTCAATCCATCCACGTCTGCTTGATCAAATGAATCTGCATATGTCTTTGACTTATTAAGCAATTTAATTCCTTCATCATATGCCAATCCCACATATACTTTACTGCTACTAGTTTCATTAGCAGGCTTTACAAAGTCATAAGTTTCAGGATTGAACAATCCTTTAGTATATGCATCCAAAGCTTCGACTTCAGCTCCGACCTTGGCAATCTTTTCTCCATAAACAGAAGTTAATTCGATGTTTTTACCTTTAGATTTAATGATATCTTCTGCATCGACACCATAACTTGCATCGACGCTGAAATCATAATATTCATCAACTTTATTCTTCAAAGCTTTGTATTTTTGATATGAAGCCTGAGCTTTCAAAGCTCCTTCATCCATCTTGTCTAAAGCATCAACTTCTAAGTCCTTAGTAGTAGGATCTAATTTCAAGGCTAAGTCGACACCGACAGGAAGTGATCCTAAAGCCATGACTCCAGCAGTGACATCAAAACCGGTAAATGTAGAAACATCGGCATTAGCAACTTTGGTGAATTCCAAAGAGAGAGAGACATTGCTGAGTGTTGCCATTCCACCAGTCAAATCGTTCATATAAACATTGGCATCAGTGATTCCAGTATCATTCAATCCCAAAGTGATGATCGTCTTATGATTTCCAGTAGTTTCATCATCTTCGCCTTCGATAGAACCTTCAAGTCCAGTAGCTAAAACACTCAATGCTTTTGCTATAGCGTTGTCCTCAAGATTGAATGAAGGAAGCAAAGCTTCCAAGATGGACATATCAAATCCCTTATTGAGCATTCCATCTTCTCCAAAAGCAATATCGACGAATGCTTTGAGTGTATCAGCCAAATTTGAAGTATTAGGAATTTCAGGTAATGTCAACTCTGTTTCGGCATATTCTCTCAAAGTTTTCTTATCATTTTTCAATGCTCCAGTTTCATCTTTAGGAGTGACTTCAGCATAATAATAGACATTTTGTCCATCCTTATAGTCGATATTCATCTGACCATATGAATTGGATTCATCGAATCTATCGTTATAGAAGTTAGCAGCATTCATCTGCAAATCAGAGATATAAGGAATAGAAGATAAATCGATTCCCCCCATTCCCATAGATGAAACAAGCTGTAAAAGACTGAACACTGAATTCAAAGCGTGGAGAGGAGAGGCTCCAGCATCTGTTCCATCCTTTTCTTTGTGGATAGCAGTAGCATCTTTAACTACTATTTGTGCATCAGCATTCTCGCCACTTCCAAACTTCCCATTGACAGTACGATAAGACAAATCGAAAGGAGCTGCCAAATCTATCATCTTGCCGCCCATAAAATCAACACTGGCATACAAAGCACCTTCTTGTCCTTTGACACCGATGACATCCTCTTCCTTAGATGAAGAAGTATTACCAGTCTTTCCTGTATCTGTGGCAGGAGTTGGGATTGAAGGTGTGCTAGGACTAGTAGAAGTACTAGAAGAAGCTTCGCCTCCACAGCTTATTAGCATTGTAGACATGACTAACAACAATCCAATTGAATATCTTTTTTTCATTATATTTACCTCATTAAATGAACTTGTCTCTTTTGAAGACAAGTCCATTCTAAACTCATTTGAAAGATTAAAAAAATAAAAAATCAATTAATAATTAAACTACTTAATAGTAAAAAAATCCTACTATCTTTTGATAATAGGATTAGTATACATATAATTATTTAAGACCTCATAGATTCAATTATTCATTTCTTTTCATAGCATCTACCGGTTTCATATTAGCTATAGAATAGGAAGGAATCAAGGCTGATAAAATTGCCGTACCAAAAGATAAGACGAATAGAACCATTCCTTGAATCCAATTGAATGACAGCATAGATAATGGCGACATACCCATCAAAGAAACTAACAAAGCATTGAGTGTCGGAGTCAAAGACCAAGTTATTGCAAAGCTTAATATGAAATTGACAGTGGCTATCAATAAACTTTCTATAACGAATATTGCAAAAACATCTCTACTAGTCGAGCCTAATCCTTTAAGAATTCCTATATCTTGTTTCTTAAAAGCAACAGATGTAAATATAAAGTTCATAGTAGTCAGAACGGCTATGATTCCAATTCCAATCGCTATGTACATAGCATAAGTAGATATTCCAGTAATCGTTCCTAAGAACGATGAATCTAGTTTAGAAGCTATGTATGAATTTATCGTGTAGCTCTTTTGAATATAGGATCTTTGAATATAGTAAGTATCAGCTTTGACAGTCAAATTGTGTTTAGACTTGCTGAAACTATATACTTGTTTTATTTCATCTTTAGAGTTTGTCGGAACATAAACTCTAGAAATTAAATTAATTCCGTCCTTTTCTCCTTGTATGTCGTATTTCTTAATATTATTAACAGAGAAAGCCGATGGGCTGAAGAAGACTGTCGTTTCCATTCCCGTACTTCTTCCATCGGTAGAGCTTGAAAAATCGACATATGATTGAATAATCTTGTCCTTACTATTATCTTCAGCCTCGAGATTATTCATAGCAGTCTCAATATCTTTTTTATTTAAATCAGTCTTAACTACTCCCACAACCTTATAGATGGTCTCAGATTCATCCAAAAAATCTGTGTCAAAACTCTGATATATCTTAATCTTTTTCCCTAAGATGTTTTTATATAAATTCTCATTATTAAAGCATCCTTTTTCGACTAAAGTTCCACTAGCTGAATCAGTATAATCGTAATACCCAGTCTCATTGAACATAGTTAAGAAATAATCAGTCAAAACTATTTCATCAGTGGCAGAAGGAGCTTTACTTCCGTCTACTAAGCTGAAGTCTTTATAGGCTTCGATTTGAGATAAGTCATCTAATGGCGAAATGAAATAAGTTGATAGTTTTAAATAAGAAGGTAAAGAATCAATTTTATCTTGTGGAATGCTCTTCTTAATATTTATATTCAATGTTCTATAAGCTGGAATAGCTCCTTTATAGGAGTCCTTTATGTTGTTGTAATCTTCATCAGACATATATACTGTCGACTCAGTGTTATCTTCTTTGAAGACTTGTTTGTATAAAGTTGTAGCATCAGTTCTATAGATGTCAGCAGAAGATGCGTAGGTATCACTCGCATCATAAGTAGATACTTCCAAAGCAAGTCCAAAGAACGTAAACGAAATAATCGAGAGGATGAAAGTAAAGACCAATCTAACCCATCCCGATTTCAAAGAGCTCATAGCCATTTTCAATATTGTTGTAAATGGAATTCTTCCATTCTTTGAATTGTATTTGACATCAGGATTTATATTCTTTTCTATATCGTCTTTATTAGTCTCTGAAAATCCAACTGGTAAATCCATCGAATCATCATTGGCCATCAAATCGACTGGAAATCTAACCTTGTCTTTATATGTTATGTAGGATGGTCCATCATAAAAACTAGAAGCTTCGTTTAAGACTGATAAGTCCTTATCAGTCATATTTTTTATACTGTCTATTTTAATAAGACCTTCCCCCACTTTATGAAGGACTGTCGATCCGTCTAACACTTCGCCTTCGCTTGAATGTCTTGTGATATCATCGACTATCAAGCCATTTTTAAGTCTTATTATTCTATCCGCATAAGTCTCAGCACAGGATGCGTCATGAGTTACACAGACGACAAGACAAGTCTTAGATAATTCTTTCAGCAGATCAAATATATCTCTAGAAGTAGTACCATCCAAAGCTCCTGTAGGTTCATCTGCCAATATGACTCTAGGATGTTTTACCAAAGCTCTAGCAATTGCTACTCTTTGTTTTTGACCGCCTGATATTTCGCTAGGCTTCCTATTTGAAAGTTCAGCAATTCCTACTTTCTTCAATATTTCCTGAACTTTATCTTCATTATTTTTTCCGTATTTCAATTCATAGGCCAAGGATACATTATCATGAACAGTAAAACTATTTATGATGTTATATTCCTGAAAAATAAATCCAATATATTTGTTCCTATAGGCATTGAAATCTGTGGAATTAAATGATTTTGAAGACTTTCCAAACAAAATCAAATCACCCGAATCAAATGTATCGAGACCGCCTACAACATTTAAGAATGTCGACTTACCAGATCCAGACTTTCCTAATATGAAAACTAATCCTCTATCTGGAAGAGTGACTGTTATCCCCTTCAACGCCTCTACCTTTTGACCATCTTTAGTCTTATATACTTTATGTAAATCTTTAAGTTCTATCATATTTAGTCCTCTAAGAATCAAAACAAATAAACAAGTATAGTTTTAAATTAAATATTTGTTTATTGCCATAGTTAAATTAGTTAATCATTTATTGTTTTTAATGAATACTTTATTAAAACTAATGTGTATATTCAAAAAGAGGAGAATTTTTATATATGAAAAATAAAAAAATTATATATTTCTTGTCTTTATTGACTTTATCTATGACCTTATCTTCATGTGGAAACGATATCTCAGTTCCATCTGTTCCACCTATAGATACAGGTAATTCAAGCGTAGTCGAAGAAGAAGGAAAAGCCTCAGATAGACCTGAAGCACCTATAGAAAATAGCTATGTTCCTGGCAGTGCTCCTAAAGATTATGATGGAAAATCAATATCTGATATAGGGACTAAAAAGAAATCTTCAGCTTATAAAGCATTCTTCTATGCCGAACATAAATTAGCTAATTCAAATTATTTCACCTACATTCAATCTGCTAATTTAAATGCTTATATTGGATCTGCTGTCGCATTTAAACAAGATGTCAGCGGATTTAGAGTCTTCATGAATAACGCTGGATTTGGTCAATCGATAACCAAATCACAAAAATCCAGTGGATTTCTGGCTTTGATGTCAGTTCCATCAGCAGTTCAAAAATACGAGGATATATCAGCTAATAAAGTAGGATATAGGCAGAATAAATCCGAAGAAAAGGATTCTATTGAAATTAAAACAGGTGAGAATGAAACAGATGGAAAGTATATTTATGGGTCATTCGATTCTAATAAGTACGATCAAAAAAAGATGATGACAAAAGAGGATTATGAGAATTACTGGGGTCATAACCTCTGGGGACTTACTAGTTATACAGTCCCATCATCAAACGCTATTTATAAAGCTGATATCCAAAACATCGATGCTGGAAACTCAATAACTCTTTCATACGAATTCACTACCAAAGATACTGCTATAGATGGAGTGGATGCATCCAAAGGATATCAAAAAGAGCAGCAACAAATGTTAGGACAAGCTACTGCTAGTGTTTCAGTCACTATTGATAGCTTAAAAATCGAATTGACACTAGACAAGGATTTATTTCCAACAAAAGTTCACTGCATCGAAGAGTACACAGCTAGTGCAATGGGACAAAGTATCATCAAAATCAAAAACGACATCGTCAACGTATATAAAAAGATAGAAAGTGTGAACGATATCTCCATACCAGAATATAAACAAGACTATCAATTTGGAATTAATGCGTTCACTAATTAACCAGATTCAAAGCTTATATGCTTGTGCATATAGGCTTTTTTTATGCTTAAAAGCATAATTTTTTCTATTTTTAAACTGTGATCAAGAAAATATAAAAGCTGGTATTCAATATGAAATTTCCTTTTTTTATCGAAAGACCTAGTATTTTTTTGAAACTTCTTAAAAAAGTTGTTGAAACTTTCAAGACTCAATGATAGAATAGCAAAGCACTCAAAAAGAGCTGGAAATTTAGCTCAGCTGGTAGAGCATCTCCTTTACACGGAGGGGGTCAGGGGTTCGAGTCCCTTAATTTCCACCATCGAGTGCAAAATAAGTACCGGCATATACATGGGCGGTTAGCGAAACGGTTAAACGCGGCAGACTGTAAATCTGTTCCTTCGGGTTCAGTGGTTCGAATCCACTACTGCCCACCATGATTGGGGTATAGCCAAGCGGTAAGGCAAGGGACTTTGACTCCCTCATGCTTTGGTTCGAATCCAAATACCCCAGCCATTTGTTTTTGTTATGACTCGTTAGCTCAGCCGGTAGAGCACATGACTTTTAATCATGGGGCCATGAGTTCAAATCTCATACGAGTCACCATTTGTTTATATTCTGCCCTGGTGGCGAAACTGGTAGACGCAAGGGACTTAAAATCCCTCGAGGCCAAACCCCTCATGCCGGTTCGACTCCGGCCCAGGGCACCACATAGAGCGTCATAACCTGGCACGAAAGTGTCAGGTTTTTCGTTTGTTTAAGAAATCATTTCAAATAAAATGGACTACAAACCCGTAGCCCTTTTTATTTATTCTTTTTGAATTTCGACTTTATATATCCTTTAAACATATTCCAAATATAATGTTTATCCATACAAGCAAATCTAAATTCTTTATACTTCAATTTATTTGCGTCGATATAAACATCTAACATAAGCTCAGCAATATAGCCGAAAACTCTTTTATCCTGGCCTATATATTCATCTAGATCAATTCTTTTTTCTACTTTTCCTAACAATTCAAACAACCAATCCAAATATGCATTAGCAGTTTCTTTCTTGGCTACGAACATATTGAAATAATGACCATAGACTCTTCTCATCACTTTCTTATAAGACTTATAGTATTTAGGATAATCAGTCTTGATTATATCTTCTGTGACTTTAAGTCCTTCCTGTTTATGTGCCAATATGTAATGAAGATAATTGGTGTGAATAACCATGACAACTTTGGCCGGTAAAATAAAATCATATTTCTCCAATGTTTTCTCTATTTCTTTTTCACCGATTATATTATCTAAAGATTTCTTGCAGAAAAAACTCTTCATAAGAAATCTTCTATAATGCGCGATTCCAAAATACTCGTATTCATTATTTTTATAAGCCCAGTAAGCTCCGGTCAATTCACAATAGCTAGCATTCTTGTTAGAAATATTGTCACCCGTATTATCTAAGCAATTATAAAAATGCTCATTTCTAAAATCAGCTCCAACTTCAATTGGAACATAGATCGGATTAGATGGCATCAAAGCCTTCTTATGAGCCATGACACCAATAAATATCTTTTGATTCATGCCTAAAATTATAGCATAAATAGTATTTTTAAATTACATAAGAAAATCATAAGAAATCACTCTAAACAACTTGGATTTATAAATACATAATTCACATCTCTCTAGTGGTATTAACAAAAATGATATTATCATCATAGATTTAGATAAAAGCGAGAATTTCAATTTATTATTTACTATATCCTTAATGATTTTCACAATCATTGGATACTTCAATTCATGATTTTGATAATAATCTCCTACCATATTAACTTCATATGCAAAAAGAAGTACTTAAACATTTCATTTAATTCATAAAATCGTTAACTTTGATACAAAAATTGAATTGATAATTATTCCAAAAACAAATGAATACTAATGAGTTATAATTAATTTTAAGTGAGTAAATAAAATGAAATATTTAAAAAGTTTCAATACTTTAAGAAAGATTGTAGGAATTAAAAGCTTATTATCTTTCTTTGGCAGAGCAAGTAAAAAAGCCATTTATTTAAACCAGGGTAGACAAGGATTAGACCCCAGTCAAATAAAAGCAGCTGATATCCTATTCAAAGATATAGCTATTAAATACAGAGATGTTCCTAAAAGTACAGAGCCGATAAATAAAACTCTGTTCTTGTTTTGGTGGGATGGATTTGATTCAGCACCTGAAATAGTAAAGCTCTGTGTTAAATCAGTTATAAAGAATTACCCAGATTACAATATCATTCTATTGGATAAAACAAACTTAAAAGAGTATCTTCCCGAAGACGATATCGTCTTCCAGGCATACATGAAAGGCAAAACAATAATTCAAAACTTTACTGACTACCTTAGATTTTATTTGATGTATAACTACGGAGGATATTGGATAGACTCAACTCTTTTCTTCCTAAAGAGATTCCCTTTAGATGAAGTTATAGGTGATGAAGATTTTGGGTCTATCGGATTCAGTACATTATCCAGATATTTCTATGTCGATGGAATAGGCACTAAATGGTGTGATTTCTTCTATGGTGCTAGAAAACATGCACCTATTTGTAAGGCATTCTTAGAATGCTTTCAACGCTACTATTCTAAGTACAATTTTCCTTTTGATTATTTTATGATGGATTGTATCTTATTCGTCTTTATGAAATATTTTATAGAGAATGGTGTATTAGACAAGATCAAAACCTATCCTGGCAGTGCCATATATGTATTCCAAGGAGTTGGAATCAATGCAGAAGTAGATGAAAGAAAAATCTATGAATGCGAAATAATGCCCCAAAAACTAGATAGAAAAATTAAACTATCAAAAGTTAAGAAAGGTAGATTATTAGATTACTTGTTGAGCACTGTTAGATAAGCATTTAACATTAGTATTTAATCTAATATCAATTCAATGACAACACATTAGAAACAGGAATCGACATCCTGTTTTTTAATACTATTCTTTTATTTATAGCATCGATATAGTCTAAATAATCATCAACTGTTTTAATAAAGCCATAGTCATAGTACTCTATTGAAATGGGATCTCCTCTATTATAAGTAGATAATTTAGTATCCAATTCTATTAATTCATCATCCGATAAAAGTGGCTTATCCACTTTATTTTTCTCTTCTTCCATCTTTTCTAAATAATCCTCTTGTTCAGGAAGAGATTTATAAGGAGCCCATTTAACCATCCCTCTATCTCTAAGTCTCATGCTTTATGGCCTCCTATTTGAGTGAGTCTGTTCTTTTCAGTTGAATGTTCTTGTAAGGACGAACACCTCATAATTGACGTGTTTCCAAACCTTTCTCTTATTTTGTCAATAGTTTCATCCATTCTCTTGTCTTTATCATGTTTAGACCAATCGGTCATGAAATCTAGTTGCATCGAATCTATATCCACCAATTCACCACCGACCAAATATAAGCTCCTTATCAAAAGATTTAAAGGACACGAACTAGTCAACAATTCTATAGCTTGTTCTATCTCGTTAGAGGTTTCTAATGGTCTTTCAAATCTCAAGCTTCTTCCGTAGCTTTGTGATTTATCCTTAGATCCTCCGAAAAACAAATCCAATCTATTCATAGCCATATGATTGTCTCTAAGTCTTCTAGATAAGACTCTTCCCATTTCTTTAGCAACACCTATAGCTTCATTTATATCGGCATCGAAGAACAAAACTTGGCCTACCGATAAAGACTTTGGTTTTGTTTTAATTTGTGAAGAGATAACAGCCTTATCAATTCCGTTAGCGTGAAGATAAAGTTCCTCACCTTTTATTCCAAATTTTCGAGATAGATATAAAGGATCAGAGCATGCAATATCTCCCATGGTTTCAAAGCCCAAAGCGTTCAATCTCTTCTCCATTCTTTCCCCTATTCCCCACACTTTGGATAAAGGATGAATAGGCCAAAGCTTTTGCTGAATGTCAGCTCTAGTCCATTTATCGAACAAATCCTTCTTGTGCTTAGCTCCTAAATCCATAGCAACTTTAGCCAAGAATATATTCTCACCAATTCCAGCACAAACAGTGAGACCTGTTTGTGTCTTTACTTTAGCTATGATTTCTTTAGCATACTCGATATCCGTTTGTCCTTTAGCCTTTAAATAGTTAGTAACATCTAAAAAAGATTCATCTATAGAATAAACGTGAATATCACTAGCTTCGACGTATTCTCTATATATAGATGTTACTTCAGCTGATTTCTCTAAGTATCTTTTCATTCGGGGAACAGCATAAATAATATCCGGAATATTTTTAGGAAGCTCGTACCTCCTACATCTACTAGGAATACCCTTGGCTTTCAAAAAAGGAGAAACAGCCAAAACTATCGTACCATCGCCTCTATCAGGATCACATACAACTAATGGAGTAGTGAAAGGATCAAGACCACGATCTATACATTCGACAGAAGCATAAAAACTTTTTAAATCTATAGACAATATATTTCTAGGCTTATAACCAGATAATAGATCTTTATCGCTTATATTCATGGCTGCCTCCTTTCTTTTCCAATATCATATCAAATTTAAAAGAGGCCATTTTTCCAATGGGTAGATTTTAGAACTATTAAAAATCAGCCTACTTTACTAAGCAAAAAAATAAAGAAAATGTAACACCAGCTATCATATTTTTACTTGTTTTCTACTAGTATGTTATCTTCAATCCCTGAAGATAAAGTTGACGTGTTTTAAAGATTCGAACAACTAAAAGCACAAGACAATAAAAAACAGCAACTTAATCAGTTGCTGCTTTTTATTGCAATCTATTCATCCTTATCAATTATATGACCTGAAGAAGAAATATTTTTCTCATCTCCATCAAATGGGAAATTATCTTTATTCGCTGGAACATTCTTCACATCATCATTTACTTCGGACCTTGTTTTATCGGAGTTATCCGTGACCAACTCATCAGAAAACTCTGGAGTTGGAACAAAATCTTTATTCTTTTTATTTAATCTTTTAGTTAATTTGGATTTTCTTGAAAAATATTTCTTAAAGGCTTGAGGTGTAAAGAACAAATCAAGAATTATGAATATAGCGATAAAAGCTAAGACGACCAAAGCCATTACAGATACAGGAACCTTGTGTCCAAAGAAATCTAGCTCTAAACTAAAGTCACCTTCAACACCTTTTATGAAAGCTGTAATTTCTTGCTCACTCTTGGTTATAAGACCACTACCACTATTAGATACGTCGATCAAAGTTTGATAAAGTTCAACCAATGGTTTACGCATAAAGTAATTTCTAAACAACCCTGATGAATAGGAACCAGGGAAGAACATGGTTAGATATTGAACATATCTAGGCATCATCGAAGCTGGTAGATATGCGCCACACAAGAATCCAATAGCGGCTGAGAAAATGGCTGTTACCGAAGACAATACTGAAACACTATTCACAAAGGAGCAAATAAAATGTACTAAAAGCGTGGCACTAATTGTAGAAAGGAGCATAACTCCTACGATTGCACATCCATCTATGAAATCAGGAAGAATTGCCCCATAAGCAGCTAAGTAAATCAGACAAATTAAATAAACTATAAAATTGACTAAGAAAGTAACAACAGCATTGAACACAGCATATGAAACAGTGACTGTCGATCCACTAATAGGAGAAGAAGCAAAATCTTTTGTAATTCCCATCTCCTTATCAGTGACCATAACATTTTCAGTATTTAAAGCAACCGTAATACAAGAGACAGACAAGACACCTGCTATCATCCATTCATCTGCAATACCCCTAATTTTATGTACCAGTTCTAATGCCTCTTTAGTCGCATTCTCAGGATCGAACTCAAATCCCAAGCCTTCCTTGATAGCCGCATCCAATTGAGATACTTCCATAGGCCTTAAGAAAATTACATAAACCACTAATACCACGAGTGGGACCATTAAGGAAAACAAGACAAGGGTATGATTTTTCCAAAATACTTTGAAATGTCTTTTGACTAAATAATAAAGGACGCTCAATTGATTAGGCTTTTTATACAATTCAGCTTTGGATTCGTTATTAACACTATTATTCATCACTTGCCTTCCTCCATATTTCTAACACCAGTCAAGTTCAAGAAAACATCATCCATACTTCCTTTGACCACTTCAAAATCAGTCAATAGATTTTTGTTCCTATCTATGAAATCTATAGCATCGATTGAGTTTTTGACTAGAATTCTATAATAATTGCTATCGTGATTATAAGTAAACTTTCTTCCTTGTAATAAGAATTGTTTCTCCCAATCTTCATTGTTCTTACCATAAACTAACACATAATCACCAGAATATTGGTTCTTCAACTGAGTAGGAGTTCCTTGAGCGATTATATTACCCTTATCCATTACGACGGCATAAGTAGCTTTCTCTGCTTCTTCCATATAATGAGTTGTAAGGAAGACTGTCATTCCTGTTTTTTCTCTCAAATCATTCACCAAATTCCATACGGAGATTCTTGTTTGAGGATCCAAACCTGTAGTAGGTTCATCCAATATCAAAAGCTTTGGATCATGCACCATAGCTCTAGCTATATCGACACGTCTCTTTTGACCACCAGATAACTTGCCGACAGGTCTTTTTAAGAAAGATTGAAGGCCGAGCATATCTATAAGTTTTTGAATTCTTTCTTTCTTAAAAGCTCCTCTCAATCCATAGAAACCAGCTCTTATTTCCAAGTTATCAATTGGAGAAAGCAAAGGATCCAAAACTGAATTTTGAAAGACTATTCCTATCTCGCTTTTGATGAGATCTGAATAATGATCTTGATCATAGCCATCCAAATAAATCTTTCCGCTATCTTTTGAAAGAATAGAAGTAATGATATTAATTGTCGTTGATTTGCCAGCTCCGTTTTGTCCTAAGAAAGCAAATAAAGATTTCTTTTTCACTGAAAAAGAAATATCGTTTACAGCAGTTAAATCACCATATTTCTTGACTAAATGCTGAACAGATAATATTTCATCTTTTACTACAACTGAGTCATTCCTCGAAGGAGACCCAAATAAATGAAAAGGTTTAGAGCTCATATAACCTCCTTACATTAATGCGTATTTTATCATACCAACAATTTATAAGAAAAAGCTAGACAAGGTATTTATCATTCTTTTTTTAATACAATTTATTGTCCTTTTCAAAGTAAAAGTTCAACAAATCCACTTTTACTAAGGTATATGTTTTATTGAGATTCTAACCACCTACTAAATCATTCTCATCATGTTAAAATAAATCGAATAGAAAGGATTAAATTTTAACTATGGAAAAAGAAGAAATTGACAACACTCCTACCCCACACAACAGTGGAAGAAAAGGAGATTTCGCCAAAGTTTGTTTGATGCCTGGAGACCCTTTAAGAGCCAAGTTTATCGCTGAAAACTTTCTTGAAAACCCTGTACAAGTAAATGGTGTTAGAGGAATGCTCGGATACACCGGAACATATAAGGGAATCAAAATCTCAGTCATGGGCTCTGGAATGGGTATGCCTTCAATTGGAATCTATGCTACTGAATTGTTTAGATTCTATGGTGTAGAAAAAATCATTCGTGTCGGATCTTGTGGTGGATATGATCCAGAATTGAAAGTATTCGATACATTAATTGTCCAATCCGCTTCTACAAACTCCAGTTGGGCAAAGCAATATGAATTGCCCGGTGATTACTCAGCTACACCTGACTTCCAAACCATGATTGATGCTTATGAAACTGCAAAGAAGCTTGGAATTCCTACCAAGGCTGCAGATGTTCTCTCTGAAGATAACTTTTATAACGATGTAAATCCTGAGGGATGGAAGAAATGGACTTCTATGGGAATATCAGCTTGTGAAATGGAATCATTTGCTTTATTCTGCATCGCTAAGCATCTCCACAAGAAAGCTTTGACCATTCTCACCGTTTCAGACTCTGTCATCAATCATGTATACACAACAGCCGAAGAAAGACAAACATCATTCAAGAATATGATGCAACTCGCTTTAGAGACTGCCTTAGTCGGAGAGTTGAGAGACAGCAAGTAATTTAAATTTAGGAGAAAATAAAATGACTGTTCTTTTTGTAACCATATTAGTCATTTGGATTCTCCTTTCTCTATTCTTATTTGTTTGGTTCATGACCGCTAATATCAGAAGTAAAAAATCTTTTGATGACAAGGTCTACAAGAAATTGATGAGTCTAGCAAAGAATAGAGATTATTTGATGTTCAACAATGTAAAAAGCAACGATGAGTTCGGAAACGAATATGAGTTTAAGTATATGATAATGGCAGATAAGTTTTGTTATGCCATCAATGAATTGAACGTCAATGGTGCTATCTCCGGAATCAACATAAATGACAATTTCTTCAGTAATATTGATTTAAAAAATAAAAGAATCTCTATTGATAACTTCTATAAAACTACTAAGAAAATGGCTAAGGGATTAGATTCTTACTTACAACAAAGAGATATAACAGACAACTGCTACATAATTCCTATAACTGTTGTTCCCAATTCAATAAGCATCGATCCTGTTTTAAAATGCGAGCACGATAATTCTTACCTTTTCAAATTAAAGGATTTAAAGAAAGGTATTATATCTATCGAAGATAAAACTAATGTCGGTCCAGTTAGAAAGGATGTCGCTGAGGCATATAGAAAAACATTAATATCTTTATCCTCGGTAGAAGATAAAAAATAGGTTTTTGTAAAAAATTTATTAAGCCTTATCCAAAAAGAAAATAAAATAAGTTTGGAGGTTAGTTTTTATGATCAAATTAATAGTTTCAAATATGAAATGTATGGGATGTGTACATAAGATAGAAGATATATTGAAGACAAATTCAATAGAAGCCGAAGTCAAGCTTGAAGATAAGACAGTGACAATAAATGAAGCTGATGCAAATAAAGCAAAGACTTTGATCAAGTCCGTCGGTTATTTAGTGAAAGAATAAACACATGAAAGAATTTCAAAAAATCTTGAAAGAAATCGGATGGAAGAATTTCTGGAGGTTGACTGGTGGACTAGTATTGCCGATCACAATGCTAGCAATACTAGTGATGTTTGCTCCGACAACTTCTTTCATAACCTTGTTCTTAATTCCTCTTGTCATTCCTTTATTGGCTGTCAATTGTCAAAAAGTTTGGTACAAAGCTATGGGCAAAAATGATGAAGACATCTCACCTTTCGATTATGGAAGATACTATAAAAATGGTGGCTTATATGGATCGTTGGGATTTTTATCACCAACAGTATCTTCAGCTTTGATAGGTGCGGCTTGCTTCACCTTACTAACTTTAGTTTTTCCTAACTTGATGGGTGCTTTCGGTCAATATGATGTATTGTTAGAAGCAGAACGTATATTTGCTAACAACTATAACGATGGATATACATACATATTAGACAACATCAGTGCTTTCACCGGTCCTCTGGTAGTCGTAGTTGGAATAACTTTATTCGTCGCTTTAGTTTTCTTCCTATTCTTTATCATCAATTCTTTCCAAGGATATGTCACTTTTCAAAAAGTATTACCCGATGCCGACTTAAACATTGTCGGAGGTGCTTCTAGAACAATGGGTAGAACTTTGGAAAAAGGTATGTTATCCAGGAGATTAAAGACAAATTGGTTCATAATAGTTCCCATCATTATATTCAACATGTTAGTCCAAGGTGGATTTATGACTTTATTTTCTTTAATTCGTAACGATTATCCTCAGTTGATTTGCGGAGTCCCAGCCGCAATAGGAATGATATTATCGACTCCTTTGATCACTCTTCTTTTGATATCAAACGTATCGACTGCAAATATCATTCTTCCTACAATCGCCTTAAGAGTAAACGAAAGAGACAGAGCATATTTAGATGCTATCTACTATAACAAGAGCTATCAACATTCAAAAGAAAATTCAGGAAAAACTCCATTCGATGGTTTAGCCGGTCCTATAAACGCCAATGTTGAAGAGAGTGAAGGTGGTTTCTTCGATGCTTCCAAAGATGATGGACCTACTTTCTACTCACCTCAAAATGACGATACATCCCCTTCAAAACCAGTCGATGAAAAAGACGATCAAAAATCAAATACTGATGCTGAAAAACAATCTGATAACAAGAGCAGTTCGCCTTCGTTCGGTTTCTTCGACTTCTCATCTAGCAATGATAAAAAAGATGATTCAAATGAAGAAAACGGTTCAAATGAAGATAAAAAAGAAAAATAATTGCTGAGTTTTTATCATTATTAAGTATACTTTCAATACATAAATGGAAAGGAGGATATCTAAACAAATCAATGATCAAAATTTACACCTCTCCTTTTTGTTCTTCTTGTAAAAAAGTTAAAAACTATTTTAAAGAAAAAGGAATTCCAGTAAAAAACATAGATATAATCGCTGGAGATTTAACTGTAGAAGATATCTATGAAATACTAAAGAAAAGCGATTATGGAACAGAAGAAATAGTTTCTCCCAGGTCCAAAATATTCAAAGAGAAAAGACCTGACTTCAATTCGATGAGCGTAAAACAATTAGCTGAATTCATCGTTGCCAATCCGACAATTTTAAGAAGACCTATCATCGTCGATGATAGAAAAATACAAGTCGGATATGATCCTGATGAATTGACAGCATTCAGACCTATCATCAAACAGATAATTATTGAAAACTGTGCTAATTGTCCTTTGAATAAAGTCTGTAAGCATATGCCTTACCCCGAGGAAACAAAGCAATTATGTGAGGATAAGAAAGAATTTAAAAAGCCTCAAATACAATTAGTAAAGCAACCTAGCTAAGGTTGCTTTTTTAAAAAAGGATTTGAGCATCACTCAAATCCTCCATTATTGTTAATTATATTGTAATTATAAATCAATATGACAACCTCTTTTACTTTCTTCATGAACAACTGCTGATCTTCATCTGAAATATCGTCAGCCTTAAATTTTATTCCATCCTCTTCTTGAGATACAGTAACGAAATCAGAGGTCATATAGAATTGAGTCTCGTGCGAATAAAATAGATTGTCATACTTAGTTTGTGTTCTAAAGATGGAAACACCCATATATCTATCCGTAATATAGTCAATTCCTAATATATCCAATAATGTAGGAACGATGACATATGGACTTGTAATATCAGTATAACTTACTATCTCATTTTCATTTAATCCATTATTCTCTGCATATGCTTTCTTCAATGTCGGATTACATATCATATTGATTGTTGAATATCTTTCAGGTAAATATATATCTGAATCTTCAATATTACATACATAAGACATCAACATCTTATCTGCGTTATCGCTCTTATAGTAGGATTCATGATCCCCATACAAGACTATTACTGTATTGTCATATAAATTCGTTTCTTTCAATCTATTTATTATCTTTCCTAACGCCACATCAAAATCCATCATAGCACATTGAATATATTCGATTTGATTTTGAATAGTGACAGAATCATCACTGCAGATATTGACCCATTTACCTTCTGACTCAGCTTTTTTCAATTTGGAGTAATATCCGAGATTCTTAAACTTTGTATAGTTTGGGCATTTTTTGCTATATGGGCCATGAGTTGAAAAAGTAGTATAGAAAGTAAAAAACGGCTCATCTTGAACAGGAACAAGTTTATCCAATGTTAAATCGACAAAATCACTATCTAATGGATAAGAACCATTCCATTTATAAATACCTTCTATGACATCGGGATTGATATCATTGGCAAAGTACGAATTAGTAAATCCAAGGTTCTTTATTTCTTCTCCTCTGTTATAGAAAGCATTATTGTTATCATGAAAGAATGAAGTAGTATATCCGTTATTATTCAACATATTAGGAAGAGAATATCTATCCTTGATTCTTCCAGATTGAACACTGGTTTGTGAAGCTCCTAAACCTGTGATTCCGATAAATTCTGACACATTCGTTTTGTTCTTCGAAACATTATTAACTAAATTAATTGAGTCCTTCTCCAAAGAATATAAGTTAGGTGTTAGAGTTTCATTGACAAGATATGAGCAACCAGTCTCAATCATGATAGTCAATACATTGTAATTCTGACATATTCCTTGGTAATCAGAAGTGTTAAGCCTATCATTAGCATCTTTGGTTTTTATCTTATCGTTAGAAGTCGGGTTTATCGTGGTGACTAAATCACTGAAACTAAAATTCAATACTCCAAATTTATTTAAAGATTCTTTCTTTTGTGTTTGAGTTATAAAGTTAATTGTTTGGAAAGGATTTAATCCTGATTCATTAGCATCTTTCACAAAAAATAATGTGCAGCTATTAAAAATCAAGAAAATAGCAGCCATGATTCCAGATATTATAGCTGGATATTTAACTTTCTTATCGATCTTCTCAGATCCCTTTTTGGTCAAAAAATACATAGTAACTATAAGACCTGAAGTGACTAAATAAATAATCAACGAATATATTATTGATTTCCAAGGAATATAGCTTGAATTAAAGACTGAGACTGTGGTTCCTATCATCGCTAAATAGCTGAAGGAAAATATATCGCCAGTGGATTCAAACATCATCAAATTCAAAAAGACTAACAAAGAAAAGATAACACCAATCACTATCGAATAAATCAATGAATACTTATTTGATTTAAAGAAGAATATCGGCAATATCAAAAGAATATATAAAGATAATTCCAAAAATGGACCAGCATAATAGAACTGACCATATATCATCTCGTTCAGCAATATATCGAATGCAAACATGAATAAGAAAAGAATGATTGATAAATATATTTTTCTTATTAGGTTATAATTCTTCATTCTTTACTCGCCCTTCTTTACTATTTTTTACATTTTAATCATCCACCTTAAAATAATCTAATAGTTTTTATGTTTGATAGTTCATACCAAAGTAAATGAAATAAAGCAACAAAATCGCTGTGTTAAAATTAACGAGTAATATTAGGGGCAGTAAAAAAATATGAACTTTAAAACATTTGCCCTGGATGGAAGATTTGGTGATCCGAGCCGTTTCTCCGTTGCTAAGATGGTCAAGGACGAACTGGAGAAAGGAGGAATGAGTTATTCTGAGTTGTGTCCTGACATAGTTATTTGCATCGGAGGAGACGGAAGTCTCCTCAAGTCTTTGAATTCCAGGGGATATGAAGGTAATTACCTTCTTATTAATGGCGGAACTTTAGGTTATTTAGGCGATTATCATACAAATGAATGGGAAAAAGCCGTCTTCGATTTATTGAGTGACAAGACTCCTAGTTTCGAAGAACATATTCCATTAGTTTGTCAAGACAAGAGCGGCCACTTCTTCTATGCGGCCAATGACATTTCTATGATAGCTCCAGTCAGAGCTATAAACTTCGATTTATTGATAGACAACGAAAAATTACTAGCCACCCAAGCTAGTGGATTGATTGTGTGTTCACCTTTAGGTAGCACAGCATTCAATTTATCAGTTGATGGACCTGTATTATTAACTGGTAATTCAACTTATTCATTCTCATTGGTAGCTCCGATTTGTAATAAAGTAACACATACATTCATAAAACATGGCGTATTAAATAGTACATCCACATTGAAAATTAGATTAGAGCAAAACGCAAAGTTATATAAGTTCGGTGGAGACGGAATAGAAAACAGGACTATGTATGGACATGATTTCTGTTTCTATCCATCTACAAAAAGGAAATTCTATATCGTTAGATATAAAAACCACTCCTTGATAAGAAGAATGTCGGATTCATTTTCAACTGTCAAAGGATAAAGAGAGGAAATTACAATGCCATTATTTGATTCAACATTCACTGGTTATGAGTGGTACATGATTTTGATTTATGTAGTCGTAGTACTAGGACTTGTAGGTCTCATAACTTATCTTTGTATTCATTTTTCAAAAGGAAAAATTAAAAACAGAGAAGAGAAGAAAGAAAGCGAAGTCTATGTTCAAAAGACTAGCCAAGTAGCACAAATATTCGGTGGAAAAGAAAACATCATTTCTATTGAAATAAGAGGGTCTAGAGTTGTAGTAAACGTCAAGACTACAAACGGAATCGATCCAAAGAAATTAGATGAAGAGGGGCTCAAAGGTTCTATTATCATGGGTCAAAAAGTCATGTTCCCTGTCGGAAGCCAAGCTGAGGAATTTGCTAAAGACCTCAAGAATAAAATAGACGGATAATAAAATAGTGGAATCGCTCGATTCCACTATTTTTATTCTCAGTTCAATTAAAGCTTATTGATTTCAGTTTACATCCAACTAGCTAATGTAGTGCTGTTGATATCGTACAATTCAAACTTTACTTCTTGTTCTTTTCCGTTGCTCCAATCTACTTAGGCCTTATACGGCTATTGCTTTGTTAGGATAGAAGTCAAAACAAAAAGCAGATTTATCTGAGCCTTGATAGTTTGTTTTGAACACATGGTTGTTTGATATTTCTTTCTAACTAAATAAAAACGACACCATCAATGGTGTCGTAATCAAATGATTTTAAATAACTATCGCTCTTCTCTAAAGTATGGCAAGCCAAGAGAACTAGGCGGTTGAACACTTCTCTTTCCAATGATGCTAGTAATGATGAGAACAATAACCGTGATAACATACGGAATTAAGTTCATAGTTTTCATCATCAAGAAAGTAACACCTGTTATTGCATTAGGAAGAATGAACAAAAAACCAAAGACAAGAGAGCCAATAATAGCAAGAGTTGGCTTCCAAACACAAAATATAACAAGTGCTATAGCAAGCCACCCAAAGGCTTGAATAGTTGAAGAATTCTCCCAACTTCCACCGACAAAGTCCATAACATAGGATAGACCACCAAGTCCAGAAATAGCACTTCCGCAAAGAATTGCAGCATATTTATATTTTGTGACATTAATTCCGACAGCATCAGCTGTAGCAGGATTCTCACCTACAGCACGTAAAGACAAACCGATTCTAGTTTTTCTTAAAACAACAGCAACAACAATGGCAATTATGATAGCTAGATAGATGATTATTCCATATCCTAAAAAGATTTGAAGGAAATCAATTCCAGCATTTTCGCTTAATGCAGGATTACTTTTCAAAATTACATCATCAAAAATGTTAAGACGGAGAATTTTGCTAGCATAGGAAAGATAGGTCTTATCGATGATGGACATGAAGTAATCAGCACATCCTGTACCAAATGTTGTAAGAGCAAGACCAGTAACATTTTGGTTACAACGGAAAGTAACCGTGAGAAGGGCATAAATAAGACCCGCTATGAGTGACATCAAAACACTGAAGAAAACTGACATAAAGACGACACCAATCCAAGGAGCACTCATAGGATCAGTACTGTACCCACTCATAAAGATAGAAGCACCAAGACATCCACCAAATGTTCCAAAACACATAACACCAGGAATACCCAAATTCAAATGTCCACTCTTCTCCATCAAGATTTCACCGGTACAACCGAAAAGAAAAACAGATCCTATAGTGATTGCACTGACTAAAAGAGATATAAATAAACTCATTTTATTTCTTTACCTCCTCTTTAGAACTATTGACTTCTGAGACGAGCGATTTATTTATTTGAGCATCTATTTCCTTCTTTTCTTTTCCTTTATTCTTATTATTAAAAACAACTCGATTAGTAATAAAGAATTCGGATGCTATGATGCAGAAATAGATTATTCCTATAACGATATTAGTTATTGAATCATTAGTAATTCCACAGGCGGTCTGAACCTGAGCCATACCCCTATTTAAAAAAGTGATAAGAAAAGATGTCCCAATCATGACGAACGGATTAAATTTGGCAAGCCAAGCGACCATTATTGCTGTAAATCCCATATTCTTAGCTGTATCGGCTGTAATGGTATGATCAATACTTCCCGCAAGAAGTAATCCAACAACACCGCATAAGGCACCGCTAAGGCAGACAGTTCTTAAGATTACTTTCTTAACATTGATTCCAATATATCTGGCCGTATTTTTAGACTCTCCGACTACTTCTAGTTCATATCCATGTTTACTGAAACGAAGGTAGACAAAGATAAAGGCAACCATGACGATAGCAACTATAAGACAAATAAGCCAAGAATCACCAGGAATATTCCCTTTATCTAAAGGATTGAGAACACCAGATCCAGTCGTAACGACAGCACTGATGAACACAGCTACAAGACCTGTAGCAATATAATTCATCATTAGAGTAAACAAAGATTCATTTGTATTGAAGAAAGCTTTAAAGATGCCAGGAATAAGCGCCCAGATAACACCAGAGAGAATACTGACAGGAATCATAATTAAGATGATGGCATAATCTGGGAGTTTTGCATTACCAAGGAAGAACATACATACAATGCCCATCAAAGCACTTATCAATATTTGTCCATTACCGCCAAGATTCCAAAACTTCATCTTAAAGGCCGGAATCAAAGCAAGACCGACACAAAGGAGTAAAGAAAAGTCACGAACAGAATTCAATATTCTTCTCTTAGTTCCAAACACGCCTTTGAAAAGTTCGACAAAAACAACACCAGGATTGGCTTGGGCAAAGATAAATAAAATCATCATAGAGACTAAAAGTCCTAAAAGAATAGATCCACCACGAATAAGCAATCTCTGCCACCAAACAAGATTTGTTCTCTTGACTAGGTGAAACAACGGCTGCTTCTTATGTTGTTCTTTATTCATCTTTACCAACCTCCGTTTCTTTGACCATCAACATTCCGACTTCTGATTTTGTAGTCGTTCTTGCATCTACAATACCCGAAACCTTTCCACTACTTAAAACGACGATTCTATCACAGAGAGCGAGTAACACATCTAAGTCTTCACCAACATAGATAACTGAAACTCCCTTCTTCTTTTGTTCATTTAACAAGTTGTAAATGGTATATGAAGAATTGATATCCAATCCTCTAACCGGATAAGCAACCATAAGGACCTTAGGAGAAGCAGCAATTTCTCTTCCGACAAGCACTTTCTGAACATTTCCACCAGAAAGTGTCCTGACAGAAGTGTAAACACTAGGAGTGCTGACTTCTAGTTCACGGACAACATCATCAGCAAGTGCTTTGGGCTTTTCACGATTTAAAAAGAAATGATTCTTACCTTTTTGATAAGAGCGAAGCATCATATTATCGACAAGATTCATATTTTCGACCAAACCCATGCCAAGTCTATCTTCAGGGACGAAAGATAAACGTACACCGAGTTCACGAATCTGAGCAGGTGTTTTGTCTTTCAAATTCACAACCTCATCATTCTTAGGATTTATATAAGTGATAGTACCATTATCATCTTTTATAAGACCTGCTATCGACTCTAGAATCTCCTTTTGACCCGAACCAGAAATACCTGCAATGCCTAAAATCTCACCACTTCTAGCAATGAAAGAAACATCATGAAGAACCTGAACACCTTCCTCATTTTTGCAATTGAGTCCAGAGACAATAAGTCTGTCTTTAGGATTGACTACAGCAGATCTTTCGATGTTTAGTTCTACCTTCTTGCCGACCATCATCTCAGTAAGCTGGTCTTCATTAGTCTCTTTTGTATTGACAGAACCAATGCATTTACCTTTCATAAGAACAGCAACACGATCAGAGATTTCCATAACCTCATTGAGTTTATGAGTAATGATAATAATAGACTTACCATCTTTTTTCATATTTCTCATAACAGAAAATAGATGCTCAGTCTCAATAGGTGTTAAAACGGCAGTCGGTTCATCCAAGATCAAAACATCCGCACCACGATAAAGGACTTTGATAATTTCAAGAGTTTGCTTCTCGGAAACAGACATATCAAAGACTTTCTTATCTAAGTCAAGCTTAAATCCATATTTTTCACAAATTTCTTTAACTGCCTTCCTAGCATATTTCTTAGAAGCCTTGTTAATGAGTTTTTTATCTTTCTTTGTGAATATTCTTTGGAAGAAATTTTGTTCAGGCTTTATGCCGAGAACAATATTTTCTAAAGCGGTAAAGACATCAATCAGTTTAAAATGCTGATGTACCATTCCGATTTTATAATTGTAAGCATCCTTTGGAGAACGGATAACTGCTGGTTTCCCATCGACATAGATTGTTCCACAATCTGGATAATAAATTCCGGAAAGCATATTCATCAATGTGGTCTTACCACTTCCGTTTTCTCCAAGGAGAGAAAGAATCTCTCCACGATAGACACTCAAATTGATGTCTTTGTTAGCAACAACAGAGCCAAAGACCTTGCCGATGTTTTCAAAGCGAATCATTTCTTGCATTGTTTGTTCCATTCTACTCTCCTATAAACATTAAAAACCAAGAGTTTTTTACCTCCTGGTTTTTTCAAAAAAAGCGAATTATTTAGAACTTGCTGTTGAGCAAATTGATGCCGTCGATTTGGGCATCGAAATAAGGAGCTGAGCGGAACTCACTTTCAGCAAAGTAAGTAATACCACCTTCAGTGACGATAGCTTCCTTCTCTTTAACATTATCACCATCCATATCAACTTTATAGGTAGTAAGAGCACTACCACCAACAGTGAATGTAGAAGTATCAAAAATCTTCAAAGTACCATTTTTGATTTTAGTTGCAACATCCTCAAGTTTGGTCTTAGCATCACTAGTAGAAGCTTTGGCGCCGAGAGGAGCTAAAGCAACAGAGCCATCGGAAGAAGCAGTGGCACTATCCCAAATATTGCTTCCAAGTTCACCAGTCCAATCGGCATCAATGGACTCACCAGCTTTAACCTTTTGGAGAGTATATTTGAAATAAGGTTCCCAGTTGACTCTGGAAGAAGCAACATAAGTGTTTGGACATTTGCTCTCAGTAGAACCATTATAGGAAACATTAGGAACATTGGCTGTCTCACAGGCTGTTGGAGCACCCCAAGAATCAGCATGTTGCGAAATAAGAGAACAACCTCTTCTAATCAATTGTTCGGCAGCAGTCTTTTCAGCAGTCTCGTCATACCAGGAACCAGTGAATTGAACATCCATGGTTACATCGCTGACAATGGATTTGACACCGAGATAGAAGGAAGTATAACCAGAAATAACTTCAGCATAAGTATATGCACCGACGTAGCCGATTTTATGAGAAGTTTTAGAGTCGGCATCGATCATAGACTGAAGTTTGAGGCCAGCTGCAACACCAGCGAGATATCTACCTTCGTAAATAGAAGCAAAAGCATTGTGGAAGTTGCTAACATTAGAATAATGAGCAGTAGTACCAGTGGCATGTGAAAATTGAACATCCTTGAATTCTTTTGCAGCCTTTAAAATATGAGCTTCATGACCGAAAGAATCAGCAAAGACGAACTTGCATCCTGCATCAGCCAATTCAGCAGCAGCATCATAAGCAGCTGTTGTCTCTGGAATATTAGTCTTTATTACTGGAGTCACATCTTCAGCCTTGCAAGCGGCATAAATGCATCGATAAAATTCTTATCATAAGTAGAATCAGAAGTATGAAGAGCGACAAGTCCGGCTTTCATCTGAGTATCATGAGCATCGGAGGAACCACAAGAAGCTAAAGAAGCAAGCATCAAACAAGAGACACCAAAGTACAAAATACCTTTTTTCATTTTAATAATTCTCCTTTTAAGGTTTGTAGCAAAGACCTTTAACTACCTAGAAAGGAGAATAATCAATACGAGAACTAAAAATAAATCTTTAAAAATAAAAAGAAGTTAAGATTTATTCGTAGTGCTGGCTTTACGGGCCACAGCGTAGAGACTTCCCACCAATTTGGGTAATTATACGAATAGTCGCTTCAACTACATAACGATAATACTTTCAAAGAGAAGAAAAAACTACAGCATTTTTTAAGAAAGCATTTTCAATCCATATGCTTAAATAATTAGTCTTAGATATTTATTGATCAAAAGAATCAATTGTTTTTATCCAAAAGAATTTTTTTATAACAAAAAAACAATAGATTATGGGTCATACCATATCTATTGTCTTTTAATATTTATAATTCAAGTAATATTGAGAAGCTTTTAAATATTATCTTCCTTCTCTTCCAGGATCTTCAGGATTCTTAGGTTGAACAGGTGCAGGTCTTGCAAATGCAGTGAATCCAGGAGTCTTAGGAGTTGAAGTAGGAAGAACTGTACTTCCTAAAGAAGAAACGACAGGAACGATCATAGGATTTCTATGGGTCTCTCTGAATATGAAGTGTGAACAAGATTGACGAATTGTATCCTTTATTGCTGAATAAGTGACTTTTTGAGGTCCTTTGAGCAAAGATTCAAGCTCCATCTCAACAATTTCCTCAGCTTTGTTTGTCAAAGATTGCTTATTAGGAGCAATGAGTCCTCTAGTTTCAATAGTAGGACGGAACAACAATCTATTAGTCTTAGGATCGATAGATACGAATACTCCAACAACACCTTCATTTATCAAGAGATTTCTATCACGAATTACAGAAGAAGCTACACCGACAGGGCTCTTTCCATCGACATACAAAGCATCACAAGGAATATGAGTTCCCATCTTGCATTCATGGTTATACATGATGATGGTATCACCATTATTCATTACAAATGTATGATCTTCAGGAAGCCCGCATTGAACACCGACAGCAGCATTTAATAACAGCATACGATATTCACCATGAATAGGCATGAAATATCTAGGCCTTGCCAACTTTTGCAACAATCTCAATTCTTGACGAGAAGCATGTCCGGATGAGTGAAGAGCAAACATAGGAGAGTTGGTCAAGACATTAGCACCAGCACGACACAAATCATCGACAACCTTATTGACGGAAGCAGTGTTTCCTGGAATAGGATTGGAAGAGAAGACGATGGTGTCACCAGGTTCAATTCTAATGTACTTATGTTGACCGGCTGCCATTCTAGAAAGAGCAGCCATAGGCTCTCCTTGAGAACCAGTACAAATAATACATACTTGAGAAGCAGGTAATCTCTTCAAAGTCTCGGGTCCGACAATAGAAGAATCTGGAATCTTGATAAATCCTAATTCACGAGCGATTTCCAAATTTCCTTCCATGGACCTTCCCATAACACAAATCTTTCTTCCATGAGCAATAGCACAAGTAGCAATTTGAGTGATTCTAGAAATATTTGAGGCAAATGTTGAAATTATCAAACGTCCAGGAGCAGTACGGAATGTTTCATTGATAGCACGTTGAACATTCTTTTCACTTTCAGTATATCCTTCTCTTTCAGCGTTGGTAGAATCAGCCATCATCAAGTCGATTCCCTCATCACCATATCTAGCAAGTCTAGACAAGTTGAAGTCATGATCTACAGGAGTCAAGTCGATTTTGAAATCACCAGTAGTAGCAACTGATCCTTGAGGTGTGTTAACTAAAACTCCATAAGCATCAGGAATTGAGTGTGTTACACGATAGAAACGAATACGGAACGATCCAGCATAGAAATCAGAATCATCATCGATTTCAATAAGTTTGGTGGCATCAGTTAAATGATATTCGGTCAATTTATGACGAATCAATGAGCAAGCCAACTTTGATGCATAAATCAAAGGAACTTTGACCATTTGAAGTAAGAAAGGAATAGATCCGATGTGATCTTCATGTCCATGAGTGATGACCAAAGCACGAATCTTTTGTGAGACTTCCTTCAAATGTGTAAAATCAGGAATTATATAATTCACACCAGGAGTGGTGTAGTCTGGAAATTTAACACCAGAGTCCAAAATAACTAAATCAGCATCGTTTTCAACACAATAACAGTTCTTTCCGACTTCTCCTAATCCACCTAACGCATAGATACGAACAGGTGAATCGGCACCAGGAAATTTAGAGCTGCTCATTGAATTATTCTTCAAAATAGTATCAGCCATATTTGATATATCTCCTTTGTTTAAAAATTATGTCTAACAGTCTATAACTGAATTCGACTCATTAAAAAACAAGTCTTCTTTTTCAAAGAGAATTATAAACTCACAAGCAAATTAATTCAATTAATAATATAAAAAGAAAGCGTAAACACAAAATACTGAAAAACTAGGCTATCTTTTGAACGGTAGGATCATCCTTCCAAGGATCAATTTTATCGATGTGATCGTAATAAAGAATTCCATTCAAATGATCGAATTCATGTTGAAGAATAATAGCTGGATATCCTGTTTGAGTAACTATAACTTCTTTTCCTTGAAGTGCATCAAAGGCCTTAATCTTTATTTTGTAGTAACGAGGAACGTAACCTTCCTTGTCTTCTGCAACCGATAAACAACCCTCCCCATACTTCAAACAACATTTTCTCAAAGAAGTGCTTAAAACCTCAGGATTGATCAATCCATATTGAATTATTCCTTTTCCAGGAATATCTACATATACAGCAAAGAATCTTTCTCCAATTCCAATCTGAGGAGCTGCTAGTCCTACTCCAGCTCTAACTTTATGTTTTTTTGCCCACTCATCATCCTGACTATCCTTCAAATATTGGACCATCTCTTCCAATAATTTCTTCATCTCTGGAGAAGAAGGATTCTCAACAGGTTTAGCTACACTTCTAATCACTTTCTCAGTGTCATAAAACATCTTATAAACTTTTTCTGACATTATTAATTACTCCATGTATTTCCTAATTATTATAAACATTTGAAATAAATAGAACTTATTAATTATTTTACAAATATTAAAAACCTTATGTTTTAATGCTTTTAATCAAAGGATAAAGCACTGCTGTATTAGGCAATAATAGAACTAGTTTGTTATATATAAAGTCTTTTCTATAGAGACAATATAAAGACTTTAGAATTCTTATTAGGAAACTTATTCTACACACATTTCACCCAATTCATATGTGATGTATTAGCATTGCTATTGTTAGTTGCCAAACTAACAATGCAATTGATATTAGGAATTAAATCAATAATCAAGAAAGAAAACTAATTGCTAATAACTAGAGGATAGGTTAAAACCTATCTTCTTTTTAAATATAAAATAATCATTCTTTCCTAAATGATATAATTAAAAAGTTGTGAGGATTATCTATTATTTTATGGAAGAAAACTTGAGAAAAGCTATCGATGATTTCATAGATTTCTATAATAAATCCAATATAAAAAAAGAAGAGGATGAATTGGATAAAGAAATAGAAAGCGACAAAGATTTATCAAAGCTTATCAAAGAAGGCCAAATATCATTAGGTTCTTATCTCAAGAATAAAAATGATATAAGTGCGATGAAATCATTAGCTTCAGCTAAGAAAAATTATTATTCCAATGAAAAAGTTAAGAGAAGATTTGAATTATATAAAGAGATAAAAAGTGTTCTTTCTATAATAGAAAATGGCCTCATCGACAATACAAAGAATATATATGATAATTTCTAAGGAGGATCAATTAAATGCTAAGGATAATATCTGGAAAATTCCGTCATAGATTGTTGGAAGTTCCTCAAAGTGAGAACTGCAGACCTACTATGGATAAAATTAGAGAAGCCGTATTTTCATCTATATCTAACGATGTCCCTAACTGTACATTCCTAGATTTATTCTCGGGATCTGGTGCTATAGGAATAGAAGCACTATCTAGAGGAGCTAAAAAAGTTGTTTTTAATGAAATAGACCCATCTACATTGAGAACTTTAAGAAAAAATGTTTCGACATATGATCCTCATTTTGAAACTTGTGTCATTTTAAAAAAAGATTGGCAGCAAGCATTAATAGGATTATCTGGAAGAGGAGAAGTATTCGATATAGTCTACTTAGATCCTCCTTATCAAATGGCTGAAGCGGTAAACAAGCAGGCCATAGAAATGATGCGTGATAGCGGATTATTATCTCCAACTGCTATTGTTATAGCTGAGCAAACTATAAATCCCGAGCCTGTTGATGGATTCACTTTGAAAATTCATAAATATGGTAGAAAAATTCTCGGTACATATAAACTAGGACAAGAAGAGGAAGACAAATAATGAAAACTGCATTATATGCCGGTTCATTCGACCCATTCACCAACGGTCATTTAGAAGTCGTTGAAAAAGCTTTAAAAGTATTCGATAAAATTGTAATTTTAGTAGCTAATAACAATGCTAAAAAATACACTTTTTCACTAGATGAAAGAGTAGCTATCATCAAAGAATGCTTCAAGGATAATTCTAAAGTAGAAGTCGAATCCACATCCGGAATTACAGTTAGAAAAGCTAAATCTTTAAACATCGATGTCATGATTAGAGGTCTTAGAGATGTTCAAGATTTTGAAATGGAGCAGAGACTTTATATAGTCAATCAAGCTTTAGATAAAGATATAGAAACATTCTATGTCATGGCTAGCCCAGCCAAAATATTCATATCTTCAACAAACTTAAAATTAATGTTTAAGGCGGGAGAAGATATATCAGATTATGTCCCAAAACCTGTATTAAATGCATTAGAGAAAGTAAAAGATAGGATTTAATAAAGCTCAAGTAAAAAGCCTCCTTCATTGTTGGAAGGAGGCTTTTATTATGTACGTATCTAAATCAAGCAACTTATATTCATAATACAAAAAGTGTTTACTAGCTGATAAACCTTATCTATATAATCAAATCATTTCCTTAAATGATTCATTTGATGAATACATATCTATATGGATTATTATACAAAAAAATTTAAAATTTATTTAGTTTTCTCTTCTCTTAATGAATTTGACAAAGACTAAATACAAGGCTATGAACAAAACGATGAATGACAATAAGATCAAATACATCTGCCAAACTTCCACACCATTATCGAAGAAATATAAATTGACATCAACGCTATCTTTCATGGCCTTGATAGCCTCTGACGGTAATTGTTCTGACAAAGAATCGAGCGCACCATTCATCATATGGTTTCTAATCAAACTAGTCCCATAAGTTCCAGGTAAGAAAGCCATAAAATTTTGAAGACCTTTTCCATAACTGGATATAGGCATATATGCTCCACAAACAAATCCATAGCAGGAACTAACTATTGTTCCTACTGCACCAGCCTGACCTTGAGTATTTAAGAAATAGTTGATACACGATGCTAGGGATACACCAAATAATGTAAGTAAAATTACATCCAATATAGCCAATAATGCTTCTCCAACGCTCAAGAACCAACCCATACATCCAATATAGATAAAGCAAATCATAGTAGCAGTAAGGTTGACAATCAATGTAGATAATATAGAAGCTAAGAAATATGATAATCCTAAAGTTGTTTTCTTTATGGGGGATACAATCAAATCCTTCCTAGTTCCGTTAGCTCTATCTTGTACCATCAACAAATTAGAACAAAATGCTACTGTAACACATGATGTTGCTAGCATAGCCGAACTCAATTGGCCAGCAACCAATCCATTTATTAATTTATCAGACACTTCTAATCCGTTTGGAATAGCACTGACGAATGAATTCTTATAAATAGATCCTAAAAAAGTCATGAACAAAATAAGTAGAATTGCTGGAGTGATAAGAGAAGTTAAAAACATTCCCATATCCTTGAAATACATCTTAGTATTTCTGAGCACTAATTCACACATCCTTCTCATTTTTCATCCCCTCCAATCAATTTCTTTCCCGTCACAGACAAGAAGACATCATCCATCTTTCCTTTTTGAATTTCATAATCCTTGAATAAAGATGGATTATTCAAAATTAGTTCTGTAGCCTTTGATGTATCTTCAACTTCAATCCTATAAGAATTTTGAATTTTCTCATATGGTAGATTCAATTTCTTTACTTCTTCTTCATCAACTCCATATAAAGTTATAAAGTCACCTGTATATTTATTCTTTAATTCAACCGGTGTTCCTCTAGCTACTATTTGACCTCTATCCAATATGACTACATAATCAGCATCGCTAGCTTCTTCCATATAATGAGTAGTCAAAAAGATCGTCATGTTCTCTTTCTCTCTCAAGTCATCCATAACATTCCAAATGATTTTTCTAGTTTGAGGATCTAATCCAGTAGTAGGTTCATCTAATATTAAAATCTTAGGCTTATGGATCAAAGCCCTAGCTATATCTATCTTTCTTTTTTGACCACCGGATAATTTCCCAACCTTTCTATTCAACAGTTTTTTGAAGTCGAGCATTGTCGCCAATTCATCCAATCTATTTTTGAATTCTTTCCCATAGATTCCATATAACGCTGCTCTACTTCTCAAATTGTCTTTTACCGACATTGGCTTATCCAACGCACTGTTTTGAAAAACAACACCTAAAGTTTTTGAGACTTTATCTAAGCCGTGATCTATATCCGATCCATCGACCAAAACTGTTCCTTTATCCTTCTTTAAAAGACCACAAATAATAGAAATGGTAGTGGACTTACCAGCACCATTAACACCTAAAAAGGCAAACAACTCTCCTTTTTTTACTTTAAAAGAAATACTATTCACAGCATGAACATCACCGAATGATTTATCTAAATCCTTGACATCGAGAATAGTATTTGTATCAAAAGAATCTATTTGATTCATATTTTCATCAACCATATCCTTATCTCCTCAAAGAAAGTATAAAGGATTGATTTATGACTAATCAAACAATTTGATATAACCGGTTTATAAAAATTAATTTTACATTAAAAAAATCCTCAGCTTTGTACTGAGGATTTACGATTAGAACTATTTTTACTTCTTGTAACGAATGAACTCAGAAGTTCCTTCTCCATCAGGGTTGTTGATATCGTAATTCAAGTAAGTTACAACAGGTGAAACGTTATCGTTAGTGGTGGTGAAGTTAGCAGAGATTGTTGCAAAGAATTCCTTACGAACAGTAGAAGCATCAGTAGCAGTGAATCCATAACGTACAGAAACAGGATAATCCTTGGTGATGTCGAAGTTATCGGAATTCTTGTAGACAGCGATGACAGCAGCATCGGTAGGCATGCTGGTCTTTCCTTCAAAACTCTTTCCAGAAGTACGAGATACATTCTTGCTTCCAGTTTCGATATTCAACAAATCTTCCTTTTGGTCCTTCAAAGCTTGGCTATAGAACTTAGCCAAAATCAAAGCAATAGCTTGATCTTGGTCCTTGGTGATATCAGGATTCTTTGCGATATCATTATCAGAATTCTCATCGTTACGGGTCAAATCGATTGCATAGAAGCTCTTTTCTACATTGAGGAATTTGTTTTCTCCAGAGAAGATATAGTCAGAGAAAGCTTTATTCACAGACAAAGCTTGGTTTCCAGAATCTTCAGAGTAATAGAAGACTGTGGTGTATTCATTATCCTTGTTCTTTCCATAAGAATTGACTTCATTCACATTCTTACGTTTGCCTTTCCAATAAGATAAAGCGACATCCTCATCAGGTTTAACGGCTGTAGCAGCACGAACAATCAAAGGAATAGATATGACGATAGCAAAAACCAATACGACTACCAAGACAACTTGAACCCATGCAGTTTCCTTGAACCAAATCCAAATATTCAAGAAGAAATCCTTCACTGGATTGTCTTTGTTGGAGTGTTTTCTTTGTTTCTTGTTTCCTCCATTGCTTCCAGGTGTTTGATCAACACCATTGAACTTCATGTTGTCGTTATCCATGTTTACTAAGCCTCCATAATTCCATGCAAAATAAAAAGATTATAAAAAGAGCATGGGTAAAATCGGCATTTAGTATATATTTGAGCGGTTTTTCTTTCAAGAAAAAGGATTAACTACCGAAAAATACCACTAATCTACCTAAAGTTAATTCTAAGAAAAAAACTGTATTCAGTCCATTTATTTCATAAAAAGTCTAAAAACCAATATTTTTTGAAATTTAGAAAAGAAATACTCTTAACTCTTTTTTTAAGTTGATTATAATAAGCTCGGTTTAAAAGGAGCCGAAAAAATGGCAAAAGTTTTTGGAAAGAAAAAGGTTGTAGTTGTCGGTGACGGACGTGTTGGATCTTCAGCAGTATTTGCTCTCTTCCAACAGCCTTGGATCAACGAAGTCGGTGTAATCGATGTCGTTCTTCCTGGACACAAGGATGAGAATGGCGAGTGGGTCAAAGGATTCAACGCCATGCACAACGTCGAAGGTGATGCCCTCGATATGAACGATGGTGCTTCATTCCTTGATGGAAATGGACGTGTCGTCGCTGCTAACTGGTCTGATGAGCCTGGTAAAGAAGGATGTGATTACTCCATTTGTGATGATGCTGATGCAGTCGTCATCACTTCTGGAGCTCCTCAAAAGCCTGGACAAACTCGTCTTGAGCTTCTCGGAGCTAATGCTTCCATCGTCGCTGGAGTTTGCAAGCAATTGAAATCCCACCTCAACGATCACTGTGTCGTTATCGTTGTTTCCAATCCTTGTGATGTCCTCGCTTGGGTTGCTTACAAGACATTGGGAATCGACTCCAAGAGAGTCATCGGTTCTGGATGCGTCCTCGATTCTTCTCGTTTGAAGCAAGAAATCGGAGATGATCTTGGAATCGACTATCGTTCAGTCAATGCCACCATCATCGGTGAGCACGGAGACTCCGAAGTTGCTGCTTACTCTGCAGCTTCCATCGGAACCACTCCTATCCGTCAATACTATGAAGAGTACAAGGGACTCAGCGGTGCTGAGTTGGATGCTCACCTCGAGAAGATTCACTACAACGTCTGGCACTCTGCTTACGATGTCATCAACCTCAAGAGAGCTACCAACTATGCTATTGCACTTTCTATCACCAGAATCTGCAAGGCTATCTTGACTGATGAGAAGGTCATCCTTCCTGTCTCCGTACTTTGCGACAAGCACGTACTCGGTGGAAAGGCTGAAGGAGTCTACCTCTCCGTACCTTCAATCTTAGGTGCTAACGGAGTCGAGGCTATCGTCGCTCCTGAGTATTCCAAGGAAGACACCGAAGCTGTCCTCAAGTCAGCTGAGACATTGAGAGAGAACTGCGCTAAGGTTCAATTCTAATAGTCACTTTCTTAGACTACAAATAGAAATCTAAAATTCAAGTTTAAAAGTCAGACTGAAAGGTCTGGCTTTTTTTGCTTTTCTATTTTAAGAAATTACTAAGTGATTCTAATAAATCTCATTTGTACTCAATTTGAATTTCCAGCAAAAAAAAGAGTGCATATTGCATTTTTTAGTTAAAAGGTTTAACAATTTGAATAATTAATTTTATATTGATATTGATTTTCATATATATTAGTACTGCATTTAATGCGCTATTCTTATATTAAGAGAGATTTTATATATACATGAATATAAATAAAGATGAGAAAATTTTAGACGAAGAAAAAGATGAAAATAGCCAAGGAGCCAAGGCTGAGCCTAATGAAATAGAAACTTCTTCTAATGATGTCTCTAATGAAGAAGCTGATTCAGCAAAAGAAGCTTCTACCATAGAAAAAGCAGGGTCTGAAGAAACTAATCCTTCAATTGATGAAAACTCAAACAAACCTGAAGATAAAAAAGATGAGAATAAGAAAAAAGCAAAGAAAAAGAAATGGATATTTCCTACAGTAATTTGCTCCATCTCATTGATTGTCGGCATTGGAATGGGATATCTAGGATATGCAATGTTTGGGAAAAAAGGACCTTCAATTGATTATGGTGATTTGTTTGAAGGATACAATTATCTAGGATGCGCTAAGTATTCAAATTTAACTAGTATCTTATCCGACAAAGAATTAGCTGATGATCCTACTGCTCAAGCTATAGCTGCTGCTAATACGTCCTTATACAAGTTAGCTAAGGCTAAGTACTTCTTGACTTATGAAAAGCAAGCTGTCATAGCTACAGTTGGAATAAAGACAACTCAAGATATTGAAGCTGTAACTTATGCTTCACCAGAAGTCACATTCAACCAAAACATATCTTCTTCTTCATTTGTTCACACAGCTGATAGATTCTACGATTATGGAAACTCAATAGATTCTTATAGAGAAAGTACCCCTGATAAATGGAAGAACTCTGAAAGTAAGAGCTATACCTATGATCAATTCATTCAATCCAGAGGAAAACTATTGAAGAGATTATATTTCTTAAATGTAGATTCATCATCCGAACATAGAGAGTATTTAACAGATGATGAAAGCCAAGTTACTAGCACCACTTACCAAGAACAGGCAGTGATCGGATACGATATCGGTCCTAAATCAATAACTAGCGCAACAATTCAAAACAGTGGAAGTAATTATCTAATAACAATCGAAATGGATTACACTACACCGACTGGATTTAGAGAGATGGGCCTTCAAATGCAAATGACTGGTGGATTATCAGGACTTCCAAACTTTTCCTCGGTAGAAATTCAAATGACTATCGACAAAAACTTGAACATGATAAAGAACTACTCCACGGCTTCTTACAATGCATTGATCGGTGGAATCAATGCTCAATGTTCATCTGAGAGTACAGTTTACTATTTCACTCAAGATGAGCCTTTCAAAGATAGTAGTGGAGCAGAGCTCAAAGAGCCAAACCCACATGAGCAGACAGGTGAGCCTAAATCCGATGACGAAACAAAGTTGATCAAATATTCCAGAGAGAAATCCAAGGAGGTTAAGTGATATGACAAAATTATGGAGCACATTCATTCTTTGCACTGCTAGTGTATCTTTCGTAGCAGCTGGTTCAGGAATAGGTTATTTCGCTACTGCCGCATTTCAAGGAACCAATAAAACATCAACTAGCAGTCATGAGCCCCCAAAGCCTGTCGAATTAACATCCAAGGACAAGTTCATAAACAACTTATTAGGATCTTCTTCTATCAAATTAAAGAAAGCTAATGTCAACATCTCCGGATTGGATGATGGGAATCTAACTATCAAATCCGATGATTTAGCTTTGAACTTGTTGGAATCTGACTCTGAGTATGAAGGATCCAAGAACATGATGTCTGGAAACTTCGATGTTTCCTACAAAGGAATCGATGAATCTTTTGGATTATATGTTTCTGGAGATAAAGCTACTGTCAATTACGCAAATAATCTCTATTCTATCGATTACAAAACATTGACCGATGCTATATCTATATTGAAAGAATTTCCTATTCCTACAGTCGATGGATCCTCTTTAACTCTTCCATCTATGGATGAAATATCTGAGTGGGGTCAAAATGCCTTAGGTGGAATCACTGAAGAAGGTTCAAACAACACCTACGTCTACACCATGGATTTAGATCCTTTAGGAAAGATTCAGTTTATTGCCGACAAGGACACTCTAACTTTAAAAGGAATCAATACACCTTCCACTTTAAATCTTCCAATCAATGATAAGATCATTCATATCGGTGTATCAGCTGATGCTGAACAAGATTTGAAGAATTCGCAAACTGAGAATATTCCAAACAAGGATATAAACGATTTAAATGGATTGACAGGAATTCTTAAAACTGTCAAAGATATATACAATTCAAAGAGTTTCGATTCTACGATAACGGCTAAGCTTAGCGGTGGAGATTTATCCAAGGATATCGATGCTTCCATCAGACTATCCGGTAATTTCAACGCTGATCCTTACATCGCACAAGTCGAGACAATTTCCTCAAATATGCTCAAAGGAAGGGCTTTGGTCACTTATTCAAACGGTAGAACTTATGTTTCTGTCAACGATAAAATCAAAGGATACATCGACAACACTACAATCGATGGTTTGATGAATGTTTTCAAGAAGGAAACTGATACTCAACAATTGGTCGATGGATTAGATAGTTTGGGTGGATTCATTAAAGGAACTGATTTGGAAAAAATCATCAACGGAGATTACTCCGTATATAAGAACTTCCTCAAATCATTCAATGTCTTGAATAATGGAAAACAGTATGTCTTAAAGATTTCAAACAAAGCTTTAGGATTAGATTCTAATGACTCATCTTTTACCTTAATTCTTAATCTCAGTGAAGATAAGACTGGAATCGAGTCTTTGTCAGTCAAAGAATTCCCTGTAATGGGTTATATATTGGATGCCGATATCAAATTAGACACAACCACTGCTGAGAATATTGTTCCTGTAGAAGAGTCTGAGTATGGAAATTACAATGGTGTACTTCCTATCGTCAACCAAATGTATTCTTTGATTGGTAATAAGAAGGCTACATTCGAATATAACTTATCAGTCTCTGACAAATCTTTGAATAATCCTCTTTATCTCTCGGGAAAATTGAGTGGAGATTTGACTAACTTCAATTCCACTGATGACTTAGTCAACACCCCTATAGCTTTAACTGCCAGTACTTCTATAGACGGAAAAGAACATTCTATCGAAGCAAGAAGACTCAATAATGTATCATATGTAAGCTTCGACAACATTTTCCAAGAAAAAGTCACAGATGAATCTGCAGTAAACATCTACAAAGCTGTCATGGATAACATGAACAAGATACAGCCCAATAAGAATGTCACTGACGGATTGAATGAAAAAGTCGAAAAAGTAATGGATACTGTATCCAATACAATCAAAGGAATATTCTCCTTCGATAATGGATTAGACTTAAACAAAATCACAGAAATCTTTGCTATCGATAGTATCGATACATCAGATACAAAGATAAATATTTCTTTCGATACATCTAAGCTAGGTTACGATATCGGAAATATCAAAGTCACAGTAGATGTAGCAAACGATGCTATCGATGTAGCTGTCACTGGTCTCACGTTCAACGATACAACTATCAGTTTGAACCTCAAGACTATCGATTATATCGATCCATCAGAATCGTTAGATTCAGAATTTGATCCCGAATCCTATATTCAAGTAAATGAATTCCATAACTTCATCAACGGATTATTCGATCTGGTTACATCCAAGGAACAAAAGTATGGTGTTTCTTTGAATGCCACCTTGGCTTCAACTGCTGAAAATGGATATAAATCACACCTCATCGGAAAAGAGTACCTCAACTTCACCAATGGTTCATATAAGGGAAATCTTATCTATGATATGGATGATTCAACTTATGATCCTTATATTGAATTCTCATATAACGATGAAGATTTGAAAGGATCTGACAACGAAGGTAAGTTGTTCGCTTCCTACGGACATAAATTAACATCATTCGACGATAACAGAGCTTATACTCCTATCAAAGATGAGAAAAATCCAGAGACTTTATACATCGGAATGGATAATTCCAAGTTAGATGATGTAATCAGTACAATAACCGGAATGGATGAAAACAACTTGTTATATGAGTACTTCCAAAAGATAAGTACCGGAATGTCTTCCATTCCTTTACAAGATATCATCAAGAATAAAGACTATACTCAATTGTTGAATGACTTCATTAGAAAGATTGTCTTGACTGATACTGAAGTATCAGTTCAAATCAATCCTTACTACATTGGATTAAGCGATGATAAAAATGCTGAATCTATGACTGTTGTAGCCTACTACAGCGGAACTAAGATCACTGGATTAAAGATTGAAAATGCTGAATTAGGTAATAATATCTTAAATATGGATATAGATTTGATTGATTATGATCCAGCTTCTGCCAATCTCATCGATTTCACTTCTCATCTCAATGAATCATCATATATCGATTTCAATAATCTTCCTTTGATGCTAGAGTTGGGCCTCAACACCACTGAAGGCGATAGAGATAACAACGGAAAATTATCTAAAACTTATACGTTGAGTGGATCATTGAATTTAGATGCTGCAATTACATCAGTTAATGATGATGTATTAGTATCAGTCCATATCGGAGCTTACAACGAAGGTGACCCAGTATCTGTATCTGCTTATATTAGAATTGATCCAGATTATAAAAAAGGTGAATATACTGAGTATTATGTTAGACCTGAAAATGAAGATTGCTTGATAGTAAAACATGAGATAGTAAAAGATAAGAATAAACAAAGAATTCAACAAAGAATGTTATTAGTAACTTCAGAAGAACTCACTGCTCATATCGGATACTATTTAATAGGACTCGGAATGAACTTTGAAGATGAAGAATCTAATCTTGGAGCACTTGCATTGCACACATACGTTGTCAATCAAATTGAGAAAGCGATGTCTTCTTCATCTTCAAGCGATTCTTCCACTGATACTGAAGAAAAGACTGGATTTATGGGAACTGGTCTCTACTTAGAGAAACTAATCAAAGGCATGACATATGCACCTTCGAAGGATGCTGGAGATTCAAGCGGAACATTTAACTTAAATCTAGATTTATCTTCTATAGATTTAGGAACAACATTAGTCACATTAGGAAATAAAATAAACATTAGCGTATCTCATGGAATTAATGAAAAGACTGGTAAAAATGAATTAAAGCATGCAGGTATAAATGGCGAAGTTGCTAAGTTGGCAGGACTTTTCAAAATCAATATTGATTTTGAAGTAGACCAAGTAGCAGCAGCAGACTACTATTTGGCAAACTATTCAAATGCTTGGAATCAATATATTAAATATGGTGGTAAAGACAACGATTACTATGAATTAGAAGCATGCAAACAAACAACCTATTGGTCTTCAGGTGTAAAATCTAAAATTGTAGTTACCTACAAAGATTCCAAGACTCCTATCATAGTTAAATAAGCAATTATTCATACCTAATAAAAGAACAGGATTCAATTCCTGTTCTTTTATTTTCTTATATTCTTTATTAGTTAATTGAATATTTAATATGAGCCGATTTATATAATTGTATATATGTTGTTTTATAAAGATAAAATGAAAAGTTTTCATTCGGATAAATACTTTATAATTAAAATCTAAACTATTAAGGGAGATTCAATATGATTCATTACGATTATGAAGAGCCTAAGGCTATAGAATTAACTATTTCTAATCCAATAGATAGAATTGCAAATATTGCACATTCTTGCTATCAGGTAGCACCAAAAGAACATGAAGCTAACGTCAGCTTTGTAAAGACACTTTGCTCAGTGTATCACATGGCAATGCTAGATCATGGATTCATGCACTTTAAGTTTAAGAAAGAAGAATTCATAAATAACTTAGATGATCATCAAAAGCTAGAGATGATTCCATGGGACTATGCTAAATTCTTCAATTTTGCTACAGACGATAATTTTGTATACTTAACACTATCCTTACGCTCTATCACAAATGCTATCGATGGAATTTATAAAGGAAACAAATCCGATTCTATTAATCACATAAATAAGGATGAAGGAAGCTCATTTAAGAAATTGATTTGCACCATCATCTCAAATTTAGATGGTGAGTCTAAATCTATTGTCTTAACTCATTTCAAACCTGAAGATAATATTGATGAATTCATCGATAATAACAAAACTGATGTATCTGTAATAACTGTCGAAGAAAATGAAATTGATTCATTGGATGAATCTATAAGAGATTCACAGAAAATCTTGGTCTATAGATTGACTACTGATAGAGGCGTCACTCATGAATTAGTAAGACATAGATTATGTTCTTTTGCTCAGGAATCAACTCGTTACTGCAATTATTCAAAACAAAAATTCGGAGACAAGATTCATATAATCAAGCCTATAGATTATGTCGATCATCAAGCCATGTATGACATAGCATTCAACAATGCCGCAGAAGCTTACTTTGAATTGTTGCATGAAGGAGCAAAGCCCGAGCAGGCAAGAGCAGTTCTTCCGACAAACTTAAAAGCCGAAATAACAATTACGGCAAACTTAGCAGAATGGAAACATATCTTCTTCCAAAGATTAGCTTTGGATGCACATCCAGAAGCTAGAAGAGTAGTAAAATTCGTCTACGAAGATATGAAATCTAAAGGATATATTGAATAAGATCTTAGCTGAGCTATCTAGCTCAGCTTTTCTTATGTCTTTGTTTTTATCATTTTTTATCTAACATTTTAAAAACTAAGTTTATAATAAATATAGAAAACAAGATATATAGATTTAAATCTTTGAGGAGGTAAATAAAATGGCTGAGAAAAATATGGTAAATCTCCTCAATATGAATACTATGACCTTGACCAATATCGAGGGATATAGCGGTGAATATGATTTCCCAAACCTCTTTTGTGATTCAACTCCTAACATCGATTACCTGGCCATGTATTCAAGACCAAGTGAGTATTCAAAGCATGAAAACACTGCTCTTTGTTTCTATCAATACGATAAAACATACGATGGATTAAACGGACTTTACAATGCTATTTTCTACAACAAAAAGCCATTATTAAAACAATATAAAAAGAGATTCAAAGATATAAAGATTGCAATAGATCCCGACTATAGCATCGGTCAAAACTTCCCTAAAGCTGAGAATATATATAGAATGTATAAATCTAGAATAGTAGGATTATGGTTAAAATACGAATGTGGAATAACAGTTATTCCTAATTTGACTTATGTCGATGAATCTTATTTTCCATTTATGCTTAATGGAATAGAAAATACAAAATCAATAGCCATGAGCATAGTCGGAGTTATGAATTCTATTCAAACTTTAAGACTGTTCAACAAAGCTTTAAAATATGCTGTAGACCATCTTAAGAATTTAAAGATAATCTATGCTTTCACCACCAATAGCGATGATGAGGAAACAAAGAAATTATTCAGCTATGCTAAAAAGAAAGAAATTCAAATTTGTATTCCAGACAACATGCTGAAAAGACGAAATACTAATAAGCAAAAAGAAGCCGACAAGAAATTTGAAGAAGAAATGCAAAAATACGTTCCTTTGTTCTAATTTAAAAATTCATAAAAATAAAAATCCTGTCACTATCAAGTGACAGGATTATTTATTCTAGATAGATTACTTAATCTTAGAAACAACAGACCATGCAGGAAGCATAATAGGTTCTTGCTTAGAAGCTTCGACGACTTCTTCAGGTAAATACTTCTTGTTGACGACCAATCCATAGACGAATTTGTCGAACCAAGAATCAGACATGACGAAGATTCCACCATCACCGACATCCTTACCCCAAGAGTTTTCAACCTTCCAACGGTTAGGCTTGCCATCTACGAGGTTGACACCGACCAAAGTCATAGCGTGGTTAGCAGCAGTGTTTCTGAAAATCAAAGACTCGCCCTTATCAAACTCAAAGTCAGATTGGAACAAATCAGTGAGATCGAGAACCTTGTCATCCAAGAATCCTTCCTTACGCATAGATAAGGCGGTGACATCACAATCAAACCACATAGCTTGGTCATCCTTAATAGAATCGATAGCTGCCTTCTTCAATGTTTCCAATGAAACTGTGACAAAGCTGTGGAGAGGAGTTCCTACTACATTCAATGCATATTCCACTGCATAGTTCTTTCCTTCTTCAAATCCACGAGCAGGTGCATGGGTTAAAACGATGTATTCATCCAAATCTAGTCCGATGAACTTGTCATAGAATTCCTTAGGAGTTCCAGTGAAGGATTCCCATTTCTCCTTGGGCTCTTCCTTCTTCTCAACATCTTTCTTCTCCTCATCCTTCTTAGGCTCAGGAGTTGCTTTCCACTCATATGTGAAAGTATCTACAGGCTTTCCTAAGCAGATTGTGAGTACTTTGTAGATCTCAGAAAGCATTGCTTCCTTTTCTTTACGAAGATCATCCAATGAAACTCCAGCTCTATGATCGGCGCGAAGCTTGGATGAGAATTGAGCGAGCTTATAGTTCAACACGACATCCATTTCATTTGAGGCAGATGAAGGAATTGTCTCGGGCATTACACTCTTAGGACATACACCATACTTCTTTACCAAAGCGGTGAAGAATGCCCAGAATCCGCCATCTTGTTGTCCACCGGATACGATGACTGTATCGAAGACTCTTGAATTGTCAGGCTCATCCAAAGTATCTAGGACACATTCCAATTGATAGTTAGACTTCTCCAACTTGTCCCAGAACATCAAGTATGATTCGGACAATTCCAAATCCTTTACATGAAGTTTCTTCATAGCTTGGATTCTAAGAACATTCAATCCAGAGAACATCCAGCAACGTCCAGATTGCTTTTGGTTAGTAATAGAACCGATATCTTTTACTTCATTTGAGAAAGTGAAAGGTACGTTTCTTGTCTCTTCACTATCGAATGCAGCGTTGAACACTCCATTTCTCATGACAGCATTCTTGCTAATCTTCAAACTACCATTCTTGTCGAAATCTTTCTCAAATCCTTTGACATCTTCTAATGTTAATTCTTTATTCATTTAAGATCTCCTTTTGTTAATACAACAAAGACTTATTATAAGCATGAATATTGTTTTTATTTAAAAATTAGATTGTTTTTATTTTGGTTTCTTAATCTTATTCATTTGGGTTTCTTTTTATTAGGTTGTTTCATTTTTCTATAAACATTAAAATAAAGGCAATTTTAAACATAGTGGGAGGCTAGCTATAAAATGGATGAAAAGAAAATAGAAAAAGAAAAAATAATTAATATCGTAGCTGTAGAAGATGAAGACTACGAATACAATTCATTAGTTCCTATGCTCTCCACCTACTTTTCTAAAAAAGATAGAGAATTTCATATCACTAGATTCGTCAATGGAAATGATTTTATAAGCAATTATAAAACTGACACAGATATCGTCTTGATGGATATCGAATTAAAAGACTCCAATGGTATGGAAGCAGCTCAAAAGTTAAGATCGTTGGATAAGGATGTAATAATAATATTCACTACTAAAATGGCTCAGTTTGCAGTCAAAGGATATCAAGTCAATGCTTTGGATTTCATAATAAAGCCCTATAACTATGATTCACTGTCTTTTAGACTAGATAGAGCTATGAGAGTATTAGATGAGAGAAGTCCACTCTTTATGGTCAAAACAAAGAATGGATTAGAGATGTTGAATCCAAAAGATATCTTATACATAGATGTTTTCGGTCACTCTTTAGGATTTCATACAGAGAAAGGCACTATCTATGTGTGGGGAGTACTTAGCGAATATGAAGAAAAACTCGCTCCTTATGGATTCATTCGTTGCTCTAATTCAGCTTTAGTCAATTTTGCGAAGATAAAGAATGTACAAGGAATGGATATATCGATGACAAATGGAGATTCATTACAAATAAGCCATCCTAGAAGAAAATCATTTATGACTAGCTTGGCTCATTGGGCAGGTTTCAGTGGAAAATGATTGAATTTACTAAAATCTTATTTACTCAAGGGGCAGATGAAATAATTCCAAACAAAGGTGCTTGGTCCCTAATTGCCTTTGTCGGAGAATTATTATTAGCTACTTCTGTCTATGTTTTCAAACTAAGGAGAAGAAATCATTTTTGGCTGTGGTTAGTTTTATGTTTAAGTTGTTTTATTGGATTTGCCTATTCTTGGAGCCTCATTCCTTATTTCAATTCAGTCACTTCTATAATCTTCTCTATCTTATTCTTCTTCATCGCTTATTTTGGATTGATAGGATCTTTAATGGCTTGCTTCAAAGTCAATATCCAGGCCGCAATGTTTTTAGGAACAGCTGGATACGCAATGCAGCATTTCACCTATAAGTTAATTCAAATCGTCATCGGTAGTATAGAAAAAGGAATTCCGAGCTTTGTAGATAACAATTATGGAATATATGGAATATACGCTTCATTTGTGATTATTTCTCTTCCTATCTTTTACAATATGTTTGGTAAGAAGATTCATAAGAATGAAACACTCATAATAGAGGATTCAAGATTATTGATTATCTCTATAATCTTGATTATTTGCACTGCTATATTAAATTTGATTTATGAAAGCTTTGTAAAAGTTAGCAACCTAACTTTATTTATTGTAGGTTGTTTGTTCGATATGGTATGTTGTTTCTTAACGTTGTTCATCGAATTTGAAATGCTTAAGAGCAAAGAAATATCAGAAGCATATATTCAAATGAAAACTATATGGGAATCAGAAAAGAAACAATTAGAAATCTCTAAGGAGAACATGGACTATATGAAAATATTGGCTCATGATTTAAAACACGAATTAAGCGAAAGCACTTTATTGATTTCTAAAGACAAAGTAGATGAATTGAATCGGAGAATCGCAGCATTTGGTAATAGCATAAAAACTGGAAACGATATCTTAGATTTAGTCATAGCTGAAAGAACTTTAATAGTTCAAAAAGAAAACATAAACCTATCTATAATAGCCGATGGTTCAGTCTTATCAAATATGAAACAATCGGATTGCTACTCTCTATTCATGAATATCATGGATAACGCAATCGATGCTGTAAAAGAACTTCCTAAAGATCAACGTGAGATTTCTTTAGCTGTGAGAGAAAGTATGGGAATGATATTAATTCATGAAGTCAATCCATTCAAAGGAACATTAAACTTCAAAGATGGACTTCCACAAACTACCAAAGGAGATTCCATGTATCACGGCTTTGGTACTAAATCAATCAAAGGAATCGTCGATAGTTATTCTGGAGACTGTGAAATATCAATAAAAGATAACAATATATACGTTCTTAACATTCTTCTTCCAAAGAATATGAAACAAAAAGAAAACACCGACCTCAATTGATAGGTCGATGTTTTTATTTTATTTTAGTTAAATGATACTAACTTTTGAGCTGTATTATAAGCAATCTTAGCATTCAAGTATCCAAAGATTCCAGGTAAACTAATTGGGAATCCAACTGAGAAATATCTGATTCTTCTATACAATCTCTTATTTGTTGCCTTGCAAGTCTTGAGCCAAGCTTTCAAATCGGCTTTAGATTCTTTTGTATGTCTAAGCTTTGCATAACACATACACATATAGAATGAAATTCTAATTTGATGATATAAAGCAAAGAACTTTGCTTTATCGGCTTTGTACTTATAAGGATCATTGCATTTGAAGCAAAGCTCTCCAACCTTTAAGAAGTCCTTGTAGCGGCGAATAGATGTATCCATCTCTACTGATTGTCCAGGTCTTCCGACATTGTAACAATAGAAATTCTCGTGCAAATAATAGATGTTATCTACATAGAACAAATTGTGATAGATATAGAGCGTATCTTCATAAAAGACTTTGTTAGGAAGATCCAATCCATCCGTCTTTAAGATATCAGTTCTATACATAAGCGATTGAATCAACATGTTTTCAGTCAAACTAAGTTTCTTAGCTTCCTTCCACTTGAAAATTCTGTTTTGAGGGAACTTCTTATCGTAACGGTTTTGTTGTACTGGTTTCTTTCCATGATAATATTGGAAGTCAGTGACGATAAGATCAGCTTTGCCGTCCAACTTTCTAACTGTATTCAACACTTCTTGATATCCTTCATCATCCACCCAATCATCTGAATCTACAATCTTAAAGTAAGTACCAGTAGCCAATCTTACACCAGCCATGACTCCTGCTCCATGACCACCGTTAGGTTGATGCACAACTTTAACGATAGAAGGATATTTCTCACCATACTCATCAGCAATCTTAGGAGTATCATCCTTAGATCCATCATCGACTATGATGATTTCTACTTCTTCTCCACCTTTTAAAAGGCTGTCTACTGCATCTCTCATATATTCTTGAGAGTTATAACAGCAAACAACAAAAGATATAAGTTTCATTATTTAATAAACCACCTTGTTTTTATTTTACTCTTGTTATAACTATTTTTGAACAAAGAAAGAGTCTAACCAAGTTACACTATTAAGGTTTATCTTTAATTGTTAAAGATTATAATCATGATCAAAGTCTTATAATATTGATGTTATGAAATCGTTACGTGAATTATTGATTGAAGGAAATGGTCCTAGTTCATCCCACACCATAGGCCCATACAGAGCTGCAAAAGCTTTTCTTTCTCTATTAAGCGATAAACCTTGCGACGAAATAGATGTCACTCTATATAGATCTTTAGCCTTAACAGGAAAAGGGCATGGAACTGATCATATAATAGCTAGAGCATTGCTTGGTTATCCGACAAAGATAATATTTGACACCACCACAAGGACTAAACATCCTAACACTTTAAGATTTGATGCTTTTTATAAAGGAAGACCAATACTTTGGAATTCATATGAAAGTATAGGTGGAGGAGCTATAAAAGAAGTCGATAAGGAGTATTCCCCTAGAGATGTCTATCCGTTTAACAAAGCTAGTGAATTAAATATCTATATGGCTCAAAGAGGACTTTCAAACCCTTATCAAGTCATAGAGGAGTATGAAGGAAAAGAAATCTTTAGCTATGGTGAAAAACTATTAAAAGATTCTTTCAACACCCTCGAATTATCATTGAATACGACTGGTTATCTTCCCGGAAAACTTCATTTAAAAGCAGTAGCTAAAGATATATACGAATCAGCACAGAGGGAATCCGAAAAAGAAAACAACACTCTGCTTTACCTTACTGCATATGCTTATGCTGTAAGTGAAGCCAATGCCAGAGGTGAAATTATTGTTACAGCTCCGACATGCGGTGCTGCTGGTGTCGTACCCGCATGTCTCTATTATCTCTATAAAAACAAACACTACGATTGGTCTTTACTAGTTAGATCATACTTAGTAGGAGCATTGTTTTGTAACTTCATAAAAGAGATGGCCGGGATATCCGGGGCTATGCTAGGATGTCAAGCCGAAATCGGATCCGCCAGTGCATTCGCTGCTGCTTCTATGTGTTATGCCGATTCGCTTTCTATGTACAACATCGAATATGGAGCTGAAGTAGCTTTGGAGCATTTCTTAGGTCTTACCTGTGATCCTGTAGGAGGATATGTTCAAATTCCATGTATTGAAAGAAACGGCATGGCTGCGGTTCATTCATACACATCTTATATATATGCTAAAGATATAGCCCCATCTAGAAAGAATAGAGTTTCTTTCGATGATGTCATCGCTGTTATGCGTGAAACAGGTCAAGCGATTCCAACAGACTTCAAAGAAACAAGTCTAGGCGGACTAGCAAAAATTGTTAAATGCTGAAAGCTAATATTGAATCAGCTTTTATTTGAGCTTAACTGAATAGTTAGGCTCTCCTTTATCTATCGAGATATCATGAGGATGAGATTCTAATAATGCATTATTAGTTATCTTTATAAATGTTCCTTTTTCTTGAAGAGTAGGAATATCCTTTGATCCACAATAACCCATTCCAGCTTTCAGTCCTCCTATTAATTGGAAGACTAATTCTTCAACTGTGGTTTTTACTTCGACAATCCCCTGAACTCCCTCGGCTACAAACTTCTTATGACCTGTTTGGAAGTATCTATCAGTAGATCCTTTAGCCATTGCTTCTATAGAACCCATTCCACGATAAGTTCTATACTTTTTTCCATTAGATTCATATATATCGCCAGGTGCTTCTTCACAAGTTGCAAACAATCCACCCAACATCACTGTATTTGCACCGGCAGCCAAGGCTTTTACGACATCTCCAGAATATTTAATTCCACCATCTGCAATGATAGGGACATTCATCTTTTTTGATGCTCTAGCACAATCCATTACAGCTTGAAGTTGTGGAACACCAATTCCAGCAATAATTCTTGTAGTACATATAGAACCTGGACCCATTCCAACTTTAACTGCTGACGCTCCGGCTTTCATCAAATCCAGAGCACCTTCGTAGGTGGCAACATTTCCAGCAATCAATTCCATGCTAGGATATTCCAATCTCAAATTCTTGATAGCATTTATTATATTCTTAGAATCACCATGAGCTGAATCTAAGACAAACACATCCACTCCAGCATCCATCAAGGCATGAACTCTATCCATCATATCAGCTGTCACACCGATAGCAGCACCTACACAAAGTCTTCCTTTTTTATCTATTAATACTCTTTTATACTTCTCATTATCAAACTCATAATTCTTGACCATCTCAACTTCTTTGGCTTGATCAGCTATAGACATGTTTTTATGAATTACTCCAAGTCCTCCAGCCAATGCTAAAGCAGTGACAAGCTTGTGCTCACTGACTGTATCCATTGCAGCAGATAAAAATGGAACATTCATTTTAAAAGTGTTAGTCAACTTAGTAGAAACATCTGCCATATCAGGTGTGATTTCCGAATATTGTGGTACCAACAACACATCATCGAAAGTTAAAGCATCTTTTTCTAAAATCTTAGCCATATATTTCCTCCTAAGGTTTTTGATAGCAAATATAATTTTGTTCCAATAAAAATTAAAGATAAAAGCCTTTTCAACACTTTAGCACTTTTAAAGCACACATGTTTTTATGATTTAGCCGTGGTTCTACGATAACGTAAACAACCTTTCTTTCAGGTAGAGCCATAATGGAGGAAATTATGAACAATATCATTCGTTTTGCACCAAAAGAAAACGATTGGATTGCCTACAAATATCCATGTGAATTCATTCCATTGAGAAGTCAATTGATCGTATCACCAAGTCAATGCGCTATCTGTGTTTACATGGGAAAGATAGAAGGTAAATATATCTAAAGAAATTGATTTTAAAGAATATAGCAACAAAACTTACTATACATATAATGAAGAAGTGCTCAATGCTCGTAAAAGAACATATGCTAGAGCTAAAGTAGATGAAATGTATGGCGGAATGATAACAAGTTATTTTGGAAATAAGAAAGCCAATGAAATAAGAGCTAGACATGAAGCAGATTCTAAATTTATAAACGATTCACAAGAAGCAGCTATGGAAGATGGATGGGATAAATACTGTTCTGCTATTGGAAACTTTATCTTTGGGGAATTCAAAAAATATACTTTATATATCCAAAGCAAAGATACTGATTATGAATGCTTACCAATCCTATCTTGTGAGATTAATTACAATACGATATAAACTCTATAAAAACGTTATAGCTATACTTAATCACCTACTTTTATTATTTAAAATATACAAACCTTTATATACATATATAAAATCCTAGAAAAATAGATAAAACAATCCTATAATTCAATATGTATTCACAATACTGTTGGGGGAAAATAGAATTATGGTTTACACGTTGACTGTCGCACCCTGTATCGATTACAGGTTAAATTTAGATGGAAAGCCACTTGTCATAGGTGATGTCAATCGTCCTGTCAGTTGGGAGAAAAGAATCGGAGGAAAGGGAATATCCGTCGGTTCAATGCTCACCAACCTCAAAGTCGATAACATTCCTATGGTTGCTGTAGGTGGACCTATCGGTGAAGAAATCAAAAAGATTGTCGAAGACACCTATGGACCTAACAAGGCTATCTATCTAGAAACTGAAGCTGAATCCAGAATGAATATCATCATCTTAGCTGATACTGATACTCGTTTAGATCCTAAAGCTCCTAAGATCAAAGATTCTGAATTGAATAGAATCTATGATTACCTTGAAAAGAACTTAAAGAAAGATGACATCCTAGTATTATCCGGATCACTCGGACAAGAGAAGGAAACTTTGTATGCAGATTTGATGGATCACATCAGCTCCATAGGCTGCACCACAATTGTCGATTCAGTAGGAAATGCTTTAAAAGCTACTTTCAAAAACCATCCTCTCTTTATCAAGCCTAACGATCAAGAACTCGGGGATCTTATCGGACATAAAGTGACAACCGATGAAGAGATTGTCGCTGGAGGTCTTGAGCTATTAGACCAAGGACCTCAGAACGTCGTAGTTTCAATGGGAGGACGTGGCTCTTTCTTCTTTGCACAAGACAAATCCGTCTACTTCATCACTGCTGCTAAAGGCTACAAGTTCATCAACCCTGTCGGAACTGGTGATTCTTCAATTGCTGGATTCATCAAAGGTATCGTCGAAAAGCAAGACATCGTAACTTGTATGAAGTGGATGGCCGCTGCTGGCGGTGCTACTGCCTTCTCACACGGCTTTGGCTCATTAGAATTATTCAACGAGTTAGTACCTCAAATCAAAGTTGAGAAGATTAAGTAATCAAGCTTAAAAATCCACCTAATCATCGGTGGATTTTTTATTTGTCATATAACAACAACTTATATACATAAAACAAAATTTCTATTCTGACCATTCCTTGTAAAATTCAGTTAAAAACTCTTTCATAAAAGCATCTCTAACAAGTGCAATTTTTCTCCCAGTCTCAGTATTTATCATATCCTTTAATTTCAGCAGTTTTTCATAGAAGTGATTTATAGTAGATCCACGATGTTTCTTATACATTTCAAAATCCATGTTTTCCATCGGCTTTTCATCAGGATTATATAATGGCGAATTCTTATGCCCACCATAAGCAAAAGCTCTCGCTATTCCTATGGCTCCAATAGCGTCCAACCTATCTGCATCTTGGACTATTTTTCCTTCAATTGTCTTCGGTGTGACGGTTTCATTAGCTTTGAAAGATACTGAGGAAATGATTTCTATCACTTCCTTTTGGAATTCTTCATCCAATTCTACAGAATTCATGAATTCCTTAGCATTCAAGTAAGGATCATCTGTTTCTTTTCTATCTTTGACCAATTTATAGTCATCAACATCATGTAGCAAGGAAGCGATGCTTACTAAGAACAAATCTCCACCTTCCTTTTCTTGAATCTTTAATGCTGTCCTATAAACCCTCAAAGTATGATACACATCATGCCCTGTGCAATCTTCTTTAAAGATTCCTTTTATAAATTCTTTAGCTTTTTCAATAATCCCATCTTTAGTGTATTTCATATTCTCTCCTCTCTCTTATGGAAGAATTATATAACTACAATTCTATTCATTTCCTTGGAAGATGAAATATCAAAATAAAAAGCAATTCAAAATTAAGGTTTTTTATAAATGTAATTTTCAGTAAAGAGGTTTACACATTTGTTTATAATTGAATAGGTTGTCCACTCTATAGTAAAGCAAGCCATTCTTTAAAAGAAGCAACCTACTAATTGTTTAATGGTTGTATTACTACTAATTACTAGTAATAAAGTACTTAAAAAATGGTCTTTAAGAAGTTAACAAATTAGTGTATGTTTCTTTTACCTAATAAAGACTAGGCGTTAAACTAGTTTAGATAATGGGTTATAAGAGGAGATAATAAAAAATGAGTACAGAACAAAAAATAGACTTCATCCAATCATATGAAAGAGCATCCAATGCTGCTACAGGATCTAAATATGATCCAAATGCAAATGTTACCACAAAGAACATCGCTACAATGGCTACTGAGCTTCCAAAGAAGGATATGATCGACCTCAATCGTGAATTGATGCGTCAAAAATTGACTGAAAAATTCGGACCCGAACTTGCAAATCAATATATTAAAGACTTAAAGAGTCATATCATTTATAAGCATGATGAAACATCAATATTCCCTTATTGCTGCTCAATTTCTTTGTATCCGTTTGTTTTAAACGGATTGACAAAACTCTCCGGTACTTCCGGAGCTCCTAAGCACGCAGATTCATTCTGTGGATCATTTATCAACCTCGTTTTTTGTGTAGCTGCTCAATTTGCAGGAGCTACAGCTACACCAGAATTCTTAACCTATTTGGATCATTTCCTTCGTATCGACTACGGCCAAGACTATTACAAGCGTTTAGATAAAGTCATCGAATTTAGAGTCTCTGGAGATTTAACTCTCAAAGGAAAGATTGAGAACATGTTCCAACAAGTCGTATACACCGTAAATCAACCTGCCGCAGCTCGTGGAAATCAATCAGTCTTCTGGAACATCGCATATTTTGATAAATATTACTTTGAAGCCATCTTCAAAGGCTTCTTCTTCCCCGATGGTGACAAACCATGTTGGGAATCAGTCAACGTTTTACAAAAGCTCTTTATGAAGTGGTTCAACAAAGAGAGAACTCATGAAGTTATGACATTCCCTGTCGAGACATTCAATCTTTTGAACGACGGAAATGGTGATTACAAAGATAAAGAAAATGCTGAATTCTGTGCTGAAATGTTAGCTGAAGGACATTCTTTCTTCATCTATCAATCCGATTCACCTGATGCCTTAGCATCATGCTGCCGTTTGCGTAATGCTTTAGAGAACAATGAGTTCTCCTATACTTTAGGTGCTGGTGGAATCGAAACAGGTTCTAAAGGTGTTATCACTCTGAATTTGAACAGAATCGTTCAAGACTGGAAAAATGAGGGATGCAAAGTAACTCTCAAAGAAAGAATAACTGAAATCACTGAGAGAGTTCACAAGTATTTGTCTGCATTCAACGATATAGTTTGGGATTACTATAACAATGGAATGCTTCAAATCTACAATGAAGGATTTATCAATTTGGATAAGCAATTCCTCACCATTGGAATAAATGGATTTGTAGAAGGAGCTGAATTCTTAGGCTATAGAATTAGTCCTGACGATGAGAATTACAAGCAGTACGCAATAGATATTCTTACCACAATTAAAGATTTGAACAAAAGAGACCGTCAGCCTCACTGCAAATTCAACACTGAATTTGTTCCTGCCGAATCATTGGGTGTAAAGAATGCAAAATGGGACAAAGAAGATGGATATTGGGTACCTCGTGATGTATATAATTCATACTTCTACATCGTCGAAGATACACATACCACACCTCTCGAAAAATTTGAATTGATGGGCAAAGATTTCACAGGATGCTTAGATGGTGGATCAGCTTTGCATATGAACTTGGATGAGCATCTTTCCAAGGCTCAATATGAAATGCTGATGAAAGTGGCAGTCAAGGATGGATGCAACTACTTCACATTCAACATTCCAAACACTGTCTGCAATGATTGTGGACACATTTCAAAGCAAAACTTAAAAGCATGTCCTAAATGTGGCTCTACCAATCTCGATTATCTAACCAGAGTCATCGGTTATCTCAAGCGTGTATCCAACTTCTCCGAAGCTCGTCAAAGAGAAGCTAAGAGACGTTACTACGCCGACAATATTCAATAATGCTGAAATATATTGAAACAGCCGTAGTATTCTCTGAAATCCCCGATGAAATAAGTTTAGATATAAATATAACAAATTGTCCTTATAGATGCCCAGGATGTCATTCAGCATATCTCCAACAAGATATCGGATCAGATTTGACAACCGATAAGATTGATGAATTAATTAAAAAGAATACAGGTATTTCCTGTGTTCTTTTAAGTGGTGGAGATTGCAATCCTGAAGAAATAAAAAGACTAGCAGAACATATTCATAAAACATATCCAGAATTAAAAACCGCCATGTATTCCGGTGCTCCAAAAGCTTGGAAGATATTATGGGAAAGCAAGGTCTTAGATTATTATAAAATCGGCCCTTGGATCAAATCCAAAGGTCCTTTGGATTCTCCTACGACAAACCAAAGACTTTATAAACTGACAGACGCTGGTTATATAGATATAACGCATAGATTTATAGAGAAAAAAGAGAAGACCCTTTTGTTGTAAGCGATGACACGCAAAATCTAACTAATTTTTGTATTATGTTAATAGGGATTTCTTTTTTTAAAACGGAGAAAAACTATGGATAAGAAAATTTTAGTTGGCAAAAGATTATTGGATCGAGATGATATTGAATCTATTTGCACTACCATCGCAAAACAATTAGATGCTAAATTTGAAAATTCACAGACACTTCCTGTCGTAGTTGGAATATTGAAAGGTGGCGCACCTTTCATGTGCGATATCGTAAGAAAAATGAAGACTATAGTCTCAATCGATTTTATGTCTGTATCCTCTTATTCAGGAACTCAATCCACCGGTGAATTGAAAATGAAAATGGATATCACTACAGATATCAAGGGTAGAGATGTAATTTTAGTCGACGATGTAGTCGATACAGGATTGACCACCTATTACTTAGTTAAGTATCTAAAGGAAAAAAGAGGTGTGAAATCCATCACTACAGTATTCTTAGTCGACAAACCAGCAAAGAGAAAATACGATGTACCCGTGGATTACTACGGACTAAGATATGAAGGTGAAGATTATCTTATCGGTTACGGATTGGATTACAACAATTTGTTGAGAAATATCTTCGGTGTATTCCTTTTGACAAAGCCTGATATTGAGAAGCTAAATGGAATATTAGAAGAAGATTCAAAGAAAGCCTTAGGCGAATAAGATTAATATTCTTTGAACCAAGTACTCAAAGCATAACCAACTCCGTCTTCAGATACGGATTTGGTTATTTTTTTAGCGTATTTTTTTACTATAGGCAAAGCGTTACCCATCGCAATTCCATCAAATTCCTTAATCATCAAGAGATCATTCATGGAGTCGCCAAAGACATGGACATGCTCTCTGGTAGTTCCGATATAGCTCATAACATTAGTTACACCAGTCTTTTTATCAACTGACTTATGGACCATCTCTATAAATGTATCACCACTTCTAACAACGTTATAAGTCATCCAATCATCAGGTAAAATCTCTTTTTCTAGCTTTGCTGAATCCTCTGGTTCAGATCCTATTTCCATCTTTGTTATAAATTCATCATCGTCCATCTTAACTTTATTCAAGTCAACAAATCCTTCCATGAAATTCCAATTATATTCCATGTCTATAAATTTACCTTTATCAAAACTAGCTAAGACATTCCCTTTATATAGATAAATCGTTCTATCTTTTGATTTATATCTATTATAAATATGCAGATAATCTTTAAACTTTAAGCAATGTTTAGATATTTGTTTTCCATTACCATCGAAGACTTCTGCACCATTTGCACATATAGCAAATTTATTGGGTGAATCCATCAATTGGTCTAATACAACTTTAATACCACACAAGGGTCTTCCACTTGCGATGGCGACTGAGTATCCATGGCTTAAAAGCTTGTTAATCTCTCTTTTATCTAAATCGGTAAGAGGAGAATTATCGACGGACAAAGTTCCATCGACATCAAAAACAAATAATTCAGTCATCAGGCAAACTCGATTCCATTGATAACTGAAAGAAGGAATTCTCTTTCTTTTTCGCTATCAAATTGATTCATCATCGTAGCTGCCACTTCCGGATACCACGATTCTATTTGTTGAATGGCTGTATCAGTTCTGTCTGTATAAGACTTTAAATAGTATTCAGCCCAATCTTTATGTCCATCCAAAAGCATATTCAAATATGTTCTAGCTATATCTGGCTCTTTATTTCCAATAGTTGAATGTGCCCAATCCAATATATAAATCTTTCCTTCTGGTGTGACCATCAAATTATCAGGGACAAAATCACCATGGCAAAGAACTTTATCAGCTGATAATCTATTCATCGCTATATGTAATTCATATCTAATAGTGGCATCGATATGAACATCTGTTCTTTTCCCTAATCTAGAAATTCTAGAGTTGAATTTATCTTTCATATCAGGCAATCCATCGACAGTGATAGATAGAATCTTTAACTGCCAATCGATAAGAATATCAATGTATTTTTTATAATCGGTAGGATTCTTTAGTATCATTTCTTCCAAAGTCTCACCTTCAATATATTCCGAATCTATAGCCCAGTCATCTCCAATAGAATATACTTTTAAAACATGTGGAATAGGAAGACATGTACTCTCAGCTACAGAAGAATATAAAGCTTCTTTAAAAACTGTAGATTTTGATATTTCATCATGATTGAAAACTTTGGTTAAATAATCACCATTCTTATATATTTTCTTATTTTTCTTCGCTAATATTAAATCCATAATACACCTCCCACAAACGTTATTAGTATATCAAAAAAGCCATGGCATTTAACCATGGCTGTATCAATTAAAGCCCAAGTATAAACTTCTCTAATCCATCTATTCTAGGATAGATAGGAGAAGCAGAAGTACCACTCTTTTCAAAAGCTAAGACAGCAGCTGAATTAGCTAATTTCTTAACACGTACTGGAGTGACTCCAAGATCTGCGAATGTTGAAGGCAGATGCAATTGAACTCTCAAAGTATCCAACCAATCTTTTAAAGCCTTAACAGAATCAGATTCATCTTCTATTTCAAGTCCGAGCTTAATAGCAATATCTGCTAGCTTCTTCTTTCCAACAGGTTTTACGTAATTGCAATTTGTTCCCATCTTGGAAATGATTGAATCTGTATCAAAGAGCTGGAGAACATGTCCTAAAACGAGGTTTCCTGCAGCCTTGATATCGACATGATATGTTTCTGAGATAGCAGAAGACAAACTCTCAAACAATCCACCATTTGTATTTGCAACAGCTTCAGAGGCATACATAGTCAATTCCAAAGCTTTAGAAGAGGTGAATTTCTTTCCAAATAAGGATTTAGCAGCCTTGATAGCTTTCATAGAAAGATCATCAGTCATCGAATTAGCATTGATTGAAATATAAGATGAAATAGCATTCCCTAATGAATAGAAAGTCTTGATTTGTTCTTCATCATCATGACCTAACAACTTCTTATCAAGACATACAACAGTAGGGATTAATGTGGCATCATTTAATGTGTTGATGTTCTTTTTCTCTTCATAAATAGCAACATTTTTGAAAGCTAAATCAGCATATATTGAAGTGGGGATAACCATCAAATGATAGTTATTTTCCGGGAACTCAACTATACGTTTTGATGAAGCTATGGCACTCATTGAAAGATCTTCAAAATCAGCTTTAGGATTATTAGCTAATACTCTTATCAATTTAGCAAAGCTGATAACCTTGTTTCCACCAACAGCTATTATTAAATTTCCACCTTGTGCATTTACTGCTTTAGCACATTTAGCGGCAGCAGCATGAGACAATTCTTCTCCAAGGAAGCAATTAATAGCTTTGAATCCAGCTTTGACAAATCTATTCTTGACCTTGTTTGCTTCGACTTTAGAAGCTTCGTTGAATACGATAGCAACCTTCTTAATCTTATGATTCTTTGCAGCTAAGCGAACACATGTTTTTAAAGCATTATCGCCAACTTCAACCTTAGGTGTCACTAAAATTGCAGGAGAATCTGTTCTAATAGCGACAGTTTTAATATTTAAGAGATTAGACACTCCGACATTTTGCCATGTAGAGTTTCCACCCCAGCTTCCACATCCCAAAGTCAAAGAAGCAGGGATAGCATCTGTATAAATGCCACCTATTCCACCTTGTGCAGAAGGCATATTTATAAGAATTCTGCAAGTTTCAATCTTCTCAGCAAAATAATCAATTTTCTTTGTTTGATTGGGGTTGACGTAAAGATCAGCTGTGTGACCATGTCCACCATGTTCCACGACATCTTCCGCTATCTCAACAGCCTTCTCGAATGATTCTGCAGGAATCAAAGAAAGAACAGGTGAAAGCTTTTCGTGAGCAAATCCTTCTGCGTAATCGAAAGCAGGAATTTCTCCTACCAAAATACGTGTGGTTTCAGGGCACTCAATTCCGCTTATCTTAGCAATTTCATATGCTGTCTTACCGACGATAGAAGGATTGACTGAACAAACATTAGGATTGTTTCTAGAAGGAACCATGATAACCTTTCTAACTTTGTCCATATCCTCAGCAGGAATGAAATAAGCACCATGATATGCTAAAGACTTCTTGAATTCATCATAGACACTTTTAACTACGATACAATTCTGCTCAGAAGCACAAATAGTTCCATTATCAAATGATTTAGAATGAATAATAGAAGCGGCTGCAGCATCTAAATCAGCAGTTGAGTCAATCACCACAGGGGCATTTCCAGGTCCGACACCAATAGCAGGTTTTCCAGAAGAGTAAGCTGATATTACCATTCCAGGTCCACCTGTTGCCAAAGTACAATCACATTCCTTCATCAACAACTTAGATGTATCGATTGAAGGTTCATCTATCCAACCTATGATATCCTTAGGAGCACCAGCCTTCAAAGCTGCTTCATAACACACCTTAATGGCTTCGATTGTGCATTTCTTAGCACGAGGGTGAGGAGAGAAAATCAATCCATTTCTTGTCTTCAAAGCTAAAAGAATCTTAAATATAGCAGTTGAAGTAGGATTGGTTGTTGGAATAACAGCAGCCAAGACTCCCAAAGGCTCTGCAACCTTGAGATAAGAATCAGTCTTTTCAATAATTCCTGCAGTCTTTACATTCTTATATTCGGAATAAATAAACTCAGATGCGTATTTATTCTTGATAACCTTGTCCTCTACATTACCTATGCCAGTCTCAATTACTGCATCTTGAGCCAATTTCAGGGCAACCTTATCACTAGCTAAGGCTACAGCCTTAAATATTTTGTCTACTTGTTCTTGAGAATACTCACTATATTCCTTTTGAGCTTTACGTACACGAATCAAAAGGTCAGTCAAGTCTTCTACTGTCTTTACTTCTTTATCAGCCATTGTTTCCTCCTTAAAAGCACGCAAAAAGCTTCAAACAAATACATTATATATGCAAAAGTTATTTATGTTTGTAAAATCTACTAGTAAAGAAAACACTTTATTAAAATACTAAATATGAATTAGATTATAAGATGAGTTAGAAATACAAAGGATAGCAAAAAAATTAAAATTAATGATCGGTTCATCATATTTCAAACTAGTTTTATGATTGCTTAATAATCATGACTTTATTAAGTCTAGGCATACAAAATATTTTTAATTATTTCTCAGCTTTCTATTTTAAAAGATTGTCTCTCACAATAGTATTTTTCTAATTTATCTTCGATTTTTATAAATCACTTAAAAGAAAAAACTTCGATACTTTTGTACCGAAGTTGTTGTTTCTATAATGGTGATCCAGGGCAGACTCGAACTGCCGGCCCGCTGCTTAGAGGGCAGCTGCTCTGATCCAACTGAGCTACTGGACCATTTATCAAGCTAAAAGAATATACTCGATTTTCTCAATCAATTCAACTATCAAAAAATAATTTTATTAGTTTTTCATTCACTACCAAATAATAATATGCTTATTTTGCTATCTTTTTACCATCTTATTAAAACAAAGTATAGGAAAAGAAACCTCATACAAATCACCTACAAAGCTACCTAACTATAAATATATGTTAAAATCTCTTTGAAATTCATCGTATTAAATTGGAGGTCTTATTTTATGGAATTTGATTATGCAAAAATTCGTAAGCAATTCAAAGAATTAGAAAAGAAAATAAAAGAATATGACAGAATCGTAGTTTATCGTCATGTAAAACCTGATTTTGATGCCTTTGGATCACAAATGGGTTTAGTCTATTGGATCAAAGCAAACTTTCCTAAGAAAGAGGTTCATTTTGTAGGAGAAGGAAGCGAGAAATGGTGTCCATCATTGTATCCAACTCCTGAGAAACTAGAGGAATCTTGGTTTGCCCAAGGTCCATTTCTCGCAATCATAACCGATTGTGCAAACACTGAAAGAGTAAGTGATAACACCATGGGAAGATCAACTTTTAAAATAAAGATTGATCATCACCCTGAAGTTGATAGATATGGTGATTTGAACATCGTTTACCCCGATATCATCGCCGCATCAGAAATCGTTGCTTTATTCGAATTGTCCCGTTCTAACCACTACACCATTCCAAAGGAATCAGCTGAAGCTTTGTTCTCTGGAATAGTCGGAGATTCAGGAAGATTCTTATATGACCCCACAGATGCAGCAACATTTAGAATTGTTGGAGATTTAGTCGATTTAGGTATAGATATGAACGATGTCTACAACAAGATGTATAAGAAAACAAAAAAGGATTTTGAAAATTTGAAGTTTGTTTTGAACAACACAAAGTTCACCGAGCATGGAGTCGGATACTACATTTTGACTGATGCCGATTTGAATAATCTCGGAATTACACCAATCGACGGAAAGATGTTCGTCAATGAATTTAGGGATTTAGATGGTCTCTTCATCACAGCATCCATAACTGAGAACAAGGAAGACAACACATTTAGAGTATCCATTCGCTCTAAATTTGTTGCAATCGATAAAATTGCAACTCAATTCAGAGGTGGTGGACATGCTAACGCAAGTGGAGCTACTTTAAAGTCGTTGGATGAAGTTCCAGCTTTGATAGCTGCATTGGATAAAGCTGTCATCGACTATAAAGCCTCACTCACAGTAAAGGAAAACAACTAGAAATGTTTGCAGTCAACAATTTAGGAATGCAGTTCGGTGGAAGAAAATTATTCAGCGGACTTACTCTAACTTTTCAAAAAGGCGAATGCTACGGAATAATCGGTGCTAACGGAGCAGGAAAATCTACACTTTTAAGAATTCTCTCCGGGGATTTAGAGCCAACCGAAGGAGCAGTCGTCTTAGATAACAACGAAAGACTTTCAGTCTTAAAGCAAAATCACGATGCCTACAACGAAGAGACTGTTAGAAGAACAGTCTTGTTAGGAAATCCTAGACTGATTGAAGTTATGGAAGAAAAAGATGCTCTTTATTCCAAACCTGATTTCTCTGAAGAAGACGGAATTAAAGCAGGAGAATTAGAAGGTGAATTTGCAGATTTAGGTGGATGGGATGCGGATTCACAAATCGAGACATTACTTTCATCATTGGGTGTCCCTTCAGAGGATTATGACGTTCCTATGAAAGGCTTGGATGAAAAGATTAAAGTCAAAGTATTATTGGCACAAGCTTTGTTTGGAAATCCTGACTACCTTTTGATGGATGAGCCTACAAATGGTCTTGACCCTATGGCAGCAGATTGGTTAGAAGAATATCTTTCAACCTATGAAAATACAGTTCTAGTCGTATCACACGATCGTTATTTCTTAAATAAAGTATGTACAAGAATGTTGGATGTCGATTATGGAAAGATTACCCCATTCATCGGAAACTATGACTTCTGGTACGAATCTTCTCAATTAGCTTTGAAACAATCTAGAGAAGACAACGCTAAAAAAGAAGAGAGAATCAAAGAATTAAAAGACTTCATCGCTAGATTTGCTGCTAATGCCGCTAAATCGAGACAAGCCACTTCTAGAAAGAAAATGCTCGATAGAATCACCTTAGATGATATCAAGCCATCATCAAGAAAATATCCATTTATCGACTTCAGACCTGAGAGAGAAATTGGAAACGATTGTTTAGAAGTACACCATTTATCAGTTGAAGGAAAGTTCAAAGACATTTCTTTCACTTTAAATCACAACGAAAAAGTAGCATTTATCAGCGATGACACTTCAATAATATCTGCTTTATTTGATGTCATTGCCGGAAGGAATGAGAAATATGAAGGAAGATTCAAATGGGGCATCACAGTAACTAAAGACTACTTCCCCAATGACTTTTCCGAATTTGAAAATGTTACATGTTCTTTAGTAGATTATCTTAGACCCTATTCAAAGGAGCAATTAGATTCTTATATCAGAGGATTCTTAGGAAGAATGTTATTCTCTGGTGATGAAGCATTAAAACCTGTCAATGTTTTATCTGGAGGAGAAAAGGTAAGATTGAGACTGACTAGAATGATGATGAAGCCATCTAACTTCTATATCTTCGACGATCCCACCAATCATTTAGATTTGGAATCCGTTCAATCATTGAACCAGGCCTTGATAAAATTCCGCGGTGGTTTAGCTTTCCAATCTCATGACCGTGAATTCATCGAAACTATCGCAACTAGAATCATAGCCATTACAAAAGATGGAACATTCCTCGATTGGCGTGGTGATTATTCTTCATTCCTTCAAAAATTCTCAGAGATGACTAAAAGAAGAATGAAGTAAATTAATCTAAGAATAATAAAAGCAGGATTCAACAATGCTGAACCCTGTTTTTTATTTGCGTCAATATTTAATTTAATTAATATTTGTCTTAGTCATATCAACTGATATCGGTTATTTTTAAAATGTTTTTCTAGAGCTTATCAATAGATGTAATACTAGTTTTATATCTTCTCAATGATCCATCTTTAGCAAACACAGGATCGAATGGATTTTGAATATCAATTGTATTAGTATCTAATCTTGAAACTAACAATTCATAAAATTCATCTACTGGTTTGCTAGACATAGGCTCAGATAAAATCACCTTTCCATTTTCTATCAATAAGCCGGTCGGAAACGAATAAACAAAAGGCAAGTCATTAAATAAATTCGAGGCTTTCTTATAATCCTCATACTTTATTTCAAAAATTAATACACCCGGATGTTCTTTTATTTCATTTTCTAATAAAGTACATCTGGGGCAGTTGTTTCCACTGACAAAAAGAATGATATCTTTTTTATCATTTAAAGCTTTAATAAAACAATCAGTATCAATAGATACTCTTCCCACAAGACCTTTTACATTGTAATTTTTCATTGTAATTTTAAGATCCTCGCTGTTTCTATAGCAATCATCAATTCCTCATCAGTAGGAATAACAACCATGGAAACTTTAGATTTATCAGTAGAAATAAGCCCTTCCTTTCCATTCTTCATGATTTCATTAGCTTTGTCGTTCAAATCCAATCCCAATGCTTCTTTAGAAATATCGACTAACCCTTTTCTAAAAGAAACACAGTTTTCAAAGATTCCACCAGAAAATACTAAGGCATCGATTCTACCTAATTCTACATAATATGATCCTATTTGTTTTGCTATCGAATGTAAGAATAAATCCTTAGCTAGAAGTGCTCTCTTATTATTGTCTTCATCGATAGCTTTCTTAATGTCTCTTACATCGTTGCTAATTCCAGATACACCTAATAATCCAGAATGCTTAGTCAAAATATATTCTATTTGACCCGAAGACATCCCAGAAATATCCTCGATATAAGTGACAATAGACGGATCTAAATCACCACATCTAGTTCCCATCATAACCCCACCTAAAGGGGTCAAACCCATGGAAGTAGCGATGCAAACTCCATCTTTAAATGCGGATAAAGATGCACCATTTCCTATATGCATGGTAATGATGTTTTTATTAGAAAAAACATTATTAAAATAATCTTTTACGCATTTATTATATAGATATTTGTGTGATATTCCGTGTGCGCCATACCTTCTTATGTGATATTTTTCAGTCAAATCATAATCTATAGGATAATATCTCTCATCATCTGGCAAATGACAAAACAAAGTCGTATCAAAAACAGCGACTTCACCAACATTTGGAATCTTCTTTTTAAATTCTCTATAACAAGCTAAGTTTGCTGGGTTGTGCAATGGAGCCAAAGGAACTAAATCTAATATTCTTTGTTCTACATCAGCATTGAATTCTACAGCATCATCAAAATAATCTCCACCTTGAACCACACGATGCCCGATTCCTTTTATTTCACTTAAATCATTAACAACACCTGTAGTAACCATCAAATCAATTATGCAATCCACAGCATCTATAAGTGTCTTTCCACTCATAGGATACACTTGAGCATCTTTACCTTCGATAATCACTTTGCATGTCGAATTAGTGCCTAATCTTTCAACAACAAAATAAGCTAATAGCTTTTGTTCAGGCATTAAAAATAATTTGCATTTAATAGAACTAGATCCAGAGTTAACAGACAATATTTTAAAAGACATGCTGTTTAGCCTCCAAAGTCGATATATATTTTAAATCAAACCTTATGCGTTTTATAGCTTTAATTGGGAGAAGTCAAACTATTCCATCTCAATTGTTGCAGGTGGTTTAGATGTGTAATCGAAGAAGACTCTACTCACATGGTCCACTTCATCTACAATTCTATCTGCAATTCTAGTCAAAATCGAATAAGGCAAATCAAAAGGCTTAGCAGTCATAAAATCGATTGTTTTGACTGCTCTTATAACAACAGCATAATCATATGATCTACCATCGCCTTGAACACCTACAGTTTTCATATTAGTCAAAGCAGCATAATACTGACTGATTTGTTTATCATAACCCGCATTCTTAATCTCTTCTCTCAAAATATAATCAGCATCCTGAACTATTTTTACTTTTTCAGCTGTTACTTCTCCTATAATTCTTATTCCTAACCCTGGTCCTGGGAAAGGCTGTCTAAAGACTAAAGATTCAGGCAATCCTAAAGACAAACCGGTTCTTCTAACCTCGTCTTTGAACAAGTATCTCAAAGGTTCTACAAGCCCTTTGAAACCAATATCTTTCGGTAATCCACCGACGTTATGGTGGGATTTGATTTTAGCCGAGTTTCCACCTAAACCCGATTCAACCACATCAGGATAAATTGTTCCTTGAGCTAAATAGTCAATTTTGCCTAACTTATCAGCTTCCTTTCTAAATGTCTCTACGAACAACTTTCCAATTATCTTTCTTTTTTCTTCTGGTTCTGTAACACCAGCTAAAGCTTTATAAAAATCATTAGAAGCATCGACATATTTAAAATCTAAATCAAAGTTTTTAAAAGTATCTATTACTTCTTTAACTTCATTTTTTCTCAGCAATCCATGATTTACAAACACACAGGTAAGTCTCTTACCTATCGCCTTAGAAAGTAATGCAGCTGTAACTGAACTATCGACTCCACCAGATAAGCCCAACAAAACTCTTTCATCTGGTTTTACTTTTTCTTTTATTTCTTTAACCTTATCTTCAATAAAGTTCTCCATTGTCCAATTCTTGTCAGCTTTTACTATTTCAAATAAAAAGTTTCTGATTATTTGTTGTCCAAATTCAGTATCGTTTACTTCCGGATGGAATTGAACACCATATATTTTTCTTGTTTCATCACTAGCTATTGCATTAGGACAACTATCAGTTTCTGCATTTTTAATAAATCCACTAGGAAGTTTTGTGACTGAGTCATTATGAGACATGAAAGATATAAAAGAAGAAGGGATATTCTTCAAGAGCAATGAATTGCTATTGATAACATTTACTTTGGCATTTCCGAATTCACTCTTGTTTAAGCCTTTAACTTCTCCACCTAAATAATACGAAAGAAGTTGGAATCCATAGCATATTCCTAATACCGGAAGCTTAGATTCCAACACTTCTTTAGGAAGAGAAAAAGAGTTAGATTCATGAACACTATGAGGTCCACCAGTCAAGATGATTCCTATTACATTTCCTTGCTTAAGTTTTTCAGGTGCATCTTTATAAGAACAAATCTCAGAATATACTCCCTCGTCTCTAACTCTTCTACAAACCAACTGATTGTATTGACTTCCATAATCCAAGACTAATATTTCTTTTCTCATAATGTATGACCTCATCCATATAAGATTCTAGCAAATGAATTGAATTATATTTATGAAATGTCTTTCATTTTATCTAAAAAGGCCATGAACACTAATTCATGGCCTTATCTTTTCTTTAAAAAGCAAAATTATTTCTTACTGGTCAAAGGAATCAAAATCAAAGCAATCACTCCTGATACTATTCCACAGATTCCAGAAAGAATGGATCCACTTCCTAGTTTATCAGTAGCATTGAAACCAATCTTTTCAAGTGTATTTATAGTCTTGTTAACACCGCTCATATCGAGTTGGTCTTTAATCAAAGGCAATAAGCAGAAACACATTATTCCACCAGCTAATAAGCATAAGAATGATAATAGAGGTAAAACATATTTGACCAATCCATTTTTGTTAGCTTTAGGAATAAATGAAAGAACTAAATATGTAACCAATAGAACCATTCCTATTACAAATAAGCAAAATATAGCAATCAATCCACCGTTTTGATTTTCTAAATCAACTTCCTTGGAATAATCGTTAACAGCCGGAATACTTCCTTTTAATATAATCGAACCACCCCAAGCTAATGTGAATCCAGATATAGAATATCCAACTGAATATGTGTTGTTTCCAAATGTATAACTAGATGACCAATCATAGAATGGCATCATCATAGAAACAACAGCACCAACTCCAGCTACAATCGCAAGAAGCACAAATAGAACCATCAATAAAGAAATCTTCTTTTTACTTTTAACCCTTCTTTTACTAGCCATTTTTCTTTCTCCTTTTTATTAACTTTATTATTTTAAATCAATACCAGAAACAATTTCTATACTTATTCAAGATATTAAACATATAGGCACAAACTGGTAATTATCTTCAACGATATATTTAAAAATACAATGAACAAAATTCAGTTTTTTTCTAAAAAAGTAGAAAAACAAGAAAAATAAGAGTAAAATACTATGGCCTTCGAGGAGTAGCGTAGCTTGGTTTAACGCGCTTGCTTTGGGAGCAAGAGATCGTGAGTTCAAATCTCTCCTCCTCGACCACTAGAAATTAACAGTTTGATACTCAATAGTATCAAACTTTTTTGTTTACCAAAAATAATTTATTCTCATTTGTCTTATGATATTGAGAGAGGTGATAAATATGCTAAAAATTTACGGAAGTGAGATGTGCCCTGATTGTGTGGCTTGTAAAAAGAATTTTGATTTCTATCATATCGAATACGAATTCATCGACATAAATAAGACTTTGAGAAACCTCAAGAATTTTCTAAAGCTAAGAGATACTTTACCAGTCTTTGACCATTGCAAAGAAATAGGCGATATAGGACTCCCAGCTTTAGTCAAAGAAGACGGGACTGTCTTCTTATCGTGGGAGAAATTCTTAGAAGAAAACAATCACAAAGTTCTCGAATTCAAAGAGGAAGATATTAAAGTTTGTTCTTTAGACCACAAAGGTTGCTAATTAGACCAACTAAAATTTTCTCTATCTGCTCCTATTTCAAAATTATATTTAGCTATTCCTAAATCTATCTTTGTATAAAAGCCAAATCCTGGTTTGGCTTTTATTTTGCCTTCTTTTAATTCAAAATAGAATTTTTGTTGATTCATAGCAGTAGTTGCATGGCAAAGAAAATCAAAACAAATAAAATGCACCGCATTTAGCGGTGCACCTCATCAAATCAAATCATCATTAATTATCAGATCTTGAATATCCATTCTTCATAAGGCAACTAGCATTATAAAGAACATTGTCCAACACTTTATCAGTCTCTTTTTGATAAATATCTGATATTTCTTGATTAGCCTTGACAATTAATTCTTTGATAGCATCTTTATTTTCGACTGCTAACTTATCATATTTGTTAATCAATTGATGACCTAAAGACATAGTCTTCTCTTGATATCTTTCAACATGAACTATAGCAGTGTTGAAATGTGCATCGGCCAAAGCAGCAACAAGTCTAGAAGACCAATATAAGTTGTTAGTATCGACTTTCAATGTAGTATTACCTAAATAAGATGGAACAACATCGGTATTGGTAAAGAAAGGAATCAATGTGTTGAACACATTTGATGCAAAGCCAATCCATTCAATAGATTTCATTCCTTCAGGAGCATATCCACGAACTTGAAGGACTGCCATAAAACAAGTTCTTGAAATTCCTATAGGTCTATACTTTCCTTTTTCAGCAGAATCGTTGAATCTTGCGTAGCAGTCGTATTTAGTTCCTTGATAATGAGAAGCCTGAAGATACTTAATATCCTCAACGGAAACTTTATGAACTGGTTTAAAAGCCCAAGGAATATCATCGGATTCAGGTTGATAATTTCCTTCAATCAACAAGTTCTTATTCAACTTGGATAACAAATACCATGCACGAGGAGTGTTGTATACATGATCAGAATCAGTATAACTACCAAACACAAGACGAGGATTGAAATGACCATCTAAGTTTAAATCTAAATGATTCTCTTCTATGAATTCTTTTAAATCCTTTGAGCAAAGATTGTTCTCTCCCTTACCATAGGCATCATCGAAATCAAATCTATCGAGACCGAATTGGTTAGGCATAATAACGACTTCATCATCATCGACACGTCTTGCAATCCAATGATGTCCACCGATTGATTCCAACCACCAAATAGAGTCTTTATCAGAAAAGGCAATTCCGTTAGATTCATAAGTTCCATACTTTTCTAACAAAGCACCTAATCTCAAAACACCTTCCTTTGCAGAATGAATATAAGGAAGTACAATAGCGACCAAATCCTCTTCACCTATTCCACCGGCAACTTCAGGCTTATCGCCTTCAGCGGGTTGATAATTGACCATAGGATCAGCTCCTAAAACCAAAGGATTAGATGTGATTGTCTCTGTAGCTGTCATTGCAACATCTTCGCTGTTGATTCCGCTAGCAGCCCAAATTCCTTTTCTGTCATCTACAGAAGGCATAGCTGTATAAGACAAAGGATTATCAGGTAATTCAATAGTTAAATGAGCAATCTTAGATTTATAAATTCTAGGTTGCTTGCTAGGAGATACAACCTCCAATCTCTTTGCTTCAAATACTCCTGTAGGAGCATCATCGTTACGTGAAATCAATGTAGATCCATCATAACTAACGCCTTTACCGACCAATATAGTTGTACAAGCCATAATAAATAATTTATTCCTCCAAACATTTAATAAATATAATAGTAAAAAGGAAAAAATTAAAGAGATATAAGCTTTGTTGTTGCTAAGCATTACTATTTGTTGTACAAAATTAGAAATAAATGAGTATTTACTATGAAAATAAAAACATTTCTTTTGTTGTTACCACTGCTCTTATCAGGATGTGGCAAAAAGTCTATCAGTACCACAAGCAAGACAAGTCCAAATACATTTCAAACAAACAATTCCAGTCAATCAACAACAAATAAGATTGAAATCGACAACTATCAAAACAAATATGATGGCGTCAATTATTATGTGACTGATGAAATAGAGTATTATTCAACTGTCACATCTAGCACCAAGCATGCCTATCTAACACTCCCCTACAATTATTATTCAAATAAAAAGTATCCAGTCTTGTATTTGCTTCATGGGTTGATGCAAACACATAAGAGCTGGGTTCAATCGTGCAAAGCAGACATAATCCTATCTAATTTAGTCTATAGTAAATCAGCAAAAGAAATGATCATCGTAAGTGCTAATTCTTTATGCAACAATAATGAGTCAAATCCAAGTTTAGCTGATGCAGCTATCATCTATGACAAAACAAAAGAAGATTTGATTTCATCATTGATTCCTTATATAGAATCGAATTATTCAGTCGAAGCGAATAAAGAAAATAGAGCGATAGCAGGATATTCTATGGGTGGAAGAGAAGCTTTATTAACAGCTTTCACTTATCAAGAATATTTCGATTATATCGGAGCGTTCTCTTCTGCTTCCATGTATATGAATATCATTTCTAATTCAGGTGAAAAAGCAATGGATGATTTTATAGTCGATAAAACAAAAGGTGGATTCAAAAAAATACTGCTGACTAAAGGAAAATCTGATTTCATGACTAATGATAATACGGATACTTACGATAAAATGATGACTAAGAACAATATCGATCATGAATTCATCAAGATGAATGGTGGTCATGATTACAGCGTATGGAGCAATAGCATAGAAATGTTTATGAAAGATATATTCTAAAGTTTAATTGCTGATAAAAATTAGTTTTCCTTTCTCCTTCTCCATCTATATCTACCTAACTTATATTTTTGAAGAAGTTCATCTGGAATTTCTTTTACATCTTTTAAGTTTCTAGTGACCACTAGATCTTTTCCATTTTGATCACCATCAAACAAATAAACTGGAAAACTAATAACCATCACATGATTTTCAGGCTTGTATATATCATCAAGTTTATATTGGTAAATTTCTGATGAATCGATAATTATATTACCTTCTTCATCAAGTTTATGGTGAGTATATTTAAATATCGTCGATTGCAATTCATATACTTCCCATGTGTTGTTTGAATAATCGACATCATACTCTACAATTGATCCCAATCTATTATCATTAAACAATTGGCATTTTAAATACTTAGCCTTATCACCTTCAATTTCATAGCAATTAAGCTGCATGTAACATTTACCATAAGAAGGAGGATTATCGACTAAAATACATACATTATCAAATAGGAAACAAGTAGAAAAACAGATTTCACCCATAACATATTGTTCAACCATCACTGGAGTTCTACCTTTGTAATAATAAATCCAATATGAATCAACATCCGGTTTTTCTTTTAAAAGTTTTCCCTTCTTATAATGAGATGTTCTATTAAACATCTTATTTCTTTCATCATAATATTTATCGTATCTTCCATATTCAGAACATACTTCGTTTGTTTTTTTATTCACTTCATATAAAACTTTGTCATATACTAAATTATCGTATTCTTTTTTATAATCAATATTTTTATATTTCTTAAATAAATCAATGGCATTACGTTCCATTTTCAACATGTATTCTATATGATTCATTATATAAGCTCCTCATATTGATCAGTTATCTTCTTCCCATCTATACTTTCCAACTTTGTATTTCTTTTTCAGTTCATCCGGAATTAACATTCCAAAACTAGGATCCCCCATATTAAAATCTACCCGATTTCCACCATAAGTAATTTGATAAATTAATTTACTTGCATCTTCTAAGTTTTCTCTATAAATATCCTCAAAATTATATTGATATTTTTCAAAAGGTTTAATTTTATTCCAGTAATTTTTGCTAGTCATTATATAATACTCACAATAAAAAAATGATTCTAAAAGCTCATATTTATCTAATCTTTTAGTCGAATAATTAAAAACTGTTTCTTCTAATCTATTAAGCCTTTTATCTTTATAATCAAATAATTCCAAAAAATGTGCTTCATCATTTTTTCTATGTGAAGTATATAAACATCCCATACAAGCTTTATCATCATGTGTGCTGACAGCAACAAAGACATTTCCGTAAGCTAGATATGAAGTGGAATATTGAAATCTTTCATTATAACTTTCAATCAAGACCACTTTTCCGTCTTTGTAATAATACTTCCAATATTCTCCTTTCTCAGGTTTCTTTGGACTCAATCTTCCTGGATAATATGTACTTCCATTAAACCAATTATTTATCGGATTATACAATTCATAGTATCTTCCAAAGCACGGATTAAAACTAACACTTTTTTTCTTTTTTTCATATAAAACACTGTCATACTTAACATTCTTTAGTTCCTTTTTATAATCCAAGGCCAAATATTTCTCGTATAAGTCTATTGAATCTCGCTCCAGTTTAAGAACATATTCCAATATGGTCATAGATGTATCCTCCTAGAAAGGCAAATTAGCGTTAATCTTCACAAAAATAGCATTCATTGTAGCTAAAGCAAATTCACAACTGTTTGAGAGAATGCCATATTCATTATTGTCATCAGCTTTTGTGTTGGATACACCGACACAACAGACCAACAACGCTAAAGCTATACCAGTCATAGCTATTCTTTTTCTCATGCACATGTTTCCTTTCTTTTGCTCTTTGATTTTACTTTAATCAATTTTGTTTATCAATATTAATAATATATTTATGTTATTAAATTAAGAATCTTTTTGTCATAGAAAAAATTAAAAAAATAAGCTAGAAAAAAATAGGTGATTTTTCACTAGTTTTTTCTTATTTTTTTACTACTTATTTTCATAGTTAAAAATAAAGTGCTAACAGTCATAAAAAACATAGTAAACATCGATACTTTTTAATATATTTTAGTTTGCTAATTTCAAAATAAAAAATTAGGTTTTTTTATTTTAAAAACCAAGTTAGGTTTTTTTTTGAAATTTCTTATTGATTTTTTGATTGGTTTGCCCCATACTACACAACGATTTTCTGACACAGATATAGATACGGAAAATAGGTTAGGGGGAACATAGGTAAATTGGAACACATATCTTTTGGTTCGGATCTTGATCCTGGGGGTGTAGTTTTAATTAATGCTCGTGCTCTATTGAGTCGATACGTCAATCTTTTTTTGAATAAAAATTCAAAAAAAGGCTCTGCTTGTTTTTGTTCAATTATAGAAGATAAAAATATTTAAATTCTATGAACGAACTTTTTTGGCGTCTTTTTAAGAAAAGGATTTATTAAATGGAAAGTAACTTATTTCAAAAACCCGTAGTAACTGTCGGCGACAACAAAACTGAACCAGTCAATGACAAGGCTACCACCAACACTATTGAGTTAGGAAAGAACGGAAAGCATATCGAAAGAAACTTCGACAGACCACGTTCGCCAATGACAGATGAGAAGATCATCGAGTTCAAACACGTGACTAAAATCTTTAATGGCGTCACAGTCATCGAAGATGAAAACTTCTATGTCAGGAAAGGTGAATTCTTAACAATTCTCGGACCTTCTGGTTGTGGAAAATCCACAACATTAAGAATGATTGCTGGATTTGAGACACCTACATCAGGAGATATTCTCTTAGAAGGAAAAGACATCGTTACGATGCCTGCTTACAAAAGACCTATCAACACAGTCTTCCAACATTATGCTTTATTTCCAAACTATGATGTTTATGGAAACGTCGCTTTTGGATTAAAGCAAGTCAAAGTTCCTGTTCCTCTCAAAAAGAAAGACGGAACTCCTGTTTTGAAGATTAACAAGACTAAGATTAAATATTTAAAAAAGCAGATTGCTCGTTTATCCAAAGATACTATCATGGATCAAAACGAAAAAGAGGAGAGAATCAAGAAATTCGAGGAAATTATCGAAGAATTGAAGAACACTCCAGAACAAGCTTACAAATACCGCCACCTTTCTAATGCTGAAATGGACGATAGAATTATGAGAGCTCTTCAAATCGTCGATCTCGATGAAATGGAAGGCCGCTCTATCGACACATTATCCGGTGGTCAGCAACAACGTGTCGCCATCGCTCGTGCTATTGTACTTCAACCTAAGATTCTACTTTTGGATGAACCTTTGGGAGCTTTGGATTTAAAGATGCGTAAAGATATGCAACTCGAATTGAAAGAGATGCATAGAAAATTGGGAATCACCTTTATTTACGTCACCCACGACCAAGAAGAAGCCTTGACAATGTCCGACACAGTCATGGTCATGAGCGATGGTGTAATTCAACAAATCGGAAGTCCTACCGATATTTATAACGAGCCAAAGAATGCTTTTGTCGCAGATTTTATCGGAGATTCCAACATTTACAACGGTGTAATGACAGGTGAAAAGAGAGTCAAGATATTAGGAAAAGAATTTACATGTTTGGATGACTTCCCAATTCACGATAGAGTCGATGTCGTCATACGTCCTGAAGACATCAAATTGTCAACAACACAAAAAGAAGATAGTTTCGAAGGATTTATCGACAGCAAGGTTTTCAAAGGAATATTCTTCCAATACTCAATCATGGTCGGAAAAGAAGAAGTCATTGTTAAATCAACAAAAGATTTTGCTGAGAAATCAAATATCTTCTTAACATTAATTCCTGATTCAATGCATATTATGAAGAAACAATTGAGTACTAATGTTTTCACCGATATTCAAATCGATAAAAATAACAATGCCGTTATTGATGATGTTCCCTTCGAAGTCAACATCACTCAATTATTAGCAAACTCCAATGTCGATGAAAATGGATATCTCGTCGTCGGAAATAGCAAATACGATCTCACTGGATTCAAAGTGACAGCTACAGTAAAGCCTGAAGATATTCAAATAACAGACGATATATCTTCTTCTCAAATCGGAGCTACAGTTATATCTCAAGTCTATAAAGGAGATCATTATTTGATCATCGCCAGAACTGATGATGAAGAAGAAGACTTCATTATCTCCACGCCATATCCTTTCAACGTAGGTGATACAGTTGGTATATCAATTCCTAAAGACAAGATTACTTTAAGAGCGAAAGGAGATATTTCAGAATATGAAATCTAGGAAAAATGGTCAAAGGTTCCTAGCAGTTCCTTACATTGTATTTCTTGTTCTATTCGTCATCTTGCCAATATTAATCATCATCTATTATGCATTCACTGATTCAAATGGTTATTTTTCTTGGCAAGCATTAGTTAGCTTCTTTACTTCTACAACAAAACTATCAGTCTTGTTCGTTTCAATATTAATCGGTTTATTCAATACAGTATTATGTTTGTTGATCGGATATCCTATCGCATATTTTTTATCAAATCCTAAATATAATAAAAATGCGATGATGGTCATGTTGTTCGTTCTCCCAATGTGGATTAACTTCGTTTTAAGAACAGGTGCAACACGTGATATTCTATCTTGGATTGGAATAGACTCTGGAGAACATCCAATCATTACAACAATGATAGGTATGGTCTATAACTACTTACCTTTTACTATATTACCACTTTATTCCACATTATTGAGATTGGACAAAGGACAAATAGAAGCTGCAGCAGATTTAGGTTGTTCTCCTTTCCAAGTATTCATAAAAAATATCATTCCTCAGTCCATGCCTGGAATTATGGCTGGAGCTCAAATGGTCTTCATGCCGACTATGTCGTCTTATGTCATATCAGACACAATGAGTAACGGAAAGATAATGCTATTTGGAAACTCAATTGCTTTGTCTTTCAACAACTCTAATTGGAACAGCGGATCATTTATGGCATTAATCATGTTGATTCTAGTGTTCCTTTCTATGCTAGTTTCTAAGAAATTTTCCAGAAATAACGATTATGTCAGAGGAGGTGGAGCATGGTAACTCTAAAGAAAGTACTAGCATCATCTTTCTTATGGATAATGCTTTTGTTGATGTATCTTCCTATTCTAGTTTTAATTGCCTTTTCTTTCACTGACACTAATGTTATTGGTGTTTGGAATAACGGAGGTGGATGGTTAGGAACAGGCTTATCAGGTGATTTATATGTAAATCTATTCCATAATCAAGAAATAGGAATCGCCTTAGGTAACACTGTAATTTTAGCTATTACATCTGCTTTAGTTTCAACAGCAATAGGAACAATAGGTGCTATCGGATCATTCTATTCAAAGAGAAGAACTCAAACTGTTATCGAAGGAATGACTCAAATCCCTGTTGTAAATGCTGAAGTCGTCATGGCTTTATCATTGACAGTTATGTTTGTTTTTGCAGGTAATATCATATTTAGAAATTCTCTCTTCTCATACTGGACTTTGTTAGCAGGACATTGTGTTTTATCTATGCCTTTCGTTTATTTGAACGTAAAGCCAAAGTTACAACAAATGAATCCAGAATTATATGAAGCTGCATTAGATTTAAATGCAACGCCCGCCCAAGCACTGAGAAAGGTCATCATTCCGCAAATCGCACCTGGAATATCTTCTGGATTCCTTCTCGCTATTTCATTGTCTTTGGATGACTACATAGTCACTGCTTTCACTGCAGGAAATGGATTACTCTCTGGTGAGAACACTATAACCACTCTTTCTACTTTAATTCAATCAAAGATAAGAAAAGGACCTGTTCCACCAGAAATGCGTCCATTAACAACTTTCATTTTCTTAGCAGTAGTGTTAGTAGTCATTATCAATACTATCTACACAAATCATCACAGTAAAAACATTCAAGCAATACACGCTCGTAAAAGAGCAAAGCTTGCTAAAGAAAGGAGATAAAAATGAAAAAACAATCAATTTCGTTAGGACTTATCTCTTTAGCTTTTATCGCACTAGAAATCGGTGGATCTGCTTCTAGCCTAGGATTAAAAGCTGCAAAGGCAATCGACTTATCAAACAATATCAAGAGAGCTGAAAATTCCCAAGTACAAGTATTGAAAGTCTATAACTCTGATGACTATATTCTTCCTAACATGGATGCTAGAGAAGCTGAAGACAATGGTTATGACCCAGAACCTATCAAAGGTATCAATACTAGATTTGAAGAATATATGAAGAATGAATATGGTAAAAATGTAAGAGTTCAATATGAGACATTTTCTACCAATGAAGATATGATTAACCAATTGAGAACAGGAAAGATTGATTTCGATCTTGTCTGTCCTTCTGATTATGCAATTCAACGTTTGATGGCTCAAGATTTAATCATACCTTTTGAAAGCAATGATTATCCTGGATCTACTCCAAACTATGATCATTACGCCTCACCATATTTGATTGAAAAGGTTAAATCCATTAAAGCAGTGGATTGCTATAACGGTGGGACAAGTGGTGAAGAAAAAACTGACATCATGCAAAATTATATGCGTGGATATATGTGGGGTACTGTCGGTCTTCTCTATAATCCTACTTTCTATAAATTCAAAGATAGAAATATCACACCGGAAAAAATCACCGAAGATATTAAAGACTGGAACATAATGTGGGACGAAGACTATAAGAACACCGCTTATGCAAAAGACTCTGTCAGAGATACTATGGCAGCTGTTTATATGAATGCTTTCCACGATGAAATCTATGCTTTAAAAGATCAGTTTGAAGCAAAGACTATTTCAGATCATGAATACAACGAAAAGCTCACTGAGATTTTCAATAGAACAGAACAACATTATTTAGATCAGCAAATTTCAAATTCATTGTCTACATTATCTAAAAATATCTATGGATATGAAGTAGATAACGGTAAAGACGATATTCAAAAAGGAACAATGGTTGGAATTGATTTGGCTTGGAGTGGTGATGCTGTATACGCCATGAACGGAGCTGATGATTTGAGAGAAAACGATTCTTCTAAGCCAACTCTTTATTACGTTTTGCCTGAAGGCTGTGATAACCTTTGGCTAGACGGATGGTGTATGACTAAAAACGCCTTGACCCATGGTGTGACCGAATTAGCTCAACAATATGTAGACTTTTTATCTAATCCTTTCCCCGAAAGTGACGAATACGAAATGGGTCCTGCCGTCGCAAATATGGATTACATCGGATACACTCCATTTATCGCATCAGATGAAATATTAAATTACCTCAGAGATAGTTATGACGTGAGAACACCTGAAGAAAATGAGGAAATCATCGATGATGAAACAAGCGATGGTTCATCCGGAAATGAAGAATATAATCCATATATCGATGCACCTGAAGGTGTAGAAGGCGAAGATTATTTGAAGAAAGACTTGTCTTACTTCTTCGAAGGAACCTTGGAAGATAATACAGATGCTTATATATATTATGATGTCGAATCTAAAGATAGACAATTAGATGCTATGTATCCTGACGCTTCTATCCTTCCTCATCTAGTCATCATGAAAGATTACGGTGATAGAACAACAGCAGTCAATGAAGTTTGGGAAGCTGGAAAAGCACTTCAATTCCCAGTTTGGGGTTATTGGGTTGTCCTTTCCGTAGTACTAGCCGGTCTTATCACTTGGGGTGTCTTAGAATTAAGAAAGAAATCCTTAAACGATAAAAGAAAGACTAGAATGGCTGCTATCGTCTTGAACATGGATGAATCTCAAACAACTGAGAAGCAAAGAAAAGACGCACATAAAATAATTGAGAAAGCAAATAAGCAAAACAAAGACACCACCACAAAGACTGATTTACCTAAGCAATAAACGAACATAATTTTAAATCAACACTTTTAAAAATAGTGTTGTTAAATTCAGCCTCATCGAAATCTATGATTATAGGCATTCAAGAGGAATGAATAAGATGAACACAGATAAAGTTTATGCAGAATCTATCGCTAAGGAATATGCAGCTGACATCATGAAACTCGTCAAAGAAATCACTGACGTCGATGCTGATACTACTGTCGAAGAAGAAACAAAGTAAGTCTATTATGCAAAAAGGGCGCATCCGCCCTTTTTTATAATTTAAAGTAACTTCAAAGAATCAATAGATCATATTTGCAATCTAATAATTCAATTGATTCCAAGAAGTAAAATATAAATCAACTAATTAGATTTGCTCAATATCATCGCTTTATCGACGACTATCTTTCCATTTAAAACTTCAACTTCTTCATCATTCAACAAATCATGATACTTTCCATTATATTCATCAGGAAGGATTGCTATTTCTTTAGTGCCTTCCAACGGGAATAATCCAATCTCATAATCCTTTTCATCATAAGTATTTACTAAAGCCAACAACGAGCCTTGTTCATCTAACATTTCTGTAGTTCTAATATTCTTATTCTTTTCTCTTCTTTTCAAGGCTATGTTCTTTTTGACAAATTCAAAATAATCCTCATCTTTTATTTCTAATGAGACATCTTCTTTCTCAAAGAAATTTAACTGTTTATCATTTCCAACTTCTTCACCGAACATCAAGAATCCAGTTCCTTTTCCAAAGAATGAATAAGCTAATAGCGACTTGGTAGCTTCTATATTTTTACTATAAGAAGCTATTCTTCTTTGATCGTGATTCTCAATCGTTAAAAGATGACCTTTATTTACACCTATCGAAGCAATGGATAAATTATATAAAGCTCTGTATTGACTTAAATACATCATAGCCTTTTCTCTATCAGTATCCCTGTTTTCTAAATATCCTTTAAGCCACTGCCAAATATCATAAGGATAAAGGATATTAAATCCAGCATCCATCAATTCCTGTTGAGTATCCGCATTAAATCCAACTTTCCAAGTATAAAGAACAAAACTAGAATCAATTGCTTCACCTATATAAATAATATCTTTATTTATAGGATCCAATTCATTTCTTAACTTTTTATAGAAAGACAAAGGAATTAAAGAACATACATCAAATCTAAATCCATCTATTCCATAATTTACGACGTAATTCTTCAATACGGATACAAGATACTCATCTAGACCATACTTATAATGATCCAAATCATATACATCTGCCCAATCACCAACTTTGTTAGCAAACTCACCTTTTGAATTGTGATAGAACCATTCAGGATGTTCTTCTAATAATCTGCTATCTCTAGAAGTATGATTAAAAACAACGTCCATGACAACTTTAAGACCTAAAGAATGAGCTTTAGAGACGAAGTCTTTCAAATCACCTAAAGTACCATAATCTGGTGTTACTTAATCATAATCTTGGATAGCATAAGGCGAACCATAAGTTCCTTTTCTTCCTTTAACTCCAATAGGATGAAAAGGCATCAATTGAATAATTGTTACACCTAAACTCTTAATATATTCAAGCTTAGTTTCAGCTGCTTTAAAAGTTCCTTCTTTGGTAAAGTCTCTAATAAATACTTGATAGACAACTTGATCAAAAATATTCATATAGTTATCCTCCATATAATAGGATACATTAAAATTATCAATCTCTCTTTTTAAAAAGGTCAATTATTATTTTCAATAAGTTGTTTATAAACCTCTGTTTATTATTACATTTTTTAGAAAAACCATCATGATGATTTTTTTGTTAAGTACGCACTATTTTGTGCTATAGTTCCTAAAAGAAAACTATGATTTATTTAGGAACATATGTTCCTATTTTTTCATCGTATCTATATAAATCTCCACAATCCCATAAATCAAAAGCCAATTTATATGCATCTATAGATTCATCCTTGAAAGTTCCTTCCAAATCGACAGTTCCATTGGTGATCAACATAAAACCAGTTTGATAACCAATGTTTTCATTTGAATATAGCAAGGCCATTTTTATATTTGGATGAAGCTTTGATAATTTAATTATCAAAGGTATTGGTGGATTCCAAGCTGTATCGAACATCAAATAATTAAACCCTATTTTAGTATTATATGAATTCCATTTAGTTCCCCACTTGTCGACACACCAATCGTACCAATTCATATATTGATAATCTTTATAATTTTGAATCATCTTTCTACCTAATTCTTCTACTTCATTTATATTATCTTTATATTTAGTTATTATTGCTTTTATTTCATTTTGATCTATTAAATAATTATCGAAAAAACATCTAGTTTTCTTCAAATTGTCTATCAACGATGAATACTCATCTATAATCCATTTGTCTTTCTTCTCTCCATATTCTTTAAATGATGGATTTATCTTAGCTAAATATAATTTCAATCCATCATAACTTTTTGAACTGATTTCAATCTCTAATTCTTTAGGAAGTTTTATCACAGTATTAAAATCAAAATATATATTATTAAGTTCATCATATTTGCAATGATACTTTTGTAATTCACTTATGAATGTATTAGATACTATCAATTTATTTCTAATCCAATTTGGCATACATAATTCTCCTAATATTTAATTCAAATATTCATTTGCCGGATCTAAATACAACTCTCTAGATTGATATGAGATGTCATTATAAAATTTCCTATCATATACAATGCTTTCTTCAAATGAAATTCCTGTTTCTATTGCTTTAATTACAATTCTTTCTACCTCATATTTATCTATTGCTTCTTTTAATGTTAAACAATTTTTATTTTTATCATTTTCTTCTTTCATCATACATGAATAAATACTCCAAGCACTTTCAAATTCAATTTTTAATAATGCCGTATCATCTTTTATTTCTTTATCTTTACTAATGATAAACGTCCTACTAAAAAATTCTTTTTTATTCTTATCTATTTCAGCGTCACCAGCTAAAAACAAATCTAGGAATTTATCAGCATTTTTTGTCGGTAAAAACACTGCCATATATGCTTCAGACCAATTTGGCATATTATTCTTTTCCTTCCATCATTTCTCGTATGTATTTATTAAAAGATCCTACAGATCTTGAATAGGCATATGCTGATTCCAATGCCATATTAAATAACATATTGTCATTACAATACTGTATAACCTTTTTAACTTGCTCTTCAGTTAAGCTTATAGTATCACCGGTTTGAGAATCGACACCTGCAAAAATAATTGGTCCACAAATAACTCCATAGTTTTCTGGAGTTACTATATTAGGTCTCATACCATTCATTAGAAATTCATCATTAAAAATAATATCAACACCATCAATAGGACAAGGTGCAATATCTATCAGACCTTCACAAAATTCAGATAATTCTTTATATGTGTTTTTTATCCTTCTTACTTCAACCTTTTCATCAGGTAGTTTCATAACTACTGTAATAATTTCTTCTTTTTTCATCATCATTTCCTTTCTATATGTAGGATTTCTTCCTCCATCTAAAAAGTGGACTCAAATCTTCTTTTTTTATCTTATAAAACTCGGTATTGATTTTTGTTGAAAAAATTACAATTTAATAATCATGTAATACAAATTTTGTATCTTTATATAGTTGCATAATTATCAATCTTTAAATCTTAATATTTAAAAATAAATATATTTTAATTTTTATAAATTATTTTTAAGAACAAACATACAAAAGAAAATTTTTATTCAATACAATTCCTTTTACACATAATATTATTTTTGTTATTATTTGCTAAGAAAAGCGCTTTCTTGTAATTACTTTATCTACTTTTATAATTAAGCAAAATAAGGAACAAAAAACATATGAAAAAGAAAGTTTTACTATCAGTTTTACTTTTAGCTAGTTGTTTATCTTTGGGTTCATGTAGAATTGTCGGACTAAAAGGCGATACGGGTCCGACCGGTCCAAGTGGTGCTCAAGGTGAAAAAGGAAAAGATGGAAAAGATGGAAAAGATGGAGAATCTCCTACTATAACCATCAGTGATGATGGTTATTGGGTGATTAATGGTGTCAAATCTAATGTCAAAGCAACAGGACAAAAAGGAGAAGAAGGACAAAAAGGAGATACTGGAGATAAAGGCGACAGCGGAGAGCCTGGTACAAAATGGATTTATGGTCAAGGAAATCCAATTGATTTAGGAAAGACGTCTAACCAAGGTGATTTCTACTTCGACACTCATAACGGTAATGTTTTCACTTATACAAATTCCACTTGGAATTACGTTACAAACTTTAGATACAATATCGGTTATGATGGAAACCATGAATTCACAGTTTATAGCATGGACCAAATTGGAGCTGCTTTAGCAGCTGTAAAGGATGGCGATAAAATTATATGTGGATCAAATATAGAATTTGATAACAACATGTTTATAAATAGAAATATCGAATTCCATTTTGATTTCAATGGATACACATTATCTAATACAGTAGATATATGTAAACAATACGATTGGAGTTTCTTCTCTGTCAGAAGTGGAAAGATGATATTTGACGACAGCAAAGGCACCGGTGGAATAAAAGCAAAAGCAAACGATTGCTATTGCTTAGATATTCAAAATGATAAAGCTTCAATAGAGATCAATGGTGGATCTTATAATGGTAACATCACCGCTATCTATGTCGTCGCAGGTAATTTAGTAATAAATGGTGGCTATTTTGATATTCAACAACTAGATGATGAATCTCCCTATGGATTTGTTGTCAATGCATATGACCCTTATTTCAGAAATGGAATAGCTAAAATGGTTGTAAAAGGTGGTAAATACCATGGATACAATCCTGGACATGCCACTTCAGAAGCAGGTGCAAATTTAGTGCCAGATGGATATCAAGTAACATCAGAAACAAGTGGAAGCGATACTTATTATTCAGTATCTAAAGTTCAATAGATTAAATAAAACTTTTCAAATCCGAATAACTATACAAAGCAACGTTTTTTAAACAAGCCGAATTCCCCCACTACAAAAAGGGGAACGGCTTTTTTGTTGTAAATGTTATGGCAAAAAATCCGTGAATTATCATTAATTACAAAGTCAAATTGATCAATATTTATGCTATAGCCTCTCCATAGATTAAATAATGTCATGAGTTTCAATCATACATTATCGATTCTAATGAAGAGGTTTTTCTATTGTATAGAATAGTGTTGTTTACCCGTAAATTTGAACCAATTAAGGTACTTTTTTCATCTTATCATATTATCTTATAAAATTTTATATTAAAAAACTCCAAGCTTTTGCTTGGAGTGAAATAATCTTTGTGGTGGCCTCTATCGGACTTGAACCGATATGCTTTAGGGGCACCTGATTTTGAGTCAGGCTTGTATACCAATTTCAACAAGAGGCCAAGGGAAATTATATCATAACTAATAATAATTTCCACTATTATTTTTTGTTTTTTTATATATTCTTCTCAGTTTTCTACTTGATAATACCTTCTTCTATCAATTTATTGATCATTGCTAGAGACAATTTCCTCTTTCCTTCTCTTTGAGAAGCAAAATCACCATAGAAATAAGGCTCAAAATCAGGAATTGATAACTTTACATGCCAATATGGTTTTCCATTTTGATCATGCTTTTCTTCGAATTCATATAAAGGTTTCTTTATCACACCTTTTTGATAGAAAATATTTAGAACTTGAACCGCACTATCTTCTGATACTTCGCTCTTTTCTTTAGCTTCTTCAGTCTTTTCTTCACCTATCTTATTCATCTTGATATAATCGAGAATAATCTTAGATACTTTCATTCTAGCCCCGGCTTTGCTTTGACCTTGAGCTTTGAAAGTCTTATTAAACATATTGACGTAACAGCTATATTTATATCCGCTCAAAAGTTCGCTAAATCCAGCTATTCCACCAGTCATAAGCATTTCTTCAGGGGATAATTCACAAAATTTAAATTCGAGTGGAACCTTATGCTTGAGGCACCAGTCCTGTAACTGTGAGCAGTAATTGAAATCTTGATCATATCCTTGATTCAAATAAGACACAGGATCAAGCATCTTGTATACAAGATTTCTAAGAATTGTGGAATTCCATCTACAATCGATAGCAGCAGCTCCTAATATAGCTTCAAATAAATCTTCTAAGACTGAGGGATCATTTTGTGCGTTGTTTTGAATATCTCCATTACCCATGACCAAATACTTAGATAAATCAAGGATTGCCATTCTCTTTGCAAGCATCTCTTTATCTACTAAATTCTTTTTAATATTAGTCAATTTTCCTTCATCAAACTTCGAATGGAATTGATGGCTTTGCGTGAAACTTCCATACCATTCTGGAGTAGACATAGACCAAACGATAACATAATCCAATACTTTGTCGCCTAGAAATTCTAATACTTCGTTGTTTTCAACTCCGGGATGCTCTATAGAATAAGATTTTCTGATAAATGCTTGTTCCAAGAGATAAGGATTGTTGAAAGTATATCCTATAGTCTCACAAATGTCTTTAAACTTCTCATTGTCAATAAAAATTGGTTGTGCCATAAAGTTAATTTCCTTTCAATTATTATTTGCTAGTTCAGAAAATACTCCATAGAGTTCAAATAAATTAATTAAGGATCTTAGATCGTCCTTTTCCTATATCAGGCATCGTCATGTATGATTAAGGATCAGATGTTCTATGAACAATACTTAATTTTCCGAACCAACAATTTAATTATATTACTTTAGAAATCAAAATCAAGCACTCTAACACTTAGAGTGCTAATTTTATTTAAAACATATTGAAAACCTAATCTTAGAAATCTACTTGATCAAATGAGGTTCTTCATTGTTTTTATATTGTCTTACAAATTCATTTGTTATTTCAATGGACTTGTCCATGACATGTTCTTTTCTTTGCTTATGGAATTTCTCTATATCGTCGTCCCATGGCTTAACTTTAATGACATGCATATAAGGGAAGAACTTTAAAACACCACAATAATGTCTTACCAATGTATCTTTTTCCATCTTATTTTGCTCATTATACTTAGAAGGCAAGAATTCAATATCATTTTTAAATGCTCTATTGATAGCTGTTTGATCAGGCATGAACATCTTCACTGTTCTTATCATCTCTCTGGCTTTTATTATTTTATCTTTGTTTTTAATTGTTTTATCGACATCGAAAAGAATCATTCCTGCATTGCAGTAATTCTTATGAATCCAATGTCTTCCGACATTGTCTCTAACCATTCCTAATGTTTTTCCTTTTAAATCAAAATTATAAAGTTCTTTTATATCTCCAAAACACATCGTATCTATGTCCATATAAAGAAGTCTCTTATCTAATGAAGAGAAGACCTCATCATCTATGTACAATCTCAACAATGTATATGGGGTGAATTTTGTGTTCTTGTTGGTGCTATTCATCAATTCATCTTCCAAACAACTCATATCCAATAATGTTATCTTATTATTTGGATTATAAATCTTTATTATCTTTTCTAAGAAATCAATTTCTTTCTTGCTAAAAGCTACATAGCCTGAATTAATTTTCAAAAAATTACCAGTGATAATAAAAACATTCAAGTCTTCTTTTGTATTAGATGCCAAACAGGTCAATGACATGATTAAACCTTTGAACATCCTTTGATTGCCCGCATATAAAACGTTAATCAAAACCAATATCCCCTTATCTTTTTTGTTATTATATAAAATTAATAGAAAAGTTCAAAAAATATGACTAGGTTTTACATTGAAAACAATACAACAGAAGAAAAACTCTCCTTATTATCAAATTTGCTGCTTACAAATTGTTTTTTGTAATCTTTTAAAGAGAATGTCGATCCATTCTTGAATAATCTTCCTTCATTATCACTATAACTATCTAGTTTATTTTTATTTGCACTGATCCATCTAATTTCATCCCAGCTGTTATCAGCATCAGATAAAAAGTAAGACTCGACTGTCTTAGAGTCATTAGGAGATTCAGTATTAGTAACAAACATATAATATTTACCTTCATTATCATCGACAAAACTATCTGGATCATGGGGTAATTCGACATCGTATTGATCATTTCCAGCAGAAGTCAATTTAACCAACCTTGCATCAGCATGATAAACTCTAGCGCCTCTATCCTTAACTGTTTGAACTTTATAAGCTTCATAATCTTTTTCATTCAATCCGTTAGGGGAATAATAATCTATGACAATATATTCATCAAAGGGATTGAATATCAGCTTACCGTCACTATCAAACTTATATGATTTAGAATCATACGGAATAACTATCACATTATCTTTAGACATATCGGATTTCAGTGTGATTGTGGCATTACCAGTTACAACATAAGGTTTAATCCAACCTAAAAGCAATTTAGAATATGGATTTTGATCTCCAGCATTGTTATCCATCATATCTATTCTTCCTAAAGGTGAATAACTAGATGAACTATATGTGTAGTAATCTTGCAATCCTAACATATGACCAGTCTCATGAATCAGGACATGACCATCGCATCCATCATCAGGTGTTATTTCATTATAAATATCGCCAGTCAAGAAATCTAGTCCAGCCCAACCATATGTATTTACACACGGATTATCGACAGTTCCAACCTCTGAAGTGGTCGTAGTAAAAGCCCAATATAAAGAAGTATCATTGGGATTAACCATACGTATATAAATAATCCAAACTCCATCTAACGTACCATCTTTATCAGAATCAAAATCAGCCATGTTCAAATTATATGTGTCTTTAGCCCAATCGACACTTTCTTTAACCAACCCACTCAAATTATTTATATTCAAATCAGTAGATTTCTTATATTGACTATTAGAATTTCTCTTTGGATAGTAGAAATCAGTTACTAATCCTGTAAAATCCAATTGACCATAACTAGACTTGTAATAATAAGAATGAAGAGATTCGAAATTCAATTCATCATCTCCACCAAAAAATGCTGTCTTTATGATATCCAATGTATCATCATGAACCCTATGTTCATTTCCAGGAATAACTACAGGAATCACTAAAAGAGGGACTTTTCCAGTAGATGGAGTGAAATGCCAATCATATATGGATTGATAACTATAATCAGTAATGTTCTTTTCTATAGTCACTTCATCAGGAGAATAAAAACCTTTAGTGCCCTCACTCGATGGATTTGTGACTGTGACAGTCATAGTATCATCTTCCTCTTCCATCAAATTGAAACTCTTTCCTAATTCCTGCGGACTATGTGGAAGTTCACTAGTCGGAGTGTCAGTCTTATCAGTAGGTGTTGTAGGAGCTACTATAGAAGGTATTGTAGAATTACCTGAAGAACTACTATTCCCTTTAGTGCATGAACTCGTAAAACAAAGAATAATAAAAGAGAACATTGCAATTATCTTATTATTTTTCATATTTAAAACTCCTTTTTGGTCTTGCTATTATCTCAAACTATGAAGATTAGTATTTAGGTTTCAGCTAATAAAAGCCTAATCTAAAGAAATCATTTCTTACTTAATCAAGAATTAATAAAAGGCTGGAATCATCCAGCCTTTTACCTTATAAGCCTTTTACCATGTCTCTCAATGTCTCAACTGACATTTCATCAGTGTCGATATACAAGACTTTATCAGATGAATACTTCTCCAAGTGTTCACCTAAGACTCTAGGCGATGCCGATAACTTATCGACGTCATCCTTTGTAATAAAGATAGCTCCGATTTTTCCATCAGGAAATCTAGAAACAACTATCTCTTTAAATTGATCCTTATCTATAGGAGCTGCAGAAGTAGAAGCTACGACCAACACAATATTGTGTAAACCGTGTTGATTGATTTTATCTACTTCTTTGTACCATTTCTTATAATCATCAATCAATGTGATATTGTTTGGATTTAAAGGAGTGTAATCATCCTCACCTTTAGGAGCTTCAACTTTTTGAGTCTCATAAGTAGGTAGTTTTCTATTAGTCAAAAGATATTGAATTTCATAGTCATTGATTGTTTCCTTTTCAATCAAGGCATCTGCAATCAAAGTGACATCATCTCTTCTACTCGTGATGATTTCCTTTGCCTTAGCATAACACTCTTCAATAATCTTTCTCTCAGCTTGATCTATTTCATAAGCTACTTGTCCAGAGAAATTCTTTTGAGTGTTGTTATAGTCACGTCCTAAGAAGACATCTTGATTAGGATCTTCATATTGAACTGGTCCTAAAGGAGACATTCCATATTCCGTGACCATAGAACGAGCTATTCTAGTCGCCTTTTGGAAGTCATCGCTTGCACCAGTAGATACATCTCCGAAGAAAATCTCTTCCGAGCATCTTCCACCCAAATAACCAGTTATTCTTGCAATCAACTGATTCTTTGTATATAAGAAGTGATCGTGTTCAGGAGTCATCAAGGTATGACCACCAGTACGTCCACGAGGAATAATAGATACTGATTGAACTCTATCAGCATCAGGAAGAGTTAATCCGATAATAGCATGTCCAGCTTCATGGAAAGCCACTTGTCTCTTCTCATTAGCTTCCATATGAGTCTTCTTAGCAGGTCCAGCAATTCTTCTATCGATAGCTTCTGTAATATCGGGTGAAGAAATGACACTTTCGCCATTTCTTACAGCTAATATTGCAGCTTCGTTCATTACATTTGCAAGATCAGCACCACTGAATCCTACTGTTACAGCAGCAATAGAAGCAAAGTTGATATCCTTAGCTAAAGGTTTATTTCTTGAATGAACCTTCAAGATAGCCTCACGTCCAGCTTTATCAGGCAAGTCAACTGTTATAGTTCTATCAAAACGTCCAGGACGTAACAAAGCAGGATCCAAGACATCTTCACGGTTAGTTGCAGCCATGACGATAATTCCAGAATTATCCTCAAATCCATCCATCTCAACCAACAATTGGTTCAATGTCTGCTCACGTTCGTCGTTTCCACCACCTAATCCAGCACCTCTTTGACGTCCGACAGCATCGATTTCATCGATGAATATCAAACAAGGAGCATTCTTTTTAGCTGTATTGAACATATCACGAACACGCCCAGCACCAACACCGACATACATTTCGACAAAGTCAGAACCAGATATAGAATAGAAAGGAACTGAAGCTTCGCCAGCTACAGCTTTTGCCAATAAGGTCTTACCAGTTCCCGGAGGTCCTATGAGAAGAACACCTTTAGGAAGCTTGGCTCCCATCTTCTTATATTTATCAGAATTATGGAAATACTCTACAACTTCTTTCAACTCGTTTTTGACTTCATCACATCCAGCAACATCAGAGAATCTTACTTTGGAACCAGTAGATTGCTTGGCTCTGGACTGGTTGAAGTTCATCACTCCACCTTGTCCGCTACGTCCAATAGATCTAATGAAGAAAACAATACAAACGACTAAAACTACAAGAGTAAGCAAAGACCAAATCCATGAATAATCATTTACTTTTTGTTCACCTTCAGCAAAATTCTTACCAGTGACATACTTAAAGCTATCTTCGTTAAGACTCCCATAGTTTACATTGTAAGCATCTATCAAATACTTCAAGTCTTCCACTTTACCTTTTGATAAAGTACCACTATAACTTCTAGTCTTTGTACCTTCAGTATAATTACCAGAAATATAATAAATATCATCGGTATAAACACTATGAGCAATGGTCAAAGTAGGCTTTGAATTTTCAGCATTTTTATAGAATAATTCATACATCGCACCAGATGAGTTGGTCTCATTTACACTGGGCTTAGTCGCACTTGAATCTTTTGCTAACACCAAATCGACATCAGAGAAGGACTTATCAACTCTACTTCTTCCATTGATAGTCACTCCGACAATAATGCCGATAATAGCGATAAACAACAGGATGATAAACATCGCACCTAATCCTGTACGCTTTTTATTATTGGGGTTATTTTGGTTGTTTTCAGCCATTTTGCACCTCCTTTTTTATTCTCAAAAAAGTGTCATCAAAAATCCTTTGAGACACTGAAATTATACGAAATAAGAATCGTTTTTTTATAGGTATTAAAACCTCTCAATTAGAACCCAGTAAAATATAAATTGAAACAATAAAAGCCTAGCAAAATTGCCAGGCTTTTATATCGTAAGTAAATTAAATTACTTGCGGAATGCTCTGAAGGCATTCAATCCGAGATATTGAGCAGAATCACCAAGCTCTTCCTCAATTCTCATAAGTTGGTTGTACTTGCAGATACGATCGGTACGAGACAAGGAACCAGTCTTGATTTGCTCAGAATTGAGACCGACAGAAAGATCAGCGATGGTGGCATCCTCAGTTTCACCAGAACGGTGAGAAACGATGGTGGTGTATCCAGCACGGTGAGCTTCTTCCATAGTATCCATAGTCTCAGTCAAGGTTCCAATTTGGTTAACCTTGATGAGGACGGAGTTGGCTACATTCTTCACGATTCCTTCGTGAACACGAGCCTTGTTGGTGACAAATAAGTCATCACCGACCAATTGAATCTTGTTTCCAAGTCTGGCGGTAAGCTTTTGCCATCCATCCCAGTCATCCTCAGCAAGTCCATCCTCGACAGTGATCAAAGGATATTGTTCAGTAAGCTTGGCAATCAAATCGATCATCTCATCGGAAGTCTTCTTTCCTTCTCCAGAACGGAAGAGATCATACATTCCAGAATCCTTGTCGAAGAATTCAGATGAAGCAATATCGGTTCCTAAGAAGATATCCTTTCCAGGAACATATCCAGCACGGGTGATAGCCTCACAAATGACTTCGAAGGGTTCCTCATTGTTAGCGAGTGAAGGAGCATATCCACCTTCATCACCGACATTGGTGTTTTGCTTCTTGTCGACCAAAACCTTCTTCAAGGCGTGGAAGACTTCAGCACCCCAACGAACAGCTTCATGGATGTTATGAGCACCAGCAGGAATGATCATGTACTCTTGGAAGTCGACGGAAGAAATAGCATGCTTTCCACCATTCAAGACGTTCATCATAGGAACAGGAAGGACCTTACCATTGGTTCCACCAAGATATCTGTACAAAGGAAGTCCAAGTTCATCGGCAGTAGCCTTAGCAGCAGCCAAGGAAACACCGAGAATAGCGTTGGCACCTAACTCAGTCTTGTTAGGAGTTCCATCCAAAGCGAGCATGGTGTTGTCGAGAAGAACTTGATCAGCAGAATCCATACCGATGATCTTAGGAGCAATCTTCTTGTTGACATTCTCAACAGCCTTCAAGACACCTTGTCCATTGAAACGAGCCTTGTCGCCATCACGAAGTTCACAAGCTTCGTGGATTCCAGTAGAAGCACCGGAAGGAACAGCGGCACGACCAAATCCACCATTCTCAGTGGCTATTTCAACTTCGACAGTAGGATTGCCACGTGAATCAAGAATTTCACGGGCATGAACAGAAACGATTTCAGACATTGGAATTATAATTCCCCCTTTTTATATCTTTAAAATTATATCAAGTTTCTTATGAAATTATCTAATTTTGTATAAAACCAATAAGCAATTTTATAAATTTGAAAAGTTAAGTTGATAGTCTATCAAAACTAGTTTTCAAAGCAAATAAAAATCCTTCAGACAGGCATCTGAAGGATTTAGTTAGTAGACAAAGTTATTGCAGAGTAAGTCGGTTAGTCAACGAAAGCAATCAAAGCCATCGGGGCGTTGTCGCCACGACGATTTCCAGCCTTCAAGACTCTGGTGTATCCACCATTTCTGTCCTTGTACTTAGGGGCGAGATCATCGCAAAGAACTTGCAAAGCAGTCTTCTTTGTCTTCTCGTCTGCCCAAACATCACGGACATATCTAGCTGCCAAACGACGGCCGTGAAGGTCTCCCTTCTTGGCGTAGGTGACCAAACGGTCAGCAAGCTTTTGAAGCTTCTTGGCGGTAACAAAAGTGGTAGTGATAGAGCCGTTTACAATCAAAGAAGTAGCCAAATTTCTAAGCATTGACTCTTCCTTGGACTTGGTCCAAGCAGCTTTAAAACGGACACCACCTTTACCGTGTACGTTATGTCTTCCTGTGGTTTTCATTTTATATCTCCTTAGTTATTGTCATTCTTGAAATGGAGACCCATGGAAATAAGCTTTTCTTTAACTTCTTTCAAGGATTTCTTTCCAAGATTTCTAACCTTCACCATCTCTTCCTCAGTCTTAGCACACAACTCACCGACTGTAGAGATTCCTGCTCTCTTCAAGCAGTTATACGAACGGACGGAAAGCTCGATTTCCTCGATAGGCTTCTCCTCGTTCTCGCCCTTCTTATCAGTCTTCTTGTCAGCGAAAATTTCAGGAGCTGATTTCTCAGCTGATGAAGGTAATTCGCTAAACAATTCGAAGTGGGCGATGAGGATTTGGGCAGCCAAAGCAATGGCATCTTGAGGATTGATTGCTCCGTTAGTCCAAACTTCCATCACCAAGCGATCGTAGTCGGAAGCGTGTCCGACACGGCAAGGCTCAACTGAATAGTTAACCTTCTCGATAGGTGAGAAAGAAGAATCGACAGGAATTGGGAAGCTGTCTCCTTCGGGGCTGTAATCATACTTAAGTCTGTTCTCATCGCTAGAGACATAACCTCTACCATTACGAACAGAAATAGTCATTGATAATGAGCCTTTAGGAGCGACATGGGCGATAACCAAATCTGGATTGAGGATGTGTACACCGCCGGGGCAATAAATGTCTGCAGCAGTGACAGTAGTATCTCCGTCGCTAGTTCCGACTACTTCCAATTTCAAATCTTCAGCCGCATTGTCATCTTCGTTGTCCATCTTGATGACCAATCCTTTAAGATTGAGAATGATAGTTGTAACATCCTCTACAACACCTTCAAGGGCTGAAAATTCATGTCTTGCACCCTGGATAGTTACACGATAAACGGCAGTTCCAGGAATTGAGGACAAAAGCACTCTACGCAAAGCGTTGCCAAGTGTTATTCCAAAGCCTCTCTCAAGATTTTCCAACACAAAGCGACCATAATCCTTCTTGACATCGAATGAGTTGACCTTGAAGTCAGGCTTTAAAAATTCTCTCATCTGTTTTCCTCCTTAGGGTAATCTTATCTTCTCTTAATATCGACTCGAACGTCTTAGATATTCCGAAGAGATTATCCACGAGGACGCTTCGGAGGACGGCAACCATTGTGAGGAACAGGTGTGACATCAGCAATTGATGTGATGGTAAGTCCAGCAGCGGCTAAAGCACGAACTGCACTCTCACGACCTGCACCAGGTCCTTTGACTTCAACATCTACGGATTTCAATCCACGTTCCATGACAGCATGGGCAACTTGTTGTGAAGCAAGCTGAGCTGCAAAAGGAGTGGATTTACGAGCACCAGTGTATCCAATGGATCCAGCAGAGGCCCAAGCGATAACGTGTCCAGTGGGATCAGAAATAGATACGATGGTGTTGTTGAATGATGCGTGAATATGGGCGACACCCTTGGTGAAACCAAGTTTGGCCTTCTTCTTACGGATTGTAGTCTTCTGTTTCTTTGCAGAAGACTTTCCGCCTGCAGCCTTTGCTGCAGTAGTTTTTGTATCAGCCATTTTATTCTCCTCCTAACCTTAGGCGGTCGCTTTCTTCTTGTTGGCGACAGTCTTCTTCTTACCCTTGCAGGTACGAGCATTTGTCTTGGTGCGTTGTCCACGGCTAGGCAAATGCTTACGGTGACGCAATCCACGATAAGAACCGATTTCCTCAAGTCTCTTGAGGTTAAGGGTCACATCACGGTGTAAATCACCTTCAACGCGGTACTTGTTGACCTGCTCACGAATCTTGGTGAGTTCAGGTTCACTCATATCTTTGACTCTCTTGTTAGGGTCAATTTGAGCATCAGCACAAATCTTGTAAGCTCTTGACATTCCAATACCATAAATATAGGTAAGGGACACGACTAAGGGCTTTTCATTTGGTACATCTTTACCAGCTATACGTGCCATATTTACTTTTTACTCCTTAAATTACTTACCCTGTCTTTGCTTATGCTTAGGGTTAGAGCAAATGACGCAAACGCGTCCTTTTCTCTTAACGATTCTGCACTTGTCGCAAATGGGCTTGACGGATGGTCTGACTTTCATCTTTCTTTTCCTCCTAAGCCTATAATTGGCTAATCTTTAAAACGATAGACGATACGACCAAGGGTTAAATCATATGGTGACATCTCTACGTTCACACGATCACCGGGAAGAATACGAATCTTATTCATACGCATCTTTCCGGAAACAGTTGCACGAATGATGACTCCATTTTCAAGTTTGACGTTGTAATGACTAGAAGGAAGAACCTCCTCCACTACAGCTTCCATCTTAATAAAGTCGTCTTTGTTCATCTATTTACCCCTTTTTCATATTCTTGAAGATGTTTCAAGACATCGTTATCGACAGTCGTAACTTCGTTATGATCTGAATATATGAGAATTGTATTCTCATAATGTGCACCCAATGAATGGTCTTGCGAAATAACTGTCCAATCATCATCTGCGATATAGATTTCAGGACGTTTTAAGATCAACATAGGTTCGATGCAAATCGCCATTCCTTCTCTAAGAATTTGTCCTCTATGAGGCAAATAGCCTTTAGAACAATTTGGAATGAAAGGATCTTCATGCATCGAAACACCAATGCCGTGACCTCCATATTCACTCAAGGCGCTAAAACCATAACTATCAGCTACTTTTTGGATTGCGTACCCAATATCATTGACACGGGCACCAGGTTTTACAACCTTCAATGCTTCCCAAAAAGCTTCCTCTGTGGCTTGAGCTAAAAGCTTAGCTTCTTTAGAAACCTCACCCACGAAGAATGTTCGTGCACAATCACCTTGATATCCACTCTTATCGATATTACCAATATCAATTTTAAGCAAATCACCTTCTTTTAGTACACGTTTGGAAGAAGGAATTCCATGAATTACTTCATCGTTTACACTGGCACAAATCGAACCAGGGAAACCTTCAAACCCTTTGAAAGAAGGAGTACATCCACTACTGCGGATAAACTTCTCACAAAGCTTGTCGATTTCCTTAGTAGTTACACCAGGCTTGATGAAGGGCTTTATGTAATCAAAGACAGGTCCTATTTTATGACCAGCTTCACTCAAAGCCTTCATTTCATCTAATGTCTTAACAATAATCACTACAGTTAGTCCTCTAACTTAGCAACAGCATCATCAATTTCTTTGTTACCTTCTTCGACAATTCCTGATGTTGTGTCGATGACACGCACAAGACCTTTCTTTGAATAGAAATCGATAATAGGAGCTGTCTTTGCTTCATACTCGGTCATTCTAGTCTTGAATGCCTCAGCAGTGTCATCCTTTCTTTGAATAAGGTTGGCACCACAATAATCGCAGATTCCATCAACTTTTGGTAATAAAGTCTTGATGTTAAATGAGGCTCCACACTTTGGACATACTCTACGAGTGACGATACGTCCCTCAAGAATTGAATAGTCGCAAGTGATCGACAATACTAGATTGATCTTTCTACCGAGTTCTCCCAATAACTTTTCCAAAGCAATTGCTTGGTCTAGTGTTCTGGGGAATCCGTCCAACAAGAATCCGTTCTCCGTGTCTTTTTTGAGAAGTCTCTCCCGAACGATACCGACAGTAATCTCGTCTGGGACAAGCTCGCCCTTATCTATAAACTCTTTGGCTTTAACACCCATAGGAGTTCCTTTAGATATGGCGTCACGGAAAATGTCGCCTGTTGAAATGTGGGGAATGTTGTACTTTTGTTCGATGTGAACACTGTGAGTTCCCTTACCCGCACCTGGGGGTCCCACAAGGATGATGTTCAATTGCCTGCTTGAACCGCTCATTCAATTTTTTCTCCTTTTTCCTCTATCTACTAAATTCTTACAGAATCTTGGAAAGATTTACCTGCAAGAATACCGTCCAACTGGTTCCAAACCTCGATGGCAACACCAACGACGATAATTAAACCAGACCCGCCCAAGGCCAAGCTCTGGGGGACGGCGCCCGAGAGTGACAACGCGATGGGCAGGCAGCAGATGACTAACAAGGCAGCTGCGCCTAAGAAAGTGACACGATTGACAATTTTTCCAATATAAGCTTCAGTCTCATTTCCAGGTCTTAATCCTGTGATATAAGTACCAGAGTTTTGGAAGTTCTCAGCAATACGTTGAGGATTGATTTGGATGTTTGCATAGAAGAATGAGAAGACGACGATTAAGAATAGGTAGATAATTAATCCCCAAGGGAACTCCCATCCTCCAGGCATCGAAGTCATCTTTTGATAATTAAATACATCCTCCATCTGAGTCACCCAACCAGGAGCATCGTTATTTCCTATGAATAAGGAAGCGATGATGGAAGGTGCCATCATCACTGACGAAGCAAAGATGATAGGCATAACTCCAGATGAATTAATCTTGATAGGCAAGAAAGAAGACTGGACAGATTCAGCACCTAATGCCTGAGAGGTATTAGAATGAGAAACTGGCAATTTTCTAACTGATTTTTCTGTAAATGTGACGAATACGACAATGAGGAAGAACGCTAAGAAATAAACGATAAGTTCGACAGAACCTTCGAGAATCAATGTAGCATTTTCGCTCGACAACTTCGAAGTGAAGAATGTTTGGAAAGCCTCGACAATTTGTTTAGGGAATGCAGCAACAATACCTGCAAAGATAATCATAGAAACACCGTTTCCGATACCTTTTTCAGTGATTTGATCACCCATCCACATCAACAACATTGATCCAGCTAGAAGATAAACAACAATCTTCACATATCCCCACGCAGAGGTGTCATTCATAGTTAAACCCTGACTATTTTGCATAGTCACTGTTATACCGTAAGCTTGGACAGCTCCGAGAACCAACGTGAGGATTCTGCTCACCATATTGATCTTCCTTCTACCAGTCTCACCTTCTTTAGACAGCTCAGTCAACACCGGTAAAACATCCATTGATAGTAGTTGAACGATGATTTGAGCAGTAATGTATGGCGAAACACCCAACGCAAAGACGGAGAAGCTAGCAAGTGCTCCTCCGCCCATAAGATTGAGTAATCCCAATGCGTCGGTACCAGAGAATGCATCTGCACTTAATGTAACACCAGGCACAGTTATAGCACTACCAATACGATAGACTAGGAAGATGGCAAACGTGAACATGATGCGATTTAATACATCTTTGTTCTTAAAGATAGCTTTAATTTTGTCTCCCACGATTGCCTCCTTCCACCTTTAAAGAAAAGGTTGTTTTAGATATGAAAGAACCAAAGAAAGATTATAAACTAATCTTCTTTGGTCACAGCCTAATTCTTTTCGGTTTATTTAGAAGCAACCTTAAGAGGAACGATTACAGCCTTACCACCATTGTCTTCGATTGCCTTAATAGCATTCTTAGAGAAATAGTTGGCTTCGACAGTAACATTCTTAACTTCAAGTTTTCCTTTAGCAAGAATCTTTACTCCATCGACTTGCTTTGCAAATCCTGCATCGAACCAGTCGACAATCTTAATGGTAGCACCATCACCAAATACATTGATCTTGTCAAGATTGATAATGCCGATTTCTACGCTGTTAAGAGAGTGGAATCCACGCTTAGGGAACTTACGGAACAAAGGGAAGTTACCACCGGTAAATCCAGGGCGCTTTCCACTTCCGGAACGAGCACGTTGACCCTTACGTCCACGGCCAGCTTGCTTACCATTTCCGGTTCCGATACCTTGACCACGACGGAAGTGTTTGTGGACAGATCCTTCGGCGACTTTGAGTTCAGAAAGTTTGTACATAATTACTTCTCCTCCTTGTCGGCTTTATTCTCAGACTTGTTAGACTTCTTAGGAGCAATACCATAACGAACTTCGTTGATTTGTTCTTGAGTCTTGAGTTGAGAAATAGCATCGATGGTAGCACGTACTACGTTGATAGGAGTACGACGGCCATAGACCTTGGAATAAATATTCTTTATTCCGACCAACTGACAGATGGCACGGACTGCACCACCGGCGATGACTCCAGTTCCATCAGGAGCGGGCTTGAGGAATACTTCACATACTCCACATTTACCACGGACTGCATGAGGAATGGTGTTACCCTTAACCAAGGGTACACGATAGAGAGTCTCGTGAGCATATTCAGTAGCCTTCTTGATAGCTGTAGGAACTTCCAAAGACTTTCCTTGACCGAAGCCAAAGCGTCCCTTTCCATCTCCGATTACAACCAAAGCGGCAAAACGCATATGCTTACCACCCTTAACAACCTTAGTAACCTTGTTAATAGCGACTACTTGGTTGGCAAAGGGGTCGGCTTGACGAACAGGACGTCCGCCTCTCTCTTGAGAGAACTTCTTTCCTTGTCCCTGAGGTCTCTTTCCCTCAGGACGTCCATTACCTCTGTTATTCGCCTGAGAAGCGTTGGCTTCTGAGGTGGCTTTCACGGCAGCCTGAGGTTCGGTCTGCTGAGCAATTTTTTCTTCTGCCATTTTTTATTTACCCTTTCGATGGTTAGAATTTGAGTCCACCTTCACGAAGTGCATCGGCCAAAGCCTTGATGACACCATGATAAAGGTAGCCATTACGATCAAATACGACATTCTCGACTTTAAGATCTTTAGCCTTTTGAGCTAAATCAGCTCCTACCTTCTTAGCATTCTCAACTGTAGCACCTTGCAAAGAAAGAGCTTCAGTTGAAGAATAAGCTAAAACCTTGGATGCAGTATCGTTGGTGTGTCCTTCGACAGTCACAGGCACATTGTCGATAACGAGTTGTGCAGAGAGATGTCTATTAGAACGGAAGACAACGATACGAGGGCAAGCCTCAGTTCCACGGATTCCATTTTGACGATGGGAACGGTGGATACGAGCCGCTTTCTTATCAAATATTGATTGCATGTTCTATTCTTCCTTTCCCTATTACTTAGCAGCTGCGCCAGCGGCACCCTTCTTCTTAGCAGAAGGCTGACGAATGACAACAACTTCATCCTTGTAACGAATACCTTTTCCGTGATAAGGCTCAGGTTTCTTGACATTACGGATATTGGCGGCTACTTGACCTACCAACTCCTTATCGATACCTTCTACCTTGATGGACATATTCTTTCCAGTGGAAATAACAACGCCTTCAGGAGGTACGATTGTATCGGCATGTGAGTGTCCGACGTGAAGAACAAGGTTCTTTCCTTGCATTTCACATTTGTATCCGACACCACGGATTTCCAAATCCTTGGAGAATCCATTAGAGACACCATCAACCATGTTTTGGATGAGTGCACGAGTAGTTCCGTGAATCATCTTCATAGAGATGGAATCATCAGGACGAGTTACAAGAAGCTCGGTTCCTTCGATTTTGACCGACAAATGCTTGTCGATGTTACGCTCCAAGGTACCCTTGGGGCCTTTGACAGTGACCTTAGTTCCGTCGAGAGTGATAGTCACTCCTGCAGGAATAGTCACAGGCTTTCTTCCAATACGAGACATAGATTTCCTATCCTCCCGATTACCAGACGTAGGCGAGTACTTCGCCACCGAGACGAGCCTTACGGGCGGAAGCATCAGTCATAACACCCTTTGAGGTAGAAATGATTGCGATTCCGAGACCGTTGATGACCTTGGGAAGGTTCTCCACATCGCTGTAAACACGAAGTCCAGGTGTGGAAATACGCTTCAATCCAGAGATTACGCGGTTTCCCTTTACATCATACTTAAGTGTGATGGTAAGGTTAGATTTATTATCGACTGTGCTCTTAGCATAATCAGTAATGAAACCTTCTTCTTTCAAAACCTTCGCAATCTGAATCTTCAGATTTGAGGAAGGCATGACAACTTTCTCATGCTTCAAGGCATTCGCATTACGAATGCGGGTGAGCATATCAGCTATAGGATCAGTGACCATGGTTATCCTCCTTAGATTACCAGCTAGCTTTCTTCATTCCAGGGATTTGACCTTTATAGGCCATCTCACGAAGACATATACGACAGAGACCAAACTTGCGGAGATATCCGTGCACTCTACCACAACGTGAGCATCTGTGATACTCTTGGCATTTGTGCTTCTTGGGTTTCTCGCATCTGAGAATCATGCTTTTCTTTGCCATAATTCCAATTCTCCTCTTTAGCGCTTGAAGGGCATTCCAAGAGCCTTTAACAAGGCCAAAGCGCCCTTGTCGTCATGTGCGGAAGTCACGATTGTGATATCCATACCCTGTGTACGAGCAATCTTCTCAAAATCGACTTCAGGGAAGATCATTTGTTCCTTGACACCCAAGGTGTAGTTTCCACGACCATCGAAAGATGTATCGGAAACACCGTGGAAGTCACGGACACGAGGCAAACAAATATTGACTAACTTATCGAAGAAATCATACATACGATTTCTTCTCAAAGTGACTTTGACACCAATGTCTTGTCCTTCACGAAGCTTGAAGTTTGCGATGGACTTTTTAGCTTTGGTGACAATAGGCTTTTGACCAGTGATAGCTTCCATATCGGAAACAGCCTCTTCGATAGCCTTGCTATCTGAAGTAGCCTTTCCAACACGCATGTTAAGAACAATCTTAACAAGCTTAGGACACTCCATAACATTGGTGAGATTGAGTTCCTTCATAAGTTGGGGAACAATCTCTTCTCTATATTGCTTTTGGAGTCTTTCCTCGACTACAGGTCTCTTGAAACCTTTTGTCGGATAAGCCTCATTGGCTTCAATTTTCTTTTCTTCTGCCATCGGGTCTATCCTCCTTACTTGATAATCGTACCGCTGTGCTTAGCGACACGAACTTTGTTGCCATCCTTGTCGAACTTGTATCCGACACGGCTGGGCTTTCCATCCTTAGGATCGACGATTGCCACGTTGGACACATCGATAGGAGCATTGATGGTAATGATCTTTCCCTGAGGATTGGCTTGGTCGGGCTTAACGTGCTTCTTGCGCTCGTTGACACCCTCGACGATTACCTGGTGGGTCTTAGGAAGAGCTTGGATAACTTTTCCCTTGGTTCCCTTATAGTTTCCGGCAATCACGATAACTTCATCGTTGGTTTTAATTTTCATATGTCTGTCTCCTTAGATTAGAGAACTTCCTCGGCCAAGGAGATGATCTTCATATAACCACCATCTCTGAGTTCTCTTGCAACAGGTCCGAAGACACGTGTTCCACGAGGAGTTCCATCGGAGTTGATGAGAACACAAGCATTGTCATCGAAGCGGATGAAAGAACCATCAGGACGTTGATATTCCTTCTTGACACGAACGATAACTGCCTTGCAAACATCACCCTTCTTGGCTTTTCCATCAGGAAGAGCGTCCTTTACGGAAACGACGACGATGTCGCCGATTCCAGCAGACTTTCTATAGAATCCTCCACAAAGGTGGAAAACTCTTACGCTCTTGGCACCGGTGTTATCGGCGACCACGAGATTAGTCTCATGCTGAACCATATTTTACTCCCCCTTAGAGATGACTCTAACAAGACGGAAGCGCTTGGTAGCAGAGAGAGGACGGCACTCTTCAATCTCTACTGTATCTCCAGGTCTTGCAATCTGTTGTTGGTCATCGACGTGATACTTCTTACGAACCTCGACGCGCTTCTTATAGACCGGATGGGTCTTATAATTTTTGACAGCGACGACGATAGTCTTCTCCATCTTGGAAGGAAGAACTTCACCGATAAGTCTCTTCTTTCCACCGATATTTTCTTCTGCCATAATTACTTAGCCTCCTTGTCTTTAGCGGCGACCTTGATTCCATGACGACGCTCACTCTCAACGGTAAGAGCACGAGCAATATCCTTACGGATAGCTGTAAGCTTCTTTCCATTATCGAGTTGACCCGACTTCTGCTGGAAGCGGAGTGTCATTAGGTTAGCCCTAAGTTCACTCACCTTAGCGGTCAAATCGGCATCAGAGAGCTCTCTAAATTCCTCGATTTTCATTTCAAAACAACCTCCTCACCCTTCTTGACCGGCTTGCTGGTAACATTGAGCTTGAATCCAGCCTGACGGAGTGCTTCTTGAGCATCTTTGTCGGAAAGTCCACCAACTTCAAACATGATGGTTCCCTTTTTAACTACTGCTGCCCAACCATCAATAGATCCTTTTCCGGAACCCATACGAACCTGAGCAGGTTTCTTGGTACGTCCAAGTTGGGGGAAGATTCTAATCCAGAACTTTCCTCCCTTTCTGGTGTAACGTGAGAGAACGATACGTGCAGCCTCAATTTGATGATCAGTCACGTAGTTTCCTTGAGTTGCCTCAAGTCCCCAAGTTCCAAAGGAGACCTTATTGCAGCGGGTTGCGACACCTTCATATGACCAACGGTGATTTCTACGCCAGGTCACTCTTTTAGGTTGTAACATGGTTGACTATTCTCCTTTCTTTTCATCACTGGGAACAGGAGCGGGAGCGGTTTGAGGACGTCCCTGACCTCTCTGTCCGTGGAAACGGGAATTGTTGCCAGCCTTGTCTTTGTTGAAAGGACGACGAGTTCCTTTTCTTTCATCTCTGGCAGCTCTCTCGCAAGACTTGGTCTCGTCGAATCCCTCAGGACGTGCAATCCAAACCTTGACACCGATGACACCATAAATAGTGTGAGCTTCAGCCAAGGAATAATCGATGTTCTGAGAGAGAGTCATAAGGCCCAAAGGTCCTTCACGATAGCTTTCAGTACGTGCGATTTCAGCACCGTTCAAACGACCACCGGTGGAAGTCTTGATACCTTTAGCGCCAGCGCGCATAACTCTTTGAATAGCCTTCTTTTGGACCATACGGAAGGAAGCACGATTCTCGATTTGATCAGCGACATCACGTGCGACCAATGTAGCATCCAAATTAGGATTCTTTACCTCGACGATGACGATCTTGATGTCGACATCTCCAGGCTTCTTGTTCTTAGGATCCAACTGCTTCTTTGTGACTCTACCATTGACAATCTTCTCGAGACCATTCTTGATGAACACGAGGTTTGCACCATCTTGTCCAAGAACGATTCCGGGCTTCATGACATGAATCACGACTGAGAGTTTGTCACTTCCAACACGAAGGATGTCAATTCTGGAAAGACCAGCATCCTTGATGAGCTTGCCGATATTGGCATTGCCCTTAGGAGCAACAGGAGCAACTTTAGCTCCATCTTCAGCCTTTACTTCTTCTGCAGGCTTAGTAGCAGGAGCAGCAACTTTCTTGGTAGCCAATTCTTTATTAGGAGTGGTCAAGAATTTACGAATTGCATTGTCTTGCTTAATATTCTTAGCGAAGGCACCCTTTTCGGCATACCACTGGCTGGACCAGCCACGGTTAATTCCGATTCTGAGTCCATTAGGATTTACTTTTTGACCCATTACTTGGTGGCTCCTTTCTTTTCCTTAAGAACAACTGTGATAGTGCACCAACGTTTAATGATAGGTGATGAACTACCTTTAGCACGAGGCTCGAAACGTTTCAATCTGAAGCTCTCATTTGCATAGATGGTTGCGACATAAAGCAAAGAGCCATCCATTCCGAAGTTGTTAGTAGCATTAGCTTCAGCAGCATGGAGAAGCTTGGTGATAGGCTCGACAGCAGCCTTGTTAGTGTTAGCAAGGATTGCGTAAGCTTGATCAAGTGTCTTACCACGTACTAAATCGACGACCAAACGGGCTTTTCTAGGAGTGATTCCCAAAGGGCCTGTGTGGGCGATAGCTTCAGTAACAACTTTCTTAGGAGCAACTTCAGTTGCTTTCTCCTCAACCTTCTCTTCTTTAACCTTATCTTCTTTTACTTCTTTAACCTTAGTAGCAACTTTCTTGCTAGTCTTGCTAGTCTTGGTAGCCTTAGTAGCTTTCTTAGTTACTTTCTTAGTTTCTTTTTCTTCAGCCATTGTCAGTTACCTCATTACTTAGAAGCTGGTTTTGCGGCTGCTTGATCAGCAGCAACATCTGCACCAGATCTGTGGTGAGTGAATGTTCTTGTAGGAACGAACTCACCAAGCTTATGACCGACCATATCCTCAGTGATATAGACAGGTACATGAGTCTTACCATTGTAAACTGAGATTGTATGTTCTACAAACTCAGGGAAGATGGTAGAAGCACGTGACCAAGTCTTGAGGATGGCCTTCTTGCCGGACTTATTCTGCTCACGAACTCTGTTCAAGAGACGCTCATCGCAGAATGGACCTTTTTTAGAACTTCTGGACATTTCTATTCAGCTCCTTTCTACTTGCCATTGCGACGACGCACAATGAGCTTATTAGACCACTTCTTAGCCTTGCGGGTCTTAACACCCTGACAACGCTTGCCCCAGGGAGTACGAGGAGCATCGTGACCGATAGGACACTTTCCTTCACCACCACCGTGTGGGTGATCGTTAGGGTTCATGGCGCTACCACGAACTGTAGGACGGATTCCTCTCCAGCGAGACTTTCCAGCCTTACCGAAGGAAACCAATTCCCAATCTTCGTTGCCTACTGCACCGATAGTAGCACGGCAGGCAGGCAAGAATTTACGAACTTCACCGCTCATCAATCTAAGAGTGACATACTTAGCATCGTGACCGAGAACAGTTGCAAAGGTTCCAGCAGAACGGCAGATTTGTCCACCCTTACCAGGAGTGAATTCCACATTGTGGACGATTTGTCCATCAGGAATGCTGCCCAATTCCATACTATTTCCGATTTGGACATCAACTGCCTTTCCGGAAACTATCTTGTCGCCGACATTCAAGCCCTTAGGGGCGAGAATATAACGCTTTTGTCCGTTTTCATAGCAGACCAAGCAAATACGGCAAGTTCTGTTAGGATCGTACTCAATTGTCTTGACTGTTGCTGTCAAACCATCGAACTCAGATCTCTTGAAATCGATGATACGATACTTTTGTTTATGACCACCACCCTTATGACGACAAGTGATGTATCCCTGGTTGTTTCTTCCACCGTTCTTCTTGAGTGTGGTGAGAAGAGCCTTCTCAGGAGCAACTTTGCTCAAACCATCAGTGGTGAGCAATGCCTGGTGTCGAGAACCGTTGTTTGTCGGTCTCAATGTTCTTATTGGCATTTCTTTATCCTCCTATATATTGGCTAATAAGCTATTTTCTATCTTCAGCAGCTACTTGGTTAGCAATCTTTCCAAGATCGAATGCTCTGTCTACATAGACATAAGCCTTCTTAAAGGGCTGACGATATCCGCGACGAGCTGACAATTTCTTGATAGGCATTGTCACGGTGTTCACCTTCTTGACCTTAACTTGGAACACAGCTTGAACTGCGGAACGAATCTCGGTCTTGTTGGTGTCATTTGTAACGCGAAGTGTAATCACGTTGTTAGTAGTGGCGAGCTTTTGGCTCTTCTCAGTTACGATCATGTAACGGAGAACTTCGTAATCTCTATCGGTAGGCTTGCGGAAGGTCAATTCTTCTTCCTTAGCTTCCTCGACAGGAGCATCTACTACTTTCTTTTCTTCTGCCATGGTTACTCACTCTCCTTTTCAGCACCCTCAGCTTCAGGAGCGATGAGTGCATTCTCCAAGATGATGAGTGATTGAGCATCTACGATGTCGTAGACAGACATATCACTTGCATCAGTAAGCTTGACGTTGTGGAGGTTTCTAGCGGCCAAGATGAGATTGGCATCTAAGTCACCCAAGACGATCAAAGTCTTCTTTTCTCCACCATTGATAGCTTCTAAGGCTTTGGCAAAGTCTTTAGTCTTATTTGATTCAAAGGGAGCCTTGGTAAGAACGATAAGTTCTTTATTCAAAGCCTTATCGGACAAAGCACTGCGAACAGCCAAATCATTGACTTTCTTGTTGAGCTTCAACTTGTAGTTTTGATTTCCACGAGGTCCGAATACGACTCCACCATGTCTCCACAAAGGTGAACGGATGTTTCCCATACGGGCGCGTCCAGTTCCCTTTTGCTTCCAAAGCTTCTTGCCGGAACCAGAGACTTCACTACGATTCTTAGTCTTAGCAGTAGCTTGTCTTCTGTTGGCTAAGTAAGTCTTGACAGCAGCTTGAACAGCGTAGGCGTTTTGTTCTTCTTCTGAAAGTCCGAAGACGAACTTGTCGAGAGAGACTTCGCCGATTTCCTTGCCGGAATAGTCGACGACAGGCCAATTCATAGTTTCAATTTCAGCCATTGTTCATTCCCTCCAATTACTTGCCGCCCTTACCACCGTGCTTCTGAGCACGAACGTTGGTCTTGGCGGTTTGCTTACCACCCTTAGCGGCGACGTTAGCCAAGGCCTTCAAGGTCTCAGGATCTGAGTAGTCGATAAGTGTGTAAGTGACAGGCTTGTTGATAGGCTTGACAGCCGTGCGAATCTTAACGATTGAACGGTTGGGGCCAGGAAGAGATCCTTTGATAAGGATGCAATTCTTTTCAGGCATGACTGCTACAACTGTTTGATTCAATACAGTTGAAGTGACATGTCCCATGTGTCCAGGCATAGGACGTCCCGGATGAATACGGTTGTTGCAACGTCCGTTGGTGGCCAAGGAACCGACTTGTCTGTGGTAGCCAGATCCGTGTCCCTTAGGACCGATCTTAGCGTTGTGACGCTTTACCATACCGGCAAAGCCACGACCCTTGGAAACACCAGTGACATCTACCAACTCTCCAGCCTTGAAGATGGAGCAATCGATTGAATCACCGACTTCATGTCCGTAGATTTCCTCTCCCTTCAATTCACGATATACGTAATGAGGGACAGTGTGGGCTTTCTCAGCGATGCCCAATTCGCTCTTAGTGGCTCTTTGAGGCTTCTTGTCTTCGTATCCGATTTGAAGAGCTTCATAGCCATCTCTTTCCTTAGTTCTCTTGAGAAGAACAACGTTAGGAAGGACTTCAACAACAGAGACAGGAATCATCAAGCCGGTCTTGTCGAACACGGAAGTCATTCCAATCTTGCGACCAATTATTGATTTCATATACTTCTCCTTCCCTACTGCTTGATATCGACTTCAACACCTGCAGGGAGTTCGAGAGTACTGAGAGTCTCGATTGTCTGCGAAGTGGGACGAACGATTTCAATAAGACGTTTGTGAGTTAAGATCTCAAACTGTTCACGTGAATCCTTATCAGTGAAAGGAGATCTTAAGATAGTGTAGAGACTTCTCTCGGTTGGAAGAGGGATGGGTCCTACAACTGATGCACCCGTTTTCTTAACAGCCTCGATGATTTTAGCAACGGTGAGGTCCAAGACCTTGTGATCGTATGCTTTGAGGCGGACACGGATGTTCTTAGAATTTGCCATGTTTTTTTCCTCCTTGCATGGAATCTATGTCCATGCGTTAGCTCGATGCGAATTACCTGAAACACATGACAACCTTTGTTGGCGTTTCAGCAACTTCGCACGTCACAGCTTCTAAGCCTTAAATGCTTAGCGTGGAGTAATATACTAGTATCGACAACAATAGTCAACAGTTTTTAAAAAATACTTTAAAAAACTTTTTATCCGATAAATACTGAACTTTTTAGCCATATTCCCATTTAAAAATTAAATTATTATCAAATTATTCTGACTATGAATTCTATAAGATGATTTAAATCATAAAAATGATTTTTCTATCCAAAATTATGTAAAAATAGCATTTGTTTTTCCGGAAGTATGGCTTAAAACTAGAAAATTCAAAGTCAACCCTAGTGGGCGTTTCAGCAAATTGAATTTACAAAAATAAAAATAGCGAGGTTTTCCTCGCTATTTTAATACTATTCAATACCCTTCTTGATTGAATTAGCTAATAAAGGTAGCTGTTCAGATCCAATCAAAGGTACTGAAGGTTCAAACGGAATTCCAATTCCATCGCCATCGTATCTAGGAATGACGTGGACGTGGAAATGAAGTACTGACTGACCGGCAGACTTACCGGCATTGGTGATAACATTTACACCTGTAGCCTTCAATTCCTTAATACAAGCTTGCGAAATGAGTTGAGCGACTGAATAAACATGTCCAATCACATCTCTAGGTGTTTTAGTGAAATCTTGGAAATGTTCTTTAGTAACAACCAAAGTATGACCTTTGCTCGCTGGATTTATATCCAAGAAAGCAATGACATCTTGGTCTTCATAGATTTTGTTGCACGGAATCTGACCGGAGGCAATCTTGCAAAATAGACATCCGTTATCTGCCATATCCCATAACTCCTATTATCTATTATATAGATTACTTATCGTCGTCAAATAAATCAGGATAGCTGGTCTTAAGGTAATCGTAGAAGGATTGGTTGTTGACAACAAAGCTGTTATCTTTACCGGCCAAGTTCTTCAACCAGTAAACAATTCCATCAGTCTTGTAGTTGCCATCGCTTATCATTTCATAAGCTGCATCCATAGCATTAGCTACAGCTTCACTGCCTTTACCTTCATTGGAAGTCTTAGAAGATCCCAAATTAGCATTGTTATAGTTGTACTCCATTTGGACAAATGTATAAGTACCACTATTGTAGAAGACAGGTGCAGAAACACTGCTCTCAGAAACAGTAGGGAAGTAGAACTTCAACTTCGATTCGGCGAGTGTGCTCTTTCCAGTGAAATCCTTCATCAATTCATCTTCGTTAGAATATTGAGTGAAGACACGATCAGTAACTGAAGAATCGACACTGCTCAATGAAGACTTGGAATAAATTCCTTCCTTGCGGATATCGTTCTTGAGTAAGGAATCAACCTTAGAAATCAATCCGATTTCGATATCTTGAGTCTTAGATGAAGAGAAATCATTATATTGGGTTTGATCCTTCTTGATTTTTGCCTTGTAATAGTTGTCGACGATTTGATCGAACAATGTATCGATCTTATTGTCAGCTAACCATTGCTTTTGAGTATTAGACAAATAATTCTCATATTGATCATTCCAACCATAGAAATAAAGTTTTTCATCTTTATTTGAGCCATCTTCTAATAAGGCTTTACCATCAGTTGTATAGATTGCATTCTTCTTGTCTTCATCATCAAATGCACCAATTCCATTCCAAAGTCTTTCCATCTCTTCAAGAGGTTTGCCTTCGTAGCTAGGATCGACAGCACCACTCTCAACATAATGGTTGTAATAAGCGTTGATGAACTTTCTTGCAGCACCAGTGATATCTGTTCTATCAGTAATAGTCAAAACATTGAGCTTTTGCATGTTAGCCAAAGCGATGTTACCAAACTTTTCGTTATAGATATATTGAGCAGTAAGTTTGTTTCTGATTATATCAGGATATAAAGAATCTTGGATGTATTCGGTGTAATCAGCACTACCCTTCTTGTCTTGACCATCAGGAGCAGAGAAGATTTCATCAAATGACATATTAGCATTAACTACTTTCATCTCGTTGTAATTCAAAGTGGTTTGAGCAATATCTCCACCCTTCTTTGCTTTGAGATCAGTCAATTGATCCTTTTCAATCTCTCTGATGAGTTTGTTCTCATCAAAACGATTATCTTTGTTATAGCTTCCACCAGTGACTTTTTCCTTCAAAGTCTTCTCACCACGAGTCTTGAGCTCTTCACCAATGCCTTTGAAAGTCATGGTGCTCTTTTGGTCTGTGGTAGTAGCATAGTAAGTCTTGATAGATCCATCAGTAGAATCATTAGCGACAGATGAATTCAACTTCAATACTTTAGACTCGTCTTTTCTATCCTTGATTTCACCATTAGAAGCTTTTTGAGCGACAGTGAGTAAGAGGTTATTCAAAGCTGTATCGTTTGCATCAGTGAAATTAGTGTAATATTGATCTTTTGTATTGAAATTAACGTTTTCTACAGTTCCACCTTCAATCGAAGCTAATTGATCAGCATAATCCTGAGGAATATTAGGCTTTTCGATAGATGAACAACCGACCAAGGAGAAGCATCCTAATACGACACTAAGTACTTTTCTAATATTGTTTTTCATGGTATCAATTCCCCCTCCGATTAGTCAGAACTTGAATCATCACTAGATGAATCAGTGGAAGATGAACTTCCACCGGATGTTCCAGATGAAGTGATGTATTCAGGGTTCAATGTGATCTTACCTGAAGCATAACCAGTGGCGAGTGTTACATCGTTGGTTGTGTAATAGAATGTAGATTCATTTGATGCATCATAGTTCTCAAGTCTAACTTCATAGACACCGTTCTTGAGTTGATGTGTTGTATCAAATGCATCACTCTTAGCGACGATATACTTACCGATGATAGCCTTGTTGAAGGAATAGATGGATGAATATCCAAGTGTTCCGAAGAACTCATTATCGTAATTTTCAATCTGATAACGTAATCCTTTGACATAGCTAAGCCAAGCACTGTCATAAGTCTCTTGTGAAGAGATATTGTTAGAAGCGATAGCTTCTTCTACATACTTCTTAACAAGTGCATCGTTGGCATCGCTGAGCTTAACTGTATGACCATCAGCCAAAGCCTTGTTCTTGATGTACTCGTTTTTAGCATAAGTGGTACTAGAATCTCTAGATGAGATGTTGTCATCGATGATTTTATCCTTACGAGAATTGTAAGAGCTGGTAGCATTTGTACCATAATCGATGTAGTTGATGTAGTTATGGGTCTTGAACTTACCACTATCATCTCTCTCAGTAGCTGTATTCACATCCAAGGTCAAGTAATCTCTCATATCAGTTGAAGTGAAAGGATTCTTAATGACTGACATGAAGTGGACACCTTCGTAAGATGATGAAACACGTGTTACGAGAATAGGAGTTGAAGTTCCGACACCGGTCTTGGTCTTATCGTCGAAGACAATCTTGCAATCAGTCTCAGTCAAAGTGACTGGAGAAACTGAAGGAACGCCGTTCTTGACAGTTTCCTTCAAGACCTTAATCTTTCCGTTGACCTTAGCGAGGCTTGCATCGCTCAAAGATTTGTTGTTGCTGTTGTTATAAGCCAATGTCAATTGTTCGACAACATCCTTAGCATCATCCAAGCTGATGTTGTACTTGTGGACAAGGGATTGAGCTTGTTGATCAGCAGAAGAGCCTAAGCTTGCAGGATTCTCGACATAGATGAGTCCAAGTCCATGATAGTTGTAGTTGTTAGAGAACAAAATATTTCTCGGATAGTTCTTTGAGTTTCCATTAACTACTTCGACTCTATTGTCGAAAGCAGAAGTGGCATCGCTCATCTTGCCCATGACCAAGGTTTCAAGGTAAGAAGAACCATAGACATCATAGTCGATAGAATCAGTTCCATTGGTGAGCAATGATCTAGCCATAGAACCATCAGTAGTGTTGCTTGAAGGAAGAAGTCCATCTTGAGCATTCTTATTGACAGTAGAGCTGGTATCAAAAAGCATATCCCAAGCATAGGTTCCAAAACGGAATTCATTAACCAAAGTAGTTCCACCAATCTTGTTCATCAATCCTGTGTCACCATAGTTTGAAGCAGATCCAGTGTCATCAGTCTTTTCAAGAGCAATTTGTCCATAGCTGAGGTTGTTTGAATAACCATCATCATTACTTCCAGAAACACCCAATTGTTGAACTATTTCAGAAAGCTTCTTAGCCTGGTCTTCTGTTACTTCACTACGGAACTTATCCGAACCATCAACTTTTACCAGGATGTGACGCATATGGTATGGATAGTTCTCACCGATATATTGGTCGAGAGGTGAAGAAGCGGTCAAAGAGGAGTTGGAGTTGAAATAAGCGGCATAATCTCCATTTTTATCACTGGCATCAGCAGAGATAAACTCTTCATCCTTAAATCTATCATCGAGATTGCTTTTTTGTTGGTCGAGATAAAGCTTATTTCTATATTGCTCTTCAGTGTCTACACCAGCAGACTCCAAAAGCTTTTCCTTCTCTTCCTTGACAGATGTCTTGTTAGAAGTTGCGTTGGATTCAGCTTTTTCTTCATAATCAGTCTTGTACTTAGCATTTACTGCTGCTTCCATAGAAGCGGTACGAGGCTCAGCCATTTGAATATAAATGTTGTTTAAAACATCATACAAAGCAGAAGCGGACTTTGATGTTCCACCATAGGCTGCAAATACATCATTAAGAGAGATGGTCTTTCCATCAATCGTAATCATGTTATCTAGTTGCTTTGAAAAGTGGCCAGTGCATGAAGTCAATTCTAAAAGTGTGGCCAAAGTGAGGAATAGATAACTTTTTTTCATATCAAAAAAATACCTCCTGGTAATTTTGTGCTTGTCTATTCTAAAACCGACCTTTGATATATACAAGATTGAATATTTAAAACCATAAATTAAACCTCTAGTAGCCTCTCGGTTTCTTAAATGTTAATTTTTTCTTAATTTTATCGACCAATGTGTATATAATCAACGTCGTTATGAGTAATGCAAAAGTAAAAATCACACCTGAGATCATCGCAGTAGCATCTCAAAAAGGCGGTGTAGCTAAGACTACAACCGCTGTAAATTTAGCCTCTTGCCTAGCGGATTATGGCAAGAAAGTTTTATTGATAGACTTAGATCCACAAGGACATTGTGGTAGAGCTACTGGATTCGACCCCGAATTATTGAAAAGAACATCCTACGATTTGTTTTTTCATCCACAGGATCCAAAGAAATTGATAAGAAGAACATCATATAAGAATTTTGATTTGATAACTTCAAATTACAAGTTAGCTTCTCTCGAATTAGATATGCTGGCCAAAAAAATAACTCCAGATTACGGAGATTTAAAAGATACAGTCAAGATTCTTTCTGAAGGATATGAATATGTCTTAATAGACTGCCCCCCATCAGTTTCATATTTGACTATCAATGCTTTAGCTAGTTCAACTTCTGTGCTGATTCCTGTCCAATGCGAGTACTTCGCGTTGGAAGCAGTCTCCAGAGTCATCTCAGCTATAGCAAATATTCAACATGGAATCAATCCTAAACTTGATATTCTTGGAATCCTATTGACTATGTACGATTCACGCTCGAGATTATCTACCGAGATTCTCACCGAAGCAAACGATCTATTCAAAGGAAAGGTGTTCGGAACACCCATTCCTAGAACGATATCGTTGTCCGAATGCCAATTGAAAGGAATTCCTATCAACCATCTAAGACCAAACTCCAAAGGAACCTTAGCATATAAGGTCTTAGCTAGAGACGTGATGGAATATATCAAAAGGAAAAAAGAAGAAGACAATCAATAAAAAAAGAGGCTCGACGGCCTCTTTTCTTTTACATTTCTTTATCCGTGTATGAACATCGCATCACCGAACGAGAAGAACCTGTACTTCTCTTCGACTGCATGTTTATAGGCATTCAATACATGCTCTCTTCCAGCAAAAGAAGACACCAGCATGACTAGAGTAGATTTAGGAAGGTGAAAATTAGTAACAAATGCATCTACAGCCATCCATTTGAATCCAGGATAGATAAATAATGCTGTATCGCCACTCATACCTTTAAACTTACCATTATTTAGATGAGCTACTGTCTCTAATGTTCTTATAGAAGTAGTTCCAACTGCAATTATTCTTCTACCTTCTTCTTTAGCCTTATTCAATTTATCAGCGACTTCCTGAGACATAGTGAACCATTCAGAATGCATATGATGCTGACGAATGTCATCAGTCTTGACAGGTCTGAAAGTTCCTAATCCGACATGCAAAGTAACATCTAAAACTTCTATTCCCATGCTTTTGATCTTATCGAACAATTCTTCAGTGAAATGGAATCCGGCAGTAGGTGCTGCTGCGCTTCCTTCAACTTTAGCATAGACTGTTTGATATCTATCGTTAGGAGCTACTTGAGACTTGATATAAGGAGGAAGAGGCATCTTTCCAAGCTCATCTAACACTTCCATGAAGATTCCTTTATATTCAAATCTAAAATGTCTCAATCCTTCATCCAACACCTCAGTGCATATAGCTTTGAGTTTTCCATCACCAAAATCGATAACAGTTCCAAGTTTTACAGCTTTGGCATTACCTACCAAGCATTCCCAAATATCAGCTCCTTCTTCTTTTAATTGTCTTAAAAGCAATACTTCAACCTTAGCCTTGGTCTCTTCTTTGATTCCAAACAATCTTGCTGGAATGACTTTGGTGTTGTTTCTGACAATTACATCGCCAGGTTTTAAATATTTCAACAAATTCTTAAAGTAAGGCTCATCGACCCACTCACCAGTATTTTTATCCAAGACCAATAACTTAGATTCATCTCTTTTCTTTGCTGGAGTCTGAGCTATCAATTCCTCAGGTAAATCGTAATCGTATTCTTTAAGATCATAGATGTTGTATCCAAATTCTTTAATAGCCTTCTCTACAGCCTCATCATCTTTAACTAAATTCTCGTGTGAGACAGTTCCTATATCTTTCTCTTCCATTTTAAAATCCTCTTTCATTTCCAAAATCTTTCATAACCTGATTCTTATAATCCAAGAATCTATCTTCTTCAATTGCTTTTCTTGCGCCTTCAACGATTCTAATAATAAAACGAATGTTATGTATAGAGCAAAGCCTCAAGCCAAAGCCTTCATCACATTTGATCAAATGATGGATATAAGCTCTAGAGAAATTGTTCTTACATGCATAACAGTCACAACCTTCTTCGATAGGTCTTGTATCTTCGATATATCTAGCACTCTTTATATTCAGTCTTCCATGACTGGTCATAAGTGCACCATGTCTTCCTAATCTTGTAGGTAAGACACAGTCGAACATATCGACACCTTTCATGATTCCATCGAGAATCATATCGATGGATCCCACGCCCATCAAATAACGAGGCTTCTCCCAAGGCAGATACTTCACCGCATATGAGACCATCTGATATTCAACTTCTCTAGGCTCTCCTATAGAAGTTCCGCCGATGGAATATCCATCGAAAGGAAGACTCGCCAATTCTTGTGCACATCTATTTCTCAAGTCTTCAAAAGCACCACCTTGAACAATTCCAAATAGAGCCTGATCTTGTCTTGTGTGAGCTTTAAGACATCTTTTTGCCCATCTCAAAGTTCTTTCCATGGATTGCTCCATATATTCATGAGTTACGGGATAAGGCGCACATTCATCAAAGCACATCGCAATATCAGCTCCTATCTTTTGTTCTAGATCCATAACTGATTCAGGCGTGAAATGCAAAGTACTTCCATCTAAATGAGACTTAAATGTAATTCCTTCCTCTGTAATTCCTTTATTCTTAGCCAAACTCCAAACTTGAAATCCACCGGAATCAGTGAGCATAGGTCCATCATAATGCATGAACTTCTGAACTCCACCCATCTTTTCAACGAGATCTGCTCCGGGTCTCAACGATACGTGGTAGGTATTAGCTAAAATGACACCAGACCCACAAGCCTTGACTTCTTCAGGGCTTAAATACTTGACTGTCATCAAGGTTCCAACCGGCATGAACATAGGAAGCTTCACATCACCATGGTTGGTATGCAGTATTCCTGTTCTTGCTTGACAATGTGCATCTTTATGTAATATCTCTAAACCAAAGCCTTGTGCACCCATAAATATCTCCTTACAAATAACCAAGCACTAATTTTAAAACATTTTCGTCTTCTTTTATACTAATTTGAAAAAGAACTATGTGCATAGTTTATTCTTATCGATTATACTAAAGTATTGGAAACGGAGGAAACGAGATGACTGATAAAGAAATCATCGAAGCCGAAGAGAAGAGAAAAGCCGAATTCAAAGGTAAGAATGTTGTATTCATGGATCACCCTTTGATTCAACACAAGATTTCAATCCTTAGAAACGAAACTACCGGAACCAATGAATTTAGAAAGTTGGTCGAAGAGATAGCTCGTTTGGAAGGATACGAGGCCTTGAGAGATTTACCTTTGGAATACGAGGAGACAAAGACTCCAATAACCACAACTTTGACTCCTTATATAGCTGGAAAGAAGCTCTGCCTTGTACCTATCCTTAGAGCAGGTCTAGGAATGGTCGAAGGATTGTTGAGCTTATGTCCTACAGCCAAAGTCGGATTCATCGGAATGTATCGTGATGAAGAGACAAAGATTCCTCATGAATACTATTGCAAGATTCCTTCACCAATCGAGCAAAGAACAATAGTTTGTCTAGATCCTATGCTTGCAACAGGTGGAAGTGCATGTGATGCCATCGAAGACATCAAGAAACGTGGTGGAAAGAAAATAAAGTTCCTTTGCATCATCGCAGCACCTGAAGGGTTGAGAAAAGTAACTAAAGAACATCCTGATGTGACATTCTATGTCGGACATCTCGATGAGAAGCTCAACGATAACGCCTACATCGTCCCAGGTTTAGGAGATGCAGGTGATAGAATCTACGGAACTAAGTAGTTAAACAAAAATAAAATAAAATGTCTGGATAGCATCCAGGCATTTTTATTTTTTTAAAATTTAGCTATTTTAAATTTGTAAACCCTTTCACAAAATTAATGCGGTACCGATAAAAATTTTTTTATTTTATTTGATTAATTTTTCTTGCTTTGGTTTAAACTTATTGACGTCGAAGGTAATTCGATAGAGCAAAAAGGAAAAGCAAAAGGAATTAGGCAACGAAATTCGTATGCAATTCGTTGCCCTTTGTTTTCAAAGGGAATTGAGGAAAGTCGTATGTTACTTCGGAAATTCCCAACATACTCCGGAGTGGGTAAAGTCGTGTGTTAAAAAAAGAGGTTAGGAATGCCTCTTTTTTTTACGTTTCAATCTTAATTCTATAAATAAAAAAACGAAGAATTAATAATTCTTCGTTTTTTATTACATTCTTATTCGATTGAAATTGTTTTAAGCTGCTTTTTCTATATAAGCAGTGATTTCAAAGGCGGCATTATCTTTTAAGCATTCTTTAAGATGCTTTAATCCTGCTATATATGAATCAACTCCCTTAGGATCGTTCAATAAAGATGGGTTTTGACCACCAAAATAACTTCCCCAAGCTAATTTTCCACTATAAGTTATAACATTACTACTTTTAGGATCTGTTTTTGCATCACCACTACTTGGACTAAATCCAGACTTGCTAATTGTTCCAATTGTTGTTTTTTCAGGAGGAAATTCGATGTATGTATTTTTAGCATCGTTTATATTCAATTTATCAGTAAAGCTAAAATTTATATCGAAACTTTGATCACCTAAAGATGTGAAGTTGAATGCCTCATCATTAGCAGTATTAAACGTTAATTTGAAATTAAAATCCAACACTTCTTCGGATGCAATTCCAGAATAACTTATGTATGTTCCTTTTGTGCTAGGTCCTAATTTGATTGTTGAATTGGAAGAAGCAGTAACATTAAATAATCTATTATCCACAACATCATCAACAGTGACATCCACATTGGATTTGGTACTAATTTTTTGAGCACCAATTACCCAAGAAGAGAAACCAACACTAGCAGCAGTTAGACAACCCAAAGCTAAGATGGAAGCTAAAATTACTTTATTATTTCTTACTTTCTTCTTCACAGTGTTTATTCATCTATTTTTCATAAACAAAAGTAGCAGTTAACGTTAAGGTGCCTGCTTCTAAAGCTGTCTTCATTGTTTGAAGCTCTTGCATAGCATTTTTATAGTATTCACCCGAGTTTTGGCTCCCTCTTCTTTCTTTGTAGAATTTACTAGGAGCTTTATCACCAAAATAAGAACCCCAAGTGAAAGAAAATGTTTTATCAGGATTATTAGGTGTATCATTTATATCATAAATCTTTCCAATCTTTCCATCTTCATTAGGATAAGAGGTTGGTAAAGTGACCTCAAAAGATTCATTTGTTGTTGCTAATTTTATATAATTCCAAGACGATTCTGCTTGTCCACCTCTCACTCCAACCAAATCATCAGTTACCAAATTTTTATCATCTTTTGCTGCTACATCTTTTTGAAGCTCAAAAGCAATCTTTAAATTTGTTTTATCCTTGAGTGAATTATAAAAATCTTCTCCAACAACGATATTCAAATCTTTTATTTTTATATTCCAATTAACCTTATCAGTATCTTCAGTAACAAAAATTCCATTGTCATTTTCATCTAAACTAAAAGTTAACTCTACTGAATTATCTTGGGCTGTATCAACACCAATATAAACTTGACCATCACCATCGAGAAAAGGCAAAAGACGAGGGGCAAAAAAAAGAAAGATTGGAAGACCAACATGGAAGCCAGGGCCAAATCAACCGTGGTAAAGTATGGTGATTTCAAACAAGAAATACCACGGAAACAAATAACGTCATAGTGGCAGGGGGATATCATCTAATTTCGCCTTCAAAATAGACTAATTATTAGTTCTGATACGTAAGCGTAAATTTTGTCCCGTTCGAACCTCCTGGTTAGATTATTCGTAAATCCATCCAGGTTGTCGAATGTAAAAATCTTTTACGCTTACATATCAAAAAATAAATCAGAATTGATTATTTTTACAAAAAAAATCTGATACCGAAGTATCAGACATAAATACAATAATGGTGACCCAAACGGGATTCGAACCCATGAATAATGCCTTGAGAGGGCACCGAGTTAAACCGCTTCTCCACTGGGCCAGCGATAAACTATTTAATCATAATTGCTTTTTTATTTCAACTGGTTTTTATCGCTTTCTTCATCATAGTCGGGATTGCTATCTTCTTTTTTAGCACGAGGAAAAGTTTTCTCGTATGTTTCCTTCATATTTTCATAAGCGACATGAGTATAAATGGATGTAGTTTCAATAGAAGAATGACCCAATAATTCTTGTATCGTTCTTAAATCCGCGCCTCTATTTAACATCTTAGTAGCAAAAGAATGTCGAAGCATATGGGGATGAATTTTTCCATACAATCCTGTTTTAGCTTCGATTTCATCCAATATATATTCCAGCCCTCTAACAGTCATCTTATTTCCTTGGGAGTTCAAAAATATATATTTAGTGTCTTCTTTTAACAAGTCCTTTCTAAGACCATTTATATAATTAAGCATTGATTCCTTAGCTGAATTAGTGAAAGGAACTAGTCTATCCTTGTTTCCTTTTCCTGAGACCTTCATTATCCTGTTGTCGAAGTCTACTTGATTGAATGTCAGATTGACAACTTCACTAGCCCTAAGACCAGAAGCAAACATTAACATTAACAAGGCTTGATCTCGATCTTTCAATTTATCAGTTCTTTTTTCATTCGCAGTTAATAAAGCATCTATTTCTTTTTCAGAAAAGAAATCAGGTAAAGCATGAGTTGCTTTAGGGGAATGAACATACTCAAATGGATCTGAATCTACTTTCTTTTGAAGATACATCCAAGCATAGAAAGATTTCAAAGAAGACATCTTTCTTTTTATAGATCTCTTTCCTATCTGTCTTTCAGTTAAATCTAAAATCCAAGATTTAACATCGTCGACTTTAATATCTTTGAATATCTTACCTAAGCCTCTAATAAATTTTGTGAAATCACAAATATCGAAAGAATAAGAGCTAACTGTATTGGATGAATACCTTCTTACATTCAAAAGATAATCTTGAAATTCAGAAAGTTCTTTTGAATTACCATCTTCTATTATATATGAAGATTTTTCTTTACCCATTCATCTAATTTTCCTAACGATTCATCTCTCAATAGTTGATGATCTTTACGGCTATGTGTCGTTGCAATAATTCCAAAGGTAGCATTCATCGGTGCAAAATGATTTGGTGAAGACATAACCAAATAATTAGCTAAGCTTCCCATCAAAGTATTTACAGGAATATATTCCACTTTATCATTTGATAATCTTTGATAAACATAACAAGCAGCTAATATACCCATAGCTGCACTTTCACAGTACCCTTCTACTCCACTCAATTGACCAGCTATATAAATATTAGGATCATTCTTCAAACGAAGTGTTCTATCCAAACAAGAAGGAGCATTAACGTATGTATTTCTATGCATAAGACCAAATCTAGCATATTTAGCATTTTCTAATCCGGGAATAAGGCCAAAGACTCTCTTTTGCTCTGGGAAAGTTAAGTTTGTTTGAAATCCAACAGGACTATAAAGGCTTCCTGCCACATCATCTTGTCTCAACTGAACTACAGCAAATGTATCAGGTGGGCAATTGAGTCCAACTGTTTTTAAAGGACCATATCTAAGAGTCATAGGTCCCCTTTTAGCCATCACTTCCAAAGGCAAACAACCTTCAAAATGATCGAAATCATGCAATATAGCTCTTTGAGCATTGATCAATTCATTATTGAATTTCTCATATTGTTCCTTGCTCATAGGAATATTCAAATACTTTCCTTCACCTTTTCCGTATCTAGATCCTTCAAACATCCTTGAAGTATCAATGGAAGATTTAAATATTAAAGGAGCTGCAGCATCAAAGAAAGAAAGCATAGATTTTCCAATCTTTTCAGCTAAGAAATTTGATAATCCATCCGAAGTCAAAGGCCCAGTACATACTATTGTTAATATTCCATCATCTGGAATAGATTGAACATCTTCATCGACAATTTCTATATTCTTATTAGACTTAATAGCATCAGTTATATACTTGCTAAAAACATCTCTGTCTACTGCTAAATCTTGACCAGAGGGAACCTTTGCTATTTTGCTAGCTTCAATGACAACACTTCCTAATCTTTCCATCTCACCTTTAAGTATTCCAGGGGCAGAAAGAGGATCTTCTGATTTTAAAGAATTCGAGCAAACAAGTTCAGCGAGGTGATCTTTATCGTGATGAGCCTTGCTCAATTTAGAAGGCTTCATATCGATGAGTTTTACTTTTATTCCTAAACGTGCCAAAAGGAGGCTGGCCTCACTTCCGGCCAAACCTCCTCCGATGACACGAACATATGATTTATCGATGTTCATCGCCATATCTATTTTTATTCCTCTTCTTTTTTAGCTTTCTTTGTCTTTTGAATATATCTACAACTTGGATAATTAGAGCAAGCTATAAACTCACCAAATCTTCCATGCTTAGAGATCAATTTACCTTTGTGACACTTAGGACATTCGGGTGCATCTTCAGGAATAACAACTTGTTTTTTAGTTTTTTCTTCCTGGCCTTCTATATATTTACACTTGGGATATGAAGAACAACCAATGAATTCTTTTCCTCCATAACCTTTACGTTTTACCAAAGGAGAGCTACATTTAGGACAAATTTTTCCTTCGACAATCTCAGGTTTTTCCTTTTGAATAAACTTACATGTAGGATAATTTGAGCAAGCGACAAATTGGCCATACCTTCCTTTTCTAATAACTAAATCCGCTCCACAGTTAGGGCATTTCTCGCCTGTCTTAACATCAGGAAGCTTCTCCATATCTTTTTCAGCTTTATCCATACAAGTGGAGAAGTCAGAGTAGAATGAAGTCAACAAATCATGTCTAGATGAATTTCCTTCACTGATAGCATCAAGTTTGTCTTCCATTTCAGCTGTATATTTAGCATCCATAAATTGAGGGAAGAAATCTTCAAGCTTCTTGACAGTCAACTCTCCTTGCTCAGTAGGAGAAAGAACACCTTTTTCAACTGTGACATATCCTCTTTCTTCCAAGGTTGAAATCGTAGAAGAATAAGTTGAAGGTCTTCCAATTCCTTTTTCTTCCATCAATTTAACAATTTTAGCTTCGGTGTATCTAGCTGGAGCCTTGGTAAAGTGCTGAGTCTTAGAGATCTTATTACAAGCTATAGTATCTCCTTCCTTCAAACTAGAGAAATCTATGGCTTTAGCAGTCTTACTCTCATATTGTCCATAAACCTTTGAATAACCTTCAAACTGTGTAGTAACTGAATCCGTCGAGAAAATATATCCGTTTCCATTCAATTTCAAAGTGACTAGCTTTTCAATTCTTGGAGCCATTAAAGAAGCTATCGCTCTGTTATAAATCAAAGAATAAACATTATATTCATCCTTAGATAAATATGGTTTAACTCTCTCAGGTGTCATATTTACATCAGTAGGACGAATGGCTTCATGAGCATCTTGAACCATTTCGGATTTCTTTGATGTTACATGAGCATGCCCGACAAATGAAGCACCATATTTTTCTTTGATGAATCCTTCGCCTGCAGCTATGAATTCAGGTGCCAAACGATTGGCATCAGTACGCATATAAGTGATTAAACCCACAGCATTTCCTTCGATTTCCTTACCTTCGTAAAGATGCTGAGCAATCAATTGAGTCTTCTTTGTAGAATAACGGAATTGGTTAAACGACTCTTGTTGCATAGTTGAGGTTGTGAATGCAGGCTTAGGCTCTCTACTTCTAGAAGATTCTACAATAGAATTAATGATGAAGTCTTTAGGTAAAGCAGCTTCTATAGCATCGGCTTGCTCTTGATTTGTAATCTTGACAGGCTTGTCTTGATAAGAACTCAAATTAGCTTCTAAGTTCTTAGGTCCAAAAGAACCTGCAATCTCCCAGTACTCTTCCGGTTTGAAGTTTCTAATTTCGTTCTCTCGATCGACGATAAATCTAAGAGTTACAGATTGAACTCTTCCAGCTGAACGAGATTTAATCTTCTTATGAAGAAGATAGGAAAGACGAAATCCCATGATTCTATCAATAATACGTCTTGTCTCTTGTGATTCGACCAAGCTCATATTTATCAATCCAGGATTTTGGCTAGCTAATTTTATAGCGTTTTTTGTGATTTCGTGGAACTGCCAACGAGGTGTGGATTCAACAGGAAGTTTGAATTCATTTGCCAAATGCCAAGCTATAGCTTCTCCTTCGCGGTCAGGGTCGGTTGCCAATATGACTTCATCTGACTTGCTAATAGCTTTTTTCAATTCTTTGACTACTTCTACCTTGTCTGGTTGAACTACATAAGTTGGCTTGAAATCATTCTTTACGTCTACTCCTAAACCACCAGGACCGGTGGTGGCAAGGTCTGAAATATGACCGACACAAGCCATAACTTTATAGTCAGGTCCTAAAAATTTACCTATAGTTTTTGATTTTGTTGGAGACTCAACAATTACTAGTTTCATAAGTTATCCCCCTAAAAAGCCTACCTATTATTTAAATATAAGCCCCTTTAGTCAAGAGGTAATTTTTCATATATCATCCTTAATACCTATAAGGTATTAGAAATTTTTATTAAATTTCATTTACCAACAAATCTGCTATATCTTGTCCACAAAGGACAGGATTTGCTCCATCTCTTATCAACTTATTAGTCAATTGTTTTTCTGCTCTTATATCTCTAGGAACAGCCATTATCGTTTTTCCTTGATCTATTCCATAACCGACAGAAATGGAAGTTCCACTTCTTTCATCACCTTCTATGACTAATATCGCATCACATATCCCGCTAATCAATCTATTACGCATCGGAAAATGTTTACTCTCTGGAGGTTCTAAGCAAGGGTATTCGCTCAAAAGTAATCCATTATTCGTTTTACAATAGTCATAGATATCTTTTGATGACAAAGGATAAACTGATTCAATTCCAGCACCTGATACACCAATGACTTTTCCACCTTTATTCATCGCTTGTCTCATCGCAATACTATCTATTCCCATAGCACAGCCTGATACTATAACGATATCAGGCATTATATCCAACAATTCATTTATGAGTTTTTTGCAGATATAATCTCCATATTGACTTACTTTTCTAGACCCTATCACTGCTAAAATCTTTGGACTTGATAATAGTTTCTTATTTCCATGTGTATATACACAAAGAGGTGGATTAACAATATGATTCCATTTGTCGGGATAGTCTTGATCCTTGAACAGTATTAAATCTCCTTTAACCTTACTATAGCATTTATATATTTCTTCAGGATTAACCTCTTTTTTATCTTTCATCTCTTTCAATATTCCAGACCAATCTCCTTTTTCTCTCATCGATAAAGCCAACAAAAATTCATTACGCATTAAAAATCTCCTCTCATAAGAAATGAGAAGGAGATTGTCGTTTTCATAAGTGAATTCTAAATTTATTGATGATAGCCTTTCTTTTCCAAAGCTAATTTAACTGGTTTATAACTTTCTCTATAGAGCCCTTTTATAACACCGTTAGACATCAGCACTTCCATATGAGCTTTGGTAGGATAACCTTTATGTTTCTTAAAAAGATATTCTGGATATTGTTTATCCAATTCTTCCATATAATGATCTCTAGTTACTTTAGCCAAGATTGAAGCAGCTGCAACACATTGAGAAGTAGCATCTCCTTTAGGAATAGCTAAAACTGGAATATCGGTATGAAGTTTCATATAGTCTGTAACTATATAATCGACATTCAATTGTTTTTTTATATCTTCTAGACATAATTCCATTCCTAATCTAGAAGCTTCCAAAATATTAATCTCATCTATTTTTTCTGGACTTATAAGTTGAACGCTATATGCCAAAGCTACTCTTTTTATCTCTTCGAACGCTTTTTCTCTTTCTTTGGGAGTAAGTTTTTTTGAATCATCTATAAAAGGAAAATAATAATCTCTGGGTAGGACACATCCACCACATGCTACAGGTCCACAAAGTGGACCTCTTCCAGCTTCGTCAAATCCAGCTATATTAACCACATTGTTTTTAATTCTTATATCTTCATCAAATTGTTCTAAAGAATGTCTATCCTTGTTCATCTAAAGTGATTCCCCCTAGCTTCCCGTCCTTGAATTCCTGAAGCAAGCAATGAAGCGCTCTATCTATATCAGGTCTATCCTTAGATAGAATAAATCCTCTTTTGTCAGCTAAATCTATCAAAGCTTGTGTGGGATTAAGTGATTGAGGTATTCCATAACGTTTTTCAAATGCATCAGGATAAAGCTTTGAGAGCATCTCCAATAATTTTTTAGCCAAATAATCATGAGGCAAAATATCGTCTTTCACAGAGCCTAACAAGGCTAGTTTTATCATACTGTCCCTATCGTGAACATTCGGCTCTAGAATTCCCGGAGTATCATAGAGCCAAATCCTTGGTGTTGCCCTAAACATAGTTGTCTTCCTAGTCTTACCAGGGACATTCTCAGTTGCTGCTCTATTCTTTCCACCTAAAACATTGATTGTTGTGCTCTTTCCGACATTTGGAATTCCTAAAACCAAGCACTTAACTGGTGGAAGTGGAAGATTGAGTTTGATAAATTTATTATCTCTTGAAGTTCTAATTCTACCCAATTCATTTTTTACCCTACTAGCTTCCTTGGGGTTCTTCAAATTGGCATCAAATGCTAAATAGCCTTTATTATTGAAATATTCAATAAATTCTTTAGTTTTAATCGGATCTGCTAGATCTCTTTTGCTCAATAGTATGACTTTGGGCTTATCACCGATTATTTTTTCTAGCCCATATGGGAAAGATGCTAAAGGAGCTCTGCTATCCAAGATTAAAATAGCTGCATCTGCATTATGAACTGTATCCTTAATTTGATACAGAGCTTTGTTCATATGACCAGGGAAATAATTAATGGCAGGTTCTTTTTCTATAGGTTCCATAAAATCTTTATTTTATCTTTACAATTATAATTGCATTATTCATTGTTAATACGCTAAAACCAAATAAACATTTTTAATATTGCTTTAAAATGTTATTAATACGCTGAGAAAAGCTGAAAGAAAAGGAGCAAAGATTATGGAAGAAGAGAAAGTTAGAATTCAAGATGACTTGTATGAAGCTGTTAACGGCGAATGGATTGCCAAAGCTGAAATTCCTGCTGATCGCACATCAGTAGGTGGATTTGCTGACCTCGACATCGGTGTCGAAAAGACCTTGATGAATGATTTTAAAGAGATGGCTAACGGAACTAAGAAGATTCCTAACCATTACATTCGTTCTGCTATCGATTTGTACAAAGTCGCATTAGACTTTGATAGAAGAGATAAAGAAGGATTAGAGCCAGTTCAAAAAGATCTCGATAAAATATTGGCTTTGAAAGATATAAACGATTTAAATGAGCATTCCGCTGAGTTATTCAAGGATGACATATTACTTCCTTTCAACATGGGTGTCGAAGCCGATATGAAGAACACTAAGAAGCACTCCATCTTGATCATTGGTCCTTCTACAATTTTGCCCGACACAACCTACTATGCCGATGACAACCCACAAGGTCCTCAGCTCATCGGCATGTGGTCTACTATGGTCAAACAAATTTTAGCAAAGACAAATTTATCAGAAGAAGATCAAGCTAAGTTCTTAGATGATACTTTGGCTTACGATAAATTAATTGCTGCTAGAGTAAAGAGCCAAGAGGAATGGGCCGACTATCCTGCAATGTACAATCCCATGCTCGCAACTGTCGTCGCCAAGAAGACCGGAACGTTTGCATTTAAAAAGTTCTTATTTGATGTCTTTGGATTCAATCCTCAAACAGTCATCGTCGCCGATCCTCGTTTCTTCAATGAATTTGCAGGATTATTCAACGAAAATACATTTGAATTGTTCAAGCATTGGGCTTATGTAAATACATTATTATCTGCCACCAGCTACCTTTCTGATGAATTGAGAATTCTCGGTGGAAGCTATGGCCGTGCATTGTCCGGACAAAAAGAGGCTTCTTCGAAAGAAAAAGCAGCATATCGTTTAGCTTCAGATAAGATCTTCTCCGAACCCGTAGGAATCTACTACGGACGTACTTATTTTGGAAGAAAAGCTAAGAAAGATACAATTTCAATTGTTAAGGAAGTAATCGCAACTTATAAGAAACGCTTAGCCACTAACACCATTCTTTCCCCAGCCACAAGAGAAAGAGCAATCTTGAAGTTATCTAAGATCGTCATCAAGATGGGTTATCCCGATAAGCCTGGAAAGATCTACGACAAGTTTATCGTAGACACTTCTAAGTCCTTATACGACATTCTTAAAGATATATCTAAAGCTAAAATCGCCTATAACATTCAAGACATCGAAAGACCTGTCGATAGAAATGAATGGCCTATGCCTGGACATATGGTCAACGCCTGCTACAACCCTTATGTCAACGATATAACATTCCCTGCAGCAATTCTCCAAGCTCCTTTCTATTCATTGAATCAAACCAAAGCTCAAAACTTAGGTGGAATAGGAACTGTAATAGGCCATGAAATCTCTCACGCATTCGACAACAATGGTGCTCAATGCGATGAAAGAGGAAACCTTAACAACTGGTGGACCGAAGAAGATTTCAAGAAGTTCAAAGAATTGACCCAAAAGATGATTGAAGAATTCGATGGAATTGAAATGGAAGGTGGAAAGGTCAATGGAAAGTTGATCGTATCTGAAAACATTGCTGATAACGGTGGTGTCGGATGCGCACTCGAAATTGAATCTCATGAAGAGCATCCAGATTATCAATCATTCTTCAAACAATTTGGTAGAATTTGGGGATCTAAGATGCGTCCCGAATATGAGAAGCTCTTGCTTTCTATCGATGTTCACGCACCTCATAAGCTCCGTGCAAACATTCAGCCTAGAAACTTTGCTGAATGGTACGAGGCCTTCGATGTCAAGCCTACCGACAAGATGTATATCGAACCTAGCAAGCGTATAACCATTTGGTAATTTAGTCGATTGAGTAAAAAAGTAGAGGGGTTCCTCTACTTTTTGTTTATCTATAATCCTACAGAAATCATTTTTTCAAACATAGAGCTATTATCCTTTTCACAAGACTTGGCAAAAATAATATGAAGATTGTTCCTATTAGAAAGCAATTCAGCTAATTGATTATACTCTCCGTTTTCCATTAAAAGATTGATCATTGATATGAAAGTCTTTGGTTGATAAAGCGAACTTTAAAGACGTAAAAGTAATGTCTACATAAGAAGCAGGTCTTCTAGTAATGAAATCTTAGACGACTCGAATCTTTCCTTATATCTCGTTTCAATTTCCTTTTTTTACAGAAAAATAGTACAATCAAATCATTATGAATAAAATAGAGACCATTACTAAGAAAGTAAGCAAGGAGATAATAAGTTGTATCGTCCTTATAGGATGTATCTTTGCTATAAGTTATGTTTTCTTTAACAATGGAATGCCAAATGGTGATGACATACATTTCCATCTATCTGAAATTTATGACGTTTACAATGCCGCAATCAATGGTTTGAACCCATTCGGCCCAAATACGATAGCAATGGGAAACGTAGCATACAATGCACATATGTTCTATGCTCCTTTACCGCATTTATTTGCTGGCGAATTGATGTACTTATTTCACAACATAGGAATGACAGCTGTAGTAGCTATGAAAACTACAGATATCATATTCATTGCAATCAGTGGTTTTTATTCTTATGCATTAGGTAAAAGAATGACTAAGAGCAATATAGGCGGGCTCATTTTAGGAATAGCCTATATCTTCCATCCATATCGAATCTTTTGCATGATATGTAGGTGTGCATTCTCTGAATCGATTGCGATATCGTTGATACCTGTAATATTCTATGGTGTCTATAGTCTATTAAACGAAAAAGAAATAAGAATTTGGCACTATATATCCACTATAGTAAGTGTTACTGGAATCGTTCTTTCTCATCCTTTCACAGCATTAGTGACTTGCTTATTTGCAATACTTTATATGTTGTTCAACATAAAGAAACTTTATTTCTTTATTAAAGATTGGAAAAAAGATATTTATGCATGCGTATCTATAGTTCTAATAGTTTTATTCGTACTTCCTTATTTGCTTCCTATGTTAGAAGCTACCAAAAGTGACTTATACATAGTCTGCGATGATGAAGTAATGTGGACAAACTTAAAACATATTCAAGATAGCATAGCCTCAACAAATTCATTCAGTGGACTTCTTCACTTGGATTGGATCTCAAGTCAACTATATTACAACCTATGGAATCCATTAGAAACTGTCGATTCATACGAGTATTCAATAGCATTCTATCTATTTGCAATAGGATTAGTTATCACAGCTGACGAGCTATTAGATTTAACCTTCTTGAATAAGAAATCAACACTATTGATTGAATTTTTTGTATTAGTTTTAGTTTCAAATCTTGTCTACCAGCCTTTTGAAATGTGTATTGCTATGTTTGTTTTCTATGTCACCTTTGCTTACTACAAAGTCACAGGTGGAAGAAGAAATTTAATTGTGGATGATGAAACAAAGCCAATCAAATTATTTAAAGATATTGATTTGTATTATGCCATCATATCGATAGTATTATTAGGATTGCTTCTCTATGTTCCAGAAGTATGGTCAATCCTTCCATCGATTATGTACAATGCACAGTTTGCTTGGCGCGTATGGTCATTATTCTATTTCATGTGTTACTTCTTAGTTGGTGTATTGTTACGTTATCTAAAGAAAGTACCTGCTGTAACACCTGTTGCAATCGCTGGTGCAGCATTACTTATCGGCGTAAGCCAGGCTTTGCCAGAGAAAAGAAACGCGTATGTCTATCAGCCTGATTCTATTTGGCAAAACGATAGTATGGAATATGATGGAGTGATGAAAGTTTGGGCTTTAGGTGCTCAAGATGAATACCTACCCAAAGTATTCAACGATTCGAGTTATAAGCCAGCGAAGTATTCGAATTCTTTGTATTACAAAGTACACAGTTCATTATGGAGTGGAAAGCCTAGACATGGAATAGATGAATACATCCAACCTGTATTTCTTGAAGGATCGGGTGAATTAAAAGTTACTAGAGTTAAAACACCAGAAGCCGATTTTCATGTCATCATCTCGACTGAAGAAGCTTTTATTCAAATCCCACAGCTCTATTATGATGGATATGTCGTAGATATAGTCAAAGATGAAAATAATTTTTCTTTGAATTCAGAAACAACACCTGAATATGTGGACGGATTAGTAGCATTTAAAATACCCGAAGGTGAGTATGACATTAAAGTTCACTACGAAGGAACCAAATCATTCAGAATAACGATATTTGGATTCTTTATAGGTGCCACTGGATTATTAGTACTAGCAGCAATAGATTTATTCTATTTCGGTCAAAGAAATAGAAAATATATTAACGATATCAATACTTTTGTTTCGGATAAATTCTAGATACGTTAATATAGAATTTATCATCTCCATAAAAAGGAAGATAAATGATATTGCCTTCTTTATTATATAAAGCTGGATAAAATCCTCTCAAATATGTTGGCACTCCATGTTTTTTCATACATAACCAACCGTCTTTACACTCTAAATCAGTAGAAATCATATCGCCTTTTTTAACTGCTTTTATAAATACTGGAAATTTATTTATTTTATATAAAGATGGATTAGATAAATCCAAATGAATCGAATTGAAATCATAGATTCCAGGTCTATCGATTTCAAACGAATAACTATCATTTAATTCTATAGGTGATCCGAAATAAAATTCATCTTTATCCTTATATAAATATAATTCATCATTTAATTTCAAGGATTCAGTTCTATTTGATTTTAGAAATTCAAAGCAAATATTCATCGTTGATACGACCATATCATTGTCTTCTTTGCCTATTAAAATTTGTATTGCTTTATAAAGAAATCTTCTTTGTATATTGATAGATAATTTTCTATATTCTTTAAATTCATATCTATTCTTGTTTAAAAACTCATTAGCTTTTTCTATCTCTTCATCATTCTTGATTGAATCTCTATTTCTTTGCTCTAGTGTTTTATCTACATTATCATCAGAAGATAAAACACTCATTCTCAATCTATCTCTAGATCTATTCCAGTTCTTGTTTGTAGGATCATCAAAATAAATGATGTCATTATCATTTAAATATTTAATAATATCTGATTTTTTTATTGGAAGAAGTGGCCTATAAACACTTATTCCATAAAGAATAGATATAGATTTCAATCCCAATTCATCTGTTATAGATCCTCTACTCTTTTGAAAAAGATATGTTTCAGCATCATCATTAGCATGATGAGCTACCAACACTCCTTTAAGGTTTTCTTTTAATACTATATCTTTAAAAAACTTATATCTTATATCCCTGGCTCTGGCTTCAAAATTAGATTCTTTCCACGATAAATACACATCTTTTCTAAAGAATTGTATGTTTTTGTCCCTGATAAAATCTAAAACAATCTTTTCTTCTTCAGGTGTGTATTCAGAATCGTGGTAATCTACATAAGCGACATAAATATTACCATCATAAAAATAATTTAAAGCTTGCATCAACAAAAACGTCGAGTCACCACCACCAGAGTAGGCAATCAAAACTTTATCGGATTTATTCAATCCTAAAGACTCGACTCTTTTATCAAATGAGAAGTTACTTTTTTCCATTACCGCTTCCTAAATCATCTGGGAACTTATACATAGAAGCTGCATCAGACAAGTTGCAAAAGCTCTTTGTCATCATAACTGTCACTTTGGTAACTTCACCACTAGTAGATGAGATCTCAATCTCATCACCTATCTTTATATCGGTGGAAGGTTTGGCTACTTTGCCATTTACCTTTACATAACCAGCATCGATATAATCCTTCGCCATCGTTCTTCTTTTAATTAAATGGCTTACTTTTAAATATTTATCTAAACGCATTCCCATAGAAAAAACTAATCCTTTGATTTTATTGGAAAATTTTTACTTTTACCGCACTAATTATATATTCATTATTATAGTTTTTGTTTCAAAAAATATGGAGATAATCTAAAATCGAGTAGCTTTGATAGAGGATCTAATAATATGGCTACTTTACTTTTAATAATTATCTATATCACTTTCATTTCATTAGGATTGCCAGATTCAATGCTTGGAAGTTCATTCCCAGCTATAGCTGATAATTTAAACCTCCCATCTGATTTAGCCGGATATATAGGAATAGTAGTGTCTATATGTACTATCATATCCTCATTATGTTCATCGTATTTGATAAGAAAGTTTTCGACTAAAATAGTCGTATCTGTATCAGTAGTTCTCACTGCTATTGCTCTATTATTATTCTCCTTTGTTAAAGAAGGATATGGTTGGGCCTTCTTCTTGATTGCAATTCCATTAGGGTTAGGAGCGGGAGCTATAGACTCAGCCTTAAACAACTATGTAGCTTTACATTACAAAGCTATTCATATGAATTGGCTCCACGCATTTTGGGGGGTAGGAGCTTCTATAGGTCCTTTAATCATAGGAGCTTTCATAGATGCGAATAATCAATCCAGAGGATGGAATTATGGTGTTCTAACCATAGCATGTATTCAATTAGGTATATCGATACTCTTATTTGCAACTTTACCATTATGGAACAAAGCGATGGAAAAGAATAAGAAGGATGAAACTGAAGAAGAGAAGGAGGAAGAAGCTGAAGAAGCAATAAAAAGATCGACAACAATATTGAAAGATCCTATCTTCTATTTAACAGTCATAGGATTCTTCTGTTACTGTGCTTTAGAATCCTCTACCGGTCTTTGGGTTGGAAGCTTCTTCAATAAAAATATGGGTTCGACAACTGATGAAGCTGCTATGTTGACTTCGACATTCTATATAGGAATAACAGTTGGAAGATTGATTTGTGGTCCTCTATCGTTGAAGATGAATGAGAAACAGATGATAAGAATGGGAGAGTCCATAATTCTATTAGGAATTGTTTTAGCTCTGATTCAAGTAAATAAATACATTCCAATGGTCGGATTTGTAATTGTAGGATTAGGATGTGCACCTATTTATCCAGCAATTATAAGATCTACACCATATAGATTTTCTAAAGCTGGATCACAAAGTGCAATGGGATTAGAAATGGCTTCAGCATATGTCGGAAATCTATCTATGCCACCTCTTATCGGCTTAGTAGCAAGATCGATAGGAGATAATTATTCTATTCTTCCTTATTTCATGATTGGATTTACTGCTCTGATGATAATATGTCATGAAACAATTAATGAAAAGACTAGAAGAAGAGACAAGAAACTCTCATCTGAAGAATTGAAAAGATATCAAACTTATTAGGTTTATAAAGTATCTCTATAAAACAAAATGAATAAATGATGATTTAGTTTTATAATTTATTAAAGGGATACTTTTTTATGTCATCATATGATGTAGTAATAGTCGGAGCTGGTCCATGTGGATACATGGCAGCTTATAAGTTGATTAGTGAAGATCCAAATTTAAAGATCATCATTTTAGACCAAGGAGAGGATATCTTTGATAGACCTGTTCCTGGAGTTAAAAGAGATCAATCAAAGCCTAGAAAGAAAATAGACAAATATGACATCACTAGAGGATTTGGTGGTGCCGGTGCTTTTTCTGATGGGAAATTTAATGTAACCACTCAATTCGGAGGTTGGTTAGGAGATTATATCGGAGATAACGAAGTTCTATCTCTCATCAATTATTGTGATGAAGTCAATTTAGGATTTGGTGCTACAAAAGATATAACAAATCCTTATACTGATGAAGTCAGATTGATCGAGCAACGTGCAATCGGAGCTGGACTTTTATTGCTCAGAGCATCAGTGAGACATTTAGGAACTGATGGAAATTACCATATATTAACTGAGATTAGAAAATATCTTGAAAGCAAAGGTGTCGAATTCAAATTCGAAGTCAAAGTAACTGATATAGAAGTAAATGACAAAGACGAAATTCAAGGTGTTATCTTAGAAGACAACTCTAAAATTGAAGGAAAGAATGTCATTATGGGTGTAGGTAGAGAAGGAGCTACATTCCTCTCACAGATGCTCAATAATCACGATGTTAGAACTTTGAACAATAGAGTCGATATAGGAGTTAGAGTCGAAACTACTAATGTCGTAATGCAGGATATCAACAAGAATCTTTATGAAGGAAAATTCTTGTTCCACACAACCCAAGGAACTATCGTAAGAACATTCTGCTCTAACCCTTCTGGTCATGTCGTCATGGAAAATGAGGATGGTGTCATTTTAGCTAATGGTCATTCCTATGCCAATCCAAAATTAGGAAGTCAAAACACAAACTTTGCCTTATTGGTCTCTCATGAATTCAGCGAACCTTTCAAGGATCCTAACCAATTTGCCAAAGACGTTGCAAGCTTAGCTAATAGATTGGCTTGTGGAAAAGTCATACTTCAAAGATATGGTGATTTAAAGAACGGCAGGAGAAGCACACCTAAGAGAATCAAAGAAGGCTTTGTCGAGCCCACTTTGAAGGATGCAGTACCTGGAGACTTATCTCTTTGCATGCCATACAAGACTTTAAAGTCAATTATAGAGATGATCGAAGCTTTGAATTATGTAACGCCTGGAATCGCAAATGAACATACTCTTCTGTATGGTGTTGAAGCTAAGTTCTATTCCGATAGACCAGAAGTAAACAATAACTTAGAGACAAAGAAGATATCCAATCTTTATTGTGGTGGTGATGGAGCTGGTATTACAAGAGGTCTTGCTCAAGCTTCAGCCAGCGGTGTTTTGATTGCTGAAGATATCTTGAGAAAATATTTGAAATAAAAACGATATTTTTTACTTTTTACCGGCTTTAGTTTATTAAAATTTCGAATGGATTTTGTAGTAAAAAATGACTATAAAACCCATTCTTTTTTCTTTGGTTTGAAAGAGATTCCATAAGTAGTTTTTATATATCTCATTTATAATATTTTGTGCGTCAAGATTGAAATCTTGATTGAAAGGAAGAACATATGGAAGAAAAAGAACAATCTAAATCTTCCGAGAAATTGATGAAAGAGAAGGCCAAAGAGGAAAAAGCTCTTCAAAAAGACCCAAACTATCAAAAGTCTCTCGTTGAAAAGAAGTTTTTAGATGGATTCGATGCTTCACAAGAAACCATCGAAGATGTCAAAGCTAAGTTCGAAGTTGATCCCGAAATTGGATTGACTGAAAATGAAGCTCAAAAGCGTTTGAACGCTTATGGTCCTAACAAGCTAATAGAAGCTAAAAAAGAGACTGTAATGCAAATGTTCTTAGGGGAATTCAAAGACCCATTGGTCTTGATTCTCTTAGTTGCAGCTGTCATCGATGCAGTGATTGCAATCATCAATGGAAATGAAGTAGCCGACTGGGCAGAAGTTGCAGTCATTCTAGCTATCGTCATCTTGAATGCTGTAATCGGAACTGCCCAAGAAGCAAAAGCTGCTCAATCCCTCGAAGCCTTAAAAAAGATGTCTTCACCTTCATGTACAGTTAGACGTGATGGAAAATTGAAGACTGTAAAGGCTACTGAAGTAGCATTGGGTGATGTCGTCATCCTCGAAGAAGGAACCATTACTCCTGCAGATGTTCGCTTGACAACATCAGTCAACTTAAAATCTGATGAAGCCTCTTTGACAGGTGAATCCGTTCCATCAGAGAAAGACTGCAATGCCTTATTAAAAGGCGATCATGCTGTCGGAGATGAATCCAATATCGCTCACTCTTCATGTCCTATTTCTTACGGACGTGGAGAAGGAATAGTCGTGGGTACTGGAATGAATACCCAAATAGGTAAGATTGCTTCCATGCTTCAAGAGAACAATGAAGAAACTCCATTGCAAAAGAAGCTTGCTGAATTAGGAAAGATTCTCGGATTCATTTGTATCGGAATCGTCGTCGCAATGTTCATCGTTGGATTGCTCTGGTTGATTCCTTCTTTCATGAATGGAACATTCAAGCCTGAGGATATCATCAACTTGTTCACTGCTGCTATCGCTTTGGCTGTCGCAGCTGTTCCTGAAGGTTTACCTGCAGTCGTCACTATCGTCTTGGCCATGGGTATGTCCAAGATGGTCAAAGTCAACGCCATCGTAAGAAAGTTGCCTTCTGTCGAAACTTTAGGTGCTGTCACTTATGTTTGCTCTGATAAGACTGGAACCTTAACTCAAAATCGTATGACCATCAAAAAGATCTACGCCAACAATCAAATCATCGATGCTGATAAAGTTGATATCCATAATGAAGAATTCGAATTAGTCACCAAAGGAATGATGCTAGATTCCAATGCTTCTATCAATGGAGATAGATACGGAGATCCTACAGAAATCGCCTTATTGGATTTTGCACATCTATTCAATATTGAAAAAGAGGAGACTGAGAAGTCCTCTCTTCCCAGAATTGACGAGATGCCTTTCGATTCAGTCAGAAAGATGATGTCTACTATGCATGTCATCAAAGACATTCCTGAGAATGCCACTTTGAAGAAATATGAATTCAAAAACAGTGAAGCTGATGGAACCATCATCTTCACCAAAGGTGCTTTGGATTCAATTCTCTCTCGTGCTAATAGAATCTTAATCAATGGTGAAGTCAGAGATATCACCGATGGTGATATAGCTAATATCAACAATGCCGCTAAAGAATTAGCACAACAAGCATTCCGTGTATTAGCCTTTGCAATCCATAATGGTGAGAAAATAAATGAGGATAACCTCATCTATGTCGGAATGGTCGCAATGATTGATCCTCCTCGTTTGGAGGCTAAGCCTGCCGTTGAAAAGCTACATCGTGCTGGAATTACTACAGTTATGATCACTGGTGACCATGCCGATACTGCATTAGCCATCGGAAGAGAGTTAGGAATTGCTACTTCTCCTGAGCAAACTATGACCGGTGCTGAAATAGATAAATGCACTCCTGAACAGCTTCAAGAGTTGGTCAAGACCAAGAGAATATTTGCTCGTGTTTCACCTGAAAACAAAGTCGAAATCGTCAAGGCTATCAAGGCTAACGGTGGAATCGCTGCAATGACAGGTGATGGTGTTAACGATGCTCCTTCATTGAAAGCCGCAGATGTCGGAATCGCTATGGGAATCACCGGAACTGATGTTGCAAAATCTGCTGCTGATATCGTCTTAGCCGATGATAACTTCGCTTCTATTGAAAAAGCTGTAGAAGAAGGTCGTGGTATTTATTCAAACATCAAAAAGACTATCTTCTTCTTGCTTTCATCCAACTTTGCTGAAATCTTGGTCATGTTCTTAGCTACATGTGCAAACATCATAGCTCCTATGACCGCTATGCAGTTGCTTTGGATCAACTTGATTACAGATTCACTACCCGCCATCGCCTTAGGACGTGATGACAAGGATCCTGATATCATGAACAATGCTCCTAGAAATCCAAAAGATGGAATTTTTGCTCATGGTGGATTCAAATTCAATATGTTCTATGGTTTCATCATCTTCATCATCGTCTTCGCAGCCTTCCTCATTCCTGTCATCTATGGTATGACTCAATATAATTTGACTTGGAATCAAATGATGGCTTCGGAAAGCTTAAAAGAAGCTTTAATCACCGGTAGAGATAAATCTCATTATGCTAATTGGAACGATGTATATAATGCATTGAATAATGGCACAAATTTGAGTTCAATCTTATCACCTGATGGAATTAAATCTATGGAGATATTCCTCAATGCCAACCCGATGTATGCTAGAGGAAACACCGGCACTGAATTAGATATTGAAGAAGCAATACATGCTATATCTTGCTTTGAGGATGCACGTACTATGGCTTTCACTACCTTAGGTCTTGCAGAACTCTTCCATATGATTGGAATGAGCAATATCAAGAAGTCATTCATCCATGTATTCAAGGGAACTAACTGGTTCTTCATCGTAGCCTTTGGATTCGGATTGATCCTTCAAATATTAGTCACTGAAGTTCCTGGACTTACCGATATCTTCCTCGGTCATAGCAACGGACTTGAGTGGTACAACTGGATGATCTGTGCCGCTTTAGGAATTGTTCCTCTAATCGTACACGAAATAGCTGTTCCTTTCTTTAGAAAAAGAGAAGTTATCTAATAATTAGAATAACTAAGATTAGCGAGGCTAAGCCTCGCTTTTCTTTTTTTGATTTTTACTTTTTCTATAATCGACGTATAATAATATATGTGAAGTTTCGTTTCACATTGGGGCTGTCTAGGTCTCGACAGGTGAGGAGGAACTTTAAGAGCAGCGGATTGGTCACCTAATGACCTTACACAAACACAAGTGCCAAGAAAAACGTGTCATTCTTCCGTCAGCCCTCTTTCCAAATGGCTGCTGCTTACTAATCTAGAATTAGTTACCAGTTTTGCCTAGGCATTAGTTCCTAGGCCACGGACGTGTCTTGAAGAACTCGGTGAGTTTTCTTCTTGTACGCGTAAACAGATTCACCTTATCTTTATACTTTTTCTTGCCAGTAGAAAGACGGACACAAAGACAGGGAGTCGAGTTTCCTTGGTCGACTGACACCATGAGATTCGACTGACAAGTCAGCCTAAGCTGTAGTGCTTGAAGCGGGGCCTCATTTGGACAGGGGTTCGATTCCCCTCAGCTCCACCATATTGTAAAAAGACGAACATCGTTCACATAATAGGAATATATTATGCGACATGTCACTTCGTTGTAAGGACAAAATTAGATATTGTCCGTAATAGAAAGAAGAAATAGTGGCGAAAGCTGCTATTTTTTTATTACTAAATAATATAAATTATATTTTGTTTTGCTATAATTCGTGATGAATATTAACGTAGTGGCATAATAAAGTAAGGAGACAAACTTACATGAATGATATTTTCCATATAGATGAATTTATTGAAAAGAAAGTCAAAGATATGTTTAATTTTGATTTTTGGATGCCTGATTTAACAAATAGACAAGGCGATAAATATAATGATAATCTTAAGGCTTTTCACTATATATTTTCTTTAGGAGAAGATGGAAAGACATATTTATGGAATAAGTACATTACTTGGAATTCTACTCTTTCTAATTTTTATGAATCAGATTTTACAAAGGATGAACTAGATTTTTTAAGATTAATAGAAAAAGCTAAACAAGATGCTATTAATAAATATGGATCTTTGTCTGAGGATATTAATATCAATAAACCTATAGAAACGAACCGTTTAATTTTAAAAGCTTTTAATGAAGAAACTTCTAAATTATATGATGAATATTTTTATCAAAATAAAGATGAATTTGAAAATTATTATGGTTTGGAATATGGTGATTCAATTAAACATTGTTATATGAACGAAAAACCTTTAGGCTTTGCTATATTTCTTAAGAATAGTAATACACCTATAGGTAGCATTTGCTTTACGAATTTTAATAATACTTTGTACAATGTTGAATATTTTATTATAAAAGAATATAGAAGAAATGGATATGCTTTTGAAGCATTAAATGAACTTATAAATCAACTGAAATTAAAAAGTCTATTTGTATTGTCTGAAACTTTAAGACAGTGTGTATTTGATGTTGTTAATCCCGATATTAGATGCCTAAAAATTAAAACTAAAATAACAAATATTGGTTCACAAAAGCTTGCGGAGAAGGCTGGATTTACAAGATACGGAACTTTATTATTTTCTGGATGTTATAAGAATAAATATTATGATGAGGTTGTTTATTATCTTGTATTGAATGAAGATAGAAAGGCAAATTAAATTAATAATTACTTGTAAAAAAAGTTTGACGTTTATAGTGCTTTTACAAATCATGTGTTGTTTCTTATATTTATCAGCTAATTGTAAATCAGACTAAGCAAAAACGGATTTTATATAGTGTATAAAGGCAAGAAATCTCTTTAGTTATTTTTGGGGTTGTTTTTATTAGAACTTAGCATACCAGTTAATTGACTAAGCACATCACTGCCGCCATTAATATTGATATTTCCAACTTTTTCACAAATTCTTTCAACATATTCTAGCTCTTTTAATTTGTAAAGAGTGGCATTTTCATCCATTAAACGTGCTGTATTAAGTAATGAACGAGTGGAAGCTACTTCTTCACGTCTAGTAATGACATTTGCTTGAGCGCGCTTCTCTGCGACTAAAACAGTATTCATAATGTCACGAATTTTGCCAGGTAAAATTATATCTTTAACAGATGCTTCATTTATGCTTAGATACAATTCTTTGCCTTTCTCTTTAAGAGTATCTAATAAATATTTAGACATTTCCTTTTTTGAAGCAAGAATTTCATCAAATGTTTTTTCACCAATATAATCACGTAACGCTAATTGAACATATGTGTAAAGTTGATTTTTGTAGTCATTAATCTCAGTAATTACTTTAACATAATCATTAACTTTATAATTAACAACGCAATTTATACGTAATGATACTTTATCATTGGTCAATAATTCTTGGCCAACAATATCCTGAGATACAACACAAGATTCTACAGGAATTACAGTAACGACATTGTTTCCTTTGGTGAAGAAATGTATGCCTGGTTCGAGTAATTTTACAAATTTGTGATTGTAAAGTAGAACACCAATACTTTTTGAATTTATTTCAAATTTAGAAACATAAGGTGCTAATGCTTGTTCAGCAAGTAGATATTTTGGAAAATCACTTGGAATTTCAGGAGTATTTAGATTAAGATGCAAAAATTGATGCTTATAATTCGCATTCCAAAAATAGTATTTGTTGGGTGTGAGGACACTCTCAAAAATACCATCAACTATGTGAACGACAATTTCTCCACTTTTTACCTCTACTTTTAAAGTTTCTTTTTGAAAATCGCTGTCACTATTAAAAATTCCTAAATCGCTGATATCATTAACTTTAATTGCTGAATTATTAACCTCACAAACTTCATAAGATTTTCCGCCTAAAGTGTTATATACACCAGCCCCGACCATTTTTATGAATTTCCCTTTCTTGAACAGAAATCCTTTGCAACCTTCTTTAATTAATACTCTCATATTTTCATCTTCCTATATTAATAACCCTAATAAATAAAAGGGATTATTAGCGATAAACACCCTATAAACATAAAGCGGTCTTTGATTAAGTAAGTACTCTTTTAGTCGGAATGAAATCATTTGGACTAAATTCCATATTTACGGTATCCTCATTGAACAAAGCAAAATGCTTATTATCACTTACTCTATTAGCAAAACGAGCCTAATTTTTCTTTGATGCGGGTGTTTCTTTTTTTGATTGGACATAAAGTCCAATAGTTTAATAGATTTTTTCTGTTTTTTAAACAGGAGCTTTTACCACTAAGCTTATTGATTGTCAAAAAGACAATCAAGTGGGATTCGAACCCACGTCATTTACACCTCAAAGGTGCTAGAGGCATTATTTTTCAAAGAGGGATTTGCCATTTCCCGCAAGAGATCCAGTATACACTTTGAAATATCTCGTGTACTGCGACAAATTGACATGTCCGCCTTATCGGTATAACTTGCATTAATAGTGTATCATTATTCAAACTTAAAAAATAATAAAAAAGAGTTTTTGATATTAAATATATATAATCTTTCGATATCTACAAATTAATAAAGAAAAGCCATTCAAATTTTCATTGCTTAATAGAAGTAGGAATTAAGTGTTGCACCCATTTTCAGGGGATAATATACAAGCTAAATAGGGGATGTTGCGGATCATGGAAAGATATTTAGTGATACTTCCACACCCGTGGCCTATAAGATTCCAACGTGTGGAAGACCATCTAATAGTTTTTTTGTATCCGAGAAAAAAGTGGATCTCTTCTTCATCAAGAAGTAAATTTATGTATCTCAGAAACAGACTGGATTATGTTATCAGGAAACTAGCAAAAGACTAAAATGAATTTTCTATTGCATAAACGGAATTGACATTTTCAACTATCAATTATAAATAATTATGGACAAAATATCATCTATAAAGAAAAAACTGTCTTGTAAGGCGGTGCGAGTTTGAACAATGAGAAGAGTTTTAGTTAATCATATTTGACTGACTTTACTCTTACTCTATCTTATCTTCTTCACCTCTTCTTTGTTTTTTCCATACTTTTTTAGTTACCCATGGATAATCAACTATGGTTAAGAAGAGACACCCTGCTGATATCGGCCAACAAAAGTATTCATCATTCTTTAAATTTGATTCATAATTGATAGTTAAAGTAATAAATAGAGCAATAGCAATTATAGAAACGATAACTATTAAAAATTTTCTTTGCTTTTTTAAGAAATTGATGTTCTTATCATTCATTAACAGCCCTGTCAAAATTGCAATAACAAATATACAAAAATTAGGAATCTCGAAATAGCATGTTAATGTAAATGTTTGAAATGCATTTAAATTATCTCTTGCTAAAAACTCAAAGAGATATTCAAGAGAAAAAATGACAATTTCAGCTAATACCAAACTAATGATATATCTAACTTTATTGATAGCTAAATCTGATTGTTGTTGTTCCATAGGCATATATTATAATTCCTCTAGTGATAGTATAACCAAGAATCTTATCAACAATATAACTGAAAGCGATAGATAAAAGGTTCTTTACTACGAAATACACGATTGCATTAGTTGCAAGAGTAGCCAAGATGCCGGCTGCTGCAATAATAACATTTCCAGTTAGACTAGCAAGTAAAGAAATTGTAACCGCATAAAGGCATTAGGAGGAACTAAAAAATGAAATATGAAACTATATATACTGATTTTAAAAATTTATTTCCGGAAGAAAAAGAATATTTTTCTACGTGTGAAAAGAATTCCGTTATCGGAGATGATGGCGACGAGTTATCGCATATGTCATTCGGAATATTTGTCATGCCTTTCATCTACAGACTTTTGGAAAACGAAGATGATGCAAGGCTGAGAAAAGCGTTCTCTTTCTTTGAAGATATGGCTAAAAGCGAAGATTATAGGGTGCAAAACTTGCTTCAAGTCACTATATTGGAAAATCTTACAACCGAAAGCGAAGAAATATGCAAAGCCGCCCAAAAATACATTGGTCCTGAGACGAAGACTTTTGTAAATCTGGTAGCCACCTATATGAATATAGAACCGATGATATGAAGAAAAATAGCGGGCTTTTTAGCCGCTATTTAAGTCCAAATATTACAGTTAATACTAGTGGTATGAAAGATTATTTTGATTTGTTCTTGAGCTTGATTATGTAGTCCAAAGACAAAGAAGGCTAATTGATTCTTTATAATCAAATTTTATTTTCTTAATTTTTGTATTGAGTTATTCATAAATTAATGCCATATTTCGTAGGATTGTAATATAGCCGATTACATAATTAAAGAAGGATTATTGCTTATAATTCAATAATCTTAACATTGTTTATGCTCTCTCCAAAATGATTTATAGAAATAATAGTCTTATCTTTAAACAAATTATTAATCAGGCTAATAATTTGTTTATTTGTAATTGAATCTATTTTAGAATTCATTTCGTCCAAACAGATGATTGATGAATCTTTCAATAATATCCTTGCTATATTAAATAATTGAAGTTCTCCAGAAGAATATTCATTAGGATTTAATTTTATATCTATGTCTTTTATCTTCGATAATCCCACTTTATTTAAAGCGTCGAATACTGATTCTTTTGAAATCGAATCATTTAATAAAGTCATTTCTTCATAAATGGTTCCACCATTGAAAAATGGATCCTGATAAACGATAGAAAACAATCTATTCCTTTCTTCTTCATTCAATAAGAATGATGGTTTTCCTCCTATTGTTACATCACCTTCATTCGGCTTTAACAAGCCAAGAATAAGTTTCATTAAAGTCGATTTTCCTTTTCCACTTTCACCTTTTAATAAAATCTTATCTTTTTCTTTTATATGAAGATTAAAATTAGACAAAACATCTTTATCTTCATATTTAAAACTGCATGATTTAATTTCAATACTATATCCTTTTATTTCATCGTTATTATTCAAGACTTCAGAATATTCAAAGAACTTATTTAATCTTTGATATGAAGCGATGGATTGTTGAATAGTTTGTATTTCCATTCCTATGTTTTCAATTGGAGAAAACAAATCACTTATCAAACTCAACGATGAAATGATCATTCCAACAGTCATATTAAATATGTCAGGTTTTAAACCTGAAACTAAGATTATAGTTGCAATCAAAATACATCTAATCATCTGCATTATCGGTGAAAATATTGCATCATAGAAATAAGATTTTTGGCTTTCCTTATAATTAGTATTTAAAATAGTCTCATATCTATTTTTAGAATATTTATATGCTTTATTTATTTTTATTTGTTCTATATTCTCTATAGATTCAAATAGAATTTCATTAGCATTTCCATCACAAGATTTTACTTTCTTTTGTGCTTTTAACATCCTTCTTTGAAAGAATAAAGTCATCAATATTATCAAAGGTAAAATGGCAGTGACTATCAGACCAAATATATAGCTATACATATAAAGCGATATTAATATTCCAACCATCTTAAATAAATCGCTGATCATATCTATTATTCCATCTTCAAAAAGACTATTTAACGAATTCAAATCATTTCCAAAATATCCTTCATATGTTCCTATATCTACATCAGTTAAAAGCCTGTAATCAATCTTGGAATAATGATTTATCATAGCTTTTCTAATATATGCAAAATAATATTGTGAAAAAGAAAGAAGCAGATAATTCTTTAAGAAATTAGATAATCCATATAAGACATAAGATAAGACATAAGCACAAATAAGAATAACTAAGACAGCCATGTTATTCCTATCTAAATAATCATCAGTTATTATTCTAATCAACTGAGCTGGAGTCAAAGACAGAAGAATCGAAACAACTAAAGCAAGAATACATAAAATTGATTTTATTTTATTTTGCTTAATATATTCCCAAAGTAATTTCTTTATCATAATCACCCCTCCACCAAAGATTTAAACGAATCATCTTTCAATAGATTGAAGTATGTATCTATCTTTGCTATTCCATCATTCAAATAAATGATTCTATCCAGTCTCTTCAAAATATTTTCATCATTGGTAACAATAAAAAACAATCCGTTCATATCTAATACTTGATTTGAAATAGATTCAGACATCGATCTTTCCAAAGAAGAAAATGGATTATCGAGTAAATACATATTAGATTGATGATACAAGCTTCTAGCTAACATCAATCTTTGCTTTTGACCACCACTGATATTCACCATTGTCGGATTGATCTCAGTATTCATATCTAATTGAGAATCTGTAAGACAAGCTGAATTCAAGGCTTCTTTTATATTTCCATCTCTACCTAATTCAATGTTATTAGCAATAGAATCTTTGAATAAAGATTCTTTAGAAGGGCAATAAGAAATAACTTGATTTTTAGATTTAAATAAATCTTTTAAATCTATTCCATTTAGTTTTGCTTCCCCATCATATTCATATAGACCAGTTAAAGACTTTAAGAGAGTTGATTTTCCTGTATGCACTCTACCTACAATTCCAATCTTTTCATTTTTATTAAAACTATAAGTTATAGTTGGAGTTTTAAAATCATCATAAGAATATGAGAAATCGATTAAAGATAATCCATCAGAATTAAACTGATATTCTTCTTCTTTTTCTATATCATCTTCTAAGAAAGGCTTAATACGTTTCCAGGTAACTTTAAGCCCTTGATATGCATTGAAAGATTTTCCAACCTTTGATCCTTTATTGGCTATCAAAACAAAAGTTGTAAGAATAGTTGTGAATGTTCCTATATCATAAGTTCCATCGATGACATTATTTAAGCCAAAGTATAAGACAAAGAACAATCCTATAAATCCAATTGATGAATATATAGATCCCATACTAGCTTTATAAACTAAGTTCTTCACATTCTTTTTAGCTAATATGTCGACTTCCTTAGAATATTGATCTATATAATTCTCATTTACTCCCATTCCTCTAAAATAAATTTCATTCTTCAACATATTCAAAGTACTATCTTTAAACTTAGATGAATACTCTTTGTAATCTTTTGTAGTCATATATACTTTCTTCTTTAGAAGCAAAGAAATAATTATAGATATGAGAACAAAAGGAAGACTCATAAGGGCAATTTTATAATCTAATAAAAAATAAGAAACTATATATCCGATCATCAATATCACTGTATCAAATATCTCTGTAGTCAATTTTCTGATACTTTCACAAGTATCAGAAATATCAGTCGTATTCTTATTCAGGATATCTCCAACTTTATTTTGCTCATAAAAGACCATATCCAAACTCAACATATGATTGAAGCATTTATTTCTCATCAAATAATTCATCTTATTTGAAAATACTCTAACCAGATATCTTTTCAAAAATCTGTTTATTTGAACAAAAATTGTCAAGCCTAAAAATATCAATGATGATTTGATAATCAAATCAGTATTTTGTTGTTTGATGCTATTGATAGCATCTCCTTCTATCCTAGGGATAAAACTCATCAATGAATCATAAAGAATTCCAGTGATGGTTAAAGGAACTAGTATCCCCCAAAGATAATAGAAATAATATCTAATTTTATTATAGTGTTTCATTTTCCTTGCTTTCTAATCTGTTTTGATTTTGTATATACTTTTGTCAATAAAGATAAAAATTGTTCTTTTTCTTCATCGCTAAAAACAGAGAAGACTGATCGATAATAGTTGTCTTCTAAATCGACGATATCCTTTTTAAACGACTCAGCTTTATCAGTTGGATAAAGTTCATATGCCCTTTTGTCTTTTTGGCTTCTCTTTCTATCGACCAAGCCCTGATCTATCAATTTCTTTACTATTCTAGTTATCAATGCTTTATCTAATCCTAACAACTTTGATAGTCTTTCCTGAGATATGCCTTTGTTATGTCTTATCAAATGCAAAGACATTTCTTCAGAAGATGAAAAGTCATCCATTTCTTTGCTCTTTCTCTTATACAAATCCAGATTTCTACTAATCTTAGTTATATAACGATATCTTTCATCCATAGACTGCTCCTTAAAATAGTTGATTAATCAACTATTTATAGACTAAAACTAGCTATTATATTTGTCAATACATCAAAAAAGAAAACTGCCGATAACTCCAAGAATTGGAGTTTCTCAGCAGTTATTTAGTATTTGAATTTTTATTTGCTTTCGATGAATTTAAGGATATCATCATATACAATTTGATGATTGTCTTCATTTAATATCTCATGAAGCATATGGTCATATCTCTTATATTCGACGTCTTTATATCCTATCTTTTTGAGGTAATTCATCGATTTAGTTAAACCCTTATCATATCCAGTCAAGAAATCGCCATCTCCATTGAAAGATCTGATTCTTAATTCAGGATTCTTGCATTGATAATGTTTGATCTTTCTAATTTCATTATTAGATTTGATTAGCACTTTATATCCACCAATGGTAAACTCATCTGCAAAAAGCTCATCCGCATTCTTCTTTCTAATGTTTTCTTGACTATAAGAAAGCCAAAGTTTCTCATCTTTTGCCAGACCACTAGCATTTTTTAAAAGTTTGGATTTTTTAGTATATCCACCTTTAAAGAAAGCTACTACACCACACATAAAATCACCGAGCCAAGCGAAATGCTCGTATTCAACAGTCCCAGTCAATATGAGATTCTTAATCTCATCATCATGCTTTTCTAGATATACTCTAGCTAATTGGCTTCCTAAAGAATGTCCAAACAAAGTCAAATCCTTGCCTGGATATTTGTTCTTGATGAAATGGGTCACCACTACGGCATCATCGATCAATTCATCGAGATTGATGAAATGACCACGAGGATATTTCTCGTTGACATATTCACCATGCCCTCTTAAATCAGAAATAATTACCGCATATCCATTTTTGTTTAAGAATTCACAGAAATCATAATATCTTTGCTTATGCTCCAAAGATCCATGAATAATTTGAAATAATCCTTTAGGATTATCGCAAGGGAAGAAAGTTACTGGAATCTTCTCGCCATCAAATGCATCCAAGAATAATTTTTCCATTTTAAATCCTCACTCTTTCTTATCATCTTTATTTTCTTCTATTTTCTCTTTAGTATCAAGAAGCTTTGGCTCTTCTTTAACATTTTTATTTCGTTTCTTAGCAAATCCATAACCACCAGAAACATCATAAACATTAGTGATAGTGATAAAAGCTGATGGATCTTCGTCGTTTACAATCTTTAAGAAATCTTGATACTCTTCTTTAGTGAAAGATGCATATACAACTTTCCTTTCAACACCTGTATATCCACCTTGTGCTGTATAAATAGTAGTTCCTCTTCTCATCTTAGTATGAATAGCATGTGATATGTTTTCCCAATGAGAAGATATGATTTCTGCATGCAATACTTGTGATCCACCGACAAACACCTTCGCTATGATTTGAGAACATGTAACAGCAGACATTATGCCTATCAAAGAAGTGATGATATCCATGTAAGCAAACATACCAGCTGCAATTATGATTGTATCGATGATAATCGAAACAGTATGAGCCTTCATCTTTGTGTGTTTACTAAAATAAACCACGAGACACGTAGTTCCACCAGCACTTCCACCTCCTTTAAAGGCTAAAGAAGTTGCTAACCCCATAAAAACACCGCCAAATACTGCTGCAACGATGCTTACAGCTAAAGGATCATATCCACTTCCTATAACGGGATTAGGATATGAAGACATGTATTCTTCTATTCTCAAATAATGAAATGATTCGACATTTCTAATGGCTGTAAATATAAAGACAAAAGATGGGTAAGTAATAGCTGAAATACTATTCTTGATCAAAGATGAAAATCCTAACAGGATAAAGGCTAAAATAAAAAAGAAAATGGTCAACAATAGAATAATAAAATCAGTATCTATCCAAGACGGATAGTTATTGTTTGTCGATCTCTTTATTATTTCCATAATAGTCAAAGCTATTCCTGAATTTCCACCCATAACAATATTTCCGGGAATTAGAAAGAATGATGTTGCAAAAGCTAGCAATACACTTCCTAAAAATATCAGAATCAAGTTCATCGCAACTTTCTTAGGAGGTAAACTTAAAAATGTTTGCTTAAAGTCTTCCTTATATTCTTCTTTTTTCCTATCCAACCAACTCATCTTTATATCGGCATCGTTATTCATATGTTCAACCTCTTAACACAAATTCAATTGTATATGATAAAAGTGTTTTTCTATTTAGGTTGTTATAATTAATTAACTTTCTCATAAAAAGAATAAAGAAAAAGACCTTCCCCAGAAGGTCTTGTCTAATCAATTTAACTTCTTTGACAAATCGATTGCTGTTTGGATTCCTTTATCCAAGAATTCTCTTAAGGCTACTTCGAAACCTCTAGGATCTTCTTTCATCGATTTCTCTGAAACTTCGAATACTCTAAGGTGATGCCAATTTGCTCCACTATATGGTCTTGCCCAGGGTCTATCAACGAATACTTTTTTAATCCTATTAAATGCTTCAGTTCTAATAGGTGTTAATGCATCATCCTCATCAGGAATAGGGAAGGTTAAATCTATCGTGTATCCTTCATGGGACTGCTCGTCATGTGTATCAAATGTGTAAAGCTCGAAAAGACAGAAATATCTAAATCTAAACTTTCCAATAACCTTTTTATCTTGAGCAGGATAATTCTTATTTATTGCATCGATTTCAGGAGTTGAAAATCTAACACATAAATGGGGTGGGACGCCTTGCGTTGAATCTTCACTTCTATAATCAATGAAATCATTCTTCTTTTTGGGAACACTAATTTCTTTCTTTTCCAAGAATTTATCTATTTCAGATTGAATAATATCCTCTGTACACATGCTATTACCACCTTTATTATGAAAATTTGCTACTTTTTATACCACAAAATCTAATATTTAGAACTATCAGAACGCATAATACCCAAAATATTGAGTTTTATCTCCTTAATAACAGTTTCATTAGAAACACAAAAGTTGATTAAAGAGTTACCTGAATACAAAGAAATATAAAGAAATATAAAGAAATGATTATCCGATATACACTCCGTTTTTCTTCATATTTTGGAGTGTGTTTTCGTCGATATCATCACCAGATTCATCTAAATATTCTTCTGTACCTAATATCAAAGTATGAGTGTCTGGAATTATATCTACAACAGCTACTTTCAACACATCACCCAACACTATTTCTCTTTCAGTATTTCTACCATAAACTGAAAAACACATTCTTTGATTCTTATAATAATCATTATCGATATGATCATATGGCAACAAACCAGTTATTCCATTAGTTAAAGAAACTTTAATTCCCGATCCTATGAAGTTTCTAACTTCGCCTTCCATAACGTCATACATTCTTGAAGACATGAATCTTTCACATTCCATATCATGAGCATTGTTCATGATTTGCTTAGCAAGTTTTTCTTCTTGCGATAATAAGTCAGGGAGATTATCTAAATAATCTCCTACTGCTTTTCTATCCGCTTCATCATTATTGTCTAATAAGAAATCGTGAAGCAATCTATGAGTTAAAAGGTCTGGATATCTTCTTATAGGAGAAGTGAAATAAACATAATGATTACAATTCAATCCGAAATGAAGTCCAGGCGATCTACTATAGACTACAGGATTCATCATCTTTAATGTACATAACTTTCCTATTACTTCAGCCCATTTAGGAATCGATTCAAAGTATTTAGCTAAGTTTTCAGATGTAATAATCTTAGGAAATAAATCAGGATCTATTCCAAATCTATCTAAGAAATCTCTAATTAGACACATATCATCAAACCTAGGTGCATCCTCAGTCCTAAACAAAGCAGGAACTGCTTTGTCATTTAAAAGCTTTCCGACTTCATCATTAGCTAAAATCATAAAAACTTCTACTAAGTTCTCAGCTTCAGATTCATGTCTGGGTTTAACTGTATCTGGATTTCCATCCTTATCTAATGTGAATTCAGGATAGTTTCTTCCAAAAACAAGTTGGCCTTTTTCCTTTTTTCTCTTCAATATTTTTCTAGAGCATTCCAACAACAAGTCGACATTATATTTAAGGTCACCATCAAACTCATCTTCCTTTCCTTTTATATATTCGTCGACTTGATCATAAGTGAGTCTTGCTTTGGATTTGACTTTAGACAAAAATACTTCACTAGATTTATAAATTCCATCATGGTCTAAATGTAAAAGACATGTTATAGTCAATTTATCGACATTTGGATTCAATGAGCAGACATCATCGGATAGAATCGTTGGTAACATCGATATTTCAGTCTCTGGGAAATACATAGATGTAGCTCTCAATCTAGCCTCATAGTCCAACGGGGTTCCTTCTTTAACGTAACTTGCAACATCTGCAATATGAACTCCCACATCATAACCATAATCAGTCTTTCTTATAGATAGTCCGTCATCGAAATCTTTAGTGGATGCACCATCTATGGTCACCATAAATTCATTGGTTAAATCATGTCTATCTTTAGCTGTATCAGTAAAGTTGGTAGCTAAATTTATAGCTTGTTCATCCACATCTTTAGGGTATGTCAATGTCCCGCCTTTTTCAACTATAGCATTCATCAAATCGAACATTCTATCGCCTGGCTTAGATATCACTTTAGTAACTTCTACATCACATATATAATCTCTTCTATCAATTATTTCCGCCCTAACTAATTGACCTTCTATCAATTCTATAGATGTCCTTTTGACATCGAATCTAACTTCACTATCGATGTTCTTAAAAGAATTGATAAAGAATCCTTCATCATCCTTAGATATAATGCCCTCAATAAAAGATACCGGTCTTACTATTTGAATCAATGAACCTTCACCATTATTCTCATAAAGATCATCATCAATTCTTACAAAGACACAATCTCCTTTTAATAATCTAGTTGCGTCTTGTCCTACTAGTCTTATATCACGCATATCTTTCTTCAAGGGTGTGACGTAAGCATAATCTTTAAATCTATTTTTAACATATGAAAGAACAATTCTAGATCCAGTCAATGAATATTTACCATCTCCAAGTCTGATTATCCGACCTTCAAAAACAAGTATATTTAAAAATTTTTTAATCTCATCTAAAGAGCAATTCGACTTAGCTCTCAATTCATCTTCATCCATATCACGAATATTCAATAATTCAATTATTTTGCTTCTATTCATATGTACCACCTAACCAAACTAAAATTATTTAACTTTCTCTTCCTCTTTTCAACATATTTTATAAATAAAAATCCGGCAAATCGCCGGAATTGATATCTATTGGCTGGGAATAGTGGGTTCGAACCACTGCATGCTGGTTTCAGAGACCAGAGCCTTACCACTTGGCTAATTCCCAAAGGCAAAAGATATTTTATAAACTAAGTATATAAATTTCAAGTGTTAGAATAGAGAAAACAGCATTGATTCTTGGTAAAACTACATAGAACAATGCTTTTGGGCATCCTCATAACTCAATCCGTTTAGAACTACTAAGTTATAGATTGAATTAGGATTACTATTATCATAGTTTTCACGTCTGTCAATCTTTTGAGGAACGCTATAAATCATATCCAGATTATTTTTAGATAACTCATCTTTAAAATGATCAGCTATATAGAATGGACTAGATTCATAAATAGATAATCTTTTAAGAGCTCCATCCTCTACATCAGCCAATTTCAAAAGCATCAAGAAATCATCGATTAAGAAATATATGAGAATATCTTTATGTTTAGAAAGATATTTCTCGTATAAATCAAGCATGGCTTCACAAATCAAAGAATTACATCTTCCACCGATAAAGAAATCGCTCCAAGTGCAATACTCACCATTCAATTCGAACCAGCCTTTCATCCCCTGATTTCCCAAAGATAAGATAGATTGTTTCTCAAGTTGCGATTCAAGATCTATCTTCGATGTAAAAAATATCGTCGAATCTACCCATATTCCGCCTTTTTTATATATAAGACTGAATCTAAGAATATCAGAGAATGTTTGTATGGAAATATGATTTTTCATAAATGCATCTATGAATATCTGCTTCATTCCAGAAATTTCTTTAAAATTATGCTTATCTATGAAAACGATATTGAAAGTATCTCCATAGAGTTCTTTCATCCTTTCTAAGTTTCTCTTAGCTTTATTTGGAAGACTATCGATTCCATCCCACCAAAAGAAGAACATATTCTTTTCTTCTTTTGTAAGAGATGGATATTCTCTATTCTTTCCGCCATAAGTCTTTGATACATATGGATAATACTCTTTATAAATCTTCTTCAAATATTTGTTATTCTTCTTTTTGTTGTGATATGAGACTTGGAACTTAAAAGTTTTAAGAAACTTCTTAAGACCCATGTTTTTCATTTCATGAAAAGCTTTCTTTATAGTAAATAGAGTCATATCGGATTCCTCCTATTTCTTCCTAATCAAGAAAAGCAGTCTATCGATATCAGCTGGATGAACATTAGTTATTCTAGAAGCCTCGCCTATAGTCTTAGGCTTAATCTTATTCAACTTTTCTCTAGCTTCCAAAGAAATACCTTCAACTTTAGAATAATCCAAATCTTGAGGAAGAATCAAGCTTTCCATAGCTTGCATCTTCTCAACATCTTTCTCTTCCAAATCGATATAGCCTTTATACTTGACATTAGTCTCTATCTTAACACCTAAATCACTAGATAAGACTGGAAGCTTAGGTTCACATTGCTGAAGTCCCTCATATGTGACCTTAGGTCTTTTCAATAATTCTTTATAAGATGTAGATCCGATAGGCTTAGTCTCACCGACTGATTCTAAATACTTAGGTGTCTTTTCATTCAAACCAACATAAATTGTATCAAGTGCATGCTCAGCGACTTTTAATTCATCCATTCTTTTAAGATACTTATCGTATCTGTCTTTGGAATTAAGTCCTAAATCGTATCCAATTTTAATCAATCTTTCATCAGCATTATCAGATCTTGTGATCAATCTATATTCGCTTCTTGATGAAAGAAGTCTATAAGGTTCTTTAGTTCCTTTTGTAACCAAATCATCAATCATAACACCGAGATAAGCTTGATCTCTCCTGAGGGTGAACCAAGGCTTGTTATCTATATATAAAGAAGCATTAATTCCAGCTAAAAGTCCAGCTCCAGCTGCTTCCTCATATCCAGATGTTCCCAATATTTGACCTGCGATAAATAAACCTGGATGATTTCTAATCATCAAATTTCTTTGAACTTGAAGTGGCTGAATCGCATCATATTCGATAGCATAAGCATATTTCAAAAACTCCGCATGTTCAAATCCAGGAAGTGAATGCACCATAGGGCCTTGTAATTCAACAGGCATTGAAGTTGAAAATCCCTGTAGATAAATCGAATCAGTATGAATAGATTCAGGTTCGACAAAAAGCATATGTCTTGGATGATCTTTGAACCTAACAACTTTGTCTTCTATAGATGGGCAGTATCTAGGCCCGACACCTTTTACTACTCCTCCATACATGGCAGAGTCTTTGAGGTGATCTAAGATAATCTTATGAGTTTCAGGAGTCGTATATGTCAAATAACACATAATCATCTTCTCGACGGGTAAGAACTCATTGGTGTCATACGAGAATGCCCATTGTCCAGGTGTTCCAGGCTGAGGCTCTAGTTTAGAGAAATCAATTGAGTCTCTTTTTATTCTAGGAGGAGTTCCCGTCTTCAATCTCAACAATTCGATTCCCAAATTCTTCAAAGCTTGAGATAATCCATGAGAAGCTTTCTCACCATCAGGCCCACCTTCTTTGACTACATGTCCTCTCAATATCAAAGACTCCATATGAGTTCCTGTAGTCAAAACGACAACCTTAGAAGTTATTCTACTTCCATCTTCCATGACTACCCCTCTTATGGATTTATCATCATCGACTATCAAATCGACAGCCATTCCCTCTTTGATAGTTAAGTTCTTCACCTGCTCCATATAGGCCAAAACAGCTTTAGGATAATCGACTTTATCTTCTTGAGCTCTTAAGGATCTAACTCCAGGACCCTTAGACATGTTCAAAACCTTCATTTGAAGGGCAGTTTTATCAGCTAACTTTCCTTCTATTCCACCTAAAGCATCTATCTCTCTAACAACAACTCCTTTAGCTGATCCACCTATTGATGGATTGCATGGAAGATTCGCAATTACTTTTTTATTTAGACAAAGCATCAATGTATTTTTGCCTAAAGTTGCCAAAGCATGGGCAGCTTCTGTTCCAGCATGTCCAGCTCCGACTACAATGGCATCATAATCAAAATTTGTAATCATAGTTTATCCAACGCTCCCTGCTTTAGCCATATCCAATGAAATCAAATGGCTTAGCTCAACTGAATATTCCAAAGGCAATTCTTTAGCAAAAGGCTCTATAAATCCCATAACAATAGTCTTGGTAGCTTCTGATTGAGACAATCCTCTAGACATGAGATAGAACAACTCAGTCTCATTGATCTTACTCACTGTCGCTTCGTGTTCAATATAAGCAGAATCATTCATACATATATTGTCTGGAATAGTATCCGAAGCTGAGGAGTCATCCAAAATCAAAGTGTCACATTCCTCGTGTGATCTAGCACCATATGCTTGAGGCATTATCTTTATCAAGCCACGGAAATTAGCTTTTCCACCTTCTTTGACAACAGACTTTGAAATTGTAGTAGAAGATGTGTATTTTCCGATATGGATCATCTTAGCTCCGTTGTCCTGATATTGATTTTTAGCACCTACGGCGATAGATATACAAGAGCCTTTAGCTCTATCACCTTTTAAAATACAACAAGGATACTTCATGTTTCTTCCTGATCCGATGTTTCCATCGATCCATTCCATGAGGCCATCTTCTTCAACAACAGCTCTTTGGGTGACTAGATTTACAACATTGGTAGACCAATTTTGAATAGTAGTATAACGGCATTTTGCACGTTTTCCAACGACGATTTCAACCACAGCAGCATGTAATGAATCCTGGGAATAAACAGGTGCTGTACATCCTTCGACAAAATGGAGAGAAGCATCGTCATCGACAACAATCAAAGATCTTTCAAACTGGCCAGACAAAGCATTATTGATTCTAAAATAAGATTGAAGAGGTTTGTCTACATGAACACCTTTAGGTACATAAATAAATATTCCACCCGACCAAACAGCCGTATTCAAAGCGGCATACTTGTTGTCGTTGAAAGGAATGACTGTTCCAAAATACTTTTTTACTAATTCAGGATATTTTTTCAAAGCAGTATCGGTGTCACAGAAGATTACACCTTTCTCGTCGACCTCTTTAAGCATGGAAGAATAGACAGATTCAGATTCATATTGAGTATTAACTCCTGCTAAGTATTTTTGCTCTTGTTCTGGAATTCCCAACTTTTTAAAAGTATTCTTGATTGTTTCAGGGACATCATCCCAACTCTTAGATACACCCTTAGTGTAACGAGTAAAGTATCTATAGTCCTGGAACTTGATGAAATCGAGATTAGGTCCGAAGGAAGGCTGAGGTCTTTCAGCAAAGTTCTTATAGCCTTTCAATCTCAATTGGAGCATCCATTCAGGTTCTCCTTTCAATTGAGATATTTGTCTTACGATATCCTCATTGATTCCTTTAGGTGTTTCAACTATAGGAATGACATCGTCATGGAATTCATATTCCTTACGTCTTTCTTCATTTCCTTCTGTAGGATCAAACTTTGCATGACTATTTTTATCTGGCATAGTCTATTTATCCCCCTCCTTTCCATCTTCTTTCACAGCCGCTTGAAACAAACCTCTCCAACCGATGGTCGCACATCCTATTCTAGAAGCTTGTCTTCCAACATTTTGGAAAATTATAGCTTCTTGTAGCTTATCTTGATCATAAGGCTGACTTTCAAGCATTTTCATATAGTTATCCATAAGATCGGCAGCTTCTTTTAGCGTCTTTCCTTTAACTAATTCAGACATTACGGAAGTGGCTGCTGTAGATATGACACAAGCAGTTCCAAACCATTTAACATCCTCGATGACATCTTTATCCAACAAGACTTGAACTGTTATATCATCGATACAAGAAGATGAATTCATCCTGATAGATTTATATCTTGAATCTTTTACTTCTTCCTTATTTCTAGGGTTATCGTAATGATCCATCATCATTTCTCGCATCATCATTGAATCAATTGAAATAGGCATCTAATATATCTCCTCCTTTCAATAGACTATCGACGAACTGATCGACATCAGCTTCGTTATTATAAATATAAAATGAAGCTCTGACAGTACCAGTTTTAGGAAGATAATCAGTCAATATCTTTGCACAGTGGAATCCACTTCTAACACAGATACCAAGGCTATTCAAAAGAGTTCCTTCATCCTGAGAAAAAACTCCTCTTCTATTGAAGTCTATAATTCCGGATTTAGAATTTGGATTATATATCTCTATATCCTTAGCTTCTTTAAGCTTGTCCAATGCTATTTGTTTCAATTCATATTCATAAGAATCTATTCTATCCATTCCAATAGAATCAAGATAATCCATAGCTTTAGCTAAACCACAAGCCCCAGGAACATTTTGAGTTCCTGCTTCAAACTTAAAAGGAATTTCCTCATAACTGACCATGCACTTAGTATCAAAAGTTGCGTTCATCCCTCCACCACTAAGCAAAGGAGGAATAGAATTCAACAACTTCTTCTTTCCATATAAAACACCGATTCCATTAGGTCCTAACATTTTATGGCCAGAAAAGATTAGTGCATCACAATCCAAATCTTTGACATCTATTTTTTTGTGAGGTATGGATTGAGCACCATCCAAAACAAAATAAGCTCCATTATCATGGACTAATTTAGCTATAGCTTTAGCGTCGATAACATTTCCTAGAACGTTCGATACATGAGCCAACGAAACCACTTTGGTCTTATCTGACATAACCGTTTTTAATGTATCCACAGTCACTTTCCCCTCTTCGTCTAGAGGAGCAAACTTGACTACCAAATTAAAATTCTTTGCCCAATTAAACCAAGGCAAAACATTCGATGCATGCTCAGCAGTTGAAATAACTATTTCATCACCAGGACTTAATATAGAGCAAATTCCATATGCAACGATATTCATTCCTTCTGTATTTCCAGCAGTAAAGACAATTTCCTCAGGATTTGAATTTATGAATTTGGCTACTCTTTCCCTAGCTTGCCAATATCGTTTGTCAGCTAGATGAGCAATGTCATAATCTCCGCGATGTGTATTAGCATTCCAAGTTTCATAATATGAGTTGCTAGCTTTAATAACACAGTCAGGTTTAAATGTTGTAGCACCATTATCGAGATAGCAAAATCTATGATTTTGCATCTCTTTAACATTTCTTAGCATAGGAAAATCATTTCTGATTTTCTCTATCTCTTCTTGTGATATAGACTTTGTCATATCTCTTTCCCTAGCAAATCCAATGCTTCTTTTTTAATCTTCTCATCTTTAATCTTCAAAGCGATAGGCTTCAAATATCCAACCATGATCAACTTATTAGCTGTAGGTCTATCTATTCCTCTAGACATTAAATAAAAGATATCGTTATCTGGAACTGATCCCATCGATGCTCCATGAGATGCAAAGACATCCTCTTCTGAAATCAAAAGTGCAGGTGAAGCAACACATTTTGCTTTACCAGATAAATTAACAATCTTTGCTTCTTGACGAGTGTTAGTCTTAGCTGCTTCCTTTCTAATATCTGAAGCTCCTAAGAACTGCATCTTAGAAGAGCCTTCACAAACTCCAAACATCGAAGTTCTAGAAAATGATTCCTTACCTTTATGAACGACATTAGCTTTATATATCTTCTTTTCATCATCTCTATTCAAAGAAGAGAGATGATACCTGAATTCAGACTTATATCCAATGCATTCTACATCTAAAAGAAAATCGACATCAAACTTAGCGAAATCGACTTCGACAATTGTCAACTTAGCTCTATCTTTCAAAATAATCTTTCCTATTATTTTTAAAGGCTTGTTTCTTTTTAAATTGACGATATCTATGATTTTTTCTTCTCCTTCTTTCAAAGTAGAAGACAAATCTATGACATCACAGTCAGGCTCATAATAATCTCTTAATCCAGTCATTACTTATTCTTAGCCTCATTAGCGACAAAACACTCACCCAACATATTTGGAGCTTTTTCTTCTGTCTTAGTTATATCGATTCCATACTCACTCTTCAAGAATGTATAACCTTCTGTATCTACTCTCTTTATTAAATCAGGTCCACCGGTCAATCCGACTTTTCCATTTATAATAACTGCTGATTTAGTTGGATTTATCTCATCGAACAATCTAGCGTAATGAGAAACAATAATGAAAGTAGTTCCTTCTTTTTCGAGTTTATTTATGTTCTCACCTACAGTCTTAATAGCATCGACATCAAGACCGGAGTCAATTTCATCAAGCATACAAATCTTGGGTTTCAAAAGAAGCATTTGAAGTATTTCATTACGTTTCTTTTCTCCACCAGAGAACCCATCATTAAGATGTCTTTCTTTCATATCTGAAGGAAGACCGACATCCTTATAAGCCTGTTCCAATGATTTGTAATATTCAAATAAACCTATAGGCTTTTCTCTATGAGCATTGATAGCTGCTTTATAAAAATCCATCGATACAACGCCTTGAATCTCAGGTGGATTTTGGAAGCAATAGAAAACACCCATCTTTGAAATCTCATCAGGTGTCTTCCCTACGATTTCTTCTCCATCAATCTTAATAGATCCCTCTGTTATTTGATAATGTGGATTACCCATCAAACAAGTCAAAAGTGTGGATTTACCATGTCCATTAGGGCCTAATAGACCAAAGACATCACCTTTTTCAATATCTAAGTCTATTCCGCGGAGAATCTCCAATCCATCAACTTCAGCTTTAAGGCCTCTTATTTCAATAAATGCCATGCAAAAAATCCTCCAAAGCTTATATATTTTAATTATGTTTCAATAATCTATCAATAATGATGATAAATATTCAACTATCAGCAAATAGTTGAGTTAATGAATTATAAAATAGCAAAGCAAAATCCTTTAAAGATTGTTTACTTTAACTTAAACGTCAATGTACTAGGCTGATGATCGCTATAAGCAAAGCCTGTGTCTCCGGTTTTAGTTATTGTTATGTTTTCTACTTCGATATTATCACTGACTATAAATCCATCGACAGTAGATACAAAAGTAGTTCCTTCTTGCCATGTTATATCGACATCTCTACAACTGGGTAGATTATCGGCAGCATATATTTTAAATCCATCGTTAAATGGAGACTTTTTGTCTTCATCAAACATATAATTCAGCCAATCAGGTTTTAGTTGGTTTACTCGATTCTTAAATGCAAAGTCTTCACTTGTATATTGAGGATACATAGGATTGTTTGTCAATAGATCATGATTGAAATCACCACCCACTATGACATAATTGCCTTTATCATATTCATTTTTAATATAAGAATAGAGTTCTTGAACTTGTGTATTTCTAATCTTTCCACCTTCATCATAAGCAGACATATGAGAATTGATCAAAACAAATTCTTTACCATTATCAGTCTTGATTCTATTAACATCAAAGCACCTATCCAAATCGAAGAATTTAGAGAATTCAGTCGAGACGGTATATTCAACTCTTTCACTATAATTTATTTGATATTTAGACATAGTAGATAATCCAGATTTGGATTTACCTATAGGATCATTTAAAGGATAGAAGAGATATGCTGAATCATAGTTGATTCCGAATGTCTTATCATAAGATTGGAAATCTGATTCAAATTCACTCTCTTGATTTATATGATAGGATCTGTCTGAATCCACATCGACTTCTTGCATACAATAAAAATCACTATTTAAATCAGTTATTACAGACTTAATACCATCTGTATTCTTCTGAACATCTTCTTTTGATTCACCTTTTCCATGAGTTCCTACAGTCTTAGTTCCATCCATGCTATATCCTTCATCCATGAAGAATGTATAGTCAGGTGAATAGGCACCAAAACCAACATTAAATGTAGAAACAGTCAATTCTTTACCTGTTTCGACTTTTTCAATATTAGAATTCCTATCAACATCCAAGGCTTGATTTCCTATTCTATGATAAGAACATACGACATACATGACATAACTACCAACTACCAAAACAGGCAATCCTATCACTACAGCTAACGTTATAGAAGTTATCTTTATTATTTTCTTTGTACTATTTTTCATACTATGGATTATTATAAGAATACAAAATACTACTAATTGTTTAAAACCAATGCACTGAATAGGTTTATTTCATAATATGAATAAAACTTGATACTGTAATTTCTTTTGCTATTTGCCTCGGCAAAGCATTTAAATCCATAACACATTGATAATAAAATTTTAAGGAAATTATAAATACAGGCTCGTGAGCAATTAAACATGAAAGAAAAATCAAGTAAATAATATCACTAGAGGCTATTTCTATTATTTCATAATTATCCAATGCAAATGCCTATTAAAATCTTTAAATCTTAGAGTCAAGCACTAAAGTTGCCTTTGCTCCGTTTTCTTTAATCCATAAAAGAATAAGATAAATATCAAGTCGAGACAGAACAAAGAATGTTTTTTGAAATTAAAATAACTATTATTGCTTGTTATTCAGAATTGAATAGTATGTTTTATATCAACTATTCACAAATATAAAAAGCTTTGACGTTTAAATCAAAGCTGTTATTTCAATAATGGTGGGCTCAGAGAGACTTGAACTCTCACAGGACGAATCCTATTAGACCCTGAATCTAACGCGTATACCAATTCCGCCATGAGCCCAGTGCTTAGATAAAATACAACAATCCATAGCACTTTTCAATTTGTATAAGCTTATTTAATTCCAAATAGATTTTTGAAGAAATCCCCTATAGCTTTAAAGAAATCGACTATATGCTGCCAAAATGATTTGGGAGTAGACTCTTCATCTGATTTTATATCTTTTCCGCTACTATCGCCTTTGTTATCTGTATCTGTACTATTGTCTATATCATTTAGTTTTCCTTCTACAACTTTAATTTTTAAATAAACATATCTAGATTCATTATCATCTATTACTATTTCTATTTTCAAAGTATATTCTCCGACTTGATTGTTCCCTTCGATTGGATTTCCATCAATTATGTTTGCTTCTTTATATTCAACTTTATCTATTTGTCCTGCTTCTATAAGCTTATCTACAATTTCATCAGGTTCTAATATAGTATCTGTAGAAACTATTAAAGCTCCTTCGGATAAAATATAATTCTCATTTCCGGATCCAAATACAGTGATAGGAAAAATAATTGCTGTTTCATTTTCACTTTTATCTTTGGCTTTTATTTCGACATTGTATCTTCCAGCTTTCATATAATTCATATTTTCATGATATTCATCTCTTCCTAAATAGACATTCAATTCCTCATCTATTTCATCTACTGATCTAAATTTAGATAATATAAATTCCTCTGATAATCTATCATTTATAGTCGTCTCAATTTTTTCAACTTTAGATGTTATAACAGGAGGAATATCATCGATGATTTGAAGAATCTTTTTAACTAAAGTCGAATTCTCTGAAGCATCTTTACTAGAAATAGTTAAGACATAATCTTCAATAGACATAGGTTTAAAGCCTTCTATTTCTATCTTAGGAATTAATACTTCCATACTATTATCAGATACTTCTATTCTTTCTAATATGGAATCTTTCAACATCTTTAAATCTCTTGCTTTATCATAGCTTACTTGTATCGGCTTTGTATAACTATCAGCTGATATTCCATCTATTATTATTCTAGGACTTATATCATCTTTACTCATCAACCTAACAGTTATATCTTTTTCAGCTTCATATAGATTTGTCCTTTCATCAAAAAGTCTAATAGATAATTGATAATCTACAAATCTACCATTTTGAGCTAATTCATGTTTGTAATAATAATCTCCAAAATTCTCATCAATTCCTGTGATAATATGTTCAGTATATTTTTCATTTCCTATCGGTCCTATTGCTCTTCCATATCTACTTGAAGTAATTGCTCTCAACAAATATAAAGGATACATATAATCCCACCATGTATCGTGAATCTTATCCACTTCAACTACAAATCTCTCATAATTTTTCCAATATGCAAAAACATCATAAAAATTAATCGCCTTTGCTCCGGCTTTAATTCTAAATTCTTTTGAATCACAATACGCAGCATTAGCAATATGACATGTCTTTGGAAAATTAATATCAACTCTAACTTCCTTCTTTCCTGTCGATGGAATCGATGATTTGTTCTTCTTATAAAAGTTTTTTACTTCTTGTAATACAAATTTTATGTATAGAAAATTATCTTTTCTATCGACTATATAATTTATATATGGTGAAGGTTTACTAGTTCTATTTTCCTTATATGTATAGTCACTGCAATATATTTCATTTTTGTCAACTTTAAATCTTGTTCTTAACCTAACGTAGCTATTATTATCTTTAAAATCAAGTCCTTGGAAATTTAGATTCAAATATTCATCATAATAGAAATTATCAAATGAAACATCATAAAAGCTAAAATAAACAGAGCCTTTATCTGATATAAAATCAGAATAAGATAGCCTTCCTCCTGTGTCCTGCTTAAATCTATTATGAAAAGATTCTTTTTTATTATCTATATTTTTTTCGAATCTAAAATAAGGATCTTTATTAAAGAAACTAAGAGACAATCCTATGGATACTATACTTAAAATTAACTTGTTTATAGCTTTAAACATCTGTTATTTCTCCTTTCTTTTATGAGGTATAGGAGATGAAATATAAAACTGAATTATTTATAGTTAACAATCGATAGATTTTTGTTAAAATAATAATTGCTGCTCCCGTAGCTCAGTTGGATTAGAGCGGCCGCCTCCTAAGCGGCAGGCCGTAAGTTCGAATCTCACCGGGAGCGCCAATGTCCCTGTAGCTAAACGGATATAGTGTGGGGTTCCGAACCCCAAGTTAAGGGTTCGACTCCCTTCAGGGACCCCAGGGCGTGCCTTCGTGGTGAAGCTGGTATACACGCAAGACTTAGAATCTTGTGGGGAGACCCGTGCGAGTTCGACTCTCGCCGAAGGCACCATTTGCTAACTATGCTAGCCTATGGCTAGCTTTTTTATTTCATCAAAACCTCCTTCGCTCTATATGTGGACTAAAAAAGAAAAAATAAAAGTAAATTCTAGAACTAAAAAACTCGGCTTAAAGCCGAGTCTTTTACATCAATCGAAACTAAAGAGCTAAAGAACCCATAGGATCCCAAGCTTCAAGTTCGATAGGATCTTGTTCGAGGATCTTAACTTCATCTTCAGTCAAATACTTCTTGTCGATGACTGCTTGATAGACAAACTCATTGAACCAGTCATCGGACATGACGAAGTAGCCTTTATCACCGATTGCATCACCCCAAGAGTTTTCAACTCTCCAACGGTTAGGCTTGTTATCGACAATATTGACACCAGTGATGACCATAGCATGAGTCATCAAGGATTCGCCATAATCAACTCTTTCGGCTTTAGTCATTCCAAACTCAGTTCCCAGTACCTTGTTGACATTCCACATCTCAGTAGACATCACACCATCAGGTGTGTAGGAGAACTGTCCGACATCACTTCCGAACCATACAACTCTATTATCGGAAAGTTGCTTGATTACAAGCTCTTTAACTCTTTCGATAGGAAGGTTAATGTATAAGACTTTGTTTCCACCTTCAACGTTGTTGAGGTACTTGACAGTAAAGGCCTTCTCAAACGGATAACGAGGACCAGGGCAAGAAAGAACTGAAACATAATCATCCAATTTCAATCCGACATACTTGTCGAAGAATTCCTTAGGAGTAATGTCAGCAATGCGACCAAACTTCTTGTCTTCATCGACATACTCATAAGTAAACTTAACAGGAGGTTCGCCTAAGCAAACAGCCAAGATATGATAGACTTCAGAAAGCATCTTTTCTTTCAAAGGACGAAGTTCTTCAACTGTTTTCTTTTCTTCTTGATGTAACTTTCTCAAGGTACAAGCATATTCGCGAAGCTTCAATGTTATGTACTTATCCATAGCTTGAGTATTAGAAGATGATGCAGTTTCAGGATAGACATCCTTAGGACATACACCATACTTTTCAACCAAGTTTACAAACATTGTCCACTGGCCACCATCTCCTATAGGAGAAGACAAAAGGAAATCAGTGATACGTGATCCGTTAGGTTCATCGATTGTTTTAAGAATATTCTCAAGGAAGAAGTTAGACTTCTCTAACTTATCCCAAAATAAAGGATAAGCTTGAGAAAGTTCCATATTCTTAATTTTTAACTTCTTCATGACCTCGAGACGCATTACATTGGTAGCAGCAAACATCCAGCAACGTCCAGATCTCTTTTGATTGGTGATATCTCCAGACTCGACATTAATAGAATATTGGTGAGTCATCAAGGCTTCAACAGATTTATTGATTGAAACAGCCGGAATACCCTGAGCCATAACAGCACCTTGAACAGCTTCACTCTTAGATTCAGCAAATTCTTTTTTAAACTTCTTCAACTCATCTTCAGTAATAGCTTCAAAACTCATTATTTTATCCTCCATGCAAATTTATATTATAAAGGCTAAATATAATAAATAAGATATGTTGACCTATGGTTTTGAGAACGGCTTTATTCAAAACAAACTAGCATTCAAAAGCATATTACTATTTAATCTCTCAATAATTGATAATCCACACTGATTAAAGCAAAAGAAAGTGAAGTAATAGTTACTGAATTTAACTCTTCTGGAGACAAAGAAACATATTTTATGGACAATTTAATATATGGAAAAGTAATTCCAGAAGAATTGAAAAAGGAATATAAACTTGAAAAATACAGATGGAAAGACTAATTTACATATTTGATTATTTTATATAACAATCACAACCAAGTATTTAATAACTATATAAATACAATTTGTTCTAATAATTGATAGAATTATACGGCTGGATTAAATAAATAAAATGGAACTATCAAAAGAAAAATATTTAAATGATTCTTATTCAATGCCTTTTGAAGGCGAAGAACATCTTGGAACAGTAGTTGAACTTCCTTTTAGAACTGATGTTTGGAGAAATGACGCTAGATCAGCTCTTTGGGACTTCATGTCTGTAATTCTATCTATAGCTCAATTCGAAAAAGTCTATGTAGTAGCTTCAAAAGAAGCTTTGAACAAAAATACAGATATATTGTCTCCTTTGTTTTCTAACTTTAATGTTCAAGTCTTACCTATCGAATACGATGATTCTTGGGCTAGAGACAACGCACCAGTCTTCACAAGAAATAATGAAGGTAAGATTTGTGGAGTGAATTGGGGATTCAATGCTTGGGGTGGAACATATAATGGTCTTTATGATTCATGGGACAAAGACAATTCGATGGGAACACCTCTTTTAAACTCATTAAATATAGATGAGCTTAAAATAAAGGATTTCATCCTTGAAGGTGGATCAATTCACACAAATGGAAAAGGAACATTAGTGACTACTGAAGAATGTCTCTTATCCAAAGGAAGAAATCCTAATCTCACCAAAAATCAAATAGAAGACACTTTAAAGAAAGTATTAGGTCAAAAGAAAATAATTTGGCTTCCTTATGGTGTCTATAACGATGAAACATCAGGTCATGTAGACAATATGGCATGTTTCTTAGATGAAACACATGTCTTATTAGCTTCAATCGATGATAAGAACGATCCTATGTATGAAAGATATAAGATTGATTTAGAAGTATTAAAAAATGAAACTACAGCCGATGGAAAGAAAATAGAAGTTATAGAAATGCCTGTTCCTGGGCCTCTATACATGAACAAAGAAGAACAATTGAGTCTAGCAAACGATGACCACGCCATAGTAAGAGAACAAGGAAACAGATTAGCTGGATCATATGTCAATTTCTATATGGGAAAAGAGTTTATCATCCTTCCAACATTCAATGATCCAAACGATCAAAAAGCATATGATATATTGAATTCCTTCTATAAGGGAAAGAAGAGAATCATACAGATTCCAGGAAGAGAAATTCTATTGGGTGGTGGAAATATACACTGTATTACAAAACAAATTCCAATGCCCAATTTAAAGGAGGAAGACTAAAATGAGAAAAGTAAAAGTTGCCGCACTTCAATTCAAATCAACCAATTCATATGATGGAAATATAGAAAAGATAGACAATTTAATAAGACAAGCTAAAGAAGCCGGAGCTGACATCATCCTCCCTAGTGAATTATTTGAAGGAGACTATTTCTGCCAAATAGAAAACTACAAGAATTATCTTTTAGCTGAAGAATATGAAACTTCAAAAACTTTAGCACATTATCAACAATTAGCTAAAGAATTGAACGTAGTCTTACCTATATCATTCTTTGAGAGATGTGGGAATGTCTATTACAATTCCATTTGCATCATCGATGCCGATGGAACAAAACTTGGAGTCTATAGAAAGACTCATATTCCAACCGGTGAATGCTATGAAGAAAAATTCTACTTCACTCCGGGAAACACAGGTTTTAAAGTATTCAAAACAAAGTTTGGAAACATAGGTGTTGCCATTTGCTGGGATCAATGGTTCCCAGAATGTGCAAGAATCATGGCTTTGAAAGGTGCTGAGATGTTGCTTTATCCAACAGCTATAGGATCAGAGCCTGTCTTAACAAAAGATTCTAAAGACCACTGGCAACATGTCATGCAAGGTCATGCCGCAGCTAATATCATGCCTGTCATAGCAGCCAATAGAACTGGAGTCGAATCAATTAATAACTCTTCCATGAAATTCTTCGGTTCTTCTTTCATCGCCGACGAATTTGGTAACATTGTCGAATCAAAAGGTAGGGACGATGAAGGATTCATCATCCATGAATTCGATTTAGATGCCGTTAGAGATAATAGAATAGATTGGGGTGTTTTCAGAGATAGAAGAGTAGAGATGTATAAAGACATCCTCAAGGATGATGATTCAAATGGAAGATAAAAACAATAATAAGGAAAAAAAAGGAATAAATCAATCAGGATATAAGCACCTCTATTTAAAGATATTCATAGCTTTTCTCTTAGCTATGGCCTCTGCAACTGGATGCTTATTCATCGCATTTGCATATCAAGGTCAAGCGATGATTTTGTTTTGGTCTCTATTCCTTCTTCACATGTTAGAAATAGTATGCACTATATTCTGCTTTGCTGTTTCAAAAGCTGATTGTAATCTTCAAAATAAGAAGATCACACTGACTAGAATTATCTTCATAGTAATGATAGTTTTCCTGTTGGCATTACTGATATTAGAAGCTATAGCATGGTGGACACCTACTAATCAAGATCCAAGTTTTTATACAATAAAGTAAATCATTAGATTTAAAAGACTAGACTATTCAATCGACTTTAAAGATTCCGCCATCGGAATCTTTTTAGTTTTAAAATTCAACAATAGAGATACAACTATAGAAGTTATAAATGCTATTACAAATGAAATGATATATGTAGTCCAGTTGATATGATACAAGAAGGTTAATAGATCAGTTTTGTTTACTGATAAAACTAATACTGCTAATGGAAATCCTAAGGCCAATCCTATTAAAGATCCAATCAATGAGTCTATAGCCAGTTCATATGCCAAGGTCATGCTTATCTCTTTAAAATGGAAGCCTAGAACTTTCATAGTAGCTATATCGCGTTTACGCTGTGCGATATTTAAACTAGTCAAGTTATAAATGACTACAACACATAATAAGATTGCGAATATCTTTACTACATCTGTCATAATGTTGATAGTAGAAAGCAAAGAATCCGCTCTATCTTTAATATCTTTTGCAGTGCTACAAGAAGATACACCATCTAGCTTCATTATTTCTTCTTTAGTTTCTTCAGATTTGGACAAATCTTTCAAGGTTAAATAAAAAGTAGTAGGAGAAAATGTAGTATTAGGATATCCACTAGCTTTATCAAAAATACCTTTTAAAACTGAAGATTCAAAGATATAAGTCAGTTTTCTCTCATATATCTTTCCACTCAATACAATTTTTAAAGTGTCACCTATTTCGATATTCAATCTTTCAGCAGTTCTTTGATCCATAGTAAGACCACCATCGACATAGTAAGGAACTTTAAAATAATTAGAATTATCTTCGAGAATATTCAATGTTGTTTCTAATGAAGATTCATAAGAAACAGATACAGCTGCTTGAGATACTTTCTCAACCTTCTCTACATTTTCTAAACTTAGAAGATTGTTATAAACATCGTCCGTATTTCCTGAAGGTTTAACACTCATCTCGACATATTCATTTACGTTAAAATCTAGATCAACACCATAGTTCAAAGTATCTGATATTCCAAAGCCGCAAACTAACAAAGCAGTACATCCCGTCATTCCTAGAATAACCATCAAACTCTTTCCTTTGCTACTCAAAATGTTCCTAATAGACATCTTTAAAACTATGCCAAAGTTATTAACTTTAGTCTTTTTATTAGCTTTTATCTTTTTTTCTTTTATTTCTTTATTTTTCAATCCAAAAATAAATACAAAGAAATCATGAATTGATAAAAGAATCACTCCGACAAATCCTAAATTTTTTCCAAATGACACCGGTCTAAATCCATGCTTTTCTCTAAAAGATTTATACTTAGCATACAAACCTTTATCACTATTATTAGTCTTAGTTCTCAAAGTATCAGCAGGCTTTTCTTTTATAACTGAATAAGAGAGGATAAAAGAACATAAGCCCGCAACAATTATCAATGCCAATAGCATGACTATAGACATCCAATAAAAGAAATGTATAGACATAGAAGGCATGTCCCATAATAGATTATATTTAATTCCCATGACATTCGGAATTAATAAAGGACCTATTATGAATCCTAGTATTCCTCCAATCGAACATAGAACAACACCAAAGCTAACGAAGTAAGAATATATTTTCTTCTTTGGAACACCGATAGCCTTCATCACTCCTATTTCACTTCTACTCTTCAATATCATTTGTGAAATAGTAGTTAGGATAATCAATAATGAAACTAAAAAGAAAATGATAGGGAAGACGAATGTCAACTGCATAGCTTGAGTCACGTCCTGATTTAAAGCTTGATACGATGGAAGAGATGTACTTTTATAAGCTAAAATAAAATTGGATTTGCCAGTGAAGTATTCATTTATGCTAGAAACAGCTGTGTCAGGATCATCTGTCTTTATCAATATTTGATTAGTGCTGCTCTTCATCAAACTAGTTAAGTTTACCAATGAATCATCGCTAGCGTTTAAATTTAGCAATCTTAATACTAAATCAAGCACATTGTTGTTATAGTTCGCTTTTAAAAGATTATAAAGACAAGTAGCAAAACTATTATTTGTGACTGAAACTATAGAATTAGAAAATGAGGAATTTTGAACACCTTCAGGATGATACATCGATCCTGTTATGTTCATATCAAATGTTATTTCATCGTCATAAACTATATTCTTGCCGCCCTCCAAGACAAATTGATCCAGCAAAGATTTTATAAAAGATGAGTATTGACTATTTATTGTTGAGATCATCATTTTTAAAGGATTAGTCATAGTGAAAGAAACTTTATCGCCGATAGATAATTCTTTATCCTTCATAAAAGAATTCATCATCAAACACCCTTCTTCTCCTTCTTTTATCAAAGGATGGGACAATTTTGGAGATGCTTCGGTAGAAACGAAATAAACATTGCTGTTCTTTACGTTTGCAGTTAAATAAATTCTTTCTTCAATGAGATCTATGTTATAGAGAGTACGCATAGCAGTTCTATCATCGTCAGTTAAGCCTGTAGTGGTCACATACACATCTGCTAGATTTGTCTTCTCATACAAATTGTTTTGTCTTTCTAATATATTATTTGCATTAGAAGTCAATCCAGCAAAAAGGCAAAGAGACAAGAAAGAAATGGCAATGATAGAAATCAATTGCTTTATATTCTTTCTCATCGATCTCATCAAAGATTTGAAAAGAATATTGAATGTGGATGATTTGTTCTTGTTCTTTACCATACAATATCCTCTATGGATTCTTTACGTGGAAAATGAGAATCTTCCTCTATTTGACCATCACTAACTCTAATCAAATGAGTCGCTATTTTAGCTAAAGACGAATTATGTGTAACGATTATGACCGTAGTATTAAATTTAGACGATAAGGAATAAAGCAGTTCTATAATCTTGCTTCCTGTCTTGCTATCCAAAGCTCCAGTAGGCTCGTCACAAAGCAATAATTTTGGATTCTTTACTACTGCTCTAGCTATAGAGACGCGTTGCTGCTCACCACCTGACAATTGAGAGGGATAGTTATTTGCTCTATTCTCTAATCCGACATCTTTCAATATCTCTTTAGGATCAAAAGGTTTCTTCACTATAGAAGCAGCTAAAGCAATATTTTCATAGGCAGTAAGGTTTTCCATCAAATTATAGAATTGAAAAACAAATCCGATATCGTTTCTTCTAAAGTCTTCCAATTGACGACTGTTGAATTTAGATACATCTCTTCCAGCTAGAAAATAATTTCCAGCAGAAGCATTATCCATTCCACCTAGCAGATTTAAAAGTGTTGTCTTTCCTGCTCCACTAGCTCCTAAGATGACGACAAATTCACCTTTTTCGATTGAAAAAGAAACACCTTTTAATGCATGGACAAGGGTTTCACCCTTGCCATAGTCTTTCGTCAATGCTCTTCCTTCTATAAATGCCATAATCGATATCCCTTACATATTAAATTAATTTTAACAAGACTCAACACAAAGTAACAAGAAATCATGATTGCATGTTTAAGGTTTTGTATCACACAATCTAGCAATATTCATTTTAATAAAACTCAAATTTAGAAACTATTTTTATCATTAGTAAGGTAGTTTCATTATGAACCAAAACAATACTATATATTTTTTACTATCTTTAATATAAAAAATCTTATAAAATATGAATAAGTTATGAAAGGAAAGGAGATATCAAGATATGGGAAAAAGAGAATTAGATACTGAAGAAGCCTTATTTGATAGCAAAGCTCAGAAAGACTTTATCAAAAATGAGATCGGCGATTTATCAAGTGCTAGAATCACTCAATGGGGATTCGGTGTAGTAGCTCTTGTTGGAATAGCCTTATTCATAGGATTCATATTCTTACCTTATGTAACTATTCGTAACAATACTGCTTCTGGAGAAATGAGTCTAAAGTTTTATACTTTAGCCTTTGGAACCTACGTAGAGAATACTAGCAGACACTCGGGTCAATTCAATGTGTTCTTTATAGCTGAATTTGTCTTATTCATCATTGCTGCTATGCTTCCTTTATTCTCGAGAAGACACGAGAAAGCATTGGTTATCACATCGACAGTGATTCTCTCTATAGTTGGATTGTTTATGATGCTTAACTTCTCCAACTACTTGCTCAAGTATTCATTCACTAGAACTTATCGTAATGAGGTCTTATTTAAACTTGAAACAACAAATGCTAAAGGATATGTCTCTGTGTTGAAGACCGGATATTATTTGTTACCCGCTGTTACATTCTTGACAATATTAGCTCAGTGGTTGACATATGGATATACTAAGAAGGTAGCTATAAAGAGACTGTACAACAACGCTAAGTTCGGAAAGAAACTTCTCAACTACTAATCCATAAAGAAGTCATCTGACGCTCTTCTATCTTTGAAGGGCGTTTTTGTTTAAAAGGAGGGAATTAAGTATGGAAAAAAGTCATCCTATATTAGATTTAACAAACGAAGCCATAGCAAGATTATCTACATTTTTTTCAAGATTGAAAACAAATGGTAAATCTTGGCTTTCCTCCTTTGTCAAAAGAAACAAAGATAACCTAATAACTTTAGCCTGGCTGACAATAGTAGCGATTCTCATATTTGGATATACATTGATTTGCTATAACTTCACTATTCCTCTTTCCGGAGATGGATATCTTCAATCCCAAACTATGCCTTATCAAATGTACGATCAATGGCATAGATTCTTCAATACTGGTCATTTCAGTCTATGGGATTCTTCTACTGGATTAGGTGTCAACACCATCGGTGCTGACAGCTTCTATGGTTTGTTCTCACCATTTACATTGATAACATTGATATTCCCACGTTCATGGATTTCACAAGAGATAGCAATTTTATACATAGTTAAAATAGTTTTAGGTGGATTCTTTTTCTATTTATATCTTAGAATGTTTAATATTTCTGTAGGAAGTAGAAGAATTGGGGGAGTTGCTTTTGCTTTTTGTGGGTGGGTGACTTACTATCTTTGGTTTGCTTTCTATCTAGATGCTTTTGCTTTCTTTCCTCTTATCCTTTATGGAATTGAAAAAGTAATACAAGAAAGAGATCCCAGACTTTTAATAGTAGCTTTCTTCTTAGTCGGATTGAGCAACTACTTCTTCTTAGCTGTGTTTATGATTGGATCATGTCTCTATTCTATATTTAGATATATTCAATGTTGGAAGCAAATGAAGACTAGTGAAACTAGATGGGCTGTATTTGGAATGGGTGTCACTTGCTTCTTGTTAGGAATATTATTGAGTGCATTTGTTTTGCTTCCTAGTATTATGAATGTTAAGGCCATGCCTAGAATAAATGAATCATCTTATTTAGATGATTTGATGAATGCATTCAAATCTAATGATTTGAATAAAATATTTAAAGTCTTATTCCAATTTGATTATTCCAGTGAATATATCTCCTATAGAAAGATTTATCCTTTAAATAGCTTAGTTTTCATGAACTTGGCCTCCTTTTCAAATAACCTTCTACAAGTCAGCTACTACGACAATCTCTCCGGATCATCATATATATTTATACCTTTGCTATTGATGACTTTTGTCGGATATTTATACGCTTTTAAAAAGAAAAGAATAGGCACAATAATAGGTGGATTTTTCACCATATTCTTCATGTCAGTTCCTTTCTTCTATTACTTGTTTAGTGCCTTCACAGTCGGATATGCTAGATTCTACTTACTTCCTATATCGTGGATGATTGCATTTGCTTGCAAAACAATAGATGAAAGGCGTGAAATATCCAGAGGATATCTAGACGCTTCGATGGCGATACTAGTAATCCTTCAAATAACAGCTTATGTATTATCCATCTGGGCTATAAACAACCAATATGTTTTATATAAAGATGGATATCCTTTTGCTGATGAAACATGGTGGGAAAGATTGTTAATTCTCCCATTCCAATTTGGAATAGACATCGTAGGATACGTAGTGATGCGTCATTTCTTCCACGGAAAGAAATTTAACAAAGCTACATTGTTATTAGTCTCTATAGAAGCTATTGCGATGGGCAACACAGTCATCCTAAACCATGGATTCGGCGATATATCTAATCTTGAATATTCAAATGGCCAAGGTAATAGAATTGTATCCAATGAAACAAATTTAATAAACAAATTAAAAGAATACGATTCCTCTATATATCGTGTTTTCAACAGCACTGTGGATAGAAACAACACCAATTTAGGATTGGTAGTCGGTCACGATTCATTATCAGCATTCAATTCTAACTACGCCTTCAATGCTCAAGACTTTATAGACTGGAGCAACATAGGATACACCAGTGGAAACTGGTCTATGGGTGAACACAATAGGAGATCTAATGTTGAAACATTCTTAGGCGTCAAATACTATATGGTTCGTCATGGAAATGAAGATGGCACCAAGAAAGACAATAATATTCCTTGGGGATATGTAAATATACAAGATATTAACCCTAACACTGTAGATGAAGCTGAAAGAACATCACTCGTTGCTTTACAAGACTCCTTGAAAGCTCAGCAAAGCGATGGAACACTAGCTAGAGACATTTATTTAAACAACGACTATATCAACTTAGGATTTGCTTTCGACACTGTCTTAAACAGCTCTGCTATGTATGAATATAACAATACAGACGCCAATGAATATGCATATCTAAGATATGCAATCATGGATGAAGATGATTTAAAAGATGAGAACTTGGTAGCTGATTTAAACAAACATTTGATTTCAATATCTAAAACAAATAGTTCTTCTAGTTTCCAAACTTCCACAACTTTAAAGATGACATTTACTCCTACAACCTATGGATACAGTGGAAATATCAAATACTTCAATAACGATTATGATGTCGAATTCATAAAGAAAGATGATAAGTATGTAAATGATAAATACAATCTATCATTCACTATTAGAGATCCTCACCACATCGTATTCAACGGATTCAACCTTATTGACAAAGCTATTGTTTATACTAACTCCAACAACGTGTTGACTGCTTCTACCAATACCAGCATGTTACAAAGACTCAGAAACTTATCTTATACAGTTTATGCTTCTCATTGGGACGAAAATGGAAATTATATAACCGGATTAGATCCTAACGACACTACTAAAATCAATCACTATATCTATCCCGCTGATACAAAGATAGATATGGATAACTTAAAAGGAAATTCCTTAAAAGGATTGAAATACTATACAAAAGTAGTCATAGAAAAGAAGGATGGAAGCTTATTCGCACCTCAAGCAAGTGAAGATAATCCTGTTTACCTATCCACTAACACACCAGATCATTATGAATGGCATTTCGTAGATGAAGACGGAAATGATGTTACCAGTGGAGAAGAATGCTATTCTAAATATCAGAAAGCTCATGGTTTCTATGTAAGAAAACCTGTGAAGAGAATTATTGGTTACTTGTTTGAGAACAAGGATGACAACACCTCTATATCTAAACCTTATATATATCAATCCAGTTATGCCGATTACAAACTCGCTATAGATAAACTAAAAGCTGAGCCTATAAATGTCGAATATAGAAGAGGCGATCGAGTTAGATTCACAACCAACTATTCAAAAGGAAAAGTTGTTGTTTTAAATATTCCTAGAGAGAATGGATGGACATTGAAGAAATGGGATTATCCAACCGATAGCAATTCAAAGACTAGCGATGATTCCGAGAATAAAAAAGAAAAGGGCTGGCAGACTGTAACAACCTATAAAACTCAGGGTGGATTCGTCGGATTTATAGCCGATAAAGGTGAAACTTTATATCAATTAGATTTTGAAACACCAGGATTATCTATAGGATCTAAAGCCACTATGATTGGAATAGTCTTTACATGTTTCTTCTATGTTTGCTATAACGGAAGAGGATTAGATAAATTGATGGATGAAGAGAGAAGATTGAGGCAAACCACATATGAAAAAAACTGAAGTATTTAAAACTATGACTGTGAAAAAACAAATGTCTAGTTTTTATAGAGATGGAATATTGTTGACTCTATGTATCATCGCAATGATTCTCGGCTATTTCTTTCAAAAAGAAATAGGATTAGGATTATTTATTACAACATCTGTTCTATCTTGTCTTTTTCTGATATTAACAGTAATCGCAATTTCACCAGTTATAAAAGAATTGTCTATCTCTAAAACATATTCAATCTATACTGGAAGAGTTGTAGAAGTACATGAAAACAACATGCTTAAATCTGTATATTTGACTATCGAATATGAGTCTCCATTAGTCACAAGAAAAGATACTCATGCTTGTTTCTATCCTATGGATGGAAAAATATTGTTTGGAAAGAAAATAAGAATAGCCGTAAGCCAGAAATCCAATAAAGTAATCGTGTTACCTTAAGGGTTTATTGCTGTTGTTTAATCTCGCTATCTCTTCTTTATAGCTTCTTTCATTTTGCTCATCTACTCCTTGAGCTAAATAGAATTCACGTTTGCTATAAGTGAAGTCAATATCGGCAAAACAATATGTGTAGAAATAAATGGCCAGTGCCATAAAATAAAGAGTTACTATTCCAAAATCGGAAGCTATAAATCCAAATGTAACTCCTAAGCCGTAATTGTTATAACCCGAATATTTCCCTAAATATCTTTTTTCATCGATGCTAGTATTTTTAGCATCAATAGTCTTTTCTTTATAGTCCTGACATTCAAATAGAATTGATCCATTTACGTTTTCTACTTTTACAACTCTATTTATATTGACTGCATCAAATTCAGGTGTGTAATATGCGATGATGTCTCCTTCTTTTATCGATGAAAAATCATCTCTTTTAAAGCTGACCAATGAATTCTTTTTAATCGATACTTCTTTAGTCGAATCATCCAAACCATCTGTTTTCAAAACTCTATATTCAATGTTGTTTAAGGTAAATGGTCTCTCATTTATTTTGTAATAAACTCCAGCTGTAGCTGAAATTGAGCAAGCAGCTATTAATACAGCACAAATTCCAACTCCGAACATACTCCATCCGGATATTTTGCCTCTTGTTTTAGATAAAGTAGAAACTAAAGATTGACTTTCATCGAGCTTACCTGAATTGTTTTTAGCAGCTATCAAAGTTGGGGAATTAGCTAAGGTATAAAGTGGAACTGATGAATTCTTTTTGCTTATCTGCCATTTATCATAAAAGAATTGTCTATATTTTTTTCTAAGATTCTTTAGAATTTCTTCATCACCCAATCCATTCTTCAAAATTTTCTTTCTTTTTATGAAATTCAAATAAAGTAATCCGAAAAATAATACTGCAAATATAATGATAATCCAAAGACTTGTCAGCAGTGAAATCTCATATAGTTCCATCAGTTTGACCTCGTTTGTTAACGCCTATTATAACCAAAAATAAAAAAATCCAAAATTCTTTTGTTTATAATCTCAATACCTTTTTATATAAACTTTCTAATAATAGTTATATGCTTTATACTCTTTCTTGCTAGTCTTAAGGACTCGTTTTTATTTGAGTGCCATTTATTTTATATCGACTGGAGGTAAAAAATGGGTTTCCTCGAAAAATTATTTAGAATCGACGCACGTGCATACGCCAAAATTAGAAAAAAAGCACGCCCTACTTTTGATTATGAAGATGAATTCAAGAAAATGACAGATGCTAAGCTTAAGGAAGAGACTCCTAAGCTCAAACAAATGCTCGCAAACGGAGCTTCTGTCGACGACATTCTTCCTGAAGCTTTTGCTGCTGCTAGAGAAGCTGCAAGACGTACTATCGGTCAATATCCTTACCCTGTTCAGGTTTTCGGTGCTACTGTCTTAAACGAAGGCGATGTAGCTGAAATGAAGACTGGTGAAGGTAAAACACTTACTGCTACCATGTCTGTTTATTTGAACGCCTTGGAAGGAAAAGGAACTCACGTAGTCACAGTCAACCAATACTTGGCAAGCCGTGATGCTGACTGGATGGGTCAAATTTATCGTTTCATGGGTCTTTCTGTTGGAATCAACTCCCGTGAAAAGAACACCCAAGAGAAGCAAAACGCCTATAAATGTGATATCACCTACTCAACTAACGATGAATTAGGATTCGATTACCTTCGTGATAATATGGCTACTTCTCCTGCAAATCGTGTTCTTCGTAGAAACGGATTGCACTATGCCATCGTCGATGAAGCCGACTCAATCTTAGTCGATGAATCAAGAACTCCTTTGATCATATCTGGTGGAAGCGGAGTTTCAGCTTCTTCATATGAAGCAGCTGATAGAGTTGTCAAATCTTTGAGAAAAGATGAAGATTTCACTATCGATATCAAAAAGAAAGTTGCTACTTTGACAGATGAAGGTATCAACAAGATTCAAGCCGCTTTTGGAATTCAAAATCTCTTCTCTCCAAAATATGCTGATCTTTACCACCGTATTCAACAGGCCTTGAAAGCAAACTTCATCTTCGCCCGTGATACTGAATACATGGTCGCTGACAACGAAATTCTCTTAATCGATTCCTTCACTGGACGTGTCATGAAAGGTCGTGAATATTCAGATGGACTTCAACAAGCTTTGCAAGCAAAGGAGCATGTTGAAATCAAATCTGAGACTATCACCGTTGCTACAATCACTTATCAGAACTTCTTCCGTCTTTATGACAAGCTTTCTGGAATGACCGGAACCGCTAAGACTGAAGAGGAAGAATTCCGTAAGATTTACAACATGCGTGTCGTCCCTATTCCAACAAATAGACCTATCGCTCGTTTCGACGATATCGATTCAGTTTACGGAACAGAGGATGCCAAATATGCTGCTTTAATAGCTGATGTCAAAGATAGACATGCTCATGGACAACCTATCTTGATTGGTACTACTTCAGTCGAGAAATCAGAAATCGTCGATGAATTATTGACCAAGGCTAATATTCCTCATGATGTTTTGAATGCTAAGAACCATGCAAGAGAAGCAGGAATCATCGCCCAAGCCGGACAAAAAGGTGCCGTCACCATCGCCACTAACATGGCAGGACGTGGTACGGATATAAAATTGGGAAGAGGTGTTGCAGAACTCGTTGGTGAAGCTGAAGAAAAAGAGCATCACTACAATGGTCTTGCTGTTTTAGGAACTGAAAGAAACGAATCACGTCGTATCGATAACCAGCTCCGTGGACGTTCCGGACGTCAAGGAGACCCTGGATATTCCAAGTTCTATGTTTGTATCAAAGACGAATTGCTCCAACGTTTCAGCTCCGACACTATGCTTTCGGTCTTCCAAAAGATGGGAGATCAGCCTGTAGATTCAAAGATGTTGACCAAGGCTATAACCTCTGCTCAAAAGAAGGTTGAAGGACAAAACTTCGACACTCGTAAGTCTTTGCTCGACTACGATGAAATTCTCCGTCAGCAACGTGAAGTCATGTATGCAAAACGTGATAAGATTTTGTTCTCTGATTCAATCTTCGATACAATCCCCGATTACTTCAACAAAGCTGCCCATTTATTAGTCAGCCAAGCCATGACCGTAATCGATCAAGAGAATGTAATCGATTCTAAGAAGCTTTGTATGTTGGTAGAGGCTCGTGACCTTCCTAAGGGTCAATTCAATGCTGAGCCCTTCCAAGGATTGACTGAAGAAGAAGGAGTAGATATTCTCTCTAACTTCTTGTTAAAGCTTTATGGAGAGCATAAGAAAGATTGGTCCAAAGAAATGGAAGACTATGCTGAAAAGACCATTGCTTTGACTTGTATCGATAAGTCTTGGACACGTCACATCGACACCATGGCAAAACTTCGTGATGCTATTTGGCTCCGTTCCTACGCTAACTCCGATCCTTTGCAAGCTTATACAAACGAAGGTTATTCTTTGTTCGGAAAAATGCAGGACACAATTGCTGATGAAATCGTATATCGTTTATTAAACGTACAATTCAGATCACAACCTAGCCGTGCACCTTCTACCACAGTCAAAGTAGAAGATAAGCTCAAAGCTATCGAAGCAGAAAAACGTGAGCAAATAGCTAAAGAGCAAGAAGCTTTGAAGGAAGAGCAAAGAGCTCAAGCTGAAGCTAACAAGAAGCATGAGCCTATGCCTGGTGAAGAGTCTAATAATGCTCAACCTCTTGAAGAACCTAAGGTCACCTTTGAAACCTCTAAAGGAACAGGTAATTACAAGCCTACTGCTAGAGACATTCAAATCGAAACAATGGTCTTGTTAGGAAAGAAGGTCTTGACCATCGATATCGTTAAGACTTATATCAAATTGGTCGATTTTGGATATCTTGGAAAACAAGAATTATCTTTGTTGATTATGGGTGGAATTGCTGAACTCTCCGACGCTGATAGAAATATGTTGAAGGAAAGACTCAGCCAAGAAGGAACACCAATAGTCGGACCTAAGAGCTTTGAATCCAAGAAGGAATTTGAAGAACTCGTCAGCTACGCTTTGAATACTGTTAAGACAGACAATAAGTAATAATTAGTTAAGGAGTATTTATTAAAATGAAGGAGTTATACGAAATAGCGGGAGATGCCCAAAGATTGGAATTGAAGATGTCCTCTCTTTGTGGCTGTCTTTGACCTCCCCAAGATAGAAGAAGAAATCAAGAATTTAGAAGAAGAAACAGCAAATCCATCCTTTTGGAGTGACCCTAAAAATGCTGCCAAGATAAATGGCAAGTTATCAGACCTCAACGATAAGAAAAATACTTATGAAGGTCTTTTCAATCGACTTGAAGATATCAAGGCTGCACTTTCACTTTTGAAAGAAGAAGATGACAAGGATTTGCATAATCAAACAGAAAAAGATGTAGCATCCTTATCGAAAGATATGGATGCTTTTGAGACTGAATTATATTTGTCTGGCGCCTATGATCATATGAATGCAATCTTGGAATTTCATCCAGGTGCTGGTGGAACTGAAGCACATGACTGGGCTGGAATGTTATTTAGAATGTACACCAAATACTGTGACAGCCACGGATTCAAATATAAAGTATTGGATTATCAAGAAGGCGAAGAAGCTGGAATATCTTCTGCCACATTAGAAGTCATGGGTAAAAATGCCTATGGTCTTTTGAAATCAGAGAGAGGGGTTCATAGAATGGTGAGATTATCGCCATTTGATGCCGCTCATTCAAGACATACATCCTTTGCAAGTGTCAACGTAATGCCCGAATTAGATGATTCAGTAGATGTAGAAATAAATCCAGCTGAAATAACTATTGAGACTTATAGATCATCTGGTGCTGGTGGTCAAAACGTCAACAAGACTGAATCTGCAATTAGAATCATTCACCATCCTACTGGAATAGTCGTCACATGTCAGGTTGAGAGAAGCCAAATGCAAAATAAAGCTCTGGCAATGAATCTTTTGAAATCTAGATTATTCCAAGTAAGAGAGAAAGAAAGACAAGAGAAGTTAAATAAAATCAACGGTGTCAAAAAAGATATCGAATGGGGATCTCAAATAAGATCCTATGTTTTCCAGCCTTATACGATGGTCAAAGACCATCGTACTGAATATTCAGTCGGAGATATCCAAAAAGTAATGGATGGTAATTTGGATGGATTCATCGATGCCTATTTGAAATGGAAGTATAAAGAGGGAAGAACCGATGCAGAAGGAGAATAGAACAAGCTGGTTTAAAAACTTCTTTCTCGGTCAATGGTTTACTTTAAGAACTTCCTTTTATAAGGAATTTATAGAACCGAAGAAATCCGAATTATTCAAATCGATAACTTGGATTGTCATAGGAAACTTGTTGTTGGCATTAGGTGCATCGTTATTCCTTGTTCCTGGTGAAATAGTCACAGGTGGAACTTCCGGTATAGCAATTATAATCCAACAGTTCTATAACATGGCGACTGGGAATGACTTAAATTCTATAATCGATATTAACCATATCATTACAATTAGCACTGTCTTTTTCTTCATACTAGGTTACTTCTTATTAGGATTTGGATTCACTTTAAAAACTTTAATCTCAACTATTATCTATCCTTTAGGAATCTATCTATTTGATTTTCTAAGAGAAATAACCGTTATTAACGGAACTAAATTATTTGCTATAGAAACTTATATAAATAATCCAAGCTACGATCCTACTTCAGTAATGATTCTAGCTGGAATATTCGGTGGTATATTGATGGGTGCAGGTGTTGCATTTTCATTCAAAGGTGGTGGATCTACCGGTGGAACGGATTGTATAACCATGTGGTTACATAAGAAATTTGGAATTCCAACTTCTATTTCATCTTTTGGAGTGGACTTTGTAATAATATTCACTGGTCTATTCTCATCTCAAAATTTAATCAATTTCTTAATTGGAATATTAGCTTCATTATTATGTTCATTTGTCATAGAGAGAATCTTCTCAGGCAATAGTTCTTCATATTGTGCAGAGATTGTATCAGCTAAATATAGAAGCATCTCCAATGCCATTAATAAAAACATGGAAAGAGGAACAACACTATATGAAGCTGAGGGCGGATATACTGGATTTGAAAGAAAAGTGGTAAAAGTCTCATTCACAAGAAACGAATATCGTGAATTGCTCAGATTAATAAAATCTATAGATCCATATGCTTTTATAACAATAACAAATGTCGATGAAATTCATGGAAATGGATTCTCATATGATGATGGTGATGAGCCTTTGCAAATAAAAGAGCATCACTCAGCCAGATCTATAAAGAAAGCTCAGCTAAAGGCTATGAAGCTTGAAAGAATAACCATAAAGAAAAATGACAATGCTGTTCTTCGAGATGTTAAAAAAGCTAAAAAAGAAGAGAAGAAAAACAAAAAGAAATAAAACTATAAGCCTAGCTACATAACAGCTTGGCTTTTTTTATTATATTTGACTAGCAAATTAAGTATTCATTTAAAATTTGGAAAGCCTTTAATGAGTCAAGAGTATAAAAGAATTCTATAATTCTAAGGATTTAGGATTCATTTTATGAGCTTTATAAAAAAACACTTCACTTTGTCTCTATTATTTGCTTGTCTATTAAGTCTTTTAGGTGGGTTCACAGAACTATATTCCATCAAAACTAGAGGAATATATGCTGCTATGCAAACTGGAAACACCATTACAATGTTTATGAATTTTATAGATGGTAATATTCCTTGGGCTTTAGATAGGATGATGGTTATATTAATGTTCTTTATCGGATGTTTAACTGCAGAGACTTTAAAAGCCACAATAAAGAAAGTGAATAAATACTATCCACAAATAGTACTGTGCCTAATGATCATATGTTTGATTCCATCAATTTGCATTCCTGTTAATATTGAAGCGATTCAATCTAACGGAACACCTACAATAAACGATATCGTAGCCGATTGTTTCATGGCTTTATATGGAGCGTTCCAATTCTGCTCATTCCGTGAAATGAATAAAAATGTATTCTCTTCTACTATGATGACTACTGTTATGAAAAATATAGCTGAATTCTTAGTGAAATCAATAAAAGAAAAGAACATTGAATATGCTTTTGTATCTTTGGAATACTTCTTCATTTTGATTTCCTTTATATTAGGTGCAATGTCCTTCTATCTTTGTTATAAATTTATCGATATCCAATCCAAAGATACTATTATTCAGTTATTACCTATTTCAATGATTGCTGTATTATTAATATTGATTGGACTATCTATATTCATTTCTAAAAAAGATAAAGAAATTAAGCTAATAAAAGAATAAAATAAGTAAATAGATCTATATATTACATATATAATCTTTATTATTTTTCTTTTTCAATTAATTTTAGCCAAATAAGAATTTATTATCTCATTTTCTACAAGATTTGATGTTAACAACTTTTTATATATAAATGAAATAGTTCGACTATAGACAATTCGTTATCGTTTTCGGGCTGCGTATTTTTTATTATTCTTTCATTTACTAGAAAAGTCTAAAGATACCATAATCATTTTCTTGTTCTTATAGATAAGTTTTAAATACTATTTGAAATTATTTAATAAAACATTTATTCTTATGTCCTAAATCTATATAAAAGGAGCAAAATATATGAAATTTAAAAAACTAATATCAATATCTACTCTTGTATTGATGAGCTTGACAAGTTGCAATGAGATTAAGCCATCTTCTTCTCAAACTCCTGGATCTACTACACCAAATTCATCTTTTACACCAACAGAACCTACAGCACCTGATTTCTCTGATTATGATTTAGATGTCATGGATGACTACACCTATGAAGGTCAATTAGGTGAAGTTACTATAACAAATAAAAAATTAACCATCACAAAAGATGGTCAATCAAAAGATCTAATCCCAACTTCTATAGATGAAGAAATACAAGGTGATGGTGATATAACAAGAACAGTAATATCATTCTCCAAAGCTTTTAATGATGATGACTATAAGGCTTACCTATCTTTTGATGAAAAGATGGTCTTAATTCTTGAGAAAGGTGATGAGTCTTATTCATTTATGCCTTCTATCAAAAGCATGAATGGAGCATTCTTCTCACCTTATTATGAAGCAGAAGTTTCCAAATATGATTTAATCTACTATTTCAGCGGAGATTATTCAGTCGATAGAGATGTATTCTTAGTTAGACAATCCACTGCAGCTGGATCAACTTTAAATTCCTACTATACAAAATCCTACTTGAAAGACGTGGATGGAACTGTCGAATTAATAGCAGATTACTACGACTACACTGATAATTATCTATATGAATCTATGATGTTAGTAAATAACGGGTCTTATATAGATTTAGTCAACATATTATCAAATAATGCAGTCGTATTCAGAAGCTGCCCTGCTTTTATGAACTATGATGTCTTTGACGGATCAAAGACAATAGACTTATCCTATGATTTCGATAATAAGACTGTATCCTTTGATGGCGATACATATCAAATAGAAGGAATCGTAGATGAAAAAGAAGGAAGTGAATATAGAATCACTTCTGGAAGTAAGTCTTATTTAGTAAAACCTAGTGCTTATGGAATTGCCTTTATAGATTCTTCAAATAAAGAAACATTCATGCCATATGAAGATTATTCTTCATATTTATATGGTAGCTTCTCTTATAAGAATTTCAATTTCTCCTTCAGCTTAGATGAAGAGACAAATACTAACAAATTGAAAATCAATAATGTTGAAACATCATTTAGCTTTGATGTCTATAAAAACTTCAAAGCTATAAAAGTTGAATACGATGGAAAGACATATCATTTTGTTCCTTATAAAGACGATATGGCTTCTAATTACGTAATCAAAGGATATGTAGGTGAAAAAGAGTTATTCTTAGTAAATAAATCTCTTTATTCAAATTACTTTGTAAACGACTTCACATACAAATCAAAGACTGAGAAAGAAACATTGGTGGTAGACAAAGATTTAAAGGTAACCTATCAATCTAAGACCGTCGATTCTAGTATTCTATATGTTCCTTCTTCTGATTCCACTTATCTAGAATTCACAATGGATTCAAATACATATCAATTCAAATTATTCGACACTGGAATCAAAGCATTTGAATTGATAAAAGAAGATGAATCAAAGATATTCATACCTACTAGCAGTTTTGAATCTCTATTAGGCGAATACACCACCAAATATCAAATCGACTTAACTATCGCTGCAGATAAATTAACTTATAAAGGAAATGAAGTCGATTATGAAATGAAGCCATACTTCATAACAGATTCATTTGCATATGTGATCGGTCTTTATTTCACCATCAATAATGAAGAACATTTGATAGAAGTAGGATCAAACAACGCTATGGTTGGAGGAGTATTTAAAAATAATGTATTCACTCCAAATGAAACTTTCGTTCCATATGACATGTTCTTAGATTTGGTAGGCACATATGAATTCAATGGCGCCTATGGAACAGAAAAGATAAGAATCACTTCTGATGGAAAGATGTATGCTGATAGTCTCAACGATACTAATAATGGATTAGTCGAGAAGGAATATGACTATTCATTGAGCATAACTACATACCAGGGAAACAAAGCTGTAAGAGTAGCTATGAAATACAGCAACTTAACTGAAGTCTATTTTATTAAAGATGGAGCTAGTTTGGTCTCATTCAATAATAGATATGCCGTTGACTATATCTACAACTATAACGGAGTATATGCAAACGGTGATAATTCGACTGTCATATATCTAACCGCTGATCAGTTATATGTAAATGGATCATTAACTTCTTATTCTTCATATGAAAGCAAAGATGGAGTAACAACAATAACAACAAGTTCATCGACATTCAAATTCAAAGAAGTAGATGGAATAAAGAAAGTCGAATATAACGATGAAACATTGAATTCAGTCGATTTCGATATAACAAAGTTTGTTAGAGACTATACGACAACTAGTGGAACTACATATTCATTTAAAGCTGTCGTAGATCCTATTACAAAGATAACTTCATATGTACTGAGCGATGGAACAACAAATTATAATTATCTCATCACTTCATACAACAATAAGATTGCATTGAAGTTCTCAATTTTATCTACAACTATTTACTTATATGAGGATAGTGGTGAATATAAGATTGCTTCTGAAAGCTCAATACCTCTTCCTCCACCTCCTCTTCCTCCTTATAAAGGATAAAGATGTATTTGATTAAAACACTACATTATTGTAGTGTTTTTTGTTGTATTGTTGTGTACCCATAAACTTGAGCTGATCAACTTGGTTCTAAAAAAGGGCAAAAGAATGGTAATTTCAAAAGAAAAGAATATTGCTTTCTAAAACTGATGAATTACGATAAAATCTCTCAATATCTAAGGTCTTCAAGCCCCTGAAAATAAACATAGATGTTCCTGAAAAATACCCAAGCTGACACTTTTATGTACCTAAATTAAAATTTATTGTGATATAAATAAATCATTCTTTACTTATATACAGAGATACCCATATGAATGAACAACAAATAATAGAATTAGAAAAAATTATAGGATATGAATTCAAGGACAAGAATTTACTAATCCAATCATTCACTAGAAAGTCTTATTCAAACGAGCATAAAGATATAAAAAATAATGAATGTTTAGAATTCATAGGTGATGAAGCTATAGATGTCATCGTAGCAAAAAAACTATGCGAGAAATTCGGAACTTATAATAATGGTTTCTCATTCAATCCTTTTGATGAAGGCACTATGACGATGATCAAATCCAATTTAGTAGATAGAGACACTCTATCTACTAGAATTAAAGAATTAAGCTTGTCTAACTTCTTATTGATGAGTGAAGGAGATAAAAAGGAAGAAGTCGATACAAAAGATAAAACCCAAGAGGATTTATTTGAATCAATTATAGGAGCAGTAGTTATTGATTCTAAATGGAATTACGAAGAAATAGAAAAGGTTATCGTAAAGATGTTAAATCTTGACTATTTTCTTTCAAATATACAATCTTTTTTGGAAGAAAAGAAAGACTATCAATGCCTTGTAAGAATGTGGCTTCAAAAAGAAAACATCTACTCTAAAAAGCTATTTTCTTTCAATAACGAGGATAAAAATAATATAATAGCTACAATAAGAATATTTGATGAAGAATGTCATGGCGAAGGTGACTCACAAGAAAAAGCAAAGAAAGATTGCTTCAATAAAGCATATAAAATCATAAAAGAAAAAGGATGGGTCTTATAGCCCACCCTTTTTAAATATAACTAATATTATTCAGCAACAGTAGTGAAAGTTATTTTGGAAATTTGGATAGGTCCATTCTTCTTTGATTGTTTGCAATCAATTACATATTTGTAATATGCATTTGCAACAGGAGTAGTTATTTTAGTTATTTGTTCTTCTTCTGCAACATTCACATCATAAGAAGTGGTATTAGTTTTAAAATCGGCTGAAGTAGAGACTAACAACTTAATGCTATTAATATATGCAACGTTTACTTTATCAATAGTAATTGCTGACTCAGCAATAGCTTCAGCAAATGGAGAAGCGGTAGCAATAGAGCCGACAGATGGGTTATTTTTGGAGCCGATTCTAATATAATTCCAGGCGTCTTTGCCTGTTTGTCCTTCACCTGTATTATTATTATTACAATTCACTACATTATAAGTAATACCATCAGACACATTTGTCCACTCATTTTCGTAACCACCTACTTTATTTTTGTTATTGTCTTTATTAAACAACACATTGTACACCTTAGCCACGGGAGCAGATTCACTTACAAACTCGACTACAACTTTGTTGTTCAATTCAGCAGTAAACTCAGCTGTGTTATTATCGGCTACAGTCAAAGCTTGATCATTGACCTTGATGGAAGAGACTTTATATCCTGCCTTAGGTGTAGCAGTGACCGTAAGTTTATCTCCAAGCTTTCCTTCCTCAACTGTGACTGTTCCCTTTTCAGCATCATATTCAGTCACTACCTTAGCAGCTACCTTCTCAGCTGAAGAATCAATAACCACTGCATTGACTAATTCCTTAGTACCTTTAAAATTTTTGAATGTTCCTGCAACAGTGATTTCTTTACCTAAATAATCTGAAGTGATAACTTCAGCACCTTTATCAAATGAGAACTGAGTTCCATCAAATGAATAGTTATTATCTAAATATGTACCAAATACATATAATTCCTCACCAGTAGCCTTATCAGTCAAATAAAGATTTCCAAATTGTGCGTTTTTAATCTCAGTCAACACACCAGTTGTTACATATAGATTTGCATCATCATCAGTTGTCATCTCATTCAACTCTTTGAGGGTCTTCTTCACCACATTATTCTCAGTAACAACTGTAGTTTTATCGTCATCGTGATCATAACCATATGCTTCAACAGCAGTCAAGGCATCCATTGTGACTGTAGTTGCTACAGTTCCATCAGAATGAATGGACATCTTGTCACCCTTTGCAACTGTGAACTTGTTATCCTTCAATGTAGCAACAACAGGAGTATTGTATGCACTTGTTCTTTCATCACCTAAGATCAATCCACCAGAAACTACTTCATTTCCAGCCTTCCAAGATCCGGCAGTGGTCTTATATTTTGTATTAGTAGTAACATTAGCTTCAGCATCCAACCATTTACCTGTGGATACAAAGGTAGATCCTGAGATATCCCAGTTTCCAGTTCTAGCAATGACTGCTTGTCTATCAGCAGTAAAGGTTGAATTCTTTACAACTACCTTAATTCCTTCAGTATTGCCTAAGAATCCAGTGTTATCAAAGTCATCAGAAGTAACTGTGACCTTAGTATTGTCAATTGTAATAGTCTTGTTTTCACCATCGAGGTTATTAGTTCCTATACCATAAGCACCTAAATTTGAGCTACCTTTGATATTGATTGTAGAATTCAAAATCTTAGTTTCAGTAGTGCTGGAGCAATAAATACCAGTGATAGGATTAACTGTACTAATACTACTATTGCTTACAGTGACTCCATCTAATGTGAAAGCTGCAAGATACGAAGAATCGATGACATTGACTGTTCCCTTGTCATAATTAGAAACGATGCTTCCATTCTTCAATGTGACAGACTTGTTTCCAAGGGCTTTAGTATCAGTACTGGCATCTCTAAGCATTCCATTCAATGTGCTAGTGATGGTATGTCCATCCAAATCATATTCAGTGGTTCCTTTAGCTAAAGGTAAAGTTACACCGAGAGTGACATCTCCTGCAAGCTTAACCTTGATATCTTGAGCATTTTTAATCTCATTGATAACAGAATCAGTAAACTCAGATATTGTATGAACATCTGTGAAGGTAGCTGAGATATTAAGATCCTTCTCAACTAATTGTTCAAAAGAATATCCACCTTTCTTATCTTCAGGTACTTCGATAGCTTTTCCGTCAACTGTGATAGTCTCAATCATGAATCCTTCATTAGGAGTTACAGTGACGACTGCAGTATCACCATAATTATAATCCTGAGAATCATTTAATTTATTCTTATGTTCAATCGTTCCATGTTCGCCGGCATTGACTGTGATAGTTTCATTTTCAAGGCCGAACTGTACAGTGACGAACAATCCATATTCGCCCATAGTAGTGGTATATGTATTGTCGCTAGCCCATTGTACTGGCTCTTCATTAATAGTTAAGTAGTTAATCTCATATCCAGTTTCTGGTGTGAAAATGAACTTTACATCTTCACCGTATGTAGCTTGAGTTTTACCACCTTCTACAGCAATAGTACCATGATCAGTAGGATCCCATTCGATAGGGTATACGCCTAACTTAAATTCAGCAGTGACAGTAAGTCCACCGGAGACCATCTTCACCTTGGCTTCCCAGTAAGTCTTTCCAGTAGTTGAATCTTCCTTAGTCACATAGTCGACATCACTTCCATTCACCTTAAAGGAACTCACATCATATCCAGTATCAGAAGTGATCTTGAATGTTACATCTTCACCAATCTTAGCAGTCATCTTGTCAGCAGTAACAGCACCATGTTCAATAGTTCCAATGGTGACTGTTCCAGATCCTAATTCAAATGAAGCAGTAACATTCAAGCCACCGGCTACCATAACTACTACAGCTTGATTATTACCATCCAAAGCAACATCAGCATCATTTACTTTAAATGATGAAACTACATAATTTGCTTCTGGAGCAACAGTGAAGGTGACATTTTCACCAATCTTAGCAGTAGACTTATCAGCACTAATGCTTCCATGATCGGCTTGGGTGATAGTGACTGCAGCACTGTTGATTTCAAATTCAGCAGATACAGTGAGACCACCTTCGACCATCTTTACAACAACTTGATTAGAGTCATTCAGCTGTTTTTCATCATTGTTGACTTTGAATGACTTTACTGAATAGTTCTCATCAGGAGTAACAGTAAAGGTGACATCAGCACCAACTTCAGCAGTCATCTTATCAGCAGTGACACTACCATGCTCAACTGCTCCAATAGTAACTGTTCCAGTCTTCTTCACAGGTTGTTGAGTAGATGGAGCGGTTGGAGTAGTGGGATTGTTGCTACCAGGCTGAGTAGTAGAACTATCATTTCCTCCATTACATCCGACTAATGACGCAATCAAAACGGATAAAGCAATTAAATGATTCTTCTTTTTCATTGTTTGGAATTTATTCTCCCTCCAATTTAATCTTAACATGTATCTTGCTTGAAAGAGCTATCAAAACACGTTTTCAGCGATTTTCATTAGTTTTTACTGAAGATTTACATTCTCACCGACTCATATTTACCTATTTATCTTTTTTGTTTTTACTTCAATTGAGGATAAATAAAACAATTTTGCAATTATAAATAAAAAAGGTAGAAATCTACCTTTTAATTAACTAAGTCTATATTATTTCGAATCTAAATATTTATCAAAGAATCTTTACTTATATATTCCCTTGTACTTCTTATCCAAATAATCTATGAATTCCTTAGAACTAAATTCTTTGTGAGTTATAGACTTAATCCAATCCTTAGGATCTAATAGACATGCATTCTTAAACACTCTCTTAGTCATCCAGTCTTTGACCAAATCCATTCTACCTTCTTTCAACACCTGATCTAATCCACCATACTTCTTAAAGGATTTATCCATTACGTTTCTATACATGATGTTGTATGAATTTCCAACTGCATATACAGGAAAATAGGCGAAAGAATCACACCAATGAACATCCTGCAATATTCCACTTCTATCATCTTCGACATCCAGTCCTAAATAATCCTTATATTTTTGATTCCAAACTTTATTTAAATCCTTAGTACTTAATGTCTTATCAAAAAGACCTTTCTCTATCTCATATCTTATGACGATATGAAGCGAATAAGTCAATTCATCAGCTTCTGTTCTATAAGGTTGACGGAATACTTTGTTAGCTGCTCTATAGAATTCTTCGACTGTTACATCATCTAATACTGGTGCGAAGTATTTCTGCATGGTAGGAAATACAAAAGACAAGAAAGAATAACTTCTTCCTATAACATTCTCATAGAATCTAGATACAGATTCATCCATATCCAATGTTTGATGCCCACCAAGCAAATGTTTTCTAACTATAGCAGGTGTGTTTTGTGAGAACAAAGCATGACCAGTTTCATGCATTATCGAATAGAAATTTGATATGAAGTTCTTCTCATAATAGTGAGTAGCCACTCTACAATCAGATGCACTCAATTCAGATGTAAAAGGATGCTCTGTCTGACCTAAAGTTCCTTTATCGAAATCAAATCCTAATAGTTTCATCAACCAAAGAGAGAACTCTCTTTGTTTTTCTATAGATACTTCTCTAGACAAGAAGTCATCTCTAATGATTTCTTTGGATTCATAAACTCTATTCAAGATAGGAATAATGCCATCTTTAAGACTGTTGAAATAGATATCTAAATCCTTAGTAGTAAATCCAGGCTGAACTTCATCAGTCAAAATATCCAAAACTTTCTTTCCTTTTGCGTCATCTCTAAGATTTACCCATTCTCTAGTATATTCGACATTTTTCTTCAACTGACCTTCAAATAAAGAATAATCATTCTTTTCTTTAGCATTAACCCATACGTTAAATGCTTTGCTAAAGTTGTTGGAATAAATCTTTTCAAATTCAGGAGTTACATTCTTTGAACTCAAATAATCTCTATATAAAGATTTAACTAAGACTTTGTCATATTTATCCAAAGACTCGAAATTCTTCATAGCATAAATAATTGAACTTATGAATTTCTTCTTTTTGCTGAGAGCAAAAGATTTACCTGACAAGTAAGTGAGTTGCTCACTTTCTCTATCTCGTCCATCTCTTGGAGCACATGTTTCCAAATCCCATGATATGACTCCAGACATATCACTATAAAACTGCATCATCTTCACTGTCTCATGAATTACCCTCAATGACTTTGTTAATTTCTTTTCTTGATCCATATCAGTCCACCTCTTATTAATAAAGTATAAATTATTCATCCAAATAAAACATCTAAAATTGATATTGTTCATCTTGGATAGTCCAACATACATCTATCTTAGATCCTTTGTTTAGCATAGCAAACAAAGAAATAATTCCTTCTTTTAATTCGAAAACGATCTTTTGAATTCGACTTTTTCTGTTTCTTTTCCAAAATTCATATAGTCTCATCCTGATATTAGTATTTTAAAGTGTAATTCAAAGTTCATGATATGAACTTTGAATCCACTTTGTATGAACTTTGAATCCACTTCTACACTTAAATAGATTCTTTATTAGACTTTACTTATAAGCACTTAAATAAGATGAAAACATATATTTATTAGGAAACAGCAGGTATTTGAAAACACTTTCAAAAATACTTTGTTTTTTTGCTTGCTTTTATAAATCTAAGGACTATAATTACAAGGCAATCAAGAGATTGCAAATAACTAAGTTAATTATTTCCAACATAAAATTCCTTTTGCTCGCTCCGGATCTAATGCAAATTAGGTTCGGAGTTTTTTTATGTCTTTTATTCCATATCCAAAGGAAGTTTCTTCTTTGGAGATAGATAAATAGAATCTAGTAACTTCCAAGATTCATCTGATATTTGAATCTTAGATGCTTCAATATTCATCTTTAGATGCTCTACATGAGAAGCTTTAGGAATAGATGTTATATCCTTATCTCTCAAAGTGAAGGCTAAAAGAAGTTGAATAGGTGTAATTCCATATTCTTTAGATATTTCTATTACTGTCGAATTAGATAAAAGCTCGCTTTTCAATGATCCAGCCTCTGCCAAAGGACAATAAGACATAAATCTAATGGCATTATTCTTTAAAAAAGGAATAAGACTATACTCTACACCTCTTGATCCTAAATGATATAAGCATTGATCAACTCTGCAATTGTAACCATCTTTAAGGCTTAATAGCTCTTGCATATCATCAATATCAAAGTTAGAGACACCCCAATCTTTGATAAGACCTTGTCTCTTTGCTTCTTCCATACATCTTACGGTTTCTTCCAATGGAATCTCGCCTCTCCAATGCAATAAGTACATATCCAAATAAGATGTATTCAATCTTTTTAAAGAATTAGAAAGGCTGATGAAGAAATCATCATATCCAGCATTCCAAGGCAATATCTTAGAAACAATATATAATCTTGACCTATCAAAATCCTTGATAGCTTCTCCTATCAAGGATTCAGATTTACCATCCCCATACATCTCAGCTGTATCTATCAATGTCACTCCATTTTGAATTCCATATCTAATACTTTCGATTTCAGCTTCATATAATTTTCTATTTTCTCCAAAATGCCAAGTTCCTTGACCTAATCTATCCATTTTAAACATGATTACATCATTCTCCTTATAAATAATATAAAACACGACTAACTTATTTCTTAAGAACAAAAAATAGCTGTTTTCACAGCTATTCAACTTCTACGTTATCTATTAAGAACCAAGGGCAAAGAGCGGCTTCTATAGAGCAATCCTCTCTCTCAGAAGAAAGTCCGATTACATCTCGTAAGAATTCATCAGCTTTTCCTTTTATAGTTCCTCTTACAGGCTTTCCAATCTTTCCTTCTTTTATCTCATAGCCATAGAAAGGAATCTCAAGATTTATCTCAGCATCTCTCTTTATCTTTTCTACACAGTCCTTATCAAATCCTTCTACTATATATCCATTATCTACAGACCTTATCAATCCCAAAGATGTATTATCTGCTGAAGGTGCAACGACGAAGTATTGAGACTCGGGAATTCCATATGTGGCACAAGAATTAGATCTTATATTCAATATCTCACCGTATTCAGTATCCAAGAAGAAACAGCGAAGTCTTCCATGATCTATGGCCATAAACTTCTCTGTTGCATTTCCTTCTGTATCGAATGGAGTGGATTGAACTGAAGAGATAATAGGATCATTTAAGACAGTTAGTAGTGGTGAGAAAGCATCCTTTCCAAACTGATCCTTATATACTGATTTTCCCGAAGCTACCATCGCACCAGAGAGATGAAGATCAGCAATATGAAGGATAGTAGCAGCACTTCTTGGAGAAAAAGCTACTTTATATTTTCCCTTTTCAGCTAGACCAACCTTGAAGGAAGACATTATTTCTTTATCTATTCTATTAGCCAAATACTCAGGTTTAATAGTCATCAAATTGTATCCAATATATGTCTCAGTAGCAGAACTCTTCTCGCCATCAGGCTTTGTGAACGTACAATCTGCTTTCATCACTATACGGTCAAACTTCTTCTCCACTTTTAATCCTTTAGAATTGACCATCATTCTTCTACCAGTTATCAAGGTGGTTGAAATTTCATTTATAGCATCATCGTTGAACAAAGAATTCATTCCTTTTAAAGATTGAACAATCTTATTGTTTAAAATCTTTAGATTATCTATCTTCACGTTAGATAATTTAAATCCACTAGATTTATATCTTTGACCAGGTTCGCCAAAAAATTCAGGTCTACATAATCTATCGCTATTCAGAGCAGATTGCTTAATAGATTTAATGATTTCATCGACTCTATTCTCATCCAATTTGTCATCTTCAAAAGTACCTAATCTCTCTTCATACATTCCTCTATAACGAACTGAGACAACATTTTCTTTTATATCAGTCGTTATAACACCTTTTACATTTGATACTTTAATTTCATTATGGACTTTATAGTCAATTTGAAAAGGGGATATTCCTTCTCTTTGGCAAAGACTTAGAATAGTATCCAACACCTTCTTTTCTTCGTCTGTCATAGTTATCACTCCTTTTCGCTTTTAATGTCAATTGACTTTCATTTATATAAATAAAAAGTAAATATAACAAATTCATTAGAAAGCGGTATTATTATAACCGATTTTTAAGTTAAATTCCTAGCTAGAAAGGCGGTTTATAACTATGAGCGAGAATATAAAGAAAGAAAAAAGTTGTGGTGCTGTAGTATATAAAATAATAAATGACCAAAGATACTATCTAGTAGAGAAGATGAATTTAGGACATACTTCAATTCCAAAGGGCCATGTAGAACCTACGGATAAAAATGATGAAGATACAGCTAGAAGAGAAATAAAAGAAGAGACTTCTTTAAACGTGACTATAGATACTGGATTTAAGCACCATATAAATTATTCTCCATTTCCTGGAATAGACAAAGATGTCTATTTCTTTGTCGCTGAATGCAAAGAAGACACCATCGCTCACGATGACCACGATGACGAAGTCAAATCATGTATTTGGCTTCCTATCAAAGAAGCTATAGATGCAGTAACCTTTGAAACAGATAAAGAGACGTTGAGAAAAGCTGATGAATATTTAAAAAGTAGAAATAATTAAAACGTATTTATTCTGACTCTATAAATGACTCTGTAAAAATAGTAAATAGCAAGCCCATAGATTTTGACCTAGCGAAATGGCGGCTATTATATCAAGAAAAGCAAAAATCCAAATGATGAAATTTTGCAAAAAAGACAACATGATTTTTGAACATGAAATAAAGGTTGATGCCAAATGATCTTTTTAAGAGCATTCTTCTCATAAATATACTTAAAATAATTATGTCTGAACACTTTTATTATTTTATTTAAAAATGTAAACTAATATCCATATGGACAAAATAAAAACAGAATTAGTTAATTCAATAAAGGAAGGAAAGTGGTGTCAAATCACATATGACAACACTGAAAAAGGAAATACTAACTTCTGGATTTTCATTTTGGATATAAATCCCGAAAAAAAGAAGTTAAAAGTTGAGATGTACAATCATTCAATCAGTGAAAAAAATATTGAACACTGAATTGAAATTTGAAAAAATAATTTCGGCTCAAGTAATAGAATTCACAGATCACGAACCCTCTTTAAGCCTGATAGAAAAGATTCAAAAGAATCCAATTGCATTTGCTTGGTTGGAATTTGAAAAATTCAACAATAACATTCTTTTATATCTCGAAGATTGTTATAAATTAGATAACGATCCTTTCGAATCATCCTATACAATGATTAAAGGTTTAGATTATGAAAAGCTTAAGAGAGAAAAGAAAGTAAAACTAGATATAAAACAAATAGATAGTGTCATAGATATAATAAAGAAAAATGACTTCAATTCTTATTCTAAAGTCTATAACGAATTATCGATGTCTATTCTTTCAATTGATGAGGGTGGGAAGAAATTCGTATTCATTTATCAAAATCTAGCATACAATCCTAAGACTCAAGAATTATCATTAAACGGACCTTTAAAATTCAATCAAAACTATAGTGTTAAAGATACGAGACACTCCCTTTCAAATTATACTGAGCTTTCAGTAGCTGAATTTCAAAAGTCATACGAAAATAACCCTATACAAACAATAGAAATCTTAAGAAACAATCTTAGGAAAAAGCAAGAAATCGATACAAGACCCGACATTCTTATAATACAAAGAAATTTAATTGTTCCTTTCAATCAAATCTTTAAAAACATAGAAGATGAGGCGTCTGAAGGAAATCTCAATATTCCTATGAGAGCTTTCTTTGGCGATATAAACATTAAAGACAATGGTATGTCTAAGCCTAAGATTGTTCTTTTCGACAGCAGAATTAATGCTGATCAAATGTTCGTAGTTTATTGTGCTATGAAAAATCCTGTTACCTATGTTCAAGGGCCTCCAGGAACAGGAAAAACTCAAACTTTATTCAATGTCATTGTTTCAGGTTATTACAACGACAAAACAATGCTCATCACTTCAAATAATAATATTCCAGTAGATGGAATCATCGATAAATTGAGTTTTGAATACAATGGTAAAAGTGTTCCTTTTCCGTACTTAAGACTAGGAAATCAAGCTAAGAATATCGAAGCTACAAGAAAAATATTAGATTTATATAATTACACATTCCAGGACAAAATCGATCAAATTAAAGTTAAAGAAATAAAAGAAGAAGTTAGATCAAAGAACTCTGATTTAGTCGAAAAATTAACTTCATATAGAGACCTCCAGTTAAAGAAAGAAAAACTAAAGGCCTTATTGAACGTACAAGATCAAACAGAGCAAGCAACTACAGATAACAGATTTAAAAAGGCTATCGCAAATCTTCAAGACGAAATATCAAAAACAACTGAAATCAAAGATGAAGATTTAACCAACATCGCTTTTGCTGCAAAAAGAGATCCTGATTCACAATATTATCTTTACGCCTCTTCTTTAACTCATTTAAAAAGATTGAGAGGAGCGGAATATAAAGATTTAATAAGGATTGTTTCGATTGCTGATGATCAAGTTAGAGTAAGAGAATTCAACACTTGGTGTAGTTCTGATGAAAACATGAAGCTGTTAACCGATGTGTTTCCTATTATTTTCACAACTAATATTTCTTCTTATCATCTCGGCAACAAATTCTTATTTGATACTGTAATCATGGATGAAGCTGGTCAATGCGCTTTAGCTATATCTTTAATTCCAATATCTAAAGCCAAAGCATTGCTTTTAGTTGGAGATGAAGATCAGCTTCAGCCGATAACACAATTACTACCAAACGCAAATAAAGAGCTTAAAAATAAATATAAGATTTCTAATACATATGATTATGCAGAGCAAAGCATTCTAACTTGTATGAGAAAAGCTGATAATATTTCTAACAAGCTGCTTTTAAAACATCACTATAGATGTGGCAAGAACATAATCAACTTCTCTAACAAATATTTCTACAATAATCAATTAATCATCGACAAAACGACAGGTCCTGGAAACTTGGTGTTTTACGACTGCAAAACGAATGTAATCGGAAGAAATTATTGGAATCAATCTTACGAAGAAGCTCAAGCAATTATTAAATATCTAAAAGAAAAAGGATCTGATGATACAGTAGTAATTACTCCGTTTTTAAACCAGCAAAATCTAATCAAAAATGAATTAAAAGAAGCTGGATTAGGAAACATAGAAGTTAGCACAATTCATAAAATGCAAGGGGCTGAAGCTAAAACAGTAATTTTATCCACAGCGGTAAATCCAAAAACTAACAAGAGGATAATGAATTGGTTAGAATCACATTCTGAAATTGCAAATGTAGCTATTTCTAGAGCTAAGCAAAATTTTGTCTTAATCGGAGATCAGGAATCTATAAATAAACTAAGCTCCGAAAATGGAATTTGGAAACAACTCTTTTCATATACAAAATCCAATGGTACTACAACAGTAATTCCTCCATCAAGAAATGTAGTCTATGGAAAATCAAATGGATCAATGAACGAAAAAGAATTCTATAAAACAATGTCTCAATTAGTAAGTGTACATGAAAAACTGATGATAAAACGAAATGTACTTGTAAAAGATGTTTTTCCAAACGATGCATCACTTAAAGATTATACCGGTGAATTTGATTCCGTAATAATGAGAAGAAAAAATATATTATCCAAATTTAAAACTTGGATTGTGTTTGAATTTGATGGTGGAGAGCATTACGAAAATTTAGATACAATTAAAAGAGATAAATATAAAGAAGACATTTGCAAAGCAAATAACATTACTTTGATTAGACTTCCTAATTCCTATGCCAAGGATTATACGTTCATTTTAAACATTATTAAGAAATACGAACGTCAAGCTATAGACGAATCAGAAGAAATGCAACTTATATAATAATTAATCAATTGTAAATAAAAAAGAGGGCACATCGGCTCTCTTTTTTCAAGTTCGAAAATAGTATAAGATTTAGTGATTTAAGAATATCGAACTCGCGACTATTATTCTACCGCTAAAGTCTTCAATGTTGGCATAGTATTATCTACTAAATCCCAATAATTTGCAGATAAGTCCGAATATGTAGTTGCTTTGGCCGTAGAGAAATCAACATCAGTATGAATTCCGGATGTATCTTCAATAGGTCCACCCCACTCCCATGCACTTCCATAAGACAAATCCGAGCTTTGGTTCGTGTATACTCCGCTTACAGTAAAGGTCTGTTTAGAAGGAGCAAATCCCGATTGTGTTCCATCATTAATGAATCCACCTGCTGGATATGCACATATTGCCATATGGACATCTTTACCTTCACCAGAGACATTTACAACAGAACTCTTAACACTTGCACTCTCCTTCAAAACACCACAGATAGAAGCACCTAAAGCAAACCAACTAGCTGATCCGTTATTGAATGACTGAACTGAATTGAATAAGCAATTTTCGACAGTTCCAGAAAGAATATTCGTAAGAATACCTGTACCCCAACCTAAACTGTTTTTAGTCAATGTTCCATCGACTTCAAGATTCTTAATTGTTCCGCTGACTTCTTGGAACATTCCAGAGTTATTATGTCCAGCATCGTTGCTCTCAGAAGATATGATAGAGAAATTAGATACTTTATGACCACGTCCATCTAAAGTTCCGACTAACTTTCTAGTATCACCATTTCCATTGATTTCCATTCCACCTAAATCGATATCAGCTGTTAAGATAAAGTCATCTTTAATGGTGTTCTTAGCAAGAATCTTAGACTTGAATTCATCTGCTGTGGAAATCTTAACATATTTATCCAAAGATTCAGTAATATCAATCTCAACTTGATCTGTCACTTCGACTTCCCCAATAGTAGCAGTCAATTTAATAACTTCTTTTCCTGCACTATCGGTTGTGAACTTAGCAGTCTCACCATTAGTCTTATCAAAACTACCACTATAATTTTCGCAGCTCCATTTATAAGTAACTTTATCATCGCCCTTGTTGGTGACATTAGCAGATAAATTGATTGTTTCTCCAACTTTAACAGAAGTTTTATCAGCTACAATCTTTACTCCAACATCATCAGCAGACAAAACTGTGAATTCAAACTCTTTCTTAACTGATGGATCAGCCTTAGAAGCGATTGTAATAGTCGTTGTTCCAGCACTCAAGGCATTAATAAGACCAGTTTCTGAAACAGTAGCAACCGTCTCATCACTAGATTCCACCGAATATCCACTCTTAGTCGAATCGTTCTTGACTGATATCTTCAATTTCACTGATTGACCTACTACAGTCTTAGTTGCTCCACTAACAGTCAAAGTAATTTGCTTTTGTACTGCCTGAGATCCATTTCCACCATCTCCGTTTCCACAAGACACTAATCCAAAGCAAGACAATCCCAATAAACTAATTGCTAATATTTTATTTAATTTCATTTTATTTTATTCCTCCATTTTTTATTAAGCATCTTTTTTATTAGTTCCATCAGTAGCGACTACAGCATTCTGAGCACCATCCCATGTTCCATCGACTGTGTAAGTACAATTGGTGTAAGTTCCAGATCCAATATTACTAAATGATTTAATAGTATTGCTTGCAGTATTCACATGGAAAGCTACAGAAGAATCTTCAACCTTACCTTCGTTCGAGAAGAACATTCCAGCAAATGTATTTGTTGCACGTTTTTCAACTACAGTCATATCGATATGAACATTTGATATAGTTCCTTTATTTGTATGAGCTAATGGACCTCTATTAGCTTCGATAGGATTGCTCGTCTTTATATTTACATTTCTCACAACACCGCTAGCAGCGATAATGTTGAACATATCCCAACTGATATCACCTGTGATGGTATGTCCTTGTCCTTCAAATATTCCAGAGAACTCACCAGCCATCCACATCATCTGTGTGGTAGTCAAATCGTCACCTGTCAAATCGATATCATTAGACAAGTAGAAATTCCTCGTAGTATAAGCAGCGCCCTTATCAAATACAGTTTTGAATGTTGCTACATCCTTAATTTCAAATGCACCATCTGGAATTTCATATTTAGGAGCATCAGCAGACTTAACAATGAATATAATAGCTTCAGCAGTTAAAGTTTTATCTCCTAATTTTGCACTCACTGAGACAGTAGCTTCACCAGCAGCTACAGCTGTAATTCCAAATGTTCCATCATTATTGTTGGTTACACTAATCACTGAAGCATCGCTAGGATCAAGAGTATAAGAATAATCAGATAATGTTTCAGTCGAATACTTCAACGAAGTAGTTATGGTTGCAGTCTTTGTGCCATCTTCTTTCATCGAAAGAGAAGTCGTATCAGCACTAGCAGTAAGCTTAGCTTCTAGCTTTTCAGGTGCTTCACTATCATGAGCCAAGACAGGCATCTTGTTATCTTCAAGAGTCCAAATAGATGAATCCAACGTTGTATAGGCTGAAGCTAAAGTAGAATCAAAGGGAGTGTGATTGATATTCTCCATAACCTGTGCTGAGATATCACGTCCTTCAGGATTAAATGGCTTATAGTTCTCATTTTGAGTATCATGAGCTATGTTTGTATATGCATTCTTCATCACCTGTGTTCCAGTCCATGAATAAGCAAAGAATGGTAAACACATAGCATCAGTTGCATCGAGATTAGTTACTACATTCTCAACCTTTGCTTCATTTTGAAGTGTAGAGGCAATAACACCGTTTCTTGCCCAAGTCCAATCGACCCCAGTTTGAACATTCTTAGCCTCAAACAAACAATCAGTAATTCTAGCTTGAGGTCCACTGACTTCCTTTGCAAGTAGTCCACTAAATCCAGCTGCGTCAATTGTTCCTTTGATATGAATGTTTCTCAATACACCTTGATACATCCAGAATAATCCAGTAGCTTTATCAGTCTCTTGAGAAGAATCATTCTTTACCACAAAGTTTGAGAGTGTATATCCTCTTCCATCAAGAGTTCCGACAAAGATAGAATTATTTGCTCTTCCATTGACTTGCATTCCACCCAAGTCAATGTTAGCACCTAAGCAGTACTTTCCGTTTATTGCATCTTTCTTATTCAATAACTCAACCATCGCATCAGCAGTTTTAATTTCAGTATATTTGGTATAGTCTGCTTCTACTGTAATATTCAAAGAAGCCTTGTATTCTTTTCCGTCGACTGTAGCGGTGACTTTGACTGTTCCTTTTCCAACATTGGTAGGTGTAAAGTACTGTTTAGATTCATCGTCTGTGTAAGGATTTATTACACCAACATCCTTGGCATCAGTTCCATCCCATACATAAGTAGCACCTTCAACTTGATCGTCTCCGAATGTCGCTTGCAATACTGCAGCTCCATCACCCTCTTTATAAGATTGTTTGTCAGAAGTTATAGAGAGATTCAAATTGACTTTAGTTTGAAGAATGATAGCAATAGCAACATCACCTTCGGGCATTACAAACGAATATGATCCATCTTCTTCCAATGTACAATCTACGTCATTAGCTTTAATCGAAGATAGTTCTTTATTTTCATCATTAATAGCAATATTGAAAGTTACCTTAGTTCCTTTAGTAGCCTTAGTAGCTAAATTAGTGACAGTATAATCTTCCGAAGCAGCATATGTGATGTTGTATTCTACTTCAGGTTCTACTGCCTTATCTTTTAATGTCACTTCAATGACAGCATCAGCTTCACCCATAACGAATGAGTAAACACCATCATTAGCAGTCAAAACAGTTCCGTTTGCTTTGACTTCATCCAATTCTTTGTTTTCATTCTTTACTTCGACTTTGAAAGTGACTGTTTGACCTTTTTTAGCCTTAGTAGCACTTAATTCTTTAACATCGTAATCTTCCGAAGCAGCATATGTGATGTTGTATTCCACTTCAGGTTCTACTGCCTTTGCCTTAAAAGTTACTTCAACATTGTTTTCACCTTCAACTAATTTAAACGAATATGTTGTACCGCTGAGGACTTTGTCGTTAGCCTTAACTGAATCGATCTCATATCCTTCATTAGGAGTGATAGTGAGTGTTACAGTTTGACCGACATCGCCATTTGTTTTATCAGCAGTAACAGTTCCTTGATTGTTATCAAATGATAAAACAACAGTTCCTTTCTTTACTTCAGGAGCTTGTGTCGTAGGACTAGATGTAATACCTCCCCCGGTATTACCACCTGTCGGGTTGGTTTCAGGCCCACAAGCTACGAGTCCTGTAGTAAGCATCAAACTAGCTAATACAGCATAAATAGACTTGGCTTTCATAATTATTATTCCTCCAAGGATAAGCTTGAAATAACTGTAAGGGCTTACCTGTGATGATAGATTAACTTTTTAATCAAACAAAGAAGAATATTTAACACGAATTCAATGATTTAAAACTTAATCTTACTGAATTTTAAGCTTATTTTCATAATTTGAGCCTAATTATTAGAGTTTAACTTTGTTTTAATCAATAGTTTTATACTTTTTAAGAAAAGGCTTTCTAGATAATTTTAGCTCTTTGTGGTTTAATTAATGTTAATTGTTAGAAATCACTATGAAATTAAATAAATTCAAATTAAACTTTGCTGGAATTTGTGCTTTGGCACTAACATTGATTACATTAGACTGTGTCATAGGGACAAATATAGATTCCATCAATAATTACTTCCAAGAGAGTAGATTTGATTCATCGGATTTTAAAGATGTAGCAACTAAATCCAACGAATTAGTCCAATCGATAGAGGAAGAAGGGGCAGTATTATTAAAGAACAAAGACAATTGTCTTCCCTTAAAAATGAATTCAGATAAAACACCGATCAATGTATTTGGTTGGAATTCATGTGACCAAGGAAATGTTTTAAAGGGTGTAGGATCTGGTGCATCACCTATAAGCGATACTAATAAAGTAACATTAGTAAATGCATTGGAACTAGAAGGATTTGAAGTAAACAATGAAATCATATCCAAATATGATTCCTTCTATAATGGAGATTTCATCAACGAAAACGATTCTAATGACAAGAATAAAAGACTTAGATTGATTCAGCCTTCTATTGATTCATATTCATCAGAAATGATAAGTAAAGCTAAATCCTTCTCATCTACAGCCATAGTGATGATAAGTAGAATCCTAGGTGAAAATATGGGTGAAGCACCTAACTATCAAAAAAAGATTAATTCTAATGGTTCATCCTTAGATTACACAAAGCATTATCTAGAATTGAGTAATGAAGAAAAAGACTTATTAAACATGGTCGAAAAGGAATTCGATGATGTAATAGTCTTGATCAATTCAACAAACACAATGGAATTATCATTTCTAAATGATGATAGAATCGATGCCGCCTTAAGCATCGGTCTTCCTGGTCAATCTGGAATGATAGGAGTTGCTAAGATATTGAAAGGTGAAGTTAATCCATCAGGAAAGCTAACTGATACATATCCGGTCGATTTAACAACCGAGCCATCCTATAGCAATCGTTTTCCAAACAAAGATAATGAAGATATGTATCAAATCACATATAAAGAAGGACTTTACTTCGGATATAGATGGTACGAAACAGCGTGCGAAGAGAAATACTATAGTCAAGATTACAAGAATATAGTCCAGTATCCTTTCGGATACGGATTATCCTATACAACTTTTGACTGGAATTTAAAAAAAGTCGACATTGATCCAAATTCTAAAATAAACAAAGATTCAACTATAACCTTGACATTGGATGTAAAAAATATCGGTGACTACGCTGGAAAGGATGTAATCCAACTATATGGTTTCCCTCCATATTTCAAGGGACAAATAGAAAAATCATCAATTCAATTAGTGGCATTTGAAAAAACAGATTTATTAAATCCTGGTGAAACACAAAAAGACATAAAACTATCTTTCAAACTTTATGACCTAGCTAGTTATGATGCATATGATAAGAATAAAAATGGTCATAAAGGATATGAGTTAGATAAAGGGACTTATACATTCAAATTGATGAATAATTGTCATGAAATCAAAAATATGGATGATTATCTAGGAAATTCAATCAGCTTTGACTTAGAAGAAACAATAAATTATTCCAAAGACCCAACTACTGAAAATACAGTGGAAAATAGATTTACAGCTTTAAACAGCTATGCTTCAACACCGATAGATGGTAGTTCCGTCAACATAGATCAAAATTATTTGACGAGAGATGATTTTAATAAATCTTATCCAAAAACTACAGACTATTCGACTATAGACAAAGAAAAAATAAAAACAGCTAATGACTATTCTTATAAAGAAGAACTAGATAAAACCATAGCGACATTACCAACTCAAAAAAGCAATAATAATTTATTATTAACCACTGATGAAAATGGAAGTAAATTAACTAGAGCTCAATTAGAAAACTCAGAGACAAAATTGAAATACAACGAAGATTTAATTAAGAAAATAGGCTCTGATTACAATTCAAAAGAGCTATCGGATTTGATTGATCAGATGTCCTATGAAGAGATGTGCGAACTATCTAAGCAAGCTGGATATAAAACTATTGCCGTAGAAAGTATCGGTAAGCCCCAATACAATGAATACGATGGACCTGCCGGATTAAATACAACTTCCACATCAATTGAAGCCACTAAATGGACAGCATTTCCAAATGAAGTAATCATCGGTCAAACTTGGAATAAACAACTTGCAAGACAATTAGGATATATAGTGGCAAAAGAAGGAAAAGAAACAGGTGTTAGTGGATGGTACGCACCAGGAGTAAATCTACATAGATCTTCTTTCTCCGGTAGGAATTATGAATATTATTCTGAAGACCCTGTTTTGAGCGGAGAAATCGGAGGCAATGTCATAGAAGGTGCTAGAGCGGGTGGAATGTATACATATATAAAACATTTCGCATTATCAGAATTAGGCGATAACTCTCAAGGCTTAAATACATGGATAAGCGAACAAAGCTTAAGAGAAATATATTTAAGGCCTTTTGAGATAGCAGTAAAAGAGTATAAATGCACTGGAGTTATGTCTTCCTTTGGAAGAATAGGTGCGGTTTGGAGTGGAGCTAACAACTCATTACTAAACAACATTCTAAGAAATGAATGGGGATTTAGAGGTGCTGTTATAACAGATTACACAACATATGAAGATCCTCCCATGGATATCCAACATGGAATAGTTGCAGGAAATGATTTATGGCTGACTGCTGAGACAAATTATCAGCCGTTAGATACCGATGATCCAGTCTATATGACTTGCGTAAAAGAAGCTAGTAAAAACACGATTTACATGATAGCTAATGCTTTTGAATATTCCACCAAATTTAACAATGGTGAAGGAATCTTCACAAAACCTGTTCTAAATAACACAAAAACAAATCCTTGGGTGTATGGTTTAATAGCCGGTAATATAATTTGGATTGGTGGGCTAGGGGTATGGGCATACTTCCTCTATCATCCATTAAAGAAAGATAAAAACAAGGAGGAATAACATCATGATTAGAGTAGCAGAAGTAGAAGATGATGAAAAAGATTATGAGAATTACATCGCTTGTTTAAACAAATACAAAGAAGAAAATGAAGGTGTCGAAGTCGACACCACATGGTTTAAATCTTCTGAACAATTTTTATCCACTTTTACCAAAAATAAGTTCGATATCATTTTTATGGATATTAACTTAGGCGAATCAAATGGAATAGAAATCTCTAAGAAGATTAGAGAAATAGATGATGAAACAATAATAATATTCGTCTCTAATTTAGCCCAGTATGCTGTAGAAGGTTATGAAGTAGAAGCTATGGATTTCATAGTCAAACCTATGACTTATTATGTCTTTTCGATGAAATTTAAAAGAGCTCTTAAAAAGATTGCTAAGAAGCAAGAAATATTGCTACCTTTCATAGTCAACTATGAAAAATCATTTATAAAAGCTAGCACTATTCAATACATAGAAATCATTGGACATAAGATGATAATACATACTACTCAAGAAGAGAAAATCAGTTATGGCACGATTAAAAGCGTGGAAGAAATGCTAGAAGATAATAAAATAGATTTCTTTGGAAGATGTAATAACTATTCTTTAGTTAACTATAATTATATAAATGGCGTTTTTGGTTACCAAATTAAAGTTGGTAATAAAATGCTAGATATCAGCCATCCTAGAAAAGCAAAATTTATGCAAGATTTCAATAAGTTCTTAGGAAAAGGAGGGCTCTAATATGCCAGAGATATCAGGTCTTTTTATCTATAGACTTGTATTTCTTTTTGAATTACTGGTATCTGAAGGTCTTTTCTTTTTCAAAGTAAAAAGGAAAAATCATTTTTGGTGGAGACTTAGTGGATCATTATTAGTCATAGTATTAGTTACACTTTTTTATCCTATTCCTTTTTATAACTGGTGGTACACCTCATTGATGTTTGTCGTTATCTTTGGACTAACCATGTGTGCTGCTTGGATTTGTTTTGCTGAAAGTTTTTCTACTATTGCTTTCTTATCAGTTGCTTCGTATCTAGTTCAGCACATAGCATATCAAGGATTAAATTCTATTCTTTATTTCTCAGGTCTAAACAATTCATCTACCATAGGAATATATGGTCAAAAATTACCTACGGCTAGTGAGTTCTCTATCATTACAACAATAATCAATATTGTTGTTTATATTGCTATTTACTTCTTCTGCTTTGTCTTATTTGCAAATCAAATCAAGAAGAATTCAGAAATAATGATAAGCTCCGGATATATGATTTTATTCGTCGGATTCTTATTAGTCGTCATAGTAGGAATTAATGCTTATATCGTATATTCAGTTAATGATGAGATTCCATATATATTTATGGGATTCTTTGATTTACTATCATTTTTCTGTTGCTTCTTGTCTTTATCTTTCATGTTTAAGCTTTTAGATCAAAGACAGATGAAGACTGAACTAGACAATGCTTATGAAATAATAAGACAAGAGAAAAGGCAATACGAATTATCGAAAAATAATATCGATTTAATCAATAGAAGAGTTCACGATTTAAAGCATCAAATGAAAGCAATCATCTCCAACGAAAACGTTAAAAAAGAAGTGGTTAACGAAATGACTTCAGCAATCAAGATTTACAATTCATCAATTAAAACAGGAAACAAAGTCTTGGATACAATAATGACAGAAAAATCATTGGAATGCAGTCAGAAGAACATAAAGATAACCTGCCTTTTAGATGGAAAGAAATTGAATTTCATGTCTGAATTAGATTTATATACATTCTTCGGAAATGCCTTAGACAACGCTATAGAATCGGTCTCCAAATTATCCGAAGATAAAAGAGCTATTTCTTTGACGATGACAAAGAAAGGAAATTTCATTTCCTTAGTAATTCAAAACTACACCGATAATAAAATAGTTCCAATAAAGGATAATCAAGGAAATACATTTATTAAAACAAGCAAAGAAGATCCATTGTTTCACGGCTTTGGAATGAGGTCTATGGAAAATATAGCAGAGAAATATGGTGGTAACATCAATTTTGAAATCTCAGATGGAATATTTTATTTATACGCTTTATTTGTAGACAAGGAAGTTGCTAAATAAAAATATCATTTTAATAAAAAAACCACAGCCAAATCGGCTGTGGTTTTATCATCTAAATATATTTACCTATCGATTAGTATCCCATGTCAGGGTTTGCAGGTGCTGCAGGAGCCTTGGGTTCAGGGATATCTGCAACTCCAGCTTCAGTAGTAACAAGTTCAGAAGCTATTGAAGAAGCATTAAGAATTGCACTTCTTGTAACCTTGCAAGGATCTACAATTCCTGCCTTGAACATATCGACCCAAACACCATTCTTGGCATCAAATCCGAAGTCTTTCTTCTCATTGAGTTGAGCCTCAACAACATCGATTGAAGAATAACCAGCGTTGTCTGCGATTTGTGCCAAAGGAGCTTTCAAGCTCTCCAAGACACAAGAGATTCCACGTTGGACATCAGGATTCTCATCCTTCAAAGTTTTCTTCAAAGTGAGGTAGACTTCGCAAAGTGCAGCTCCACCACCGACTACGATTCCTTCGGCAACGGCAGCCTTAGTAGCATTCAAAGCATCCTCGATGTGAAGCTTCTTATCTTTAAGCTCAGTCTCTGTGGTAGCTCCAACTTTAATAACTGCTACTCCACCGGAGAGCTTAGCAGCTCTTCTCTCAATTCTCTTACGATCGTATTCAGACTTAGAGTTAGCGGCTTGAGCTGCAAGTTCATCGATGTGTTCTTGAAGCTTAGACTTGTCGCCTTCACCACCGACGATAGTAGTATTATCGGCAGTGACGATAACCTTCTTGGCACGTCCAAGATCAGCGATAGAAGCATCCTTCAACTCCATGCTGAGATCCTTTGAAATGAATCTGGCACCAGTCAAAACAGCGATGTCTTCAAGTGTAGCCTTTTGTAAATCACCAAATTCAGGAAGTTTAGTAGCGACAACATTGAATGTTCCACGAAGTTTATTCAAGATTATGGTTGAAGAGACTTCGTTCTCCATATCATCAGAGATGATGAGCAAAGGCTTATGAGCATCGACAACAGCTTGAAGCAAAGGAAGAATGTCGTTGATGTTAGAAACCTTGATATCAGTGACCAAGATGTAAGGATCTTCCAACTCGGCAGTCATCTTTTCTCTATCGGTAACCATGTAAGGAGAGATATATCCCTTATCATATTGCATACCCTCAGTAACCTTGAGCTCTGTCTCAGTTGACTTAGATTGGTCGACAGTGATGACACCACTACGGCCAACCTTCTGCATAGCATCGGAGATAACTTTACCGATTTCTTCATCACCAGAAGAAATAGTAGCGATATTCTCGATATCAGCATCGGTGTTAATAGGATGAGACAAGCTAGAAAGTTCCTTAGCAACAGCCTTTCCAGCCTTGTTTATTCCTTGTCCAACCAATACAGGGTTAGCACCTCTATTGATTGCATCCACACCCTTATGAATGATAGCTTGAGCCAAGATTGTAGCTGTGGTAGTTCCATCACCAGCTGTATCATTAGTATTGTTTGCTACTTCATATACGAGCTTAGCACCCATATTTTCGAACTTATCTTTAAGTTCGATGTTACGAGCAATGGTGACACCATCGTTGCAAATAAGAGGTGATCCATAGCCTTGATCCAAAACAACATTACGTCCTTTGGGTCCCAAAGTAATCTTAACTGTATCAGCCAATGTATCGACACCCTTCAAAATTGAATCACGGGCATCTTTTCCAAAACGTATCTCTTTTGCCATAATTAAATAGCTCCTTTCTTAATGACTAATTAGTCGATAACTCCAATAATATCGTCATTCTTGATTACGAGGTAATGTTTATCACCTTCCTTGTAATCAGTAGTGGAGTACTTCTTAAAAAGTACTTTGTCTCCTACAGCTACATCCAAAGGAGCAATAGTGCCAGTCTTTTCATCCTTGACACCAGTTCCAACTGCTACGACAGTAGCAACAGCAGAATCGTCTTCTTTGCTCTTGACGATGATATCTCCATATCTCTTTTCCTCTGGAGCTGCTTGTAATACTACATAATCTCTTAAAGGTCTAATCATAATTTATATTGCCTCCTTTGACGGGGTTTATTTCCTCGTTTGCGTCTTAAATATAGCACTGAAATTAGCAAAGTCAAGCCTAGACTGCTAATTTTATAAAATTTCTTATTTGTATTCAAAAAGTGTCGATAAATACTAAACTTTTTCTATTCTTCACTCATTGAAATTAATCGTTTTTTCTATTTGGTTTGGATTTATTAGTCTCTATACCAACCATAAAATTAACTAGAAAAAGAAGTGAATTTCAGCGGAGCAAAAAAGACATAAGCCCAAGCCTATGTCTTTTAAAGTTATTCAGCCTTATCTTCTTCTTTCTTATCATCAGAAGTTTTATCTTCAGGCTTTTCCTCTTCAACACTTTCTTCCTTTGCCATCTCTTTTTTCTTTACAGGAATAATAGGATCTGGTTCTCCTAACAAAATGGCCTTTCTTCTTTCATATTGACCGATACCAAATGCTATCAAGGTGGCCGCAAGTAATCCTAATACAACTCCTCCACCAGCTCCCAAGACCCAGCTCTTACTTCCACTTGTTTGCATGACATTTCTATATAAAGTCTTTACATTGTTGTTAGAAGCTGTGCTGATTTCTTGATAAGCACTCTCATAAACATTCTTAAATGTTCCAGCTTGCTTCTCCAAAGTATTGTACAAAGTATTAATAGAATCCAACACCTTCATATAATTCTTGTATATTTCAGTATCAGCTATAGCTGCATTAGATGATTTCCAACTAGACCAATCAGTAATACTATTTATAAAGTTTTCCTGATAAGGTATTCTTGATAATTCCATTGTATACTCTGAGATTTGGTTATTGTAGTTATTTATGTTCTTAAAACTATTATTCAAAGCACTTTTAAGCATATTTCTCTCTTCCGATGAGATTTCACTACTTTGAAGTTTATCACTCAAATCGTTGTAATTCTCTTGTTCAGAAGATAACTTGTTCTTCAAATCTTCTATGCTTGTTTGAATAGATTTCTTTTTATTTGAGTAATAACTCAGATACGATTCCTTAGATGAAGTAGTATCGACGTAGACATATTTATATGTTGTATTGTCGACATCAAAAGTCAAAGAATTATTCAATGAAGATATAGAAGACATATTGGCATCTTCAGCACTAATGCTAATGTCCAACGCATTTTTAAATTGTCTAAATGCATTAGATAAGCTAGTCTTATTAGATGAACCTGTCGTAATTACTTCCGTATTACCACCAAATATGTTTATCAAAGACTGATAGGAAGAAAACAGGAAATCCACTTCGTCTTGAAGCATAGTTATTTGAGTATCTAATCTATTAAAAGAAGAAGATATTTCATAGAAACCATCTAAATTAGTAGAAGCATTAAAATCACCGGAGGAATTTTGACCTATTTGTGCACTCTTTACTAAAGCCATGCAAAACCTTTGAGCTAATCCATCAGAAGAGAAATCTTTGTTATGACCATTTATATCAAAAGCTAAATAAGAAGAAGTATCAATAAAACTGTTATCATTAATTTCAGTAATAGTCAAAAGATTGAATTTATTAATTTCTTCATAATCGATAGAAGCAAACTCGCCTTTGACATTTTCTATTTCTTCCTTAGTTGCAGTAGGATTGCTCTTTAAATAATCATCCTGAGCTTTTTTATTAGAAGCATCAACTACGGATTTCATGTTGTTTAATGAGATGACATACTGATAATCAAAAGAAGAACCGTTGGGATAATAATATGCAACTTCATTTCTGCTATTAACTTTACTGATAAAATTGGATTTATTATAAGCAAATCCTATCTTAAATGTTTCTTTAGATGGATTATATACAAACTTAACACCTGCAAATCCGACTAATCCCAATATGATTGAAGTTCCTAAAATCCAATATTTATATTTGTTTAGATAATGTCCAAAAGCTGGCCAACTCGCAGCCCATGGTTTCTTCTCCTGCTCTGCATCACTAATAATAATCGTTTGTTTATTATTATCTTTATCCAATCCCATAATACATCCTCCTTCAAAAACCTATTTATTATATTAACAAATATGAATTAAGAAAACAAAAATCATAAATACCCTTATAAAAGTGAAAGCATTAATTTGTATTAGTTCTGATCCATTTCTTTACGAATTCTATTTCTTCATTTCTATTGTTATTCAAATCCCCTTGATTACATCTTAATAAAACTTCATTTAATATTTCTTTAAAATATTGATTCTTTTCTATTCCTAATTTCAAAAGATCATTACCATCAATCTCTAGATCTTTTAAAGAATAAGGTGTATTACCTTCAGACAAAATATCCACTCTATTTAAAATAGAATCGATATCATCATTTTTAAATCTTTTTAAATTATAAAGATTGATTAGATAATTCTTAAATACATTTATGTCGACAGGCTTAGATAAAAGAATAAGACCATTGATGTAATCATCATCAAAGGAATTGTTGAAATTGATATCCTTCAATTTAATTAAAGTTTTTATTACATTTATAGATTCATTATCCATCTTTATAAATAATCTCCAAGGCATAAAATCATTATTGATTTCACGTAGAGAAAATAAAGCAGATAAAGAGGCTATATAATCACCATACGATTTAGTATCAAAGTTATATATATCATCGATACTATTCCCTATCTTATCTAAACACGGAATTATAAGTTTGAAAATAGGAAAGTATTCTTTGATATTTCTAAAAAAGTTGGAAGTTGAAGAAATTTCTTTTAATTCAATTAAAATTCTTTCTTTAGCTATTAGATTTAATTCTTCTTTACAATCTAATAAAGCAGTCTTTGTTTTAGATTCTATTTCATATCCTAGCTTAGCTGAAAAACGAATAGCTCTCAATATTCTTAAAGCATCTTCATGAAATCTTGCAGATGGATTTCCTATAGTTTTTATAATTTTATTATTTAAATCTTCTAAACCTTCATGGAAATCATATATATGTCCTTCGGAATAATAAAAAGCATTGATTGAGAAATCCCTTCTCTTTGAATCTATATAGACATCTTTTACAAACTCAACATTATCAGGTCTCCTATAGTCAGTATAACCTTCATCACATCTAAATGTAGTTATTTCAATAGGCTTATGATCGATTATCACTCTTATAGTTCCGTGTTTCTCACCAGAATGCTCTTGATAGAATTCTTTAAAGACATCACTGATTTGACTAGGTAGAGCATCGCTAGTCAAATCATAATCGTGAGGTGTCTTTCCCATCAAAAAATCTCTGACAGCTCCACCCACTACATAAGCTTGATATCCATTTTCCTTCAACTTAGATAAGACATATTCAACATTAGAAGGTAAAGGCATTGTTCTATTTATAATTGTCATTCAATTTCTCCGTTCAAAGCCTTGTCTATCAATTCAATATATTCTTCTTTTGAATTGCAATGAACCATTAGAGTTCTAACTTTTTTAATGGATGGTAATCCCGTTAAAAAAGCCGGTGCTATTGTTCTAAGTGCTAGTGATACTTTATGAGCATCTCTTTCAAATCCATAAGAATAATCTATATATTCTTTCAATATTTCTAAATTATCTTTATATGTTCTTATAGTCAATGGATTTCCTTCTTCTAAATCAACTAAATCCTTAAATATCAATGGATTTCCTACAGCTGCTCTTCCAATCATTAAAGCATCAGCTTTAGTTAAATCAAAGACATCTTTAGCATTCTTTTCATCGATATCACCATTAGCTATTATTGGGACGTTAGCAATAGATTTAGCTTTTGCAATATAGTTATAATCCGCATGACCTGTATAAAACTGACTTCTAGTTCTCCCATGAATCGCTATCGCCTTAACTCCAGCATCTTCCAATACTTTTACAATTTTAGTTATGTCTTCTGGATTACTAAATCCAAGTCTAGTCTTTGCCACTACAGGATGATTTGATTTTTTTACGATTGCACTCATCAATTTATAAAGATAAGGAAGATCAGTCAAAAGATGGGATCCCGCGTTTTGTTTCATAACTTTTGGAACTGGGCATCCTAAGTTAAAATCTAGAAATGTATATTTAGCTTCTTTTTCAACTATTTCTATTGCTTTTTCAATGTGGTCTATCTCATATCCGAACAATTGAAGTGCTAAGGGGCCTTCATCTCTTTGAGTATCATGAAGCATTTCAAAAGTATCTTGTGATCCATAAAATAAAGCATTTGCTGAAATCATTTCAGTATATGAAAGACCCGCTCCATAACGATGAGCAAAATTTCTCATCGTTATTGTTGAAAATCCAGCCAAAGGAGCTTGTACATATCTATCTTTAAGCTCTATTCCCGCAATATTAAATGTCTTCAATGCCATATTTAGACCTCAGTATCTTTTTATCTAAAAGATTATAAGGTTTTTATTCAAATATGCATAATCCCAACCTGTAAACAAGGAAGGTTATACAACTTGATTATGAGAAATTTAATAAAAGTTATAGAATATAACCAAGAAATGAGGAATAAATATGAGCGATAAGGCTTATGACTATTTAATAGTTGGTGCAGGATTATTTGGTGCCACTTTTGCATACCTTGCAAAAAAAGCAGGTAAAAAAGTATTAGTCATAGATAAGAATCCAGTGATTGGAGGTCATATCTATACTGAAAGAAAAGATGGAATAGATATCCATGTCTATGGAGCACATATCTTCCATACTGATGATGAAAGAGTTTGGAAGTTCGTAAATTCATTCGACGAATTCAACAGATTCACCAATTCACCATTGGCAAATTATAAAGGCAAGCTATATCATCTTCCTTTCAACATGAATACATTCTATGAATTATTCGGAACTATCACTCCAGATGAAGCAAAGAAAAGAATTGAAGAAGAAGCTGCAAAAGAAGGAATATCTGAGGATGTTTCAGCTGAAACCCATGCTCTATTAAAAGTCGGAAGAACAGTTTATGAAACATTGATAAAAGGTTATACAGAAAAACAATGGGGTAGAAGTGCAGCTGAACTTCCTCCATACATTGTTGGAAGACTTCCAATCAGATTGACTTACGACAACAACTACTTCAACGATAAATATCAAGGTATCCCAGTAGATGGATACACAAGCTTGATATCCAATATGTTGGACGGAATCGAAGTGAGGTTGAATTCAGATTTCTTGAAAGATAGAAATTCATGGATCAATTTGGCTGATAAAGTACTTTATACAGGACCTATCGATGCATACTTCAACTACAAGTTAGGTCTTCTCGAATATAGATCCTTGAGATTTGAAACAAAAGAATTCGATACACCTAACTTCCAAGGAAATGCAGTCATAAACTACACCGAAAGAGAAGTTCCATACACCAGAGTTATTGAGCATAGACATTTCATGATGAATGCTTGCAAATCCGATAAGACTTTCGTCACTTATGAATATCCAATGAACTGGACTGGTCCAAAGGATGAACCTTACTACCCAATCACAAATAAAAGAAATTTAGATTTATATCATCAATATGAAGAATTAGCAAAAAAAGAAAACGTGATATTCGGTGGTAGATTAGGAATGTACAAATACTTCGACATGGATGATACTATATTAGCTTGTTTCGACTTAGCCACCAAGGAGGGCATATTTTAAATGAGTCCAGACCCATTAAGTAGTCCGTTTCAAACTAAGGCACCGACTTTAAAAGTTGTGATTGTTTGTGCCGGCCCAGTAAATTGTTTAAGGAAGATTCAAAATTTAGCTGTCGGAAGTAATTATCAAGTCATAGCTGTAGATGGCGGATATGACACCATAGCAAAAACAGGCCTAAGACCTGTATTTACTATCGGTGATTTTGATTCCACCGAATATGACATCGAAGAGATTCGATACAATTCAGAAGATGTCATTGAATTGAATAAAAATAAAGATAAAACTGATTTCGAAGAAGCATTAGAAGAAGCTTTCTATAGAGGATTTACCACAATTTCAGTGTTTGGAATACTTGGTGGAAAAAGAATTGATTTTGAGCTTAGCAACTTGTTGATTCTATCCAAATATGCAACTTCAGATAGAAAAATTAGAGTCTATTCCGAAGATGGGAAACAAGTTTTGGAATTGATGACTCAAGGTCAAGAGTTTTGTATAGATAATATAAAGCATATCGATTTATCAAAAACAATATCTGTAATTCCAATCAAAGATAGCGATGTTACTATCGCTGGTATGGAATATGACTATTCTGGAAAGATTGAAATGAGTTCATCCTTAACTATGTCAAACAAAGGAATGGATGGTGGCTCTATAAAGATTAATTCAGGATTAGTTTATATCTACTATTCATTGAGAGACTAACTTAAAATTCATATGTAAAAATCCATAGGATCAAAGCCTATGGATTTTTTACATAACTAAATTCTATTCGTGAATCAAATACTAGATAAAAATTTCATCTGATATTTTTAAAAAAAGATTTAATTAGATTTGAATCTTCTTCAGATGGAATAAAATGAGACTCTATACAATTATCCAATTGATATTTAGTAAAAGCTCCATCTTCTATAGATCTAACCGAATAGTACACTTCTTTTATTCCTGCATTTAATAATGCACCAAAGCACATTAAACAAGGCTCTAAAGTAACTATTAAAATAGAATTATCTAAATGAATTCTATTAGTTTTTATCATAGCTTCTCTTAAAGCTATTATTTCAGCATGATCAAAAGGATTGTTATTTAATTGAACTCTATTATGAGATGATCCTATTATTTCATTAATATCTTTATTAAATATTACTGATCCAATAGGAACTTCATTTTCCATTAGAGCTTGATTAGCTTCTTTTCTTGCAAAATCAAATAATAAAGATATATCTTTTTCAGTTATATATTTCATACCATTCATTATACATATGATAAATCAACACGACAAAAGAAAAGAAAAAACCATCGCACACATTAGAAATCCTTAAGGCTGCTACCTTCCGGTCCTGACCTGGTTCGGTTTCCTAATATCGCAATGGCATATTAATTATAAGCATCAATAATAAGAAACTCAATCGGTTTAAAATAACTGCTTTTGTTTATCATATCGATGAAATCAATCAATATTGTTTATTTGATATAATAATATAGTTAAGAGGAATACTATTACGAACAATAAAGTAAAAAAGAATTCGAATAAGACCAATCCATTTGTCAATTTCATGGTCAAATTATTCATAAAGAATTCAGATGACATAAGCAATCCAAGAGTGAGAAGAAATTATGGATTTTTAGGTTCGACATATGGTCTTATAACAAACATAATCATGTTTACATTGAAGATAGTCTTTGCAAATATTTATAGAATTTCTTCAATGCAAGCTGATGCTTTAAACAACGCATCCGATATAGGAATGTGTGCTTTGGCTTTGATTTCCGTATATATAGTTTCAAGACCTGCCACTTCCAAGCATCCATATGGATCTGCTAGATTTGAGTATTTAGGTTCATTCGTAATAGCGATAATAGTTATTTACTTAGCTATATCACAAATGGTCTCAGCTATAGGAGAAGCAATAGCAGTAATTCCTGGTGAAGGTATTAATAATTGGAATCAAATAGAACTATGGCTTCCTTTTGGAATTATGATAGGTGCTGGGTTTATAAAGCTAACACAAGTCATTTTATTGATTTCTTTAGGAAAGAAAATAGGATCCATGACTTTGGTAGCTACTGGGAAAGATGCTAGAAATGATGCAATGGTAGCTTTCCTCATCGGATTATCTTATTTGATATCTCCTGCTGTTGGATACAACGTCGACCCGATACTAACTGCTTGTGTATCTTTGATAATCGCAATATCTGGTATTGGAATCATCAAAGAATCAGTAGATGCTTTAATGGGTTCTACACCAGATATAGATATCATCAAAAACTTCTATGACACCATTATGTCGTATCAAGTCGTATTAGGTGTCCACGATTTAGAAATGCACACATATGGTCAAAATGATATCAGAGCCTATGTTCATGCAGAAGTAGATTCTTCAACTCCATCCATGGTCTTAAGAGATGAAATCGATACAGTAGAAAAGGATATAGAACAAACCTTAGGAATAAGAACTACCATTCATATCGATCCTATAGTAATAGGTGATCCTGAGACTGATAGATACAAGGCTTATGTTGTCCAAGCTTGCAAAGAAGTTGACCAGTCTATATATATTAATGATTTCCGACTTGTTAAAAACTTGGAAGATGCTTCATCTAAGAAACTAGTATTTGATTTGGTAGTTCCTTTTGACTTAGTTAAAGATGGAAAGGAAACAGCAGATAAAATAAAAGAGATTGTCAAGTCTTTTAGCTCTGACAATCTCTCATTCGATATTGATATTGATGATAGATCTAGCGATCTACTCACAATGTTGAAATACACAACAGATAAGGACTAAGCATCATCAGGCAATTGATTTGTCTGATTGTTTCTCTTTTGCTCCAGCAAATCCTTCTTAACCATCTTATCGATGATTTCTTTTACTATTTTATCCAAGGATGAATTTGCTGAATAATCGGCTTTTTCAATAAACGAAACTCTGTTTTCAGCTAATAAGTTTTCGGCGATAGCTTTATTTTTGGCATCAGGATAAACTGCAATTGATTCTCCACCTCTATCTCTAACTAATTGCATGCAAGGAATATCGGTACTTCCATCACCAATATAAATCATATTTCTAAATGGAGCATGCTTTTGAATTTCGGGCATATGTTGGTTGACAACATTTGAATCATCCAATTCAAAAGCACCTTTTGAAATTCTAAATAAGAATTGAGTCTTAGTAGTGTAATTCACTACATTCTTAGGCCAAACAGCAGTTCCATCTTCACCATAGAAATACTCACAAGCATATACTCTAGTAAAATACTTATAAATATTAGTTCCTTCTATCATCTCTTTAATTCCAGATGATATGACATAATGCTCTATATTGCAGTTTAACTTGGTTGCATATTCACCTAATCTCTCAAACCACTTAGTCAACCCAGGATATAATTGAACACCTTGACCTAATCCAACCATCCATTTGCGAGTTGGCCTGATTCCTTTCTCTTTTGCTTTTTCGAGCATCAAATACATATAAGCTAAATTTGGATCCATCTTTTCGTTTTTGCACAACTCATCAGCTTTAGACCAAAATTCAGCAGGATTAGTTCCAACCATGGGCATAAATGTATATGTTTGCATATCGCTTGGTGACAATGTATTATCAAAGTCATACATCAAAACAATCACAGGTTTCTTCGCCATAGAAAACCTCACTTTCATAAAGTAGTTTAACACTAAACATATATTTTTTAATCACCTTTTATTCTTTATATTAAGCAATAAAGTTGTTAAACCAATAAATTAGGATATAAATTGAATAATTAAATAATCAATAGTTTCATTAAATAGTAATTAATTCAATTATCTTTTTATCAAACTCAATTCCTTTAATACTTTTAGTTAATTTATTTTTCCTTGTTAGCAATTAAATTTCATTGTTTTCAACTATCATTTAATGCATTTTTTGTTTGTTTTGTAAGTATAAATCAACAATAATTGCCTCTTTTGGTTTAAAATATACAAGCTTTATTATTTAGTGAGGAGCTATATATGGCAGAAGAAAGAAAATTTACTGATCAAGAATTAGCTAGAAGAGCAAAATTGGACAAGTATCGTGAGTTAGGCGTGGATCCATACGGACATCGTTTTGAAGTCAATTGTCACGCTGAAGATGTCTTGAAATTAAATCAAGGATTACAGCCCGAAGAAGTAGCTTCAAGACCTGTCTTCCTTGCAGGAAGAATCGTTCTTCTTCGTAAGATGGGAAAGGCTTCATTCTTCCACCTTCTCGATAGAAGTGGAAAGATACAATGCTACATCCGTCAAGATGAAGTTGGATTAAAAAACTATCAAATATTCAAATTAGCTGATCTCGGTGATATTTGTGGTGTTAAAGGTGTTGTGATGAAGACTAAAACTGGTGAAATAACAGTCAGAGTCAAAGAATATGTTCACCTTTCAAAATCTCTTAAACCTTTGCCTGACAAGCACCATGGATTGGTCGATAAGGAAGAGCGCTACCGTAAGCGTTATGTAGATACAATAGTCAACGACGATGCCAGAAGAACAGCTATCATGCGTCCTATCATCGTAAGAGAGCTTCGTCATTGGTTCGATGACCATGGCTACCTTGAAGTCGAGACTCCAATTCTCCAACCTACATTAGGTGGTGCTAACGCACGTCCGTTCGTGACACACCACAACGCTTTGGATGAAGATTTCTATCTTCGTATAGCAACAGAGCTCGAATTGAAAAGATTGATTGTCGGTGGAATGGAAAGAGTTTATGAAGTTGGAAGAATCTTTAGAAATGAAGGTATAGACTTATTCCATAATCCTGAGTTCACAACTGTAGAAGCTTACCAAGCTTTCGGTGATTTATCCGATATGATGAATTTAACCGAAGACTTGATTAGAACTTTAGCTTTAAAAGTTAGAGGAACTACAAAGATTCATTTCAACGGTGCTGATATCGATGTCGGCCCTGAATTTAGAAGAGCCAACATGACCGATCTCATCAAAGAAAAAACTGGTGTCGATTTCAATGAGGTTCATTCCGATGAAGAAGCTTTGGAATTGGCGAAGAAATTCAATGTTCCTACCGAACCACACTTCCGTTATGGACATGTAATCAATGCATTCTTTGACCAATTCTGTGAATCTGAATTGATTCAGCCTATCTTTGTTTGCCGTCATCCTTTGGATGTCTCACCTCTCGCAATGAAGTGCAAAGACGATCCTAGATTCACACAAAGATTTGAAATCTATATAGGTGGTCATGAACTTGCTAACGCCTTTACTGAGTTAAACGATCCTGATGACCAATTGAGCCGTTTTGAGAAACAATTAGAAGACAAGAACAAAGGTGACGCAGAGGCTTGTGAAGTCGATTATGACTACATCAACGCTTTGGAATATGGTCTCGCTCCTACTGGTGGAATCGGAATCGGAATCGATCGTTTGGTCATGTTCTTGACAAGCGAGGATTCAATTCGTGAAGTAATTCTCTTCCCGACACTTCGTCGTAAAGTAGATAAAACTGCTGAAGAAGAGGAAGTCGGCTTAGTAGGAGAGAAAAAAGAAGAAGCCAAAGAAGAACCTAAGAAGAAAGAAGAAAAAGTTGAAAAGCAGCCTAAGGTCGAAGAGAATAAACCTGAAGAAAAGTGCTGTGAGTGCTGCTGTGACGATGACCCTGTAGTCCTTGAACCTCTTCAAGATAACTCATGGAAAATAAATACACGAGATTTGAAGGATAGAAAGTTAATGTTCAAGTATCGTCTTGTCATAAAGAAGAATTCTAAGAAGCCTAGAAAACTTAAATATTAATTTATAGACTAATAATCGCCTCATTTAAATTGAGGCGATTTTTAATTCATAAATTAAAGTTGTATATTGAAATTTAAATTTTTTCTTATATTTTGATATCAATTTTTGTTATCTTATTATAAAAGAGGTCATCAATATGAAATATCCTAGATTTTTAAAGAAAGGTGATTTAGTAGGAGTATCAGCCTTCAGCTGTGGAATTACAGATCAACCGGGTCAAAACAATTTTATCAATGGTCAAAAAACATTAAAAAAGAAATACGACTTAAATACTATATTTACTGAGGATGTATTTTCAGATATTGGAGGCAAATCCGCAAGTGGAGAACAAAGAGCAAAAGAATTCAATGATTTAGTCAAATACGAAACACCTTGGATCATCTCTGCAGCTGGTGGAGATTATCTCAATGAAATGCTCAAATTCATCGATTACAAGCAATTTAAAAGGAAGCCTTGTTGGGTTCAAGGATATTCAGACAATACATCAATTCTTTATGCTTTAACAACAATTAGTGATGTAGCAACTATATACGGCCAAAACTTCAGTGCTTTTGGAAAAAAGCCATATGAGAAATGCCAAACACAAAACATTAAACTTTTAATGGGAGAGTCTGATACGGTTGAATCATTAACTTACTACGAAGAGGAGTTTCGTGAACCCATAAGCGGATTAGAGCCATTCTATAAAGATAAAAAAGTAAAATGGATTAACGGGAATAAAGAATCTAAAATAGAAATGGAAGGAAGATTGTTGGGTGGTTGTACTGAAGTCCTATTCTCTTTAATTGGAACTCCATACGAGAAGACATTAAAATTCTGCGAGAAATATAAAAAAGACGGAATAATATTCTTCTTTGAAACATTCAGTAGTGATGATTCCAATCTTCATCTACACTTATGGCAATTGAAAGAAGCGGGATGGTTTAAATATTGTAAAGGAATCATTTTTGGTAGACCACTTTTCTATAAATCTTACCTGAATAAAACATATCAAGAAATAGTAACTGAAACTTTGAGCGATTTAAATATTCCTATGATATTCGATGCCGATATAGGACATAAAGGACCTACGATTCCTATGATAAATGGTGCATATGCAAAGATAACCAGTGAAAAAGGAAAAGGAAAAGTTCAATATATATTTAAGTAGATAATCTTAGAGAATAAAAAGAGACACTTTACTGAAAAAGTGCCCCATTTGGTAAAATATCTTTGTTCAGGAGATTTTTTTGCCATGTCGTATTTTACCACATCGAGGGTCATTTTGTTTCCTTCCTTCACCCTGGAGGATAAGGAAACAGAAAAGTTGGACCGCTTTTGGGCCTTTTTGGAAGATTCCGGGGTAGGACGTATCATTTCAGAGAGCTCGAAAGGCTCACGCTTCGGAAGCGGGCGTTCGGCCTGCAACTGCTGCCGCCTGTTTGCAGCCATACTTTATGGCTTTGCATTCGATAAGTATACGCTGAGGCAGATTGAAGAAGCCGTCACATTCGATATCAGATATATCACCCTGATGGACTACGAAAGGGTCGACCATACGACCATCTCGAGATTCATGAACAGGACTCTTCTTCCGAACATCCAGGAAATCTTCTCACTGCTATGCAGGCAGATAAAGAAGAAACTTGGGATGGAATTCGACGACGCCTTCATCGACGGCACCAAGTTCGAGGCCAACGCCAACAAATACAAATTCGTCTGGAAGCCCGTCACGTTCCACAAGAGACTTACAGCCAGCGCATATCAGCTCATGAGGGACAACGGAATCCCCATCCAAGGCGGGAAGGAGGAACTCGTTTCCTCGTCCGTGATAGCCAAGGCCCTGTCCGATTTGGAGACCGGGAAAGGAAAAATGGACGAAAAGACAAGGGAATCTGCCGCAAAGGCGCTCACGGGCATGCTTGAAAAGGTCCTTGAATATGAGGAAAAGGAAGAGATATGCGGACCGAACCGTAAATCATATTACAAGACCGACCATGATGCCACCGCAATGTGCCTGAAGGCGGACTATTATTCAGGCCTTGGTTCGAACATGCATGCAGCCTACAACGTCCAGGCACTCGTCATAAAGGGGTTCGTCTTCTCATACCATGTCTCGCAGGCGAGGACGGATTACAGTGAATTCGTGCCTGTCCTGGAGAATTTTTATAAAAACTACGGTGTTTTTCCAAAAAGAGTATGTGCCGATGCAGGATACGGGATCCTCCGGAACTATGCGTATCTGAAGGAGAACGGGATAGAGAACTACGTCAAGTATCAGTCATGGGAGGGAAACATGACAGGCAGCTATCCGGACTGCTTCCGCCTCAACGGCGACGGAACGCTGACATGCCTTGGCGGCAATGTGGGGACGGAGACGGCCGTCGAAAACCGGCATCCGAGAAATGCCAAGGCGGTCTTCTTCAGGGTGGAAGGCTGCAACAGCTGTCCTTATATGCCCTTCTGCAAGAAATACATGAAAAGGCAGGACGAGGATTTCAAGATTTTCGAAGTGGTGAAGGAACAGGAAGAATATAAAAAGAATGCGAGGGAGAATCTTCTGTCTCCGAAGGGAATCGAAATGCGTGTCAACAGGAGCATTCAGGTAGAAGGCGTCTTTGGCATCGTCAAGCAGGACTACGGACGTGACAGACTCAACCGAAGAGGCCTTGACAAGGTGACAATGGAGATTGCACTGAAATTCCTCGGCCTTAACGTCGCAAAGCTTTTCCGATATTTCGAGACCGGCAGGCTGAATGAATTCTGGAAGGCTCCGGAGAATCTGCAGGCCGAGGAATTCAGAAAGCCAAGTGCCAAGAGGCTTTCCAAGAGAGGCGAAAAGATAAGCAAAAAACAGCAGGAAGCTTTCGGAAGACAGAAAAAGAAAAAAGAAAAGCCATCTTCGGAGAATGAGAAAATGACCGGTGAAACGGAAAAAGAAAAGGAGCTGCTGCTCACCTGATTTTGAATCAGGATTTTGCAACAGCCCCCTTTTTATTGCTGAAATTATTACGAACGTGACTGATATAACGGCTTCTGCTCTTTAGTTGAATTAAACTTACCTGATGTTCTATTGATCAAGAATGTCAAACGCATGATATAGCCGAATACACCAATCATTATTCCGTATGATGAGCTGAAGAAGAAGAATATCATAGCTAACAAGCACACAGTGAAGCTAGACATGATAGACATTTGTATACCTTCCCAAACGTTGCAGTTCTTGTGCAAGAGATTGCTCTTTCCTAAAGTGAACAACCAAAGAACGATACCACCTAAGATAATCAATCCTACTCCACTGCCAGCTACGATTCCAACCATCACCCAAGTATTTTGATCACGGATTGGACGATATCCTTGAGCGAACAAATCTTTCCAAAGAACATTAGAAGCAGTGTTTTCCAATGTAGCAGCACCAGTCATTGTATACTTCAATGAGAATTTATTATCCTTTAATAAAGGAGACAATCCGCTGTAAAGTCCACTCATAGATGATCCACTAGGAGCATTGGCAGCCTTGTTAGCAATCTTATCTAAATCGACAGGTGCATTAGGATAAAGAACAACCATATAAGATTTAGGAGCAAATAAGATGAAAGAGTGATAAGCAGTTCCAGTCTTATTATCAGTAGAGTTTATCCTAGCGATACTGGCATTTACTGCATCAGATCCTTCTTTTGTAGTTATATCATTCCTAGTTGAATAAACTGAGAAATAAACAAACTCCTCGGATTGAGCTGAAGTATGAGAAGTAGATCCATCAGTATTGGTAGTGGTGTTATAGATTGTGACTCTGTGTTTAAAGTTATAATTGTTAGTCTCACTACGCACACCATTATCTATAGTCGTATCAGTGAAGAACTGAGAGTCGACATAACTAGTATTATCTCCATAGAACAATTGAATTCCATCAGAAGTATCTTGGAAATTCAGCTTTTGGAAGTCTGCATACTTTGCATCGTTAGACGATGACAATGTATCCAAGGCTATTGAGATTCCTTTTTCATTGCTAGGTTCCAATACAGCTCCACCAGAAGTCATATATCCAGAAGAAAGAATAGGAATCATCAGCAATGCAATAGAGAGAATAAATACGATGACAGCTAACCACCACTTTCTCTTTCTACCATCAATAATCGCTTGGTTCTTATATAAGCATTGCCATAAATACTTTAATGTACCCATGTAAAAAACTCCTTAATAATGCTTGCATATTATAAAGAGAGAAAACAATTTTTTCCACTTTTATTAAATATATATATCTTAATTATATAAGGTATGCATACTATTAATGAATTGCTAAAATTCATTTTTGACTTTAATCAATCTATTGAAGTTTGATAAATTAGGCTCAAACATAAAAACCAAAAATGAATTACAAAGATAAAAAAGTAATGGTACCACCAATTTAAAGCTAAGTTGTTTTTTAATTATGCAATAGGATTTTTATAAAAAGCAACTTATATTTTTTATAGTGTTGCAACCAATAAAAAGATTAGTGTTTATCGAAAATACTTGTTATTTTTCAATCGGTGTGTTAGATTATTTAAGTGATTAAAGGAGGCCAATTAAATGGCAAAAGAAAGAGGAACTCCACGTTATTTGAAAATTGCTCAAGATATCTGTGGAAAGATCATGAACGGAGAATATCCTGAAGGAACCTTGTTAAAGGGTCGTTCTATATTAGGTGCTGCTTATGGAGTCTCACCCGAGACTGTTCGTAAGGCTTTAAGCCTTTTGGAGAAAGAGAAAGTAGTTTCTTCCAAGAGAGGTGTCGGTGTATTTGTCGAGTCTGTTCTCCACGCTCAGCAATTTGCTTCACGTTGGAAATCAGAGACTCAAATCTCTGCCAAATATAAGAATCTCGAAGCTTTACTCAACGAGAAAAAGGCTTTGGATGCCAAGATTAACGATGCTATCGATGATATGAAGGATTCCTTCCGTTATCAATCTAACGAAGCAGTTAAGTTGTCTGAGGCTGATGTACCTGAAGATTCATGGATTGATGGTAAGACCCTTCTCGAAACTCGTTTCGGAAACTACACCACCGCCACAATTGTTGCTGTTGTCGGTGCTGATGGAATTGCCAAGTGCTCTCCTGGACCTAAATTCGTTCTCCATGCCGGAGACAAGATCATCTTCGTTGCAAGAGATGAATTGACCTTCGATCGTGTCCTTTCTTACCTCACCTATGGTTTGATGCAAGAAGGCGAATCTAAGTAATTCTAAAAACAATATATGAGAGGCTGTGAAAAACAGCCTCTTTTTGTTTTAAGGATTATACTTTAAAATAGTAATCAAAGGAGGATAAATCTAATGACTTTATTAGACTGGATAATTCTCGCTATATTAGTAATAGCTGGAATCATAGGATTGATATTTGGGGCGAAAAAAAGAATCACCAGAAAACTGGGATGGTTAGTTGGATTTGTAATAGCAACAAAGTTCTATGCAATGCTGACTAATGTCATCTTGAGTAACACACCACTAGGAGAGACAGGGGCATCATATTTTGGAAACATTATGATTGCTAACGTCAGCGAGTCGAATACATTGGCAATTTTGAACTCATCCTACTCTGATGTAATAGCAATAGATGGGGCACAATCATATTTAGCAACTGGAATGACTTCTATTGGAATTCCTAAGTTCTTTGCCTCTTATTTCATAACTAAGATATATTTCACAAGTGGAACTGTAGCTATGGCATTAGGATCTGGAATTTGCGCTGCTATAGCTTATGTGGTCACTTATGTTATCCTTTACTTCGTATCAGCCTTACTAGTGACAATACTACTTAGGTTCTTACTTAAAGGTAAAGAAGATGGTAAGGTTGGAATTATCGATAGAATCGCAGGATTGACATTAAGAATAATAGAAGCATCGGTTACTATTCTCTCAATTATGCTTATGGTGATTGGAATATCGTATGCCGTTCCTAGTCTCAATGAATGGATGGTAACTCAGACAAACTTTGGATCAGGTACAGTTACTTTATCTGGAATCTTCTACAACTTGGCTTGGCAAATCATAAACGCATTCAAACTGTTAGGATAGATGATAATAAAATCCATATAATTCACCTCCTATCGGGAATTATTTAAACTTTGTATCTTATTACAACGATGATGAATTTTATTGTCATACTTTCTCTTTGTTCTTTTTCAATCGGATCAACGAAAATATCATCAAAATCCAATCCTTGCTTTTTCCAAAGCAAATCGAACAACCGTATGATAAGAAAACCGGAATAAGAAAGAACAACGGGCTTTTTATCTTCAGAAACAGTGTCATACGCATCATTTCAATATCATTACTCTTGATTACTGCTTAACGTAATGAACAATAATGCCAAGTCATTCCATCAGCCATAAAGCTTCTCAAGCAGCCCTCAAAATCCGTTTTCTCACCCCGTAAACTTTATTACCCCATGGTAATAAATTCAATTTATCCAACGTCAATATTAGAAGAAAGATTTCAAACTATCGTCTCCCAAAGATTTTTCATCGCATCCGACATAGAAGTGAAGAGAAAGGTGTTCTCATTTTTCGCACTATCTTCTTATCAAGATTAGCACCGCCGAATGTTAACCCGCGTCACAAGCGAATTTCAAATTACTTCGTGTCAGTGCAATAAAAACAAAAAAATCGTCCATAATGCAGCCATGGGTCAAAACACCGAAGTACTCGGCGATTTCTTTCCTTGTGATTCTTTCGTTGTTCTTTATGAGCTTTTCGAGCTCTTCCTTGATGAAGGAAAGTTGAGAGCCATCAACTTCATTGAGTGCCAAACGACTCTCACGCCAACGAAGATTTATCCAAGATGACTATTTGACGATTTTCCAGCTCCCCTGCTTTTTGGATTCCTTTCTATCGACAATACCTTTATCCTGAAGCGATGCGACGATTCTCGAAACGGTCCTTCTGGATATTCCCATCCTGTCACTGGCGTCAAATAGGGATATGCTCGGATTGGAAAGAAGGATGCTGAGCAAAGTAAGCTCATTGTCCGTCAAATTATCGTTTTTTAATGTGCCATTTAATGTGCCATTTAATGTGTCATGGTTCTTCATGACCTTCATTCCGAACTTCTTCACAATCCTTCTAAGCAATGATTCATTGATTTTTAGGGAATTTTTTAATACAATAAAGCAAGAAATGTTCCCTAATTCAGCAGGAGGCCTCATATGGACAATCAATTCAACATGATACAAGAGCTTTTAATCAAAAAAGCTGAGTTAAATGCAAAACTCGCTCTTCTCCCCTATGACGGGACTCCCGAAGTCAAAGAGATAAGTGGTAAGAAATATCTCTATATCCGCAAAAGAGAACTCGGCAAATTAAAATCCGAATATGTGGACATCTATTCCGAGGAACTTCATAATCTTTTGCTACGCAATGCCAAGGAAGCTAAATCTTTAAGGAAAGAGATTCGTAAAATCGAAAGGGAACTTGCATCCTTTGGATATTCAAATGATGAACTTGAACCAAATGTTCTTCTCAATTTGGACTTTGCCAGAAAAAAAATGAAGGTCATCATCTATGATCAAGCAATCCTTGAAGGCTGCGCCACCACTTTTCCTGATACTGAAACTATCATAGATAACGGCAAGGTCAACAATATGAAGGCTGATGATGTGCAAAAAATACTTAATCTCAAACACGCTTGGGAGTTCATCCTAGATAAAGACGTCATTAAATCACCTAGCGATTATTATCTTGCCTCCTACATCGCAAAGCTTGTAAACGAAGGATTCTATATGGATGGAGGAAGGATCAGAAGCGTACCAGTCACGATCGGTGGTTCTTCTTACATCCCTCCTATTCCAAACGAAATCGATGTCAAGAATGAGTTGAACAATATTCTCACAAGCAATATGGACGCAATCGATATTGCTATAGAATTGTGCCTATATGTAGCCAAGACGCAAATTTACAACGATGGCAACAAAAGAACTGCGGTAATCTACGCCAATCATTATCTCATCGCTCACGGCAAAGGACTTTTGGCTATTCCAGCTGAGAAGGTACCCGAGTTCAAACATGAGCTTGTAATGTACTATGAAGGAACAGACACAAAAACCGTTAAAGACTTTTTGAAGGATTGCTATTTGAAGCTGAAGTAAAGATTCCGTCGAGCAGACTCTTAAAAAGCTTTGCGATGAAGGCAAGATAAAGAAGGAAGGCGTCGGAAAGGCAACTTTCTACCACATAGTTTGATTATCAACTTATGGCACTTACAATCATAGCAAGTGCCTTTTTTTCTCACAATTCATTAGTTTGCTCATAATTTCACTACTGCTTTTTGAGAAAGCCATTATTTTTTCATGTCTTTTATTCAAAAAAACTATGATGTATACCAAATCTTTTCGATACGTTCTCTATAACCTTGGCGAACATGCTCTCATTTATGAGGCCCGCCTGATAGATTTTCACGAGTATGCCTATCTCCATGATGTAATCCAATGCCTTAAGGCTTATTGGATTGGATTAAAATTAAGAAGCCATTTTTTATAAATTGTTTTCATAAAGAATATGAAAAGTATGTTTTTATCAGCTTACTTATCTCTTTCAATTTAATGCTTTGTTCATGTAAGAAAATCTAAATTCAATGAAATGTTATTTAAAAATAAATAACTTTCTAGAAATATAATTCCAAATCATAACGACTAAAGTTCTGATAATAAAGACAAGGATATAAGTCCATTTTAAATAGTCGTAGAACAAAGCTTCTAATCCTATTCCGATAATTAATCCAAATGCAGATAACACTACAAACAACAACATTCCGTACCAAGTTTTAGCATTGGATTTTGTACTGGCTTTATATACCATATAAACTGAGCACAAATAATTGACTATCACACCGACTATAAAGCCCATAGTGACAGCAATAATAGTAATAATTGTTTCAGATAAGCTGGAAGATGCTAATAATAATCTCATTCCATATGTAGTAGCAAAATCAAATACAGAAGCTATGATTCCAACTAAAGCAAATCTAACTATCTCCCAAAACATATTCTTGTCTGAGATCTTATCGTATGCAAACAGCTTCGTTATTATGTAATCATAGAACAAAGCTATTACACTCGCTAAATAGAAGGAAATCCACACAGGTAGGTTAGCATAGTTTGATTGATTGAACAAACAAAGCAATAAATCAAATCCTGCAATTCCGCACACTATTAAAATCACATAATAAACTAAAGATGAAGTCTTTTTAAATTTTGGAGTTTCTTTCGAAGGATTGAATAGAAAGAAACATAATTGAGAAGCTAAAGTAATTCCTAAAAATATTACTGTTCCCCAAGTTATCAAATCTAAGCAGAAGGAATAAGACCCTAGATTGATCACACTATTTGGATCAATCGGCGAAATCATTCCAAATAAACTAAATAATGATATTAAAAGAATAATGATTGCTATTTTACCAATTTCATTTATAAGCTTAAAATTGTTAGATTTCACCATCATTGCTGAATCTATATTATCATCAAATTTAGCAGTTATAATTTCTTTTTCATCAGTCTTTTCTTTTCCCTGATTATTCTTTTCATTAGTCTTTATCAATTCATCTATATCAAAATTAGATGAATTCAAAATATTATCATTTTGTTTTATATCTTCTATCTTCTCTACTTTTATTTGAGGCGTTTTCTTATAAAAGTTCATACTTATTTAACCTCATTTCTAAAGTCTAGATATTCATATAGGACCCCTACAAAAGCAAAGATTAACAACATAACGCCTGAAGCAACTAGGCATGGTATTCCATATGGTGTTTTTACTAATGAAGCTCCAGTATAGTAATTGAAGACAATAGACAATGTAGATAAATAATAAATTGCACTAGCAATAGTTAAAGCGTATCCGAACAATCTAGCTTCTCTTCTTCTACAAAAAATAGCTAATGATAATCCACATAATACTGCTACTATTAAGAAATATGGGATTAATTGATTTACTATTTGGTTGTAATAAATAGGTGATTTACCAGAAGGTAAAGTGTATAAAGGCAATAGAATTGAAACGACGAACAATATCATAGAAACAAAAGCTAGAAGCTGCGACAATATTTTTAATATTCCTCTCATATCTATGTTCCTCCATTCATTAAATGATTTTATACTATATTTAGGCTTTTAATTCTTTTACATTAGATATCCCATAAATATTTCTTATCGTTGGAATATCTAATAGCTTTATTGCTTTATATTCACTTTTAAGAAGTCCTCTCTTCTTTAAATCATTGATTGTTTTAGAAACTGTTTGTCTTGTAGTAGATAAAGCTAAAGCAATACTTTCCGTAGACATATGAACAACATTATTTAAAGATTCAGTTTGAATACGACACATGAATTCAACCACTCTTTGTGATGGTGTCCAAACAGCCAAAGCACAGAACTTATTTTCCATTCTGTTAAATAATTGAAACATAGATTTCATGACCAATGAATTCAATTCCGAATCAGTCTTTAATAATTTAAAGAATTTATCTTCTGAAAAAGATAAAATTTCTAAATCTGATTTAGCTATTCCTGTAGTTTTAAAAACAAGATCGGGGTTCTGACCCATAATGCCAAAAACATCACCAGCTCGATATAAAAGTGTTGAAGATTCTCTTTCATCTCCTTCATTAGAAAAAACTTCAATCATTTCTCCTGACAAAACAATAAAATCTTTTCTTAAAAGGGATCTATCAGTAAAGACAATTTGTTCCTTGGAAAAATGTTCCACATTAGATGGATATTTAAGCATAAATTTGTATATATCTTTGTACATAAAATTCATCTCCCTTAAGTAAGCACTTTTATGCAAAATTTGTAAAGCACCTTACATTTGTTATTATATAAACATAATATATATATAGGGCTAAAAAAATGTGAAAACCACATTCTTTAAATTATTAGAGAGGTGCATATGGATTCTTCAAGTAATCTTACTTACACAAAAGAAGACGAGATTAAAGATAAAAAAGCTAGTAAAGAAACATTAAAGATTTACTGGGCTTGTCTTAAACCTTCTTGGAAAATGTTGATAGCATCCTTGATATTAACAACCATGGACGCTGTCTTCGAATTATTGATTCCTTATCTTTCCGGTTTGCTCATCACTCAGGGAGTTAATGGGTTGAGATTCGGTGCAGGATTGAGTCAACCAAACTTCTATTACATTTGGCTTTATAGCGGATTGATAATAGGATTGTCGTTATTTGCTATATGTGCACAAGCATCTGCTATGAACATAGACGCAAAGATTTCTAGTGACTTCGTAGAAAGACTAAGAAATACTATATTTTGGAAAGCTGAGCAATTCTCCTTCTCAAATATAGGTCATTTCCCTGTTTCAAAATTGACTACAATGCTATCTAACGATTGTAACAATATTCGTTTCTTCGTGTTGATGCTAACTAGAGCTGGATTTAAATCACCATTGATGATTCTCATATCCTTTGTGTTTATATTCTCACAGAGCTGGTTGATAGGACTTATAACAATTCCATTGTCGATTCTATCATTCATAATCATCGCAATAATCATCAAAAAAACACATCCATTCTTTATCGAAACTCAAACAGCAATCGACAATGTCAACAACAATGTTGAGGAAGATACAGAGGGAATTAGAGAAGTTAAAGCGTTCTGTAGAGAAAAGCATATGGATGATAAGTTTGCTAAAGCTAACCAAGATTTAACCGATGTATCATTCACAGCCTTCTCTAGAATGGCAATAGTCTCAGCCATCACTCAATTAGCAATCAGCATAACTATTGGATTGATTCAATATTTCGGTGGTTGGGATTGGATGTACACTGCTACAAACACTCCTTTATGGTTGATATTCAATAATGGAAATCCATTCAATGCAGGCGAGCTTTCTATGCTTTCCAACTTTACAGCAGCTATGACAATGGCTTTCTCATTCCTTTCAATGTTGCTTCAATTTTATGGCCGTGCAGAGGCTAGTAAGGAACGTATCGACAGAGTATTAGTCGAGCCTATCGATATCTCTTACTCACCTAAAGCTAAGACTAAGGATTTTGATCCTGATCATCTTGCAAACGGTGATGTCTCATTCAAAAACGCCTGTTTAACATATGTCGATGATTTATCAAAGTTAGCCTTAGATCCCATATCTATCGATATTCCATCAGGAAAAGTTATAGGAATAGTCGGAGGAACGGGTTCTGGAAAATCTAGCTTTGTAAATCTCATCCCACGTCTTTACGATGCTTCAAAAGGTGAAGTCATAATTGCAGGTCACAATATTAAGGATTATTCAGTTCAAGCTTTAAGAAACGATATCGGTGTGGTCTTACAGCAGAACTTGTTATTCACTGGAACTATTAGATCCAATATCCTTTGGGGAAAGCCTGATGCGACCGATGAAGAAATATGGAGAGCTTTGGAAATAGCTCAAGCTGCAGACTTCGTAAGAGGATTTAAAGAAGGATTGGATACACCTGTAGTTCAAGGCGGAAAATCCGTATCCGGTGGACAAAAACAGAGATTGTGTATCGCAAGAGCAATAATCAAAAATCCAAAGATTCTAATCTTGGATGATTCGACTTCAGCTTGTGATATGGAAACCGAAAGAAAGATTAAAGAAGGTTTGTTCACTAAGTTAAAAGGTACGACGATATTCATCATCGCTCAACGTATTTCTTCAGTCAAAGATGCAGATGAAATCATAGTCTTAGACAATGGTAAAGAAGTAGGTAGAGGAACACATGAGGAGTTGTTAAATACATGCCAAATCTATCAAGAAATCGATGCCATTCAAAAGAAAGGAGTTGGTGATTAATTATGAAGAAAAGAAAAGATTCATTTATCACTGGTACTGGTCCTACGATCAACAACGTAACTATTCAATACTCTTGTGGTAAAGAAGGGTATGAAGAACAACAAAACAAGTATAGTCAAAGAAAGAAAGGGTATGGAAAACCTCAACACTCTTGGTCATCATTGATGCGTGTCTTCCATTATGTCGGACCTGATAAATGGAAATTCACTTTTGTGATGTTCGTCACCTTATTATCAGTTCTAATATCTTTATTAGGTGCTTTTATTTCAGCCCCTTTGGTCGATGGCGTTTTAACTCCAGCTTCTTATGCTGCTACAGGATGGACTTCCATAGATCCTGAGACTTATGGTAATTCACTATCATCATTAAGTAAGATTGTCTTCAATATGGTCGATTGGACTAAGTCAAATGCACAATTCCAAGCCATGGGTGTTGCAGGTGGAATGTTTGGAATAATGCTCGGACTTTATATTCTTGCTTTCTTCCTATCCATCTACCAGGCTGTATCCATGACAAAGATAGGAACTGACTCTTTGAAAAGAATGAGAAATGATATGTTCTCCAAGATGCAGGATTTACCTCTTTCCTATTTCGATAGAACACCTCATGGAGACATAATGTCTAGATTCACAAACGATGTAGATAATATCTCACAACTATTCATCAATGGAATGCTAGAAATATTCACTTCAATCATCTTTGGGTTAGGAATCTTATTTTTCATTTTCTATCTCAACTGGTTATTGGCTCTAGTCACTATCTTCATAGAATTAGTAGGTGTATTAATCGTAGTAATAAATGTTCATAGATCGGTATCTGCTTTCTCCGAGACACAAATTTCAATGGGTGAATTCAACGGATTTGCTGAGGAGGTTTTGTCTGGATTAAAAGTAGTTAAATGTTTTTCTAAAGAAGAGGATATGAACAAGATATTTAAATCTATAGATTATCGCCACACTCTTCACAATAGACGTTCAGTATTCTTGTCATCGGTTAATATTCCTATCGTCAACAATATAAACAACATGGCCACGGGAATAATAGCTATGTTAGGTGCAATATTGATAGCTGTAGGTTCTAACATTCCTGGAACTGTTATATCAGTAGGAATCCTCATCTCTTACATTGCATTCCTAAGAATGTTCTCACGTCCATTCAATTCAATATCAAATATGATGACTATGCTTCAAGCTTCTTTGGCTGGTGCAGAACGTATCTTCCAAATGATTGACCAGAAACCCGAGCCTGCTCATAACAAATCTTTATGGCGTTCATTCAAGGCTGAGGATGGTCAATATTACTGGACCAATGGAAAAGACGTCAAACATGTTCGTGGTGAAGTCGATATGAAGAATGTTTACTTCTCCTACATCAAAGGTCAACAAGTCTTAAAAGACATAACCATGTATGCTAAACCTGGTCAAAAGATTGCTTTAGTCGGTAGCACTGGAGCTGGTAAGACAACCATCACTAATATGTTGACTAGATTCTACGATATAGATTCTGGAACTATTACTATTGATGGAATCGATATAAAAGAAATCGATAGAGTATCTATGAGAAGAAGCATGACACTCGTCTTGCAAGATACACACTTATTCACTGGAACTATCTATGACAACATCAGATATGGAAGATTAAAAGCATCTGATAAAGAATGCGAAAAAGCAGCTAAAATTGCTTGTGCTAACTCCTTCATAGAAAAGCTTCCTGATGGTTATAACACTGTAATTAGTGGTTCTAACGCATCATTATCTCAAGGTCAAAAACAATTGCTTTCAATTGCAAGATGTGCCGTCGGTAATCCTCCTATTCTAATTCTCGATGAAGCCACATCTTCAATCGATACGAGAACGGAAAGATTGATTTCCAAAGGTATGGATAACTTGATGCGTGGAAAGACAACATTCGTCATTGCACATCGTCTATCTACTATTCGCTATGCCGATTGTATCATGGTCATGGATCACGGAAAGATTATCGAAAGAGGAACTCATGATCAGCTTATAGCACAAAAAGGATACTACTATAAGCTTTGGACTGGTAAAGCTGAATTGCAATAACAAATAAAGGCTAGCTATAAAAGGCTAGCTTTTATTTTGGTCTTTAGGGCTTTAAAAATTCAAGTAAGCAATTTAGAATTGCTAACTGTTAGTTTACTAACCAGTATACTCAATTAATATACTAATATCCTTAGATAAGCTCGCTAAGTTACATACAATCGTTATCTACAGTATCTGTTCCGATAATAGAAAATTATTAGAAATTTTCAAGTCAGCAATTGATAAAAATATAAAAGTACTGATTCCAAATAATCTTCTCAAATCAAGACAACTCATCTTAGGGAGCAAAGAGAATGGAAAGATATTTAGCGATACTTCCACGCCCGAGACCTACAAGATTCCCAACATGTGAAGAAATGTCTCATAGCTTATCTTTAAGCATACTAGGAAAAAGTAGACCTCTCCTTCGTCTAGAGGAAGATTTTTGTATCTTAGAAATAAAATGAACGCAATCGATGTCATCTACAACAAAAGCCCTGAAGTCTATCCGTCATGCAAAAAAAGTCTGAGGTCCTAGAGCAGGATATCCTCAGGTGCACCGGCCTCAAGTGGTTCATGATGAGGCACAAAGAAATATCTAGGAAAAATCTAGTGGAATATCTTATGTGATACACCTGCACCATGGATATGAAGCTAAAGCTAAAGCTTTTCGAGGCCCCATATTCGTCAACACAATACAATAAAAAATGTTGCAACACTTAATTCATACTACGTTTTAATATTAAAAAAGCGAGAATCCAAATCCCCGCTTTTTCTAATCTAATAAAGTTAGAAAGTGACTTGAGTATTAGACTCAGGCTCTTTTCCACCCTTCTTTCTTCTTCTGAAAGTCATCTTTCTTACTGCGATATCAGCTAAGTAGATAATGACAGACAATAACAAGATATAGACATTAGTAGACAAATAACTTGCATGAACTTTTTCATCATCAGACATCTTATACTGAATATTATCTACATCATATAAATCTCCACCAGCTTGTTTTGTGAGACTATAGAGTAAATCATTTGAGTTGTCATCGAAGAAATTAAATTCTTTTGAATAATCGAAATTGATAAATACTTTAGAAGTAACAGATTCCGTTTTTCCACTACCATCAATTCCTGTATAAGTCAATTCAGCTTTATATTGACCTGTTGTAGGTGTAGAGATGACTGCACTATAAGTTTCACCATCGAAAGTCAAAGTATAGTCAGTAGATGTATTAGTATTAGAATCAGTAATCTTAGCCGTCAATGTAGCATCACTCTTACTGACATTAGGAGAAACAGACAAATTGACTGATGAACCATTGGGAGTATAAGACACGCTCAAGATTGAATCTGTATGCTTGTCTGGCAAGCTTTGAGAAATCATATTCTTGAAGAACTTCTTTCCAGCTAAAGATCCACGCAATGTATTAGTCCAACTCTTATTCGTTCCACCTATCGAGGAACTGAAGGTAGAGACTTTACCAAGTCCATAATTCCAATAAGCATATAAAGGAACAGCGATAACACTTGCTGAATAAGTACTATCCATCTTTACGTACTGAACAGAAAGAACAGTTGAAGCACCATCTTTACTTCTAGAATAATAATATCCACCGATAGAACCTAACTTATTCACGACACCTTGCAAAGTTTTATCCTTCTTCAACAAGTATTGGATCTCAGCGTTTTCATTAATTTCTACTTCATCTATCGTCTCATTAGTGACGAAGCTCTTCATGATATTGGATAGATTAAGAATTGAGCTGCTATCCAAGTATTGGAAACGTCCATTTCCTAACTTTGCCAATCTCTTCAATAAAGCAACACCATTCTTATAACCGATATCGATGAATGAACAAGAAATGTTCTCATTGCTGATATTGATAACTTTATCTCTCAAAGATTCATCAGTATCAGAAGATTGACCATCGGTCAAAGTAATGATGCTCTTGTATTCAGCAGCAATACCCTTGATTTGACCATAAGCAGCTTCCAAACCTTTGAGCATTTCTGTTCCACCACCAGAGGTGATTTTGTTTTCTATGTTCTTGATGATTTCATTTCTACCATCTTCAGAAGTAATAGAAGTCATAGGCTGAACAATAGTGACGTTAGATTCAAATGTGACAACTGAAAGCTGATCACCCTTATTCAACAATTTAGCAACTTCCTTAGCACCCTCTTTAGCATTGCTTAAACTTGGACCGGACATTGAACCAGAGCTATCGATAAGAAGGACGATAGCTCTAGAATCACTAGGCTGTGATTGAACAGGGAGCATATCGTTGTAAGTGCTAAGCGATACATCCTTGGTATCATCCTTATAATCCATCAAATGAGTATTTCCTAAAGTAAGTACACTCTTTCCATACTCTCTAACAGCAATATTTAAGTTAGAGATGAATTTATCGTAGTTTTTAATAGTCTTCATATCGACATTCGACAATACGATTTCATCATATTTAATAAGTTCGGTCAATTCAGTAGGAACTTTAGTAAATCTAGTACTATTTCCTTTAATTTGAGCATCGACTTTAGTATTGGAACTAAATCCACCCAAAGCTTTAAATTGAGTCAACTCATCCGCAGTATTACCGATAAAGAGCAAGTTGAACTTATCACTTACATCTTGAGTAAATAATCTTGAATTGTTCTGTGCAAAAGTATCCAAGAATCCGCCATCTTTTGTTGCTGATACAACAACTTTATAGTTATATGTTCCAGCGATAGATGTATCTAGAGTAAAGCTGACGATATTCACACCATTAGATAAATGAGTATCTTTAGATTGGCTCACTTTATCTTTCAAATACAAACTAACTGTAGCATTAGTATCATCGGTAGCATTGATCGTCACATCGACTTGCTCATCTCTATTTAGGAAGGTGCTATCGTTATAAGCTAATGAAGTCAAAGAAACTTCATGAGTATAATCGGCATCGATATCTACAGCATCCAAATGAATACCTTTACTCATGATTGTCGACATTGCATCGACAGCAGAGTTATCAGTTTCAACACCATCAGATATCAATGTGATTCTCTTGATGACATTTTCATCAAACTGAGTTACAGTGAAATCCAATGCACTCTTTATATCTGTAGCAGTATAGTCAAAACTTTTATTGCTATAAGCATCTTTGATCGAATTGAATCTTTCACCAGGTTTGGATAAAACAACTGCATTTCTTCCAAAGGCTATAACACCGACTTTAGTGCCTGGTACTTTCTCAGCTTCTTCCTTAGCTTTATTGATGGCTTTGTCAATCTTAGTCTGTGATTCCTTAGTACTGGCAGAAGCATCAGCGAGAATATAAACATCAGTGTTGCTATTAGTGACGAGTATCTGTGGATTTGCAAATGCAAAGGATAGAGAGACACACAACAATAAATGAAGAACCAAAGAAATTATATTCCTCTTGTTGTATCTCTTCTCTTTCTTCATCATGAAGAATCCGACGATAACACCAGCCACCAAAGGGATCATTATAAATAATAACCACGGGTTCCAAAATTTAAAATTGCTCATGTCCGTACAGTATCCAATCCGTCAAGAAGAAGACTACAGCAACAATGACGAAAGGAAGAATATCGTCATAGATTGCATTAGCCTTTTGCTCTTGGCTATTCTTAACAATCGACCTCTGCTTGCCATCAGCTTTCAAAGGATCACTCTCATCACTAGGATATGCAGAGTAGAAGTTTACAACTTTCTCTCTTCCAAAGTAATTAGTGACTTTGACTGAATAAGTTCCAGCCTCTTCAAGCTTATATGTTGTCAAATCAGTCTTGCTGATAGGTTCTTCTTTGCCTGATGGAGTAGTAACTACAATAGTCTTAGCATTGTCAGGCAAGGAGAATGTAACTGTATCTCCAGCCTCGTATTTGAAAACATCCAACACCTTAGGATTCGAATAAGAAATGAAGTTTCTCATCAAGATAATGTAATCGGCCAACATAGGAAGATCTGAGTGTTGCAAGTCGAAATTACATACGATTTGTCTCTGATTGTTATCGTTCTTTCCAGCAAAGATGAAAGGAACATTGTCACAAGAGAGAAGAACTGTGAATTTGTTGTTCAAGGTATAACGTTTATACTGACCGACTTTAATAGAATTTTTCATTGACAAATTCTTTGTCAATTGTTGGAAAATAAGGTCACTAGAATTGCTTGTATATTTAGCAAGAGCACCAGGATCGACAGGCTTTACCTCTTCCTGACGCACGAATCCACAGCCTTTAACACTGTCGATATTGAATAGCCAAACAGCACCATCGGCAGGAAGTTGCTTGGGCGAATATCCATCGAAAACATAAATATCAAATCCCGTAATTGAATACAAAGCATATTGAGAAGATTCCATGACTTCACAGTAAATTCTACAATTGTTTGAATTCAAAGCAGAGAATGCTGCCTCGAAATACAAAGGATTAGAACTTACCAACAATATCTTAGTGATATCACCTTCACTACGATACAAATAATAATCGTTATCTTCAGGAAGTTTGTCTTCATTTAAGACACTAGCTTTGATAGACTCATAAGTTTTATAGTTTCCAGCCAAATCAGGAATATCGACACTGATATCGCTCAATTTACCTTTTTCTACATTTAGTCTCTTTTGGCCCAATGATTTATCATTGACAAAGAACTCAACTTTAATCTCAGTATCTTCAGCATATGATATGACCTTGGTTTTCAAAGTCATAACTTTCTTTCTTGAATCATATGAATATTCAAGGTCTTTGATAGCGTAATTGTTATCTTTAGAGCTAACATCCAATACTTTGAGATTATCACCAGGATTCTCACCCAAATCGATAGTTTCATCAGTAGCGATGTAACAAAGACTTCCTTTATTCTCTGAGACCATGGATTGAGCTATACTCAAAGCATTATCCAAATTTGAATTGTTATCATCAATCTCAGCATTATCGATAAACGAATTAAATATATCGACATCTGAAATATTTTGACAAACAGCTTTGGTGCTAGAATCAGCTAAAATCAATGAAAAGGTACATCCGTTGGTGCTATTAGCAACGACATCTTTAATCTTTTCCTTAGCGACATCGAATTTAGTCTTAGTATCGTCATCAGCACTCTTCATCTTCATACTAGCTGAAGAATCCAAGATGAAGACTATGTTATCAGCACCATTCTTAAAAGAGAATATAGGCTGAGCCAAGGAGAAAGCCAAGAATACTATTGCGCAGCATTGAAGGATCAATGCTAACAATTTAGAAAAAGTATTGATAGGATTTCTCTTCTTGATAAACTTCTTACTTAGTTCCCAGACGTAGCTGGAAGAAACAGTATCTTCCTTATACTTATTCAGCAAGATATAGATGACGATAAGTACAGGAATAGCGAGGAGCAATAAAAGTCCCCAAGGATATTGAAAGCTCATTTTATCACCCCCTTGCTGATCATCTTATCTAAGAACAATTCTCTCATAGGCATTGAAGTCGGATAGAAGATATAATCAGCTTCACGAGAAGCACAGAAGTGAGATAAGTTATCTTTGATATATTCCAAAGCAGCTGTGTAAGCCTTCAAAATATCTCTACTTACGTTTCCTTTATAAAACCTATCTGAATCCTCACAATCGTAGAGAAGACTCTTACCACGAGCGGTAGGATTTATCTCTTCGTTTGCCAATAATTGAATACAAAGAACATCTCTTCTCTTTTGTCTCAAATAGTCGATGGCATCAAAATAATTGTTATCGGTTAAGAAATCAGAAATGATGATACTTTTTCCATCACCATATCCAACTTGGCTCTTAATGATAGCATCGCTGATGAAGCTATCACCACCGAACTTTATCTTGTTGAGACTCGATACACTTTGAAGAAATCTCTCTTTACCGACTATTTTTTCAAACAATGGTTCGACTCTATGTCCGTTGATAGTATAAATAGAAACTCTATCCATCTCAGAAACAGACAAGTACGCAAGCGTAGTAGCTAAGCGTAATGCAAAATTACTTTTGTTATAGAAAGACATAGATCTAGAAGTATCTATGTAGATTCTAGTATTCATCTGCTTTTCATCCAAATAAAGCTTGATGTATAGCTCTTCAAATCTACCGTAAATATTCCAATCTATCTTAGTAATATCATCCCCTTCGATATACTTCCTATAATCCGCAAATTCACATGAAGAGCCATATTTCTTGGATTTATGCGATCCACCGAACAAGCCGGCTACATTGTCTTTGACAGCCATCGAGAATAGCTCGACTTGTTGCAAAAATTGCTCATCAATAATTTGTTTCATAGGCTACTTAGCCTTTCTATTCTCTTTGATAAGTAATCCTATTACATCATCGACAGACAAATTATCATTAATTGCGTTGTAATTGACTTTGATTCTGTGTCTCAAGACAGGGAAAGCCAAAGCATCGATATCATCATAAGAAACATTGTAGTTTCCTTCCATCAAAGCCTTGATCTTACCACCAGTGATAAGAGCCTGACAGGCTCTAGGTGAAGCACCAAACTTAACATATTTTCTAGCGACTTCAGAAGTCTCATCAACTTCAGGGTGAGTTTTATGGACGAGTCTCATAGCATAGTCCAAGACATCTTGAATCACAGGAACTCCGACAGCAAATTTTCTCATTTCCAAGATGGTGTTTCCATCGACGACAGGTGTAGCCTTTTCAGATTGATCAGCTTGTGTCATCGTGACGATGTCACCCAATTCTTGAACTGAAGGATAATCCATAGTCAACTTAAACATAAAACGGTCCATCTGAGCTTCAGGCAAAGGATAAGTACCATCTTGTTCGATAGGGTTCTGAGTAGCCAAGACGAAGAAAGGCTCTACCATAGGATAGTTAACACCGCTAACTGTAACCTTATGCTCCTGCATGACCTCCAACATAGCTGCTTGAGTCTTAGGAGTAGTACGGTTGATTTCATCAGCTAAGACAATTTGAGCAAAGATAGGTCCTTTTTGGAAGGAAGTAGTCAAATTACCATCTGCACCTTTTCTGATAACATTAGTACCAGTGACGTCGTTAGGCATCAAATCAGGAGTAAACTGAATTCTGGAGAATGGCAAGGACAATGTTTGTCCCAATGAACGAACTAATCTTGTTTTTCCAGTTCCAGGAACACCTTCGAGCAAGACGTTACCACCAGCGATAATAGCGGTAATAACATTGTCTATAACATCATCCTGACCTACGATATCTTTGTGAACCTCTTCTTTAATCTTAGCAATAGATTCACTAAATTCTTTAAGCATTTCTTCGTTTTCCATGTTTGAGTTTCCCCTCTTTAATATTAAATATACAATCTAAGTCTAATTACCACCCTGTCCAGCATTATCGCCAGTTCCAGAGTTGTCGCCAGTTCCAGTGCCAGTTCCAGAATTGTTTCCACTTCCGGATCCGGAGTTATCTCCGGAATTATCGCCACCATACAAATACTTGAAGTAATCAGAGACAGAAGAATCTACATCGCTATCGCCAGAGTCTTTAGCATCGTTAGCAGCTTGACCTTGGTAATCTTTGATAACTTCACCATAACTCTTGGATCCCTCATCTCCGGTGTAAACCTTATCGTTTCCTCTGTAGTTGGTGTTTCCTTCTCCACCACCAGCTCCATCTCCTTTTCCTTCACCTTTTCCTTCACCTTGCTGTCCGCCACTTCCTTGACCTTGGCCATTGCTTTGAGAACCGTTTTGGCCATCGCCTTTGTTTCCTTGATTATTACCTTGGTTTCCTTGATTACCTTGTTCACCTTGATTGCCCTGGTTACCTTGGTTACCGTCTTGATCGCCGCTGTCGCCAGGCTTACCATCACTAGAACCACCATTACCGCCACCGCCATTTTGAGTAGGATCGATAAGTTCTTCCATCTTTTTCTTTACTTCTTCAGCTAAAGCAGTGTTGCTATTTTCGATTTGAACATCAGTAATTAAGTCAGATAAAGCTTGTTCGAAAGCAGTATAAATACCCTGTTTCAAAGTAGTGATTTTTGCACCGTTAGAGCTACCACATGCCTTGGCCTCTGGAGAGTAAGCTTTGAGCTTTGTGCTCAATATATTGAAGATTCCATAGATTTCATCGGTAGATTCAACCTTAGAAGCTTTCAAAGAATCATCGATATGAGCTGCCCAAGTATCCAAATAGCTACCTAACTTTGCTCCATCAGAACGAATATCGCTCAATGAATAAGGCTTCAAATATTCGTTTCCATCTGGATACATAGTGAGATATCCATCTTTGTCTTTGTTAGTGGCTGACTTCTTTATTTCAGTGTTGTCTTCCAACCAGTGGAATCCATCAGTGATGATTTGGTTATCGGATATTCCAGTGTCACCATTGAACATTCCGATTCCGACCTTAATAAAGAATGTATCGCCGTGTGTTTGAAGTGCAAGACCGATTTCCTCTTTGACGTTTACTCTATTCAAAGCATCATCGACTTGACCTTGAGCATCTCTAACTTTCTCAGTTCTAGAAGCGATATCAGTATCATTTTCCAAATCAGCTTGTAGTTTTTCTAAAATTGCAAACAATTCTTGTTTGAATTCCTCAGAAGCATCCGATTTAGAAATGTAGTCCTCGATGTCTTTGATGATATCCTCAGTACGATCATTGAAGTCTTTGCCATTATTTCCAGGATTTACAATCGTATTAAATCCTTCTTTAATTTGATTTGTAAATAAAGAAGTAGTGAGTAAGGAAGCTCCTAAGACTATTGCAGGTAAAGTCCAAACAGCAAGCTTTACAGTCATCTTCTTAGGATTTTGCTTCTTGACTTCAACTTTAGCATCTTCTCTTTGCTTATCGATCAAGAATGAGCTCTTTCCTTGGAACTCCACCATTGTTGCGCATTTCTCTTTGAGATCGTAAGTGGAGTCGATTCTCTTTGCAACATCGCCTTCCTTAGGATTCTTGACAACGCAGTAAATAACTGCAGTTACCAACATAGTTAACACTCCACCACAGACCTCAATTGTGATATAAGACCAGGTGGTCAATTTAGCCAACAAAAAGGACATTACCAGGATTGCAGATACGACCAATCCCAAAGCCAATCCCCACAAAGAACCTTTAATAATGTTCTCTAAAACAAGTTTTCTCTTATATTGTTTTAACATAAGCTAACTCCTTTCTACATAATGGATAAAAGCCAAATCAATTTTTAAATATTTATATCAACTTTAATTTAACTTCTCTCCACATTTCCTCGCTCTTTGAGCTACTAAATATTAACACTAAATATAAAATTAATCAAATAAATAGGTTGAATATACTTTGTATTCTTGCTGAAAGTACTTTCATACCATTTCCTTAGCAATATTTAGGCCTTTTCGAATGCAGTTAAAGATGGTGATTTATAATTTCCAAAAGGATTATAAGTCACAGTGTAGCCTGCTTTTTCTAATATTTCCTTGGCTCTATATATCAAAAGTGATGAAACAATAGTCCTTCCACTCTTGAAAACCGAAGGTAAAATATCGCTACATTTTTAAATGTCAAATCTCATAATAAAATATCCAGTCCCTCAAGGGGCTGGATATCGACTAAAAGTATCTAAGAAGTTGAAATAGCGTATTTATCGAGATACTGTTTAAGCCTTGTCGAATGCAGTCAAAGTCATAGCGACTTTGATTTCAGTTCCAATGTTAGGCTTGATATCTACAGTACATATTCTTCCATTCTTCTCACAATAGCCGGTTAAAGACTTATAAACGACATCGTTACTGACTATGTAAGTTTCTAATGTATGCCAACCAGCAGCATCGAATGCAGTCTTAGCAGCTGCAATTTCAGAATCACCACCATAGTTATATCCAGTAACAACCAATTGATTGCTAAAGCTATAATAAAATGTATATGGTTCATCTACACCCATGTTGAAGTAAGGAACATCGAAATTCAACTCATTCTTCATTCTTTGCTTCACATTTGTGTGCCAATCTGTTCTTGTGACGGAAGAGAAGTTTGGTAAGTAGAAGATAGTAGCTTCGATTCCATTCTCATCACTGGCTTCAGATGAATAATTGTTTTGATAAGTAATCTTGAAATAAGATCCATCTGGATTTGTCTTAGTAGCGACAACTGAAGGATATGTGTAATATCCGAATGGACTATAAGTAGTCTCAAATCCCGCTGCCTCTAAGGCTTCTACCGCTTTATTTACATAAAGAGGTGAGAAGACTGTATTTCTTGTATATAGTCTAAGTTTTCTATTCCAATTGATTAAATTTGAAGGAGTAGAAATACCCATATCTTCACCTAATCCTGTTGGAGGAAGATAGATGAACGGATCGACTGCATGATTTTGGAACAAATTATTCATCTGATAAACGATATCTTCATCATTAGAAGCATTAGCCTTAGTCAATGATGCCCAAGTTGAAGGTGTAGTAGAGAGATTAGATACGGCCAAATCATGATAAACACTCATTTTTATTTTGTCAGAATACTTCTTCACCAAGATTCTAATCTGACTTCCATCACTCAATATCTTATATCCGCCCATACAATCCTTAGATGTAGAATTGGAAGAGGATGCAGAACAATAATCAGCGTGCCATCCTCCATCAGCAGTATCAGCATCCAGTTTAGTCTTAGCCAATTCCAATACATCATCGTTCCAATCACTTCCAGTGATAGTGATAACATTCATAGTTGTACCTATGGTCTTCGTTGCAACAGAAGGTAAGACTGTTCCCAAATAGACATATGGAATAGCAGATTCGCTTCCAAATTCCTGTGAGAAAGCAGTCTTTATTTCAGCGGTCCACTCCTTACCATTTTCAGGAATGAATCCTTCCTGATAAGTAATCTTGATATAAGGAACATCAGTTGAAATGTCCCCAGCTATATGAAGAGTTAAAATATCTTTATTAGCTAGTTTATACGTGAAGTAAAGGGATGTGGTATAGGATCTGCTCGAATCATAAACGAATCCTTTATCTGAAGAGAATGCTGCTTTAGCATTAGTGAATATCTTGCTATCATATGCATTTCCATGGATATTGAATTCCCTGGCCTTTGCATCATATGTATACATAGGATATTTTGTTCCCAAATATAAGTATGGAAGATCAAAATCCTCACCATATGCTGTATGCAAAGTATTAGTGATTTCACTAGTCCAAGCGGTAGGAGCATTGTCCTCATCGTATGTTTCATCATATAAAATTGTATTTGAAATAGAAGGACTATAAGAACTATTAGAATACTTGAAGGAAATCTTCAACGTTCTACCATCATCAAAGGTCTTAGTAGCATACAAACCTTTAATATATGCTTCATCATGAGAATGCAAAGAAGTACACATCGTCAGCTGGGTGTCCCATCCAGCAGCATCGAAAGCAGCCTTTGTATTCAACATGAAGCTTTCAATATTGTCGTAGCTAAATTTTAGATTGAATTCCAAACTACCATCAGCAAACTTGATTTCATCTTCTGTACTGCCTGTATCAAAGAAAGGAATAGATACATTTTCACCTAAAATCTTTATGACAGCCTTAGCTCCTTCAGACCAATCAGTAGCAGTAGTTGCAGGCATAACAGCAGACTTAGCTATTTCGATATATGCAGTTTCATCATCGTCTTCTCCATCCTTGAATAAAGCAACCTTATAAATATTTCCGTTAATTTCCTTGAGAGCTATTCTTTGAACCAAGCATCTACTCGAGTAATCCTTAGTTGAATCAAAATCCTTTATCAAAGTCCATCCACTATCGGAATCATATGCAGTATCGAATAACTCGATAGTCTTTGCATCATACTTTCCACCACAAATGATGAAGTTAGGATCATATTTATCCACACTGCCATCCACATAAGGAGTTGTAGTTCCTATATATACAAATGGAATTTCATCCATTCCATCCGTGTACTTAGCTGTGAATTGAGTCTTGAGATCGTCCGGCCATGCGGTCAGTGAAGAAGGTGTGAATATTTCAGTCCTGGAAACTACAAAAATAGGATCTCCATCGATGTTCTTCTCGATGACAGCCTTATAGTCATTGATTCCAACAGTTTTACTGAACGTCTTGCTTGTCTCTTCAGCTGTATCATCAGCCTCTGCTTCAGCAACTTGCTCAGTCCAACCATCACCCTCAAGTGTCTCTTTGGCCTTAGTCAAGAGAGAATCATCCCAAAGTTTTCCTTTCAAATATAATTTCCTTGAATTTGTATTGTAAGAATTAACTTCAGGGCTGACTGTTCCTAAATAAATATAAGGTAAAGTAAGTCCACCCAAAGACTTGGCTATGTTATCTTTGACAGTCTTAGACCAGTGATCCTGGTTAGTGTTATCGAACTTTTCATCCAAAGATACGACCACCTGTGCTTTATTATGATATGTACCTAAAGTAGCTACTAATACACTTCCATTATCAGCAGTATAAGTGGCAGTATACTTGCTCATATCCTGTGGATCTTGTGCTACAGTCCAAATAGGATCAGCAAAAGTTTCTTGGAAGATATCACATACTTGGTCGTCCCAAGTACCACCAGTGATAGTCATGACCTTTGTAGGATCAGCTGAGAAATCGATTTTATAATTCTTAGTTCCTAAATAGATAAAAGGTATGATATCAAAGGCACCTAAATAGTCACTCATATCTTCCTTTTCTTCATCTGCCCAATCACTTACGGAAGTATCATCAAATTTTTCAGACCAATATGCACGTAATTCAAACAAACCATCTTTGTTCGCTTCGACTATAACATCGATGTCAATCTTGTCGCTATTTGCGACAAAAATGCTATTGACAACCATACAACCCCAGTCATAGCTGATATAAGTATCCTTAGCATCTTGAAGGTTGGATGAGACAAACTTATTTCCAACCAAAAGAAGATAGGACTTATATCCATCATTAGCATCATCACTTACATAAGATACATCTATGCTTTTACCAATATCGATATAAGGAAGAATATTACCTCCTAAATACTGAACCATGCTAGCAGTAACTTCCTCAGTCCAAGGTGAATCCTCTGGTTTGATGATGTCAGGATCATCTTCTTCATTAGGGGTAGAAGAGGTAATTGTAGTTTGGCTTCCACCACCCGCACCTGTATCAGATTTAGGGACGTCAGGCTTAGGTGTAGCAGTAGAAGGCTTACCAGTATCAGTAGCCTTAGGAGTCGACACTACACTAGTTGGATTAGTAGGATTACAACTAGTCAAAAGAATAGGTAACAATAATGCTGAAAAACTTAAAATTTTCCTATATTTCATATAACACATTTCCTTTCGCTCTTTTGAGCTGAAAATATAATAACACAACATTTTTAAATGTTAATACCTTTATCAATTTAATTTATAATTAAGTATACAAACCTAAAAGTGTTAAGTTTTATTTTCTATTTGAGTTATCTACTTTAATTTTGTCAAGTGATATACAAAAATAAGCTACTGAGCTTTAGAAGCTCAATAGCTTATATAAATTTATATAGAAAATTAAATAATTGCTGTTTAACTAATCATTAAATTCAAAGGATGGATGGACATTCTTTACAAATGTAATTCTATTTTTGAAATACTGAAAAGTAGAATAAGTCCAATATATTTCAGGAATAACATTTATTTCATAGCATTGTCGTAAGAACTACCTTCACTCGAACTACCATAATATCCCAGGTTATTATGTCCTTCCTTGACAGTCCATCAGCATCAGTCAAGACTTGAGCAATATCATCCATTTGATTCTCGTCGTAGTTCATCGCATTAATATAGACCAATAAATATTTAAAGTTGTTAAGATAAGAAAAAACTGCTGAATCCTTATAGGAACCAGCAGTTAATTATCATTTTTATTTTCTATCTATTAAATGATAAATTTAGAATCAAATCTTTGTATTGAATAAGTAACACTATAAATAGCACTTGAAGAATATTTGCAATACAAATTAGGCTTAGCTGTAAAAACAAACGCATCATCACCTATTGTTTTTGTTGCTGTAATTACTTTTGTTAAAGCATATGATTTAGAGCTTGGAACCTCATATGACATAGATGTCGACCAACCATCCGCATCTAAAACTGTAGTAATTTTGCTAAACTCATCTGCATCATAATTATATCCAGTAAAATAAATTCTATCAGAGGTAGCAGTAGTTGCCGATGGCGAAGAATATAAAGTCACGTATCCAGTTTTACTAACTCCTATATTGAAATAAGGAAGAACAAATCCAAACTTTGTTTCCATATATCCTTTAGTCTTATCATTCCATTCAGTTATAGAAGAATAATTTGAATATGAAGGCAAATAAATAATTTTCACATCATATCCAGGTTGAGTCGGCTTGGTGGCAGTTGCACTAGGATATGATGATGAATTTGTAGAAATATGAATATAGAATTGAGATCCATCTGTATTTTTGATATGAGCAACTATTGATGGGTAAGCTCCATGACCAAAAGCATCCAAATCAATTTCATATCCAGCATTTTCAAGGGTATCAGCTATTCTATACAAATTTGATGGTGCAAATTCAACATTATATGAATTGAAACGAACACACTTATTTGAAGTTTCCGTTGTTGTCGATGACACATTAGGTAACTTCAATCCATCTTTTAAGAGTAAGAATTCTGGAATAGTTTTATTGTCAAATACTGATGCCATAACAGTACTCAACTTATTAGAATCTTTGGTCGCAGTAGCATCAGTTAAATCATTCCAGGTTTTAACTGTAGCAGTCGAGTCCACTTTATCATAATAAATGTCTAATACGATAGGAGTTTTAACCTTATTAATAGTCGCAGAATTTTTCTTCAATTCCAAACGCAAAGCAGAATGATCACTGTAAATTTTATAAGCTTGAATAGATTGAGTAGTTCCTTTAACTATTTTAGCATGCCATCCACCATCCGTTGTATCAGCATCTAACTTTTCTTTAGCCAAATCTATAACTTCACTATTCCAAGTAGAACCAGCAAGTTGAACATATAATTCATCAGTTACTTTCTCATTCTTAGTAATATAAGGAGTAGCTGTTCCTAAGTATATGAAAGGAATGCAAGTCTCACCTTTCAAATCATCCTTTAAAATAGTCTTTACATCAGTAGACCAATCAGTAACTGTTCCATCATAGTAAGCTTCAACATCAGTCAAAGTGATCAAAGGTCTTGAATTAGATTTGGATAACTTTACGGTTAAAGAATTTCCATCAGATGATGTCTTCGTCGCATTTAAATTGATTGCATTTGTAGTTACATTATTAATAGTAAAACCATTATCTATAAGAACTTGCTTTGCTTCTGCAATAACAGGGTTAGTATCAGTATCTCCCCAGTCTCCACCCCAAATTTGCATTGTTTTACTAGTTTCATTGTAAGTATAAATAGGACGGTTTGTACCTAAATAAATATAAGGTAACACTGATCCAAAATTTGTCTGCATAGCTTCTTTCAAGCCATCACTCCAGTCAGTAGGTGCGTTTTCCTTATCGTATGTAGCTTCAAAGCCGGCAGTTATGGTTGTCTTTTGACCAGATTTTTTTCCATTTCTTCCTAATTCAGCTTTTACAAATACTTCTTCACCGCCAAATGTCTTAGTCGCATAAACTTTATCAATATAACACTCAGAAATATAAGAAGCAGTGAAGAAGAAATCACCACGATAAGTTAGTTTGACATCCCATCCAGCTGCTTTAAATGTATCATAGAAGCCTACTAAGTGAGATACAGCGTCATCATGAGCATATGCATTATTGATAGTCAAAACTCCACTACCAAATTTAATTTCATCAGCATCTTTTCCTGTATCGAAGAATGGAATTTCAACATCACTTCCTAAAATACTAGAAACAACTTCTTTTGATTCAGCCGTCCAATCAGTATTAGCTGTTAAAGAACTATTAACAAATTTTCTAATTTCAAACGATGTAGTTTTGTTTTCATCTTTTCCAGTTGTGAATAATCCAACTTTATATGTAGCATCTAAATTGTCAAACTTTTTCACCGCTGCTCTATAAACATAAGTTCCACGTGATGAATCCCTGGAATAAGTATTCATTTCACTTGCTACATACCATCCGTTTTCTTCAAATACTTGATCGAATAAAGTTACGACTTTTTCATTATATGCCCCACCATAAATGACCATTTCACTATCATCTATGTATGTAGTCGTATCAATATAAGGAGAAGCTGTTCCTAAATACATAAAAGGAAGAATTTCGTCAATTCCATCGGTGAATTTATCTGCAAACCCATCTTTAATAGCTTGAGTCCACACAGTTATTGTAGATGGATCATAGTTCTCTGTCTTAGTCACAACTAGCTTAGGATAATATTCACCTTCAGTCTTTGCTGCTTCTTTTGTTAAAGTAGCTTTATAACTATCATGTTCTCCACCTAATGAAAACTCGACTTTAGTCTCACCTAATGGTGTATCAGTATCATCGCCAGTTGCATCATCTGCTTTATCAGCTTCTACTTTATCAGTCTCAGTCTCTTTGACTTCAGTCCATCCACCATTAGTTACAAAAGCTTCTCTAGCATCATCAAAAATAGAATTGTCCCACAAACCACCTGATAAAGTTAATTTCCTTGAATTTGAATTAGTAGAATCAATTGTAGGATGAACAGCGCCTAAATAAACATAAGGAAGCGTCTTACCATTGCAGATATTAGATATTTCAATCTTGACATCTGATGGCCAGTCAGTTTGATTCCCCTTGCTGAACTTTTCATTCAAAGCTACTGTCATGGTAGCTTTATTACCTGTTCCTTTTGCTAAAGTAGCAACCACTGTGGTTCCACTCAATTCATCTGTATAGGTAGCAATTTCTTTAGATGCATCTTCAGTATCTACTTCAACTACCCAAGTAGTTCCAGCAAAAGCATCTTCAAAAACTTGATCGACTTGATCGTTCCAAGTTCCGCCAGTCACAACCATCACTTTAGAAGTGTCATCGTTAAATTCCACTGAATAATTAGTTGTTCCCAAATATACGAAAGGAATGTTGTAATACTTTCCAAAATAATCTTTTAGCTTAGTCTTCTCTTCATCCTTCCAATCAGTGACAGCTTCAGGATCAAATGGCTCTGTATAATAAGCCTTCAATTCAAACAAATCTTTATTACTAGTAACTGAAATTTGAAGATGTTGTTTCTCTGACTTAGCATAAAAACTAGTGTCATAGACCATAGTAGACCAGCTGTACCCATCGTATAAGTTTTCAGCATCTGTCAAACTTGCTTCGACAAATTTCTCGCCAGTCAATACGAGACTCGATCTATAGTTATCTTTGGAGTCATTCTCATTCCATTTAATGTCGATATCTTTTCCAATATCGATATAAGGCAAAATGTTACCTCCTAAATACTTGATCATAGCTTTAGTGACTTCTTCACTCCAAGGAGAATCCTCTGGTTTGATGATGTCAGGATCATCTTTAGGCTCATCAGGTGTGGAAGAAGTTGTCGCTTTTACACCAGTATCAGTTTGCTTTGAAGTAGGTGTAGTATTAACAGTAGAACCAGGCTGAATAGAAGTCGGAGAAGAAAGAGTTGAACTAGTCGGATTTCCACAACTAGTCAACAACAATGGTAATAAAAAAATAGAAAATGTTAGTGCTTTTTTGTGTTTCATAATACATATGCTCCTTTTGCTTTTTAGAGCAAAAATAGTTTATCACAACGAAAAGAACTCAAGCCTTATCTTTTCTTATATTTTTATTGAAAGTGGTTTCATATATTATATAAATATCAAACAACTTATAAGCATTAATATAATTTTTTAACAACAAAAAAACTAGATTTCATTTAGAAATCTAGTTTCATTCCAAATATAAGATTAGACTTTATTATTATATGATTTGAATAGTCAAAGTCACGTTTTTAACAAATCCAGAGATATTAGGAGTCATATCTAACACGAATGTTTTGCCTTCGTGCTCATATTTTCCATTCAATCCCTTGTATATTGTGCCATCCTTAACTGAATAAGAATAAGAGATATCCCATCCACCATTCTTCAAAGCTGTATATGCATTGTCAAACTCAGCTTCAGAATAGTTATAAGCAGTAATGGTCAATTTGTTAGATGAGAAGCTGGACTTAAGAGTATCATTCCAAGTCGCACCCAAATCAAAGTAAGGTAATACATAGCCATTCAAATTAGAGCTCATGGCATTCTTAATATTGCTATCCCAATCAGTCTTGCTGTCATCAAACTTCTCATAATTATAGATATATACCTTGAATCCATGATTGATTCCATATTTAAGATATCCATCATCGTCTAAGCTCATATCACCATCACCAGGTTTGAAATCGATCACGAAATCTCCGTTATCAGTAGTCTTAGTAGCTGTAAATCCAGGCAAGGAACCTTGAGCAAAAGGATTCAAAGTAACTGCAAATCCTTTGGAAGTCAACGTTTCCATAGACTTGTAAATTGAATATGAAGTCAATTCAGTAGAATAATTATTGAATGAGACTCTTCTATTAGAAAGACCAGATTCACTTACAGAAGTGCTAGACACACTTGAATCATTCTCAGTAAAATACAAGAAGCTAGGAATATCAGCAGCACCAGTAATTCCAAATCTATCCTCTAAATATTGGGTAGCAGTGTATCCACTATACTTAATTGAGGACCAGTTAGTAGGATTCTCGTTATAAGAATGAGTGTTTTCTGTATCAAAGAATACATCCATCTCGATCTTATCATTGCCATTCTTATAAATCTTCAAACGCAAGTATTTATTATTGCCTAAAGCTTTATAAGCAGTGACTGCAGAGACTGTATTCCAGCCACTTTCTATTTGTGTAAGTTCAGCATGCCATCCACCATCAGTTGTATCAGCATCTAACTTTTGTTTAGCCAAGTCTAATACTTCATCCTTCCAATTTCCACCGATAACACTGACTGACTTCGTATCGGAATTCATCAAAGTCTCAGCACCGGTAGTTGAATCAGTGACCTTATATTGGTTATTGGAGGCACTTACTGTAGGTGCAATAGTTCCTAAATAGATATAAGGAACAGCATTCTCACCTGTCAAATAAGAGCTGAATGCAGTCTTAATAGGGGCTGTCCATTCAGTTCCTGCTGTGGGATCAAATCCTTCTACAAATGAAAGTTTGAGAACAGGTCTATCCTCGGACAAATCCAAATCAGCAGTCAAAGCATCGTTATTAGCCTTTGTATACTTAGCAACCAGTTCTTCACTGCTAGATGAACTTTCATCGATAGTATATCCGGCAGCAGTAAATGCAGTTCTAGCATCAGCTAAAATTTGATCATTCTTTGCATTACCCCAAATGCACATGATTTCATTGCCGCCACGGCCTTCATCATAAGTGATATAAGGGGATGTGGTTCCTAAATAGACATAAGGCAATTTGAGTCCGTATTTAGTAGAAATCTCACTTGTAATATCGCTAGTCCAATCAGAAGCTGCTTTAGACTTGTTGTATTTTTCTTGAGTCGCAACCGTTCCAGACATATAGCCATTGGAATTTGATTCGACCTTGATTACAACCGTCTTATCATCATCAACCTTCTTAGAAGCAGAGATATAATCGAAATCACAGTTAGCATTGTACTCAGTACGATACATATTGTGACCGAGCTTGACGAAAGTCCAACCATCAGCCTTCAAAGCTTGATAAACTTTCCAAATTCCTGTACTCAATGTTCCACGAGTATAAGAGAAGTTGATTTTGAGCTCTCCATTATAGTCAGTAATTGAAGCTTCTCCACTATTAGATCCAACGTCGAAGAAAGGCATCTCAAAATCAGTTCCTAAAACATTCTCAAACGTCTTCTTAGCTTCAGCACTCCATTGAGTAGAAACATTAACATCAACTGATTTAGTAATTTCAAGGAATGCTGTCTTGTCTAAAGACACAGAAGTATCTTCATACAAAGAGAACAAAGATACCTTATATACTTCATTTCCTACTTTCTTAAGAGCAACTCTATAGACGGCACTCTTATCATCGTTATAGCCACTTCCATATGCGTCATAGTCTTCGTTTGCGACTATCCATCCAGATTCTTCGTTGAACTTTGTATCGAATTCAGACAAAAGTCTTTGATCGAAATGACCACCATCGATAATTAACTGTCCGTAAGAAGTTACTTTAGATCCATCCATTTCATTTGATGTTGTCATATCACCATTGATAGAGGGATTAGCTGTTCCAATATAGACCTTAGGAAGTGTATCATCCAAAGTATCTTCAAACATATCTTCAAATTTAGTCTTAATTGCTTCTGGCCAAGCTGTAAATGTATCAGCGTTGTATTCTTCACTCTTCATGACAGACAAACGTGGAGTTCCATTTGCATCTTGCATCTTTGTAATAGATACCGTGATCGTTCGTCCGTTGACAGCCTTAGAGAATTTAGCAGAATTAGAGCCTTCTTCAACAGCCTCGCTAGTCCAACCATCTGCTTCAAAAGAAGCCTTGGCGCTAGTCAAGATTGCATCATCCCAATGTTTTCCTAAGACTGTAACTCTAGCACTGTTTGTGTTGGTAGCATCAACTCTAGGATAAGTAGCTCCCAAATAGACATAAGGAATTTCTAAATCGCCAAATGATGCATTGAATTTAGTTTTAACTGCTTCTGGCCAAGCTGTTTGATTCTCAGCATCAAACTTTTCATTGAATTCAACACTCAACTGAGCTTTGTTGTTCTTTTCTTCCAAAGTGGCTGTAAATGTACTAGCATTAGCTGTTGTATAAGATGCTCTCTTAGTTGTGACAGGATCATCTTCCTTAGTTGCACCTGTCCAAGATTTAGATTTAAATGTGTCTTCGAAGATTGATACAACTTCATCGTTCCAAACTCCACCAGTAACAACAAAATCTTCATCTGCTGTGGTTTCAACCGTAGAGCTCTCACCAATCTTTACTCCGGTATCCAAAAATTCCCATTTATAATTTTGAGTTCCTAAATATGTAAAGGGAACAACTGTGCTAAATTGTCCGAAATGCTCAAGCATAGCTTCCTTGACATCATCATTCCACTCTGTGACAGATGAAGAATCAAATGGTTCATCATAATAAGCGCGCAATTCAAACAAATTATCATCAGTAGGAGAAATGATAACTGTCAAATGATTCTTTTCATTAACTGCTGTGAAGACATTATGAGCAAATACGACTTCATATCCATATTTCTTATATGTTTCAATAGCATCTTTTAAGTTAGATGCAACAAATGTATCACCCGTCAATACAACACTGGATAAATAGTCGTCCTCTTTATCATCTTCAACATATTTTCCTTCAATTTGATTGCTTTTACCAATATAGACGTCAGGAATAACATTTCCACCTAAATGTTCTTGCATCAATTGAATGATTTCTTCATTCCATTGAGTCTCACTAGGATCCACATCTCCACTATCTTCGGTGGTTCCAGTAGGTGACGATGTAGTCGAATCCTTATCTGTGGGTTTAGAAGAATCTGGTGTAGGCTTTTCAGTAGTACTACTTCCTGGATTTGATGGTGTAGTAGTGGGCGTATTTCCGCCACAGCTAGTCAACATCAAAGGAAGTAAAAGAATTGAAAGCAAAGCACTTCTCTTAAATTTCATAAACAAAGCTCCTTTCGCTAATTCACGGGTCGCGAATGAGTATAACACAATTCAAACTAACAGCAAAAAAATAATAATTAAAATAACGTAAAACTTAAAGCATCCAAGCTTTGAGTGACTTTATTTAGAATACTTATATAGCATAAGAAAGTCTAAAAAGTACCTATAAGTTATAGCTATTTGCTAATTATTTCACGTTAGTATATAATTGCACATATTCACAAGAAGGTTTTTATATGGAATCACAAGAACCAAAACCAAAAAAAGATATAGGATTAACAACAATAGAATTGGAAATTCCTGAAACTTACATAGATGACGATAACTTTTTCTCAAAGTCTATTTCTTGGAAAAGAAGATTGAAAATTGTTGAAAAAGTTTTGACTATATTCATGGCTATCATCGCAATTCCTTTATCAGCATATATAGCTTCATGGATTGATATTGCTCAAGGAGGAATGGTGGCAGCACCATTAAGATTCAATCCTTTCTCGGGAGAATTGTGGTCGATAACAATATTACCATACATCTTATCATTCATCATTTTGATAGCATGTGAATTCTTCTTCAAAAACATCTCACTCACAAAAGGTGTTCTAAAAACGACATGCTATTCGCTAATATTATCAGTCCTAATAAACGTCACCACATTTACTATGTGTACTGCGTTTAGACAAGCAATAATCAATTCTGAATCAAATCTATATTATACATATATTGCAATGGGTGCTATAGATGGATGTGTCTATACATTCATACTATTAATCATAAGGATAATTTTAAAAGTAATAAACAAATCAAACAAGAAAAGAGTGATCATAGTCGGACCTAAAGAAGATGCTCAAATATTGAGCAAGAAGATGATTAAAGAGAACAAAAAGCAATGTACTATCAGATATGTTTTCTATGAAGTAGATGGTCAAATATCCGATGATATATACACTAAAGTTAAAAAAGTGAATACGATTATCTTATTAGATAGTCTTACGGCCAAGAATAAACAAGCCTTGCTTCTTTATTTTTCTTCTTGCAAGAACAAAGATATCTTCGTATGTTCTTCATACTTTGACATAGTCTTCTTAGATGGAACACTCACACACGTAAATGAAAAGATGGCATTTGAACAAAGACCTTTATATATCGATTCTGTAGAAGCTTTTGTTAAACGTGCTTTCGATATAATCGTTTCCTTGATAGCTCTCATTTGTTTGTCTCCTATTATGTTGTTGACGGCTTTGCTTGTAAAATGTCAAGATGGAGGTCCTGTCTTTTATAAGCAGACCAGATTAACAAAAGGATTAAAACCATTTGAGATATATAAATTTAGATCGATGAGAGTAGATGCTGAAAAGATTGGTGGTGCACAATTAGCTAGCGAAAACGATCCAAGAATAACTAAGATTGGAAGAATAATACGTGCTACAAGAATCGACGAGCTTCCTCAAATAATAAACATTCTTAAAGGCGATATGTCTTGGGTAGGACCTCGTCCTGAGAGACCTGAATTTGTTTATGGCTTTATTAGAACCAATCCATTATACAGATATAGATACAATGTCAAAGCTGGACTCACTGGACTTCAACAAGTCTCTGCAACTTACCACACATCATTTGAAGACAAACTTAAATACGACTTATATTACATCCAAAATCAAAGCACTATATATGATTTAATAATCATATTTAGAACTGTTGGAGTAGTTTTCCAAAAGAGTATGGCTGAAGGTGCCGACCCCGAAGAGATGGCACTCCCTATGGAAGATTTCTTGGATGAGCAAGATTATACATTCAAGGATCACGATAGTTATTTATCCATTTTCAAAAATGAAGAAGTGGAAAAACAACAAAAAAAGAATAAATAAGACATTAAATAGCATTAGGATTAATGCTATTTTTTGATGTTGCACGTTTTATCATTAGCTAAAAACAAAAAAGCAATTTGTTTTAACCAACAAAAAACTCACCATCTTTCGATGGTGAGCAATTAATGTTTATATAGATTAGTCCTTGAACATTTGAGCTAAGATCTTAGAAGTCATAGCCATCTGATCGGCATCGACATATTCCATTCTTCCATGAGGATTGAAGTCTCCATCTCCGATATTAGGAGTAGGAAGTCCCATGAAAGAAAGCTGGGATCCTGTAGTTCCACCACGAACGGCAACAAATGAATAAGGAACATTCAAAGCCTTGAATGCATTTGTTATAAGCTCGATAGATTCAGGGCATTCATTAATCTTTTCAATCATATTATGATATGTATCAACTACAGTCACAGTAACTCTTCCTTCACCATACTTTTCATTGAGAATATCACCGGCATGCTTAGCAATCTCAGCCATATGCATAGCCTTAGAAAGATCATGATCACGAATAATATATTCCATTGTTGCATGCTCTTCTGAGCAAGTCATATTGCAAAGATGATAGAATCCTTCTCTCTCTTCAGTAAATTCAGGTCTTTGGAACCAAGGTAAAGATCTGTCGAATTCAATAGCTAGCATATTGGCATTTATCAGTCTATTCTTACTAGCACCTGGATGAATATTGAATCCTTTGATATCTACATGCATAGCTAAGGCGTTGAATGTTTCTATGTTTATTTCTTCTAAATCTTCACCATCGACTGTGATTCCAAACTTGGCTTTGACTTTATCCATTGATACATGTTTAGCATCCTCACCTGTCTCTTCATCAGTGGTGAAATGAATTTCCAAAGTTCTATGCTTGCAACGATGATTAGGGAGTTTTTCAAGAAAATCCATGACAGCTGAGCAACCAGCCTTATCATCACCGCCTAATAAAGTTGTTCCATCAGGAATAATCAATTGATGTCCGATAGACTTCTTCAAGTAAGGATAATCTTTGGCATGAAGAACAACACCATGTCCAAAGTCGATATCGCCACCTTCATATTTGATAACTCTAGGCTTTATATCACTTCCCTTAGCAGCAGGTGAAGTATCCATATGACAAAACAAAGCTACTCTAGGAAGAGTTTCTTCCTCTGAAGGTTTAAACACAGCACGAACAACACCATAGCCATTAATATCCAATTCATCAGGCTTAAAAGTCTTCAATTCTTTATAAATTACTTCTTTACCAAAAGCATATTGTCTATCAGTAGAAGCTTTCCCAGGTCTAATCGTCTCAGATGAAGTTGTATCAAAACTGACATACTTCTTAAATCTTTCAATAATATCCATTTTATTCTCCTAATAACTCCATATAGAATAAAACAAATTAAATCATTTTATTTCGGTAATAGTCTATTTCTTCTTTCTTTTAACTAATAATATAGATAAAAGAATAATAAAAAATACAAATAAAGCTAATATTAAAATGATAAGAAATACATTCTCATATGTATATACAGCTAATGGAGAATTAATATGATCATAAAATGGAATTTGAGGTTCCTTTGAATAATAATAAAATCCATCAGGTCTTGTCGATCCATACATATCGATCATCAATATATAATTTGAAAGATTAACAAAACATGAATAATAAAGAATGATAGAAAGCAACAAAGAAATAACGAGTGGAATCATGTAAATCATTAAGTAATTGTATATATATTTCTTCGTGGATAGTCCGTTGTATTTATAAAACTCAAAAATGCTGATAGACCATTTCTTTAATCCTTTAAGACTGAAAAATAAATAGATGATAAAAACAATAACAAATCCTACAAATAAATATAAAAACAATAAGAATTTATTTGATTCTACAGATGATGAAAACTTTATTAAATCTGCTTTGAATGATAAATGATTGCCTAATCCATTATCCACCAATGCTTTCATTGTCTTTTTGTCCGCAACTAATGAATAATTAAATTTATTAAAAAATGGCATTTCTTTTCTTGTCACTTGAGAAAGTAAATTTCTAAATACATCAGGAGAAATAACATTATCAATTGAGCTTGAATCTGTTGTTTTAATTTTATAAATAATTTCTTCCTCAGAAAGCAATTCAACTTCAGTGTCTTCTTTTAAGCCTTTTATCGCTAAATAATTTCTTTTACTAGGATCTACTATAAATGGATTACCATATCCATTATTAGAATAATAAATCTTTGAGTCTTTAATTGTAAAATTAACAGGTAAATATAGATTGCCCCGTTGTAAAGATAAAGATGAAAATCCATCATTTAAAAAATTCTTAAAGGTATCATTAGAAACTACTATTAAAGACTTTTCTGATTCATATCCTTCAAAGATTGACTTAGCTATATAAAAATCCGGGCAATTATAATCAGATAATTCTTCTTTCTTCATCATATTACCATCAAAATAGAATTCATTGTTCGACAGTATGTTATGACTGCCGCCTTTATAATAAATACAATTATTCTCAATCCTATCATCATTAATCGACATTAAAATAATGTCATGCAATTTAGTATATCCTACATTATCTTCAACAATGTTTTCTGACACTTTTAATGTTATACATTCGGATAAATAGTCATCATCGATCATATCAATTATTTTCTCATCAAAAGGATATGCATCTGCTGAATTAATACGATGATATACGAACGGATCTTGCATCAAAGTATCACCTGAATATATTTTGTTTTCTGTATTAGTACTTGTAAAACTAATAGTTAATCCGAAGAAGATAAAAATGCATAGTATTAGTAATGTTTTAATCACAAAATCCAATTTAAAATTTAGTAAATAAGATTTTAAAAGGCTAAAAGAACTAATTTTTCCTTTATTTTTATAAGCGATAGGAATTGATATTTCTTCATTTCTATTAGAATTAATTTCAACTCTATCATCAATAAAATTAATACTAGTATCAGGCGTGATATCATTTAATGTATCGGAATGATCAACAATAATAACTAGATTGTTTTTAGATAATTGCAAGAGCTTTTTCTTTAAAATAAGTCTACTTTCTTTTTCTATAGAGCTGAATGGTTCATCTAAAATGTAGATGAATTGTTTTGCTGATAAGCAAGATATTATTTCTGCTTTTTGTCTTTCACCACCACTTAATTCCAATATCTTTTTATTTTCTAATCCATCAAATTTAAAATCTTTAATTAATTCATCGGCCATCTTCAATTCTTCTTTAGATTTATTTAGAATTTTAAAATTTTCTTTTAATGAATATTCATAAATAAGAGATGATTTTTGACCAGCATAAGAGCAAAAACTAAATACATATTCTCTTCTTTTTGAAGAAGGCATTTCATATATATCTTTATTAAACAAAAAAACTTTTCCTTTATCAGGTCTTCCTAAACCTAGCAAAATATCAATTAAAGTGCTTTTCCCACACCCGCTTTTTCCTTTAATAACACATAATCCTTTGCTAAGAGAAAAAGATAAATCCTTTAAAATTTGCCTATCGTCGAATTTAACACATAAATCTATTATGTTATACGAGTAATTCATATTTTTATTATAAATATTCTTTTTTATTTTTGAACAGGTATCACATTCTAACATAAATGTATCCTGAATTGATAAAATTATGCTAGTATATTATGAGCATAGCCAAAAGGAGATTGTAATATGAAATTATCATTAAATAATATAAATAAATCTTTCTCAAGTTTAGAAATCTTAAGGAACTTATCATTCAATTTTGAGGCTGGACATATATACATAATCAAAGGTAAAAATGGTGCTGGTAAAAGCACTCTTTTAAATATTTTAAGTGGAATTGATTCCAAATACAGTGGAGAATTATCCATCGATAATCAAGTTATCACATCAAAAAATATAATCTCTTATTCCGAAACTTATATCAGTTATCTAACACAAGATAGCATTGTATTTGATGATATATCTTGTTTGAATAATATCCTTCTTCCTTATAGCAGCAAAAATAAAGAAAAAGCAATTCTTTTATTAAAAGAATTTGAATTAGGAAATTGCATTGATGAGAATGCATCAAATTTATCTTATGGTGAAAGACAAAGATTAGCATTTGCGAGAAGCTTATATTCAATAAAGCCTATTATTTTATTGGATGAAATTACATCCAACCTTGATGATAAAAGTAGAAATTTAATCATCAAAAAATTAGTTGAACTTTCAAAGAATCATATTGTTATCATGGTTGCCCATGATGAAATTCCTGAACTTACAACTGATAATTGTATCTTTGTAAATTTAAAGGACGGACAATTAACAGCAAATGAGCATTTATCAGATAGAGAAGAAGCAAATAATGAATCTATTTTATTGAAGAATAATCCTTCATTCTTTAATGAATTAATAAATTCTATAAAACTTAATAAATTATCTTATGCAGTCTATTCAATATTTATCACCTTATTTACTTGCTTATCTTTTATTTTCGGCGGCTTTTATAACACTTACGGAGAAAATAATAAAATTAACATAACATTCCAAAATTATATTAATTCAGCTCCTGGATTATATGTAAAGAGAGATTCTGATATCGATTTAAATCAAATCGATTCAACTAGCATTTTTTCAGTAATCAACAGCAATTCTATATGGATTACAAACAAAACAGATCCAAATTCTAAAATTGTTGGAGTCCTAGCCATTCAAAATGGAAAGAATTTTCCCGACTTTGGGATAAATCTAGTTAAAGGAAATTATCCGAAGAATAAAAACGAAATAATAGTTTCTAAAAATGCATATGATTCATATGTATCATTTGTTAAAGAAAATGATAATTTGACAAATGATGAAGCTTCAAACCAATTCTTTAATTTGACAAATTTAGGTTATTCCATTGTCGGTGTATATGAGCCTGAGTTTTATGATAACTATGAATCGCATTATACAGCCACATTAAATACAGCTGCTCTTTCTTATAACTTTATGCTGAACAACGGTTTCACAATAACAGACAAAAGTACTAGATACGATATGATAATTAGGAATAATTATGATAATAGGCACAAAATTAAAGCAGATCAAATAATTGACCCCTTATTATATTGGGATAGCATTTCAAGCTCAAGCACTCCAGATTCTGAATCTAGGATTGAATTAGATGCTAATGGTAAATATCCGTACTCTATAATAGATAAATACAATAGTTGGTTAATCTTAATGTACGGAACAATAGGGCTTACTGCCATATTTGCAATAATAATGATAATATCCTTTTATAATTCAAATAAAAGATTATTCATATTGCTTAGAGTCTCTGGAATGTCGAGAAAAAGACAAATAAAGAATAGCTTTATATGTTTCTCCTTATTATCAATAATAGATACAGTATTGGGAATAGGAATAGGAGAAGGATTAGGTCAGCTAATAGCATTGATATTAAAAAAATCATTCAATCCATGCATATCAATTTTCAATGCATACTATCTTATTCCAATAATATCTCCAATCATTTGCTTAATATCAATAATTATTTTTTACATTGTTTTAGCATATTTCTTAAGCCCTAAAGATTTATCGAAAAAGCTAAATGAAATAAAACGTAAATAAGCTTGTAGATTGAATTTGAAAATTATTTGCAATTTATGTTGACAACATTTTTAACACGCTGTATATTGAATATGAAAATGAATTTCAATTTAATATTAGAGGTGTTTAAAATATGAATAAGATAAAAATATATAGTTTTATAATGCTAAATATAATTAGTTCTTCATTACTATTTTCTTGTAACATGGAGCCATTCAATGGAATATCTACTACATTTGGGCCTATGTATGACTTCACAAAAAGAATAGTCAAAGATAAATTAGATGTAATTACTATAGTAGGTGAGAATGAACCACATGGATTTGAACCAAATGATCCTCAAATAGCCGCTAAAACTGAAAGAGCAAAGTTATTAGTAGCATATGGTCAAGGAATCGATGACTATGCAAAAAATATAACATCTAAGGATAAATATTTTTGCGCCACGACAAACGTTGAATTCTTTAATACAAAAGATTCCGATGGAGTCGAGACAAAGGTTAAAGATCCACACGCATGGTTATCGATTAAGGATTCTAAAATAATGTTGAAATCTATTGCAGACAAAATTGTTGAAATAGATCCAGACAACAAAAGCTACTATGAAGAAAACTTAAAAGAAGCTTTAGATGAATTTAACGCTCTAGATGATGAATATACAAATGCTCTAGCCAATGATAAAATCACCACTAACATCTTTGTAACTTCCCATGAAGCTTTCGCTTATCTAGCCAGAGATTATGGCCTAATCCAATATGGGATTGCCGACATAGCTGACAACGAACCTAATTCATCTCAAATATCAAAAATTGTCGATTATATAATGACAAATGATATTCATTATATTTGTCTAGAAGAATTAGATGAGCCTGGTCATGTAACTACAGTAATTAATGAAATCAATAAAATTAATTCAACATACAAAATAGATACTGTTCAATTAAATGCATTTGAAGGTGTATCTATAAATAATTGGTCTTCTACTGACAATTATATTTCGATAATGAAAAACAATCTGGATCAGTTGAAAAAAGCTTTAGGTTACAAGCTTTAAAGAGGAAATACATATGTTTGCTTATTCATTCATGCAAAGAGCTTTAATAGCTATAATTCTTCTCGGAATAATACTTCCTATCATCGGATTGAATATGACCACAAAAAGACTATCTATGATAGGCGACACCTTATCCCACACTTCCTTATGTGGTATAGCTCTAGGATTAGCTGCAGGTACAATGCCTACTGTTTGGGCGATAGGAGTGAGTATAGTTGCAGGAATCATAATAGAAATAGTTAGAAACCATTTCAAAAAATATTCCGAATTAACATTATCTATAGTGATGTCCACTGCTGTTGGAGTTGCAGGAATTCTAACTTCAAAATGGGCTAGTGGAAATAAAATAGAATCATATTTGTTTGGATCATTAATAACAGTCCAGTGGGATTCTATATGGATAATAATAGGTGTATCAATAATAACAATATTATTCAATTTGATCTTCTACAGAACTATTATGTATACATCATATAGCGAAAGCGAAGCTAGAATTTCTGGTGTGCCAGTAAAAGCTATGAATTTAATTAACACGATTCTCGTAGCGTGTGTAGTCGCTGTTGCATCTTCGATAATAGGATCTTTGCTCGTATCAAGTCTATTAGTAATTCCTGTTGCGAGTTCTTTGCAACTATGCAAAAGCTATAAATTTACTATGTTGAGTTCAATAATAATATCTTTGATATGCGGTGTTAGTGGATTATGTATTTCATATCCTTTAAGTATCAACACTGGTGGAACTATTGTATTGATGGCTACCGCCATACTCATACTATCAATAATTTATAAGTTTATATTAAAAAACCTCTTTAAAAGCAGAGCTTTAGAGAGGAGTAAGTCAGCTTAACAATTTATATTTATTATATAGATTTGTTAAATTACATTCCTTGAGTTTTCAATCAATTCGTCAACGATTCCATCCCCCAATCCAATCAAAGGAACTATGAAATATTTTGCTCCCATAATTTTGGCTGCGGTCAAATAAATTTTTCCTGCCGGGACAATGACATCTGCACGATCGGGTTTTAGCTTATATTTTTGTCTTCTTTCATCAACAGTCATGCCGGAGAGCTCGTTATATAAAGCCTTCAATTCATCAGTATGAAGAATGTTGACACCTTTCTTAGTCTCGTGTTCAGACATCTTCCAATAGCGGTTGATATTTCCACCGGTTCCGATAATGTTTAACTCACCATATTTATCATGATATTCATTGAGCAAATCCTTAAGCTTGCCCCATGTTTCGAATTTATCTTTCTTAGCTAATATTCTCAAAGTTCCTATAGCAAAGGATGTCGATTCGACAGGCTCTCCGTTCTTGATCAAAGAAATCTCAGTGGATCCTCCACCGACATCGACAGACAAATAAACACCTTCATCACAGTGGATATCGGATATTATAGAAGTGATTGTCTGAGCTTCTTTTTCTCCAGATACTATCTGCATATCAATTCCGGTTTCCTTACGAATTCTCCAAATGATATCTGATCCATTCTTGGCTTCACGCATAGCTGAAGTTGCATAAGCTCTATAGTCTATAACACCATATATATTCATCAAAGATCTAAAAGCTCTCATAGTATCTACCAATTGCTCTTCTTTCCTAAAGCTAATAGATCCAGTAGAGAAGACATCGGCACCAAGTCTTAAAGGAATTCTTATTTCTTGAATTCTAGCAGATACTATCTGGCCTTTCTGATTCTGATAAACATCTTTTATAACAAGTCTACCCGCATTTGTTCCGACATCAATGCCAGCGTAATATCCGTTTTTCATGAGCCTAAAGCCTTCCTTCATTATAGTAATTAGATTACAACAAAATCATCTATTTTTTTATACTTTTTTTCAAGTAATTAGACATGAAAAGGAGATTATAAGAAATAAACCACATTTAAATATGTGGATTTATAAATGGTTTTTGCTTCGAAATATGAGATATTTTCGAAGCATTTCAAATCAATATAGAATACTAAATATCTGTATCAATCAAAAATAGGGATTTTTATCCCTATTTTTAATTCTAGCAATCCTTACTTGTTCTTATAATGCTTATAAAGGATTTCTTGACTACGAATCTTTCCGGCCCCGTCAGTATATCTTATATTCTGACCTTTACCATCTACAACAAACGATTTCATATTATCGTTGAATCCACTATCAAATATAAATTGCAATTCTTTTTGGCAGTCTTTATCTAAGACTGGAGTTACAACTTCAATACGATTATATAAATTACGAGGCATCCAATCAGCCGAACCCATAAAGTAAAGAGGTTTACCACCATTTTGGAAAATAAATATTCTAGAGTGTTCTAAATATCTATCTATGATTGCATGAATATGTATATTCTCTGACAATCCTGGAATTCCAGTTATCATAGAACAGTTACCACGTATTAATAAATCTATCTTTACTCCTGCTCTACTAGCTTCATATAATTTTTCGACCATAGCTTTATCTGTGATATGGTTGATCTTGATTTGAATTCCAGAAGGCTTGCCTGCCAAGTGATTCTTTATTTCATTGTCTATCAAATCACTAAATTTCTTCTGCATTTTGTTAGGCGAAACTAATAATCTTTGGAATGTAGGCTGTTTATAAGGCTTAGCAATCATTTCAAATATCGAATTAATATCATTTACAATCTTCTTATCAGCAGTGAATAAGAGGCAATCAGTATATGTTCTGGCATTTCCTTCATGGAAGTTGCCTGTCGATATGACTGCGATATCAGGTCCATCCTTGACTTTCACTGAAACAATCTTTCCGTGGACCTTAAAGCCTTCAACACCAGTCAAAACTTCACATCCTGCATCTCTCAAAGTTTGTGAGATTGAAATATTTGACGATTCATCAAATCTAGCCATAAGCTCAACCATACAAGTGACTTTCTTGCCGTTTCTAGCAGCTTGAGTCAAAGCTCTGACAACCTCAGAGTTCTTGGCTGCTCTATAAATAGAAGTTTTAATGGAAACTACTCTAGGAGAAACTGCACAAACTTGTAAGAATCTAATAAAGGCATCGAAAGATTCATAAGGAACATGAACCAATAAGTCTTTTGCTCTAATGGAATCTATCATATTCTTTCCTTGAGCGACTAAGTCTATTTCATGTGTTGGCCAAGGCTCGTTCTTTAGTGAGGCATCGCCAAAGAATGGGAATTTCATCAAATCTTTATTATTGTGATAACGTCCTCCAACTGAAATCATATCTGAGTCGTCAATATCCAAAGATCTAATCAATTTATTCTTCAAATCATCTGGAATTCCCGCTCCAAATATTGCACGAATAGGGATTCCCTTGACACGGGTCTTTACAGCTTGAGCAATGGATTGAAGAACACCTTCCTCTGGATCAGACTCAACTTCCATCTCAGCATCCTTAGAGAACTTAAATGCATACGCATCGAATGTATCATATCCCAAACCTTCAAATATATATGAAAGATGGTATCTTACAATATCGTCTAGATAAATTACATAATGATTATTTCCTATATCCGGAAGTTTAATAAATCTACCAGTAATTCCAACCGGGAGAGGAATCAATGCGTACCCTAACTTCTTGGCACCTTTCTTAGACATCTTAACAGCTAAGTAAATATGAGCGTCATTGACATCAGAAAGATTTGCTTTTTGAGAGATGATTATTGGATTTATATATCCAGCAACATTTTTAACATAATAATCATGAACGAAGTTTTGCTGAGATTTGTTCAAATGCTTCTCATCTATAAGATGAATTCCCTTCTTCTCCAATTCATCAAATATATGTGATTTAATAACATCGTATTCTTTTGAATACAAAGCAGTAAGACTAGTGATCTTCTTCAACGTATTCAAAGCTTCTTCTCTTTCATCTTTAAATTCTTTTCCTTTAGTTTCAGCTATTCTCTTAGCTGAAGCTACTCTAACTTTATAGAACTCATCCAAATTATTTGAATAAATTCCAAGAAAACTCAATCTTTCATATAAAGGAACATCTTCATTAGCTGCTTCTTTAAGTACTCTATTGTTGAAGTACATCCAAGATACATCTCTAACAACATAGTTGGAATCATTCAATTCGATGACATCATCAATCTTTTTACTCTTGTTACTAGCCATAATACTCTCTCCCAAAACAATCATTACTCATGTATATATTTTATTGTTTTTCAAAGATTAAAGATATAAGAAGATTGTAAATACTTATATTTTGGGTTTTTTTTAACACAAATAATAAATACTTCTTTCAATTCAAAACTAACAAATTATATATCTATTACATTTCAATTCTATTTGATGCTACTGTATTTCATCCAAGTCATTAGTGTCCTTCCGTCCTTTATAGTTCCATCCATACATTTAATTTCAAATTCTTTAATTGGCATTCTAATGATATTAAGAAATTCATCTGGATCCCTTTTAATATTTCCTAAATATAATCCAGTTGCTAAGAAAGGATATACGATTTCATTAGAATAAGCTGGTGCTGGATAAAATTCACCTAGACTAACCCATGATTCAGCTTTATAACCGGTCTCTTCTTCCAATTCTCTTTTAGCTGTATCTAATAAATCTTCAGCACCATCTCTTTTGCCTGCAGGTAAACCTACTATTCCTCTTTTAAAAGTATTTCTATATTGTTCCTCAACTATAACATTATTCTCATCATCTATAGCTAAAATGACTACTCCATTCTTTCTATCTACTATTTCTCTTATAGCTTCTTTATTGTTAGGCATCTTTACCTTTAACACATCTACATTAATCTTCTTTCCTTCATATATTCTATTTACATCTATTATTTTTTCTTTTAAATCCATAATATTCTCCTATGCTCTAATTATAAGAAATACACTAAAGAATAAATATCATTTTTTATTATCTATCTTTAAGCTTTATTAATTATAGATGCTATTAATAAAACAAACTCATTTGTTATAAAATAAATTAAAAGAAGGAAACGGCTATGGAATTTCATTTAATAAACGCTGATATAACAACATTAAATGTAGATGCTATCGTAAATGCAGCAAATAATGATTTGCTTCCTGGAGGAGGAGTTTGTGGAATTATATATTCTAAAGCTGGATATGATGAATTATATAAGTCTTGCTTAGAAATAGGACATTGTAATACTGGAGAATCAGTAATAACTCCTGGATTCAATCTACCTTCTAAATACATAATACATACAGTAGGACCTGTCTATAGAGATGGAAATCATAATGAATCTAAATTGCTAGAATCATGTTATTTAAATTCACTATATTTAGCAAAACAAAATGATATTCATTCCATAGCTTTTCCTCTAATATCCTCAGGAATCTATGGGTATCCTAAAAAAGAGGCATATGAAATTGCTTATAAAGCTATTTCAAATTATTTAACAAAAGAGGATTACGATTTAAAAGTATATCTATGTATTCTAGATAATAGTTTCTTAATATCTATAGAAGAAAGAAATAAATTGAAAGAATACATCTCTAGCAATTTAATTGGAGTTGGTCATCGTGATAGATGTTTCTTCTCAATTAAAGAAAGAAATCTAGCACCTCGTTTAGCAGCATTTCCAACTAATGAATCTTTCAAAAAAGAAATACAAGATAATTTAGAGAAATCTTTCTCAGATTATTTATTGAAACTTATAGATGAGAGAAATCTAAAAGATTCCGATGTCTATAAGAAAGCTGGAATAGATAGAAAGTTATTTTCTAAAATAAGACGAACAGATTATCAGCCTAGCAAAGACACAGCTTTAAAACTGTGTATAGCTTTAAATCTGAACACAGATGATACTAAAGACTTATTGGGTAAGGCTGGATATGCATTGAGTCAAAGTATAGAAAGGGATTTAATTATTCAATACTGTATCACTAATAAAATATTTGATTTGATGAAAATTAATAACTATTTATTCTCTTTTAATCAAAAAACTTTAGATTGATTATTTGTCGCTTTCAAAGCGACCTTTTTACATCGAATTATTTATATAGTATCAACGTAAAAAGGAGAAAAGAGATATGAACAATTCAACAGAGTTAGTAGTGATACTAGATAGATCAGGTTCGATGCAGAGATTAGCTGAAGATACTATTGGAGGATTTAATTCTTTGATTGAAAATCAAAGAAAGCTAGAAGGTAAATGCACAGTGACTACAGTCTTATTCGACAACAAAGTAGAAATTCTCTATCAAGGGAAAAATATAAAAGAAGTCCCGACATTAACTTCTAAAGAATACTTTGCTAGAGGGTCGACTGCTTTATTGGACGCTATAGGAATAACAATAAATGAAACCAACAGCAAAATTTCATCGATGAAAAAAGAAGAAAAGCCAAACAAAGTTTTAGTTGCTATCACAACAGATGGATTAGAGAATTCATCCAATGAATATTCTTATTCTTCAATCAAATCCTTGATTGAAGAGAAGAAGAAGCTTGGTTGGGACTTCATATTCTTGGGAGCAAATATTGACGCTATTGGAGAAGCTAATAAATTTGGAATAGAAAGAGATATGGCAATGAACATCAAAGCCACTAAAGTCGGACAAAGACATGCTTTTGAATCCATCAATAGAGCGGCATACCATGCTAGATTTTCAAACGCCATTTCATCCGATTGGAAAGATACACAAGAAATCGATATACCAGAAGAAAAGAAAAAAGATGTTAGTTTAAAGGAAAAACCTATAGTTTTAAATCATATAAAAAGATTTAGAAGATAAATATAATCTCTTCTAAAACAAATACATAGAACAAACTAAGCCTTTTATTTATATAATATCTATTGGTGAGGTGAAATATATGAAAATAGTATCTATCAATAGAGATATATGTATAGGCTGTGGAATGTGCACAGCAATTGCTGATGCAGTATTTGAGCTTTCCGATGACGGACTAGCTTCAGTCAAGATTCCTAATGGAGAATTGACAAATGCCGATGATGAAGACGTCGCTGAGCAAGCTAAAGACGCATGCCCTAGTGGAGCTATTGAAATAGAAGAGAAATAGATTGATCTATCATTTTAATTAATAAAAGCTTTAACACTTCTATTAAACTTGTTATTTTGGCTTATATAAACGATCTATCTAATATAACAAGTTATTAAGACATCTTAATAAAGAATGCTGTATCGACTACCGATACAGCATTTTTGTTTTATGAAAACTAAATTCCAATTCTAACGTGCATCAATAAAGCTTAATTACATCGATAGCTATATTACTTAGCATTCAATGCAGCTTTTTTCTTCTCTTCCATAACTTTCTGCAAGTCATTGTTCTTCTTACGAGTCATACAGTCAGCTCTCATTTGTTCAACCACTTTGAGAGGGACTTCTCTATAAGATCCTCTGGGCATATCTTTGAGTCCGATATTTCCAATAGAGATTCTCTTCAAACTATAAACTCTCTTTCCAAGATATTCCATCATTCTACGAATCTCACGGTTTCTACCTTCATGAATAGTTATTTCATAAGTACAGTTATAAATTGAGATTCCAGCTTCCCTTACTTGAGCAGGAGAAGTCATTCCATCCTCTAGAGGAATTCCATTTCTGAGTTGTTCGATTTCAGGTTTTGTAAGTCTCTTATTGATTTTGACTTCATACACTTTGTCAGGACTTGATGAAGGATGCATGACCAAGTTTGCAAAATCACCATCGTTGGTCAAAAGAATAAGGCCTTCTGAATTGATGTCCAAACGTCCGATAGGGAATACTCTTCCATACTGAGGAGGAACCAATTGAGTTACGAGCTTTCTATCTCTTGGATCAGAAGCAGTGCAAATAAATCCCAAAGGTTTATTGACTGCCAAATATACTTTTTGACCTACTCTAGCCAAAGGATATCCATCAACTTCAATATAGCAGTTAGGATCAAAAGAACTTCCTAATTTATCGACAACCTTATGATTTACTTTGACTTTACCTGCTGTTATATAATCCTCAGCTTTACGACGAGAGCAGAATCCTCTATCAGCTATAATTTTTTGAAGACGAACTAATCCATCAGCAGATACATCGTTGGATTCATCCTCTTCATGCTTTATTTCTTCCTCAGGTTGTTCTAACTGAACTTCTTTGTTTTCTTCTTCAACTTCGGCTTCTTTTTCGATTTCTTCGTCTATCATATCTTTTACCTCACTTTTTTCATTTCAAGTCGATTTATTACCCATAGACCTAACTGCTGAGCAAACAGAGTTGCTTTACTATTTGCTGCTTCATCCGACAACTGCTTAGGCGAATGTGCATCTATTCCTATGATGCACTTTGCCCCCATCTCACTAGCTATTGAGAAGAATGATGTAGTCGGATAAGACCATCTATATTCTTCTCCAATTTTCTTCTTTCCTGATCTTATCCCACCGACATTAATTTCGAGAGGAACATCACATTCCATAGCTGTTTCGATTATCTCGGTAGAGATTTTACGACAATCGGAGTCAAAGGTCTCCACTTCACTCAAAAAAAGATCAGGATGAACAAAACAAGAGTATAAACCAGAACGCAAGGCTTTGCAGGCAACTTCTTTATAAATATACAAAGTATTTGCTGTAGTTCCTTTTCCAAAGTGAGCATAGACTTGTCTCAATGAATTCATAGCTCCATGATTTCCCAACAGTAAGTAATCCAATGTTCCGGTTTGAAGAAGCACTTTTAAGTAAGGCATATAATAATCAAAAGCTTCGGCTTCATATCCCAGATATATTTTGATTCTACCTTCATACTTCTTAGCTAGAGATCTAATCGAATCAAAATACCCTTGAGCTTGATTATAGGTGCCTCTAATTCCAGGCTCATTGAATCCAGGATACATGACATGATCAGAGAATCCTAACTCAGACAATCCCATGCCCAATGCTTCTTTCACATAGTCTTCATCGATGCCATCAGCATGACCGCATCTATAAGTATGTGTATGATAATTTCCAGTCATGCCAAAGCCTCCATTTAATATTATATCTTTAATAAGTCACCTTATAAAGGACAAGTCCTTTACCAGGGACTTTCAACCTAGGTGTACCCGTAACACCTATTCCAGAAAGTTTGTCTTTGATAGATTCCAATGAAGATCTACCAGTCGCCACCTCAACAGCTGCTCCGACCATAAATCTAACCTGATATCTATGAAAACAAGGGCCTTTTATATAAGTGAATAAAATTCCATCTTTCTGTATAACTTCTATAGATTCTATTGCACTTATATAAGTCTCATTTTCATCCTTTCTATCATCTTTAGAAGAAAACAATTTAAAGTCATGAATCCCAAGAAATATATTTAATGTCTCTTTATATTTTTCTATATCTATTTTTTTGTTTGGGTGATATAAATGAGATTGAAGAACCGGCTCCCCTTCCAAATCAATCAAATAAATATATGTTTTCGAATGAGCTGAGAATCTAGGGCTAAAAGAATCATTTCTTTCTTCTATTGATTTTACTTTTAATATTCCATTAAAAGGCAAGGATAAAACTGAAGGCAGTTTATTCATTTTTATCCTATCATCACAAGGAGTAAATGCACAGACGAAATCCATTGCTGAAACATCGCTATCCAATCTAGAGCAGCACTCCAAATCTATAGGTCTATCATAGATTCTAGATAGAACTTTTTCTAATTCACCTTGGACAGTCTTACATCCTTTTTGCTTTTGTGTTCCTTTAAAGCAAAGACCATCAAACCCAATATGCATTACATATTTCATAGAAAACTAGCAATAGATTTTAAATATATCGATAACAGATCCATCGACTTGGAAATAAACAAAGAATAGAGAAGATGCTAATGCAACACATCCGAATATCAGCCATAGAGCATCGACAAATCTGAAAGGATATTGACGATAACGAGTTCTTTTCCCTAATGGATCATATCCTCTAGCCTCGAGTGCATAGGCCAACTCCGATGCATGATGAAAAGAAGTTGTTATTAAAGGAATTAATAGTGAAACAATAGCTTTTATTCTATCTTTAGCTTTACCATTTGAATAATCCAAACCCCTGGCGGCTTGAGCTTTAAATATAGTTTTAGCTTCACTAGCTAATACTGGGATAAATCTCAGTGCCAAAGACATAGTCATAGAAAAGGCAGCAGTAGGAACATGAAGCCAGCGAAGTGGAGTTAAGTACCATTCCAAGGCAAAAGTCATATCCATAGGTTTAGTAGTGGAAGCAAACAGCAACGATAGAATAACCATTAGGAAGATTCTAGCTATGATATATCCGATAAATAAAAATGTCGCAGAAGTTATTTCTTTCTTACCTATCACAAATAGCAATTGGCTATTTTTACTAGCCCAATCAGGTGCTTTCCAAAAGAAGAAATTCAATATGATGACAACAAACAATAAGACCCAAAGAAATGACATAGATTTCATCAGGCTGCCAAATGAAATTCTACTTATCAATAATCCAATCATCAATAGAACAAATATTCCGCCCAATACAACTAAAGACATTGCGTATGGATATACGACATCCACTCTATTTCCATAAGGCAGGAAAATTGCAACCATAAAAACAACAAGCAAGAATAACTTTACTCTTGTATCCATTCTATGAATAGGTGTGTTGAATGGGACATACTGTCCAAAAGATCCAAATCCGTTCATACCCTACACCTCTTTATCTCTTCAGCCAAAGATTTTGAATCTTTAACTTTTTCTAAGTCTATATCTAACCCACCTTCTTTAAGCTTCAAAGCATATTCAAACGCTTTAGGTGGAACCAAAGAAGCTTTATCCATAACTTCCTGATCTTGGAAGACTTCATAAGGCTTTTTATAAGCGATGAGTTTTCCATCGCTTATTACCGCCATACGATGTGCATTCTTCAACGCAAATTCCATATCATGAGTAATGAACACAATGGTCATACCTTCAGCATTTTTAGCCATGATACTATCCATTATTTCTTTTGCACCTTCAGGATCCAATCCAACTGTAGGCTCATCCAATATTAAAATCTCCGGATTAAAAGCCAAAATGCCCGCTATTGCTACTCTTCTCTTCTCACCGCCAGATAATTCAAATGGCGATCTAGAAAAATAAGAAGTTGGAATTCCAACTGAAAGCAATGCATTTTGAGCATTTGTTTGAGCTGTTCCTTTATCCATCCCGAAATTTTCAGGTCCGACCATAACATCTTTTAATACACTAGTCTCAAACAACTGCATCTCAGAGAATTGAAACATGAGTCCAATCATCTTTCTTAAACTCTTCCAATCCTTCAATTTCTTAGGCTTTTTATACTTTATCTTTCCATTCTTCTTAACCACAGGAGTCTGATCTACAACTATTCCATTGGGATAAGTTATAACACCTGTTGTCGGAGTTAAAAGAGCGTCGATGTTTTGAACGAGAGTCGACTTGCCAGACCCTGTCTTTCCGACCAAAGCAATGATTTCACCTTGTTCGATATCCATCGAAACATCGATGAGAGCTTCTTTCTCATTAGATGTCTTCCTATCATAAAAATAACAAAGATTCTTTACTTGGAGTGCTGACATAATTGCCTCCCTAATTCTTCAGGGGTGTCAAACTTAGAAGTCTCAATTCCTAATTCTGATAAATCATTTCTAAGCTGATAATCAAAGGGAAGAGTAAGACCTAATTCTTCGACAAGTTTAGGATTAGAGAACAATTCATTAGGTGAACCGGTAAATCCAAGTTTCTCGTGGTCCAAAGCTATTACATAATCCGCTTTCTCAATCTCAGCCGTTTCATGTGTCACTGATAAAATCGTTAAGTTAGGAAACTTCTTTTTTAAATCTTTGAGCATGCTTATCATCTCAATCTTGCTCAAAGGATCGAGCATCGAAGTAGATTCGTCCAAAAGCAATATAGATGGATTTCTAACTAAAATCGAAGCCAATGCGACACGTTGCATTTGACCGCCAGATAATTTTGTAGGCTCTCTTTTAAGCAAATCAGTCAAATTTAACTTTTCTGCTATAGTCTTCACTTCTTCCAGCATCTCTTTATAAGATACTCTATTGTTTTCCAATCCAAAAGCGATATCTTCTTCAACCGTAGCACCTACAAATTGAGAATCTGGATTTTGGAATACTATTCCAACTTGCTTTCCTATCAATTCATCAACGTTATCGTCAGTAACTTGTGTTCCGTTAATAAACAAAAGACCAGATGTAGGAATAACTAATCCTGCAATAATTTTAAGGAGAGTTGATTTCCCAGTTCCATTTCTTCCTACAATACAACAATACGAATTCTTAGGAATGGATATAGATAAAGAATCCAAAACCATTCCCTCTTCTTTTGTATAGAAGAAAGACAACTTCTTTGTTCCTATAGCTTCGTTCTCTTCTCTCTTATCCATTTGAGACCTCATTATCATATTTTCCACTGCTAATATCTTCTATCTCTTCTTTACTCAACTTCTCACCTCTAGCTTTTGCTTGGATCTTATGAGCTTTTAGTATAGCAAATCTCTTCTTTTTAAGTGTGTTTTGTTCATCAGTTCCACAAGAAAGTCCTTTTCTTATTCTGGTTTCATGAACAATTATATAAATCCAATAGCCACCATACACTAGAAATGATACAACACCAACACCAATTAGGACACCACGAAGTAAATTTTCATCCTTACTAGTTAAAACTCCCCAGAGCATGCTTATGAGCAAAGCTAAAATCAAAAGGACAATTAAAGATTTCAAGAAATACTTCCAATAAGGTGTTGGCTGTACTGGCTTTCCTTCGTCTCTATAACTCATATTTCACATCTCCAAAATCTATTTGGGGGACTCTTCCTAGATATTGAGAAGTTTCAACACCAGCCATTTCAAGTATCTTTCTAGAAGCTATCGAATAAGTTTTATCGTGATACTTATCATCTAAAAAAATAACTTTCTTAATTCCAGCTTGAATAACCGCTTTAGCACATTCGTTGCAAGGAAACAAAGTTACATATAAGGTCGATCCTTTGAGTCTTCTTTCAGTGTTCAAGATAGCATTTAATTCAGCATGACAGACATATGGATACTTTGTATCTAATTCACTTGCACCTTCTCTAGCCCAAGGTATTTTAGAGTCATCGATACCGATAGGCATTCCGTTGTATCCCAAAGATAAAACTTTATGTTCGTCAGAAACAATTGCTGCTCCAACTTTGGTAGAAGTATCTTTGGATCTAAGAGAAGACAAAATTGCGATGGACATAAAATATTCATCCCAATTTATATGATTTGTTTTTATATCTTCCTTATCTTTAACTATTACTTTAGGTAAATTGCTCATAATAAACACCTCTCTACAAACAAGAATAATTATATATAAAAAGAGCAAAATACTATTAGGTTATGAGGATTTTATAAATTTCCTCTTGCAAAATCAAAGTAATGTGTTTATAGTTATTAAGCACTTGGGTCTTTAGCTCAGCTGGGAGAGCATCCGCTTGACGTGCGGAAGGTCATAGGTTCGAACCCTATAGGACCCACCATTAAGAAAAAATCATAGGATTGATACTAAAAATATCAGTCCTTTTTTCGTTTTATAGGGATGTTTCACTTATTTTAGGGTAAGCGTTAAAGATATCCTCCTTTAAAATTCGAACTTCTGAACTGATAATCTAT